>Ga0065697_1000778_pt1 | contig 13144 bp, 15 predicted proteins | sample AntLakMe24m_08um_FD_59086 | JGI IMG/M metagenome (GOLD analysis project Ga0065697, IMG submission 59086) | Hypersaline microbial communities from Antarctic Deep Lake - 24m 0.8um v2 (version 3) | ecosystem: Environmental > Aquatic > Non-marine Saline and Alkaline > Hypersaline | place: Deep Lake... | reverse complement strand
AAAGTCGTCGAGCGCGTCAAATCCCTCGGCGAGCGCGGCAAGCGTGTCACCGACGCCGACCTGCTGGCGATCGCCGAGGACGTCCAGGACCGAGACCGCGAGCGGTTCGTCGAACTGCTGACGCTGACGACCGCCAGCGGCGGCGATGTACCGACTGCGAGCGTCAAACTCCGGGTCGGCGACGACGAGCGCGTCGCCGCCGGGACAGGATCGGGCCCGGTCGACGCCGCGGTCAAGGCCGTCCGTGAGGCCCTCGGCCCGGCCGCGAACGCCGATCTGGATTCGTTCCACGTCGACGCGATCACCGGCGGCACCGACGCCGTCGTCACCGTCGAGGTGGCGATGACCCGCGGCGACCACTCGGTGACGGTTGCGGCCTCCGATTCCGACATCACTCGCGCGTCGGTCGACGCGATGGTCGACGCCCTCGACCGCCTCTTGGCGGCGAAACCGCCCGAGCAGCCGGTTGCCGACGACTGAACGCGTTTTTAAATAGCCAGCAGTGGTGCGGTTTTCAGTGAATCCGCATATATAAATCAGATAAGCCTGTAGCGTCGCTGTGGCGTACATCGTCGAGATCAAACCCTCCGCCCGCAAGCGCAACGGCGACGTCGGCCGGGCGGTCAACCGCGAGGGGTCGACCCGCCGCTTCGAGAGCCGCCGGGCCGCCGAAGCGTGGGCCGACGAGCTGACCGGCGGCGGCCGTGACCATGTCTGGATCAAGGCTGCTCACCCACAGGATCAGTCGACCGTCGACGGCTATCTGGTCTCCCGCAATGCGCGCGGGAAGTTGGAGGCCGCCTTTGATAAAAAGCGGCGTCGACTGCGCGGCGGCGACCACAGCCAGCAACAGGGCCTCGACGACGGCAACGCGTCGCTCGATGTGTGATTGGTAGTTGGTGGCTGTTTATGAGGATATGAGCTGGTCGACGGGATCGAGTGTCGACGTTCAGTATCGCTGAATAATTGAACCGCATCAAGGCGAGATTTGAACCACGGTCGCTCACTAGCGTTCGCTCCCTGATTCAAATCTCTCGACTGCCGTTCACGCCGACACTAGTGGTCCGCGGCGCGATGAAACGCGTCGCTAAGATGTTTGTGTCGGCGAGAAGCGCCGAGGGGGAGATTTGAACTCCCGAGTCCGAATGGACAGTAGATTTCGAATCTACCGCCTTGGCCAGGCTAGGCTACCTCGGCTTGCATCCATACGTGTGGCGTTATCGGGTTAAAAGATTCCGGTCGACGGGNACGCTGTGATGCGATTCCGTCACATATTTTCTAGCCGGTGACTGTCGCCGCAACAGTTATTGGCCTGCCGGAACCGGGTCGGCGACCTGTCCGAGCTGCTCGGCGGTGAGTTCGACGATTCCACCCGACGGGAGCGTGCTCGATCCCGAAACGGGGGTGAACTTCAGGTCGTACTCGTGCCAGTCGCCGATTCGGGCCGTCGGATCCAGGATCTCGGCCTCGCTGAAGCCGGCGTTCGACTCGGTAATAACGACCTTCGAGGAGGTCGACCGCGCCGTCGACCGGGGTTCGAGTTCGAGGTCGTACTGGTGCCAGTCGCCGAACCGCGCGGTGACGTCCAGGATCTCTCCCTCTCGGAAGCCGCCGATCGATTCGTTGAGTTTGAAGGACTGTTGCATCGTATCCGCTGGTAGGCCCCGGAGACGTAAAAAGTATTTTTTGAATGAACAATCGGATAGTTGAATGATCGATCCCTAGATTTCGTAGTATGCCGTAACAAGGCGGCTCGTATCCGAAAACCGTGGTTTAGGGTGCAGTGACGGTCGACTCACTTCACCGTGACGTAGGTGAGGAAGGTCAACGCGATCGTCTGGAGGATACGGAGCGCGGCAACGGCCTGCTGGGCAGTCGGCGCGCCCGCGTACAGCATTCCGCTGCTAGAAAAAAAAGTAGATCGCCACGGCGTTCTCGACCAGGAGGACTGCAGCGAAGGCTGCCAGTCCGGCGGTCAGCTCCGAGCCGAACGTCCGGTAGTTTCGGACCCAGACAGTCGTCAGCGCGCCCAGCAGGACGACGTTGACGCCCGAAAACAGGGTTGCGACCGCCATCCACGGCTCCATGAGGCCCAGCATTACATCGCCTCCAGGACCCGTTCGAACTCCTCGCGATGGTGTTCGAAGCGGTCAGTCAGGAAGTAGAGTTTGCCGTAGTCGTCGCCACCGGCTTCGATCACGTCGTGGTCTTGTAACATATCGAGGTGGTGTCTCACGGTGTTGTAGTCGACCTCGAGGCACTCGGCGATCTGGTTGGCGTTTCGCGGCCGCTCGTCGATCGTACGGATGATGCGTGCGCGGTTCTCGCCGCCACGCGTTCCGACGAGCAGATACCAGAGTGCCTTCTCCATCCACTCGACCTGTCGTGTCGGAGTAGTATTAGTTCGGCGATACCGGGAACAGCTCCGCAATCGACGTGAGACTTTTGCGGCCACCTCGCGAGGGAAACAGTATGTACCAGACACTCACCGCCGAGAAGTTCCGCGACCGGCTGGATTCGGGCGAGCCGACGGTCGTCGTCGACACTCGACCGCCGGAGAGCTTCGAGAGTTGGCGGATTGCCGACTCGATCCACTACTTCTACAAACCGTTCCACGAGTTCGATCTCGACGACTTCGAGGGCGAAACCGGGCTCGGTCCCGACGACCCCATCGTGACGATGTGCGCGAAAGGCCAGGCCTCCGACGACCTCGCTTCGGAGTTGGCCGAGGCGGGCTACGAAAACGTCGCAGTCGTCGAAGGTGGGATGCGGGCGTGGAGCGGGGTCTACGATCACGTCCGGATCGAATACGACGAGTTCAGCGTCGTCCAACTCCAGCGCCGCGCCAAGGGTTGTCTGGGCTACGTCATCGCCAGTGGGGGCGAGGCCGCAGTCGTCGACGCCACCCGCCACACCGGGGAGTTCGAGGCCGCTGCCGACGCACTCGACAGCGAGATCGTCGCCGTCTTCGACACCCACGTCCACGCCGACCACATCTCCGGCGGCCGCGACCTCGCCGCCGATCTTGCGGTGCCTTACTACCTCGGTGCGGAAGCGACCGACCGGGGCGTCGACTACGAGTACGACCCCCTCGAGGCCAACGAGGTCGTCTCGATCGGTGGGGTCGACATCAAGGCCCTCGAAACGCCGGGCCACACCTCCGAGATGGTGAGCTACCTCGTCGGCCACGAGGCCGTGTTGACGGGCGATACGGTCTTCGTCGACTCCCTCGGCCGCACCGAACTCCAGTTCGGCGACGGCGATGCGTCGACCGGGGCCGAACTGCTGTATGACTCACTGCACCGAACCCTGTTGGCCGAGCCCGACTCAGTAACCGTCCTGCCGGGACATTTCGCGGTCGACAACGACGGTACGACCCCGATCACGCCGGGCGAGCCGGTCGATACCACCGTCGGCCTGCTCCGGACCGGTCTGGAGCTACTGACAGTCGACCGTGAGACGTTCGTCGACGCGCTTACCGAGCGGCTCCCTGAAAAGCCGCCGAACTACGAGCGAGTGATCGGGATTAATAGGGGCCAAGAGTCAGTCGAGGACGAACTGGAGGCGATCGAACTCGAACTGGGACCGAACCGGTGTGCGGCCGAGGTCGACGCCGACTGAGCTATGTGCCGCCCGCGAGCCAGTCGAGCTCACAGTGGTCGGCCAGCAGTTCCGCGGCCCGGTCGTACGGTGAGGCCGCAGCGGCCTCCTCCTCGGGCCGCTGTCGACAGGCCGAGTCGTACACGCTATTTATAAAGGAATCCCGCAGATCGCTGTTCTCGAAGAGGCCGTGGAGATAGCAGCCGACGACCTCGCCACGCCGGGCTCCGAGTGCCGCGGTCGACTCTCCAGCGCGGCCGAACGGCGTCTCGACCGGCTCGGTCGGCTCGGTAGTGCCCATATGGATCTCATAGCCAGAGACGGGCCCGTCAGCTCCCGTAAACGGCCCCACGCCGTCGAGTTCGAGGGTGGTGTCGACGACCTGTTTTTCCTCGCTGAAGGTCGTTTCGACCGGCAGCAGGCCGATACCGGAGAGCGTCCACTTGCCTTCGGGAACGTCTGTTCCCTCGATATCGGCGTTATAAATTCGTTCGCCGAGGATCTGGTAGCCGCCGCAGAGCCCGACGATGGGGCCATCGAACGCCCGGAGTCGCTCGTCGAAGCCCGCCCTCTGGATCGCCAGCAGATCGTCGACCGTGTTTTTCGTGCCGGGGATCACGACCGCGTCGATACCTTTTAAATCGGCGTCCAGCGGCAAATACGCGACTCGGACGCCCGGCTCGGCGGCCAGCGGTTCGAGGTCGGTGACGTTCGAGGCCCGCGGAAGCCGCGGGACGCCGATCCGTACTGCGTGTTCGGCGTCGACGCCGTCGTCATTGCCGAAGACGGCGCGCTCGTCGGTCGCGGGGAGCGCGAGGCTGTCCTCCTCGGGGAGCCCCGGATCGTCGTACGGGAGGACGCCGAGGACATCGACACCACTTCGGGCTTCGAACTCTTCGAGGCCCGACTCAAGCAGCGAGAGATCGCCGCGGAATTTGGTGATAACGACGCCGCGGACCTGCTGGCGGAGGTCCTCGGGCATGAGTTCGAGCGTGCCCACGAGCGAGGCGAAAACGCCGCCGCGTTCGATGTCGCCCACGAGGACGATCTCGGCACCGGCGAAGCGGGCGGTCTCGACGTTCGCGAGGTCTCGGTCCTGGAGGTTGATTTCGGCGATCGACCCCGCCCCTTCGGCGACGATCACGTCGTATGCGTCGGCGAGCCGACCGTGGGCTGCTTCGGCGGCTTCGCAAGCCTCGTGCCAGTGGTCCTCGTAGTAGCTCCCGGCCGCGAAGTGGCCAACCGCCTGTCCGTCGATGATCAACTGTGACTCGCCGCTTCCCCGTGGTTTGAGCAGGACGGGGTTCTGGTCGGTCGTCGGCGCGATGCGGGCCGCACGGGCTTGGACGTACTGGGAGACACCGATTTCGCCGTATGGCTGGTCGTCGCCGGCTTTTTTAACTGCTGGTGCTCGCGGGACGGCGCGAGCGTTGTTGCTCATGTTCTGAGCTTTAAAAAGGGTGACCGACACGCCGCGGTCCGAGAGGAGTCGGCAGAGCCCGGCGGCAACGGTGCTCTTGCCGACGTGGGAAGCGGTGCCAGCGACGAGGATCGTTCGAGCCATCTCAGTAGTCAGTATTCGGTCCCGCGACGGGCGCGCTGTCCGGCGTCGATGGGATGTTTTTCTTTGCCGATCTGGGTGACGAGATCGGCACTGTCGTACAGGTAGTCGGGTTCAGTGTGGCTCCCCGTAATTACGAGTTCGAGGTCGTCGGGTTTGGTTTCGACCAGTTCCACGACGGCCTCGGGGTCGACGAGTTCCCGGTCGGCCGCATACAGCAGTTCGTCGAGAATCAGCATATGGACGCCGTCTTCGGGTGGCCCGTCGAGATCGAGCGGCGCGGTGAGGTCGGCGTCGGCCGCCGCGGCGACGAGTTCTTCGGCGCGCTCGAAGCCAGCCTCGGCGTCGGTTTGGTGGTCCGTTTCGTCGCTGCCGTCAGCCATCCCATGCCAGCCGTAGTGGCCGGTGTTCTCGTAGGAGAAGCCGGGCATCGCGGCGATGGCGTTGTACTCGCCGCGGACGTCCTCGACGCTGTCGGCACCGCCCTTCATGAACTGGAGCATATGGACCCGGAAGCCATGGCCCGCGGCGCGAAAGCCCATCCCCATCGCGGCGGTCGTCTTCCCTTTACCGTCGCCCCAGAACAGCTGGACGAGGCCGAACTCCTCCGGAGCACTGGGCTCGATGGGTCGAGCCTCGGGGGTGACGCCCTTTCCCGGCGTGCGGCGGTGAGTGGGTGTCTCGTCGGCGGGGTCTGTGTCGGTCATGTTATCCAGTGGTTCGGCTGCAGGGCTATTTTCGTTGTGTTCGGCCCCGGCAAACCACCGACGCGGCGAACGTTCTTACTCTACGACACCCAAAGAGAACTGTGAGCGAGACCGCAGGCACGTCGACGCCCGACCCCGATGCGACCGTGGTCGTCGAAAGCGTCACCAAACAGTACGCCGCTGGAACCACCGTCACCGCCCTCGACGACGTGAGCCTCTCGCTGCCGCGGGGGTCCTACACCGCGATCATGGGCCCCAGCGGCTCTGGTAAAAGCACCCTGTTAAATCTCGTCGGCGGCCTCGACACTCCTTCGGCCGGTCGGGTGACGGTCGACGGCCACGAGGTGTCAGCCGAAAGCGAGGCAGAACGCGCCGCCATTCGAGGGACCGAGATCGGCTTCGTCTTCCAGACGTTCAATCTCATGCCGCGGCTCACGGCGGTCGAAAACGTCGCCTTGCCGCTGGTGTTCGACGGCTGGAGCCGCGCCGAGCGCCGCCAACGCGCCCGCGAACTCCTTGACGACGTTGGGCTTGGCGACCGGCTTGATCACGTCCCCTCGGAACTCAGCGGCGGCCAGCGCCAGCGGGTCGCCATCGCCCGCGCGCTCGCCCCCGATCCGGCGTTGATCCTCGCCGACGAGCCGACCGGCAACGTCGACACCGAGACTGGAGCGACGATCCTGGACATCTTCGACGACCTCCATGCGGCGGGCAACACCATCCTTGTGGTGACCCACGAGCGCCACGTCGCCGAGTGCGCCGAGCGCATCGTCCACGTGGAGGACGGCCACATCCGCAAGGTCGAGGAACTTGGGGAGGAAACCGATGGATAGTCGCGAGTCGCTCCGGATCGCCGTCCGGTCGATCCGCGCCCACAAACTCCGGTCGGCGCTGACGGTGATCGGCGTCGTCATCGGCATCGCATCGGTGATCACCTTCGCCACCTTCGGCGCGAGCGTCCAGGCCGAGATCGTCGGCGACATCGGCGACAGCAGCGCTGGGAACATCTACGTCTTCGGTACGCCCGAGGACGAAGAGGGGTTCGAGCGAGCCTTTCAGCCCGTCTTTACCGAGTCTGATGTCGACCGGCTCGGTGAGATAGAGGGCGTTGAGGCCGTCCTACCGCGCGGCATCGTCCAAGGTGGGGTCGGTACGACAGGGCAACGAAACCCTCGCCAGACAGCAGGTGACCGCGACGACGCCCGCCAGCATCACCCCCAACTCGGTCGTCTCGGGGCGGACCTTCACGCCGGGCGAAAACGAGATCGTGGTCAACGAGCGCATGGCCGAATCCTTCTCGCAGAACCTCACCGCGGGGTCGACGCTGACCATGGTACTCCCTGATGGAGAGGAGCGCGAGGTCACCGTCACCGGCGTCGTCAACGGCACCCGCGGCGAACTCCCGGTCGGTCAGTTCGCCCGCCAGCCCCGGATTTATGCGCCGGTCGACCCCTTCTACGAGTCCGTGGTCGAGAGCCCCTCGGCGGGCGTCCGGCAGCGGGCCTACCCGCAGGTGACCGTCGTCGCTGATCCGCGGGGGATCCCCGATACCAAAGCCGCCATCGAGGCGTTCCTCGCTGAGTCTGACGCTCGACAGCTGTCGGCCTCGGACACCGAGTTGGTCGCCCGGTCGGGCAGCGATTTCGTCGACTCGATCAGCGACGTGATCGAGCAGATCACGCGTTTCGTCACCGGGATCGGCGTCATCTCGCTCGTTGTGGGAGCTATCGGCATCGCCAACGTCATGCTGGTCAGCGTCACCGAGCGCACCCGCGAGATCGGGATCATGAAGGCTGTCGGCGCGCGCAACCGTGACGTGATGGGGGTGTTCCTCATCGAGGCCGGACTGCTCGGCACACTCGGCTCGGTGCTGGGCGTCCCGCTAGGGCTGCTGGTCGGCTTCGGGGCGACTCGCTATGCCGATGTCGGCTTCGCGCTCGCAGTAGACTGGATGGTGCTGGCGGTCGTCGTCGGCATCGTCGTCGGCGTCGTCGCCGGGCTGTATCCCGCCTGGCGCGCCGCCCGCGTCGACCCGATCGACGCCCTGCGTCACGAGTAATCCAACACCACGAATGACCACAATCGGTATGTCTCCTGGCCTCGGAGAACGCCCGTGAACGAGTTGGTCGACTGGCTCCGTGGCCGCCCCTACTACGACGGCCAGATCGCCGCCCACCGAACCCTGCCCGCCCGCGAGTCGACCACCACCGATCTCGCTGTCGAAAGCCGCCTCGAATCCGCCCTCGCCGACCGCGGGGTCGACTCTCTTTATAAACACCAAGCCGACGCTATCGAGGCAATCCGCGACGGCGACAACGTCGTGATCGCCACCGAGACCGCCAGCGGCAAATCCCTTGCCTACACCGTCCCGGCCTTCGAGCGGGCGATGGACCACGGCGGTCGTACCCTCTATCTTGGGCCGCAAAACGCTCTCATTGCGGACCAACAGGAGTCGCTGACCGACCTCGCCCGGGGCCTCGGCTTCGGTAGCCGCGTCTCGGTCGACCAGTACACAGGCCGCCTTTCAAAAACGGAAAAACGAGCGGTGCGGGATCGCAGACCAACCGTCGTCCTCTCAAACCCGGATATGCTCCACTACGCGCTGCTGCCGTACGCCGACCGGCTCTGGGAATGGTTCTTTTCATCACTCGAACTCGTGGTGGTCGACGAGGTCCACAGCTATCGTGGCGTCTTCGGCACGCAGGTCGCCCTCGTGCTGCGACGCCTCAACCGGATCTGCGAGCAGTTCGACAGCAGCCCGCAGTTCGTCTGCTGTTCGGCCACCATCGGTAACCCCGTTGAGCACACCAGCCGGATCACCGGCCGCAACGAAGAGACCTTCCGACTGGTCGACGACGACACCAGCGCCCGCGGACCGCGCCACTGGCTGCTGTGGAACCCTCCCGAGTACGGCGACGGCTGGCAGGACCGCGGGTCAGGGAGGCGAAAGTCGAGCCATACCGAGGCCAAGCAGCTAGTTTGTCGACCTCGTCTCGCGGGGGTACCAGACGCTCGCGTTCACCCGCGCCAGACAGGCCGCCGAGCAGTACGCCACCGAAAGCAGCCAGGAACTCCGCGAGCGCGGCGAGCGCGATCTCGCTGGTGAGATTCGGGCCTACCAGGCGGCCCTCAAACACGAGACCCGCCGCGAGATCGAAGCCGATCTCCAGTCCGGCGATCTGCGAGGGATCTGGAGCACCAACGCCCTGGAACTCGGCGTCGACGTCGGCGGGCTCGACGCCGTGATCCTGGATGGGTATCCCGGCACCCGAATGTCGGCCAGCCAGCAGGCCGGACGGGCGGGCCGCGGCACCGACCCTGCGCTGGTCGCCTTCGTCGGCGGGGAAGATCAGTTGGACCAGTACCTGATGAAACACCCCGAGGAGTTCTTCGCGGCCGACCCCGAACGGGCGGTCTCCGATCCGGAAAACCGGGAACTACTGCCCCAGCACATCGCCAGCGCGGCGGCCGAAAACTGGCTGTCGACCGACGACGAGGCCGTCTTCGGCGAGGCGTTCCCCGAGATCGTCTCCGAGTTGGAAGCCGAGGGTCGGCTCGAACGCCGCCAGACGAACGACGGTCTCCGGTGGACCTACAGCGGCGACGGCAGCCCCCAACACGAAATGAGCCTCCGGACAGTCGGAGATCGGGAGGTCGACCTCCTGGACGCCCGCTCCAATGACGTGATCGCCACTCTTGGTTTCGACGATGCCCTGCGGGACGCCCACCGCGGGGCGATCTACCACCAGCAGGGCCAGACCTACGAGGCGAGCATCCTGGATCTCGATCGTGATGTAGCCGAACTCCAGCCGACGTGGGCCGACTACTACACGCAGGTGCTCTCGGACAAATCGATCGTGGTCAACGATGATCTGGACGAGAAACCGCTCCCGTACGACGAAGGTAGCGAGGAGCAAGCGACGGTCCACTACGCTGACGTCACCGTCACCGAGCAGATTACCGGCTTCCAGCGCAAGGACCGCAAAACGGGCGACGTGATCGGCGAGGAGGCCCTCGACCTGCCGGAGACGACGCTCCGAACCAAGGCACTCTACTTCACGGTTCCGCCAGCGGTCGAAAGCGACCTTCGAGCCGATCACACTGACGACGAATTCAATGGGGGCATCCACGCTGCCGAACACGGCATGATCTCGCTGTTTCCCTTCCTGTTGCTCTGCGACCGCGGCGACATCGGCGGGATCTCCACGCCCTACCACTCCCACACCGACCGGTCGACCGTGTTCATCTACGACGGCTACCCCGGCGGCGTCGGCCTCACCGAGGCGGGCTTCGAGATCGTCGACGAGCTGATGGGGCGGACGGCCGACCTGATCGACGACTGCGGCTGCGCCGACGGCTGTCCGGCCTGCGTCCAGTCGCCGCAGTGCGGTAACGGTAACGAGCCACTAACGAAGTCCTCGGCTGTGACGCTTTTAAATAGGCTGTCGAACGCCGGGTAGGGTTCGAATGGCTCATTGACGACCGTCACGTGTCGACGGGGCCACAGTATATAGTATATATACCAATAGTTGCTAATTAGTATTACTCATAGTCGGCTTTACATAAAACGCGCGCCGACAGTTATCTATGCGGGTGGCATCGTCGACACGGCACAAATCGTGTACAGTGACGGTCGAACAGAACCGGTACGGGGCGATGACGCTCAGATCGGCAGCAGACCGAACCTACCAGGTTGTCGGTAGCGAGAGTCCGGCAGTCGAAGAGAGGTTGGCCCGACTGCCCGCCGGGAGCGAGGTGACCGTCAGACTCACTCGGGCCCACGGTCGCGGTAACGGTTGGTATGTGGCGGCTGTCGACGCCCCCGAGTTGCCCCACCCGGCAATCGACGAGCCGACGGAAACGGTCGACCGGTCGGAGCCCTCGACCCGGCGGAAGTCACGATGAGCGCCGACCGGGTCGATCCCGATGTCGGAATCAGTCGGCGGCTCCCGAGCAGGGCGACAGTTCGGGAGGGACTGGTCGCGCTGATCTATCTCACCACACTGGTGGTCGGACTCTCGCTGCTGGTCGCCCTCGAACTGGTTGTCCGGCTCTGAACCGACGGCCGTCGGCGTTTCGCTCGGTGAAGAACGCCACCCAGTCGAGCTATGGAGAGCTATATACCACTTATAGTTATTTTTTACAACAGATATCACAGTAGTAGCGAACGTATGTCAGACGTGAGGCAGCGACCGGCACGGGACGGCGTCTCACTGCCCGACGAACTCCAGGACCTCCAAATCGGGATCGTGGTCCACGACCCGAAGACGGGAGCGATGCTGGACGCCAACCGACGGCTCGAAGGGCTGTACGGCTACACCGCCGCGGAGTTGCGGGAACTGACCGTCGAGGAAATCAGTGCTAACACCTATTCGTACACCCAGGAGGCCGCCCAGCGCCGGATCTCGGCGGCTGCCGAAGGAACGCCACAGGCCTTCGAGTGGCGGATCAAGCGTGCCGACGGCGAGTTGCGCTGGGTATCGGTCCACCTCACCCGGATCACCATCGACGGTCGAAACCTCGTCCTAGGGGAAGTCACCGATATTACGGAGTACAAACACAACGACCGCCGTGTACGGCTGTTTTACCGTCTGCTTCGGCACAACCTCCGCAACGACCTCAACGTCATTATGGGGTTCGCGAGCCACATCGAGAGCACTGCTAAGACAGAGGCCGCTGAAACCGCCGCCCGAAAGATCGACACCGCGGCGAGTGATCTGTGTCGGGTCGCCGAATCGGTCAAGCAGATCGAGTCGACGATTACCCGCCAGCGGGCCTCCTGGCAGCGCCGTCCGGCGGCCGGTGTCGTGGGCGAAATCGTGGACGGCGTTGAACCCGCCGACGTGGCCGACCACATCGAGATCCAGGAGCGAACCGAGATGTGGATCGCGGTCGACGAGGCCTTCGACCACGCGCTGACCCATGCCATCGAGAACGCGATCGTCCATGCCGACTGCCCCGAGCCGACCGTCGATGTCGTGATCGACGAATCGCCGAACACCGGGCGGGTAGAGATTAGGATCGAAGACGAGGGGCCGCCGATCCCGCGGATGGAGATCGAGGCGCTCGACGAGTACACCGAAACGACAGCCACCTCTCACGGGTCGGGAGTCGGCCTGTTCGTAATGAAGTGGTGTATCGAATCCCTCGGCGGCGAGCTAAAGATCGAGCGCCGCGGCAGCCGGGGAAATACGGTCTACTTCTATCTCCCGCCGAAAGCGCCGCCGAACAGTAGCGCCGACTAGGCGAACGCGTGTGGGACGATAGCGCCGAGTGAGTGATCAAGGGTGGTGCGGCTGTCGACCGGCTCACTCGCGGTTCGACGCCGAACCGGGAGTGGGTGCGGCCTTCTGGAGGGCGGTTTCGGCGATGTTGCCGCCGTAGTCGGCGGTACGCGAGACCGAGTCGACGATCCGGCCGACCAGTTGGGCGCGGGCCGGGTCGAGTTCCCGGAGCAGTTCGTCGATCCCGCGGGCGGTCGCGTCGACGTCGCGGACGCGCTCCCGAACGTCGTTTGCCAGCCGGGTGGACTCCTCGCTGTCGTCGGTAAACAGCGCGTCCATCCCGCCGTCGATGACGGTGACGACCTCCGAATGAAGCTCGTCGATGGCGTCCAGCGCCTCTTCGGGGACCTCCTGTTCAATGTCGAGGGAGATGTGGGCGATCTTGGTCGCGTGGTCGCCGATCCGCTCCAGCTGGCGGGCACTCGAATGGTAGTCGAAACAGACCTCTCGCGGCAGCCCCAGTTCCTCGGTGGCTTTCGGGGTCCGGAGGGTGGCCCGGAAGATCCTGGAGACGACCATCCAGAGCCGGTCGACGTCGTCGTCGCGCTGGATCACGTCCGCGGCCAGATCCCGATCGAGATCCCGCAGCGCAAGCAGGGCGTCTTCCAGCATTGAGGCGGCGATGAGTCGCATCCGGGTGACCGCGTTGTGGATCGAGAGTTCGGAAGAATCCAAGAGGTCACGAATGACGATCTCGCCTTTAGTCTCTTCGAGGACTTCGAGGCCGACGAGACTCTGGGTCGCCTCCCGGATCGTCCGCCGCTGGTCGTTGGTGATCCGGCCGCTTTCGAGCCGGATGATGTCGAAGCCGCTGACGTACATCGTCGTCACCGCGCGAATCAGTTCGGTTCCCTCCAGATTCGTGATATCTAGCGTCCCTTCGGTCCGGTCGTCATCACCGGCCGGTGTCATAAACAGCGAATCGCCCTCGGGGTAGAACTCGACGGTGCTCCCCGCGCTCACCCCGTTGTCGTTGGCCCACGATTTCGGAA
>Ga0065697_1003257_pt1 | contig 13262 bp, 12 predicted proteins | sample AntLakMe24m_08um_FD_59086 | JGI IMG/M metagenome (GOLD analysis project Ga0065697, IMG submission 59086) | Hypersaline microbial communities from Antarctic Deep Lake - 24m 0.8um v2 (version 3) | ecosystem: Environmental > Aquatic > Non-marine Saline and Alkaline > Hypersaline | place: Deep Lake... | reverse complement strand
GAAACATCAACATCACCATAATCTGTTGTCCCTCCATGTAAATTGTATGTATAAATACCAGCATCTGTAACAAGTGTTGAATCTCCTAGATTGTACCATGCATCTTGTGCTATACCTATTTCTCCATCAGATGCTGTTACAGATAAACAAGACCGGATACCTTCATATGTATTATAATATGTATCATCAAAGTCATCTAATGAGGTATATTGAATGACATTTTCGTTACGATGCCAAATTTTATTTCCATTATCAGATTCTGTGTCTCCGGCATATGTAAGGTCATTATTTCTATCATAATTCATAGTTACGCTAGGGTCATTGGTATCATCGACAACATTTATATTATGCGTTGTAATATTTGTGTTCGATTCACCTTCTGTCAGTTCTTCATCATCCCATACTTGCAATTTCAATTCATTATTTCCAACTTGATGGAATCTATGTGCAATTACTTCATAATTATTGTTTCCAGAGAATGTTTCCATATAACAATGTTCGTCTAATTTACTAGGCGTAACTTCATTACAAAGTTCTGAATTTCCAAAGTTAGGTGCATTTCCATTAACGTTCCATATCATATCAGTTATTATTGTATTAACCTGAGACATTCTATATTTTTTTAATGTATTAATACTTATTTTCGCTCTATTGTTCCAATCTGTAACGTCAGGAACACTTGTATCATGATTTGGTATTCCAGATTCGTAACAATTTGGACAGTCTTGTGTTGAACCATCAAATAACAACATACCACCTTCATATACTTCGAAATCATTATGGACGTTTTCTTCTCTTTCATCTGCTTTTAATGCATCGTCAGGAACTTGTGTAGATATTTTTGATTCTGAATTAGTATTAGATGAAGATTTTACAGCAGAGTCGGATTCTGCTATTCTAAAGTCTGCTACAGGATTCGTAATATCATATACAAATACAGATGACTTGACATCATCACATCCTTTTGCTCCGTGGAATGCTGAATCTTGTACTTCATTTGTAGTCATTGTATTAAACTCAGACTCAGGACGGTTATGATTTTCAATCCATGTATATCTATCTCCATTTTGACCGGGAGAATCAATCGAGTCAATTATTCCAGTAAACCCTTCCAAATTATAATGTTTTGGACCGGTTTCTGTTATCTGTCTACATGGGCTGTGTCGAATATGATATAATCCGGGTTCTTGGAATTCACGTTCGAATCCAAATGTCATCGTTTCCCCCGTTTGTATAACAACTTCTTCCGCGAAACCTATTTCATCGCCGTTTGCTGTATATACAGCATTAATTTCAGCATTTGTTCCTACGTCTGTATTCGATTCATAATTAGCAAATAATCTATCTCCTGTACTATGTGCAATATTTCTATGTAATACGGTCATAGATTCACGAGCTTCAAATTCTGCAAGTGCTTCGGGTTGTATTGTTACAGGTGAACCGCCGAAATTAGTATATTGTGATTCGAACTTTGCAACCGTTTCATCTGTCGATTCACTATTGTTACAGGTACCATCATCTCTAACAACACCGAAACCAGAATCTTTACCTAAGGCTTTAAATCCAGATTTAGGATTTAATCCTTCTACAAGGTCAGGAGATAAAGAACCGGGAAGTAGCATCGGGTCTCCTCTGTTTTCTATTGATTGAGTTACATCACTTGTACATACTTCATTTACAACTAAATCAGCGCTTTGTGCGTCTGTTGGGTCATCACCACCACCCCATCGACTTTCAACAGGTTCTATTTCTGTTATAATACCGTCACCATATGTTGTAACATTTATCGGAACTTGGAACTGACTGTGATAGTCATTTGTTAATGGTGATTGTTCCATTTCTGTAGGAACTTCTGCACCATCTGTTCTTCTTATGTAATCATTTTCACTTCGTGGATGAATACTTAATATATGTACACCTTCATTACCGACATCATTCTTGATGATAACAGGGACATATACATCTAGTGTTTCTTGTGGTCGTAATTCAACAGCAGCAACACCTACAACATTATCATCAAATGAATTTTCTTCAAGTTGAACATTTTGATGGTCACCACTTTCACCTAGACCAACAGCATGACCCCTTGCATTTGTAGATTTATTTGTTCTTATTTCAAATCGTGCTGTGGCTGGTTGTGATGAACTTGGGTTCGATATTGTTGCTACCGCATACATTATATTTCCGTTTTCTTCTAATTTATGGAATGTTTCCTGATTAACACCATCTATAGTAAATTCACCGTCAGGATGTTGTACATTTGTTGTATTTTCTGTCCCTGCATCTGTTGTTCCAGCAAATCGTGGCATTTGAAGGGAAACATATCTATCTTCATCATCACATAAATCATTATCATCTTTTTTATTTGCAGAATATGGTAAGAATACAGTCGTATCAGATTCATCAGCTTCACTTTCTGGAACTTGTACTGTATCACTGTTCGCACCTGCCAATAAGTCTGGATTGCAGAATCTATTTTGATGGCTATAATATGTACTAAAGTATCTATTATTTGGTTGCGTTACAGAATCTATACCTTCTAAATTAAGTGGTGTTGCTCCTCTATTCAATGGATTATCATCTACATCTGCGTTGTAGCTATACATTGTAGAAAACCCACCACGAACATTATCATCTTTCACATATGATTCACCGGTTAGTGCTCCAGTTCGAATACCATAACTTGGTTGTACATATGGGTATGCGCTCGCATATATAGTAGCTTCTTCTGCTGTTGGTCTTTGACTTAGGCCACCACTTTTTGTAACAACATTCAAGTCATTTATTACAATGTTATTCAAACTAACTTCTTCTTCAACTTCTGACGTTAGTACGCTTGCTATTATTTGACTAAACAAGTTTCCTCTAAATTCATTATTTACTGTAGCTTTATATCTATGAACACCTTCTTCTAGACCAAATGGTGCATCTGGTCGGTGATATTGAGAATTTGAATCATATGATATATCTTCTATTTCGAACGGTCCACTATATGCATTTGAATATGGACTTGAGATAACATCTGCTATTGTCGTGTATTCTCTGAAAGTAAAGTCATACTGACTACCTGATTCTTCACGGATATCTCGTGAGAAACGAACGGTGGTTTCTTCTGAAGTAGTTCCTGCCCGCGCATTACCTCCAGCAAGACTTACACTTCTTTCTGATTCCCAAGAACCGAATTCTGTATATAATTTTCGTGTACCAGATAAATCGCCAATATTGTGTAATTTTACTTCAGAATTGAAGTTATCATACGTTAAGTGTTCTTCAGGTACATCAACTTCTGTTATTTCAAATGTTGCTGTTTGGAATACATATGCATCGAATTGTGGAGTTAAACCATCTTGTTCATTAATGTTTCTATAATTCCCATCTCCATCTACCTCTACAAATTTAACTGTATGATTTCCAAATTCTGTTTCATCCCATGAGTGTGACACTGGTATTGATTCTCTTTCACCACCAGCAACTCGGATAGAGAATCGGTCTATTTCATTTTCTGTTATTTGTATCTCGCTAGTTAGTTCGTCTTCATTTGGGAATCGTATTTTTGGCGTTTCATAGTTATCAACGAGTGCAAATGTACTATCTATCGTTGTATCACCGGCATTTTCAATTATGACTGTTGATGTTAAATCTTCACCGGGTTCAACATCATATGAATCATATTCTGCATTTTTATTTCCATTTACATTAAATGATATTGTAAATGAACCGGGTCTTTCTTCAGGATTTGATGCAACACTTTCAGAACCGTCGTTTATATTATTTGTATTATCTTCGACATCATCGGCTGCATCCGTTGTTTTTACTTCAAAATTATATAAGTATAACACGGTATCAATATCAATATCTTCACTGTTAAAAACGACATATAATTCTCCATTTTGATTTACATAATCAATTTCACTGGGTTCTAATTGAATTTGTTTTGTTCTTGTTTCTAAGTTTTCAGTCCCACCTGAATCATAATATGGTTCATCTGATGTTGTAGTTATTTCTAATTGAGATTGTGCATCTGTTCTACCATTATATATTTCTGAACTTTGCGAATTCATAAGTTTCACATCAACGTAATTTTGCGGGTTATCATTTCCTTGCAGAGCATATGTAATACTTAAAGTATGACTTTTAGCATTAGATATACCTTGTACAGCCATACCTACATTAAGTGGGTTTTCAGGTCGAATTATAGCGGCTTTACCGGGTTCTGTTCTAAGTTCTTCAAAATTTTCAATTGTTCCTCGTGCAGTATTTCTAGTTTCACCATTAATTACTTTCGTAGGTGGTATTATATCATCTTGGAATGCTGTACTATCTTCATTATTTGCATTAAATCGTGATACATAAGTAGTTTCATCACGTATAACCCCTTCAAATTCATTACTTTGAATACTACCTCTAGTTTGACCAACGGTATCTGGAAGTTCAACAATACCAGTATTTTCACCAACACCTTCAACAGTTGTAGAATCTAAATCAATAACGAATGGTTGATTATTATTTATGGTAACGTAAGCTCTCGTATTTATGCTCTGACTTTCACCAACATCAAGTTCTTTAATTATACTTGCGAATTGTGCTTCAATAAGACCTGTAGAGTTATCCTCAGCAGGAACGGTAATTTCAGCATCTACAGGATTATCTGAAGCTACAACATTTATCTCTATATTAACTCTTTGATTTGAATTCGTTTCTACATAAACGTTTGATTCTCTGAAATCTGTCGTATCGAAATCATATAATTCTATCCTTGAAGAATTGCTAATGTCAATAAATTCACCAATGGTAATATTAACATATTCAGTATTATCTTCACATCCGTATTTTACTTGTTTATTATCTAAATCTTGAACAGCTTCTATCTCAACGCATTGATTTAGATTTGAAAATGTAAATTCATTCTGACATCTATCGTCAACACAATACGGTTCTACAAGTATATTAGCAGATGTTCCTGTCGGTATTATAGAACTCGTAGATGTAGGACCTTCAGAAGACATCCAATAATTATTACTTGCATCTATATCAACACCATCTGAATTTGCTACAACTTCATTCATTATCTGCATATTCCTAATATCATATTCGCCGGGATAATTTCCTACAAATCCTTCAACGCGAGGTAGTGCTGAATTTGGACTAGTTTTATTTCTAATTGTTATTTCACTATTTCCAGAAGTTCCTATACCATTAAATTCAACGACACCATATGGTTCATCTCTAGAATTTACACTAATTACAGAATCAGATGAAGCGGCATCAACAGCCGCTTGTATTGAATAAAAATTTGTTTCCATATTATAATCATCTGACTCATCTAATTCTTCTGTTGGAGAACCAACAATTATTTCACCGTCGTAATTTGAGGCTGTTACGGGATTATATCTAAGAGCTTCTTTTTGTCTATCATAAATTAATCCTGTAGGGTCGTTACCTATAATATCTAAGGATACGTCACCTGTTTCAGCCCCGACAACATCTTCTTCCAAAGTACTCTGTCCGTTAGGATAATAAACACCATAGTCTGTAATTGTAGCCCCACCAACACCGTCTATGCCCTGAACATTATCATTAAATAGGAATGGTTTATCTGTAATTGTTGAGCCAATTGAAATATCTCGAACAACTATATTTGAATCACTTTTTGCTTCAATAGCATGTTTTGCATTCAAAAACATAATATTCTCTATTGTTATTTCTCTCTTTTCATTTCTTGCAATTTCAATAACGGAATCTTGACCTGTAGGGGATTTTAATCCAACTACACCTTCTCCCCGTATAGTTATTGATTTACCATTATTTAGAATATCATCTTCTGTTCCAATTTTAGTACCTTCATAAGGTGTTTTTATTGTCCTGTGATTCTCTAATTATTATTGTTCCTTCATCAGAAACCATCTGTATAGCTTCTTCTAGTGTGTTTGTATCTCCTTCTCCTGCTCGGTCATCAACAACAATAACATCATTTGCTATTGCCCCTGAAGACATAATAAGAATTGCACCTATTGAAATTAGAAATATTGTAAGTATTTTGGAATATTGCATTGATTACTTATATTAATGTTTTACAACCCTAAATATATNATCGTTGATATATTGATTATAATATTATTATCCAAAAATAAGTTCGTTATATGAGTTTAGTCTAGTCCTATTTTACCAGACAATGCTGACGTTGCTATTTCTTCAGCTATTTCCTCATATATCTGGTACGTAATACTCACCGCAAGGAGTAATCCAGTACCGTTTACTGCCCCTATAGTACCCATCATGTTTGTCGTAACCGCAAGTAATCCAATCAATGCACCACCCACGATAGTAACATATGGGATATATCGGTCTAATACTTTAGACATTTGGTTAGAATCACGTCTAAATCCGGGTATAGCCATATTAGAAGCGTGTAGTTGTTGTGCTACGGCCTCTGCATCTCGATTTGTTGTCTTAACCCAGAAAACAGCGAATAAGGCACCACCGACAACCATAAATCCAAGGTCAACAAGGATTCTAAGTGCAATCTGAAGCGGTTCTGCTGAAGTGAATCCTAACCACCACATCCAATCTTCAGGTGTAAATATTGGTGTTAAGTAATAAAACAATCCACCAAATACTTGCCCATCTGCTGAATATTGTCCTAACCACGCTGGCATATTAGAACCAAGATATCCTGAAATACCTTGACCCAAGAATTGAACATTTGCTTGTACAGCCCGTACAAGAATTATTGGAAGAACACTAGCGTAAATAAGTTTGATTTTATAATTACCTTTATTACCTACTCGTGTATTACTTACAGGTATTTCTACGCGTGTGGATTCTGCGTAAACAATAACAGAAAATATAATTACTGTTGTAATAACAGGGATTATGTATCCATTTCCTAATAATAACATGTTCAATGTATCTCGTGAGAATGATATAGCTTCTTGTCCAGATGCGATACTAATCCAACCGGGGATTAATTGTGAAAATAACCCACCTACAAATCTTTGACTCACGCCTGCTATAATGAACAATCCTAGACCACTACCAACACCCCATTTTGTTACAACTTCATCAAGATAGTATAAGAATATACCACCGAAAGCAATCTGGATAAACATAATTGCTTGGATAGCTGTTATACTCACACCGAATGAACTTGCAACCTGTGTTGAGGCTGGAAGGAAATCTCCAGCAAATATAATTGGAAAACCATTAACGAAAACCATTATATAAATTAGTGCTCTTCGAAGACCTTGGAAGAAGTTCTGGTCACGAGGGTCATTCATATCTAATTTAAGAACATTAGTTCCCGTTAAAATTTGTAAAACAATACTTGCTGTAACAATAGGCATAATACCTAATTGAAGTATACTTCCTTGTCCACCTGCAAGAATACTACGGAATTGTCCGAATGCGTCTGCACCACCATTTGTAGCCAATCCAAATATGGGTATATTTGTCATTACAAAATATAGTCCAAGAATGGCAACGGTCCATTTAATTTTTTGGCTAAACGATACGTGCTTTTTTGGCTGACGTACTGTTGGTATTACATCAACGATACTTTGTGCTGTATTTCTTATAGTCATTACTTATATAATAAAAATACATACATTAATATAAATGTACATCCCTTTTTTGATAAAATAATTAAATATAAATAAAATACGCTACGCTATTTAACTTATTTTACTTTTATACAAAACGGGTTTATTTGATTTATACTACACAGCTATTTAGAGGTCGCGTGGCTGAACCGTACTTCGACCATTATCTCCTGCTCGTCGCTCTGCATCTGCGAGAAGTTCTGCGACTTCCTCGTCAAGTGCATCGTAGAAGTCTGCTGCAACATTTCCATCAACCGATTCTTTAACTGCCGATTTTACAATTAGGTCTGACATATGCATATGTATAATGGACACGGGTATTAATAAGTATTTCGCTAAATTTGCTATATATGAGCTATATAACACTCAAATTTACNATATAATTATCAAAATTGTTATAAAAAGAGTTAATTTATTATTAATTATTTTCTATAATTGTTGTATATACTAATATCGCACCAATCACACCCGCGATTAAACCATAAATAGTAATCATAGATGATACAGACGTTGCGAATAAAAGACCATACATACCAATAATAAGAATCGGTATAATAAATATTAACGTTCCTATGGAATATATCGCAAACAAAAACCCGTTAAATAGGAATTCTGTCGGATTATCTCTTGCAAGATACATTAATAATCCAAATTGATAATACATAAGTCCAGTTAGTACAATTGCCCCCCTGTAGATAAGATGTTATACCTGTATCTGTTAAGACAAATGGCGTATAAAATATTATTGACAAGGGTATACCAATAACCGTGAATAGTAATAATTTTGACTTATATACATCTGCTCGTGATATTGGCAATGTTGAATAAGAATCTAAAGAATCATACCTAAATCCAATAGCATATATTGGATATGCAATTAATGAAAACAAACCACCATATATAAATTCAGGTTTTGGGTGATAATCCAAAGAAAGTACTCATGAAGTATATTAATATAAATGATGTAAAAACGATAACACCTGTTGAAAATATAACTTTTAAGAATCCACCAGCACTTCTTTGGATATCAATTAAATTCTTTAAAACTATTGTCGTATAATTATTTTTTGGATTAATTAGTTTAGACATTTTATTATAATGATTATTAAATCTAGATTTCTTTGATATATTATCTGAATTTCCGAATTGTATTAATCCAATCCCAATGAATGAAATCGTTGCTATCGACATACCAATCAGCCATTTGAGTAAGGAAATACTAGCAAGTGCATCTAATGATAATAAATTGTATGAATTCATAACAATTATTGATGAAAGTATTGATGCAAATATAATTATTCCACTTATGCGTTCAAGTCGAATAGTTGTTATTGAAAACCCAATTGAAACGCCAAATATAAATGATATAATTGATGATATATATAATATAGGAATCATCGATAGTGATACACTATTTACCAGAGTACCAGATTCAATAGGGGATACAAATAATCCCACTATAGCTCCTATTGTTATTGGTGCTAAGAATATAAATGCGTAAAATAATGCATCTTTAAGTAAAAACAATGAAATAAGCGTTCGTTTTTTAATAGGTAAGGTTTTACTTGCAAATAATATTCTAGATGTATCGCCTAGTAGATTTTTAATACTATCTCTTGCGTCAAATCCAATTGAACCGGTTTGTAAACCAAATAACACAATCATAGAAAAATATACGATAGATATAGATTCTATTCCAGCATTTAATATTGGTGCGGCTGCTCCAAGAATCAGTGATAATACAAATATTACTATTGGAAATGAGATGAATCTTTTCTCACCGAAAAGCGAAGTAAATAATCTCCATTCTTCTTTGAGGAACCATTTGAATAATTTCAAATGTGATAAATTATTACTCATCTAAATCACCATTATTTGTTAATAATTCTCGTATATCATCATGAGAATCTAAGTCTTCTACATTGTGTTCACCTATCATCGTACCATTGTTCATAACGCCTAGCTTCTCACATAACTCTGTTGCAACTTCTAAATGATGTGTTGATAAGATTATTGTATTTCCTTTATTATTATATTCTCTCAAATAATCTTTTAATTCTTCTTGAATAATCGGGTCAAGATTTGCTAACGGCTCATCAATGAACACGACTTCTGGTTCATGAAGAAATGTTCCTGCGAATAATACTTTTTGTTGTTGCCCTCTAGAAAGATGTCTATTCATAGAATCCATTTCATCAACTAAATCTAATCTCTCTGCCCATGAGTTTACTTTTTTATTTAACTCTTTTTGTTCAATTCCTCGAACATCTCCAATAAAATCAAAATATTCTTCAGGAGTCATAAAGCTAAGTGGAGATTCTTTTTCAGGTAATATACCCACATTCGCACGTACTTTTTCACCTTCCGTAGACGCATCAAATCCTAAAACGGATATTTCTCCACTATCTAGTTTTATTTGCCCTGTCAATGCATTTATGAGTGTTGTTTTACCCGCTCCGTTGACGCCAATTAAACCATAAAATTCTCCACTATCGATTTCAAACGACACATCTTCTAGAGCTTTTGTACCGTTAGTGTATGTTTTTGATATTTTATTTACATTTATGTCTACCATATATAATATATGTTTTGAAAGATTAATAATGCTTTCACATCTCGTTGTATATTTAAAATAGATTTATGTATTTAATTAGACGATTATAAACCCTTTCTTTTCTAATGTATCTACTAGACCCTCACGATGATTTCCTTGTAATTCAATTGTGTTTTTTTCTGTCGTTCCTCCGCAAGCAAATTCAGATTTAAGTTCTGAAGATAAATCATCAATATCCATATTATTTTTATCGAAACCAGATGCAATCGTTACATCATTAAATTTTCTATCCTCAACATATACTTCTATTTCTGTTTCGGATTTTGATACATCTTCACAAATACACAATTCTTCTGGTAAAGCACATACATCACACATTTCACTCATTTATTGTATATAATACATATACTTCATATGACTAAAAACTTTTGTAGATATGATAATAAATAACAACCCTTGTTATAACCTATCTTCAAAAGCCACTTGTTCTGTATGTTCAATGTATGGTCCATCTAAATCATATACTACAGGTGGACCTGCGTATGTTTCAATAGCTGTATCTCGTTTATCTTCATCTATTCTCCTAAATGCAACGGAACTTATTATGGATGCATAAAATAAAGAAATGAATAATCCAATAATTATAGATATAAGACTATTTGTTAATAGATATAATGTAGGCATAATTGCTAAACATAAGAATAAAGCAGCGAAATAACCACCATATAAGTGAGATATTGACGCATACCCATCTCTATCTAACTCTTTAGACCACAAATTTGTTGTTGATATTCCAACATAACAAAGTATTAATGTTGAAACTAATATCGCATCCGGTATCGAAATATAATATCCTGTTATTATTGTAGCTGTTAATAATGAGCTAACGATTATAAAAAATATTGGTGTGAATATATTTACATCAAGTCTATTTTTATCATGTCTAATATCCATTACTATTTATATCACGCTTATGATATGAAATAGTTTCGGTAATTCACTTATATCTATGCCATTTCTTTTTTCGAGTCCAATATCCTACAGCTTGTTTTGTTGTTCCAAGTTTATCAGCAATTTCTTCATTTGATAACCCTTTTCGTATGTATTCAACAGTTTTTTCTTTATTATCTAGTGGGACGGCCCATGTACTATCACATTGGTCATAAAATGCACAACGATTACCTTCTCCTTCATCCCACGCACAAAGAGGTTGTTCTTCGATAGGGTAGTCATCAATATTATCTTCATCTGCTTCAGCAATAGACCGAGATGTATCCTCAATAAATTGTTCTCGTTCTTGTTTTAAACCAGATGTAACAAGTGTGTCTGTTTTAGGGTAATATGCTCCAACAGCAACAATATTATATTTCAATTCGAATAAAAGAGCGTAATAAGCTAAATCTAATTGTACACCTCCTTTTTCATGACTCATATAATTTTTCTTTGGTACGCCAGTTTTGAAGTCAACTAACACACAGCCTTCATTTTGTGGAACATCTTTATCGGAGAAACTTGCTGCTGGAAGCATTACATCTGCATATCCCATGAGAACCGGGACATCATCATAGACTTCTCGCCACATTTCATCTTCTACGGCCACAGGAACCCAGTCAGACATTTCTTTTGCATTATTCCATCTACGGCGTTCGAAAGCAAGGAAATGAGCTAAGTAGGGGTCTAAGTAGTCTCTCCAATTTTCATGATTATCGCCATTTAGTAAACTGAATAATGTTGTAGGAGGTTCATCATGTTCTTCCGAATAAATCTCTGCATTCTCATAATACGCTTCAATCAGTTCGTGAATATCTGTTCCTCGAATCATACTATCTGTTGTTGGCGTATCAATTTTTTCAACATACTTGTAGTAAAATTGTCGGGGGCACGTAACCCATGTTTTTAATCGAGATTTACTGAAATATTCATTATACTTTTCTCTAGGTTCTAAAGACATTGTTCTTATATGTGTACTATACAGCCAATATATTTGAATGTTGCGATATGTATAAAAAATACTATATGTACTATTCAATTTCAAACGGTTCAACTAATATTATCATTTTATTTTCATTATTATCATACCAAACATCATATAAATTAACATTGTGGTCCTTAGATATCTCATCAGCTATTTTGAATGTTGTATGGGCTTCATCTTTTGTATTTACTTCTACAGTCAGTATGGGAACTACAGACTCTACGGGTGGTTCACCTCGTATATCTGTAATTTTTCTCCTTTGAATATCATAGTCTTCCACTGGATTACAACCATCTAAATCTTCAGCTAAATTATATGCATTACCAATATGGTTTCGGAGATTAATTGTTTCAAATTCGGTTAAATTTTCGACGTGTTCAGTGACATTCAATTTCATCAATTTATTATTTAGTGTACTATACTATAAATATTGTTAGAATATAACATATCAAATAATATTACAAACTATTTTCTAATAACAATACCTTCTTCATTAAATGTGTAATTAATACACTCAGATTCATCATATCCGGTTATTTGACTTAAAGTATCATGATTAATATCTTTATCTAATCCTGCCATAAGATATACAATGGATTCATCTTTACTTTCTGTTCTTCCTTTAATTTCTTTATTCCAAAATTCGTTATATAATGAATATATTTCCTCAATTATATCTTGTCTTTTTTCAACAATATCCATATATATTTCAGATTTTCTAGATTCTTGAATATCTTCAGGTGATACGAGATAATTTAAAGCATATGAATCATCTGATTTCATATCTGGTGATGGCATTTTGTTGAATTGAAGAATGTAATTCTTGAAATGACATTGATTTTGAAGCTAAAATTTCTATACCATCAATATCAATCAGAGTATAACCGTTATTTGTTAAATATTCTGTCTGAACATCAACTAATTCATCCGCTAGATTATGTAATTCAACTTCCATCTCATCTAAAGAATCACGATATTCCTTATGATTTAAATTATTATTCGCAAATTTTGTCTCAGATTCGTATAATTTCATATTATATAATATACATTAATTCGGTATAAATTAAACGGTCATTTAAAAAACATATCATATAATCTAAGTTACAGTGTTGTTAGTGAGATTATTGGACCATAC
>Ga0065697_1000687_pt1 | contig 13264 bp, 17 predicted proteins | sample AntLakMe24m_08um_FD_59086 | JGI IMG/M metagenome (GOLD analysis project Ga0065697, IMG submission 59086) | Hypersaline microbial communities from Antarctic Deep Lake - 24m 0.8um v2 (version 3) | ecosystem: Environmental > Aquatic > Non-marine Saline and Alkaline > Hypersaline | place: Deep Lake... | reverse complement strand
CCTGCTCGCTCAAGTGGCGGGAGGCCGCCGAGACCGAACGGCTCTGGGTCGTCGAGCCGAGCCACCCGATCGCGGATGGCATCGACGAGTACATCGAGATCGATGACGCCGAGATGTACGGCGAGCGGTTCGATATCCCGGCTCCCGACACGCTCGTATTCAACTCCTGGTTCAAGGGCGGTGAGGTCTTTCGGTCGGGGTGCTGTTACCGCCGCGGCAACGGCCGCGTCTTTTATTTCCGACCGGGCCACGAGACGTATCCTGTCTACCACAACGAGGCCGTCCAACGGGTGCTCGTCAACGCGGTCCGCTGGGCCGCACCAGGAGAGGGTCCGGAACCGACCTTTGGGAACTACGAGCCTCGCGAAGAGATCGACCTGAGCGACGACCGGACGGTTCACTGATTGGGTTGCCGACGATCAAGACCGGTCTCAATAAAGGGAGCAAGCGGCACACCAGCTAAGTAACTGCCGCGCCTAGCGACCCCAATGAGTTCCGACGACGACTCGGGCAGCGGGGCCGGACTCACGATGATGTTCGCCCTCGGTGGCTTCGCGGTCTTGATGTTCCTGCTCGGAATCGGCGTGATTTACTATGTCAGCTACGCCTCATGACCAAGGAGGAGTTGCCAGACCGACTCGAATCCGTCATAACAGCCACAGGTATTTGAATAAACACCACAGACGGGAGTGTGTATAGATGTCATCCACCCGTTCGTCCTCACCGTTCGTGAAGACAGCAATCACCGCAGATCAGGTCGATCGGCTAGCAGCACGCGTCGAATCGACAGGTTCGGCGATGCTTGACGTGACGGCCCCGGCGACAACCGAGGAGATCGGCTCGGTGCCCGACTGCGACGAGTCGGACGTCGACACCGCGGTCGCGGCCGCCCACGAGGCCCAGATCGACTGGGCCGCAACGCCGGTCGACCGGCGGGCCGCGGTCATCGACCGGTTCAGCGACCTGGTTGTCGAGAACCGTGCGGAGCTCCTGGACCTGATCCAGCTCGAAACCGGGAAATCCCGACAGACGGCCGTCGAAGGCCTGTTTTCGGTGCCGTCGGCCTGTGAGCAGGCCGTCTCACGTGGCCCCGAAGCCGTGGCCGACGAGCCGCGAGGAGGCGGGATTCCACTGCTCACCACCGCGACGGTCAGCTACGAACCGGTCGGGGTGGTGGGGGTGATCTCGCCGTGGAACTACCCGGTCACCCTCTCGATGGCGGACGTGATCCCGGCGCTGGTCGCGGGGAATTCGGTCGTGCTCAAGCCCGACGAGAAGACGCCGTATGCCACCCTCTTTTTTGGCCGAGTTACTGGAGCGCGCGGGCCTGCCGGACGATGTACTGCGGGTCGTCACTGGCGAGGGCGAGGTTGTCGGCCCGGCGCTGATCGATCGGGTCGACTACATCGCGTTCACTGGCGGCACCGAAACCGGACGGACGGTCGCCGAGCGCGCCGGACAGAACCTGATCGACTGTTCGCTCGAACTCGGCGGCAAAAACCCGTTGGTTGTCCTCGACGACGCCGACGTGAGCGAGGCCGCCCGCGGGGCGGTCACCGCCTGCTTTTCGAACGCCGGCCAGCTCTGTCTGTCGGCCGAGCGGATTCTCGTCCACGAGTCAGTCTACGACTCCTTTTTTAACTGCGTTCGTCGACGAGACGCGCCGACTCACCCTCGGGACAGCATACGACTTCGACGCCGAGATCGGCTCGTTGATCGATGCCGACCAACTCGACCGCGTCCGAACGCGCGTCGAGGAGGCCCGCGAAGCGGGGGCGACCGTCCACACCGGCGGCCAACACCGCCCCGACGTCGGGCCCTACTGCTACGAGCCGACGATCCTCACGGGCGTCGACCCCGACTCGACGGTCGCCTGTAAGGAGACGTTCGGCCCCGTCGTCTCGGTGACGCCCGTCGAGAGTACCGACGCCGCGGTCGAGGCCGCCAACGACTCGCCGTATGGGCTCAACGCGAGCGTCTGGACCGGCGACCGGAAGCGTGGCCAGCGGGTCGCCCACCGGATCGACTGCGGCACCGTTTGTGTCAACGACGGCTTTGCGGTGGGGTGGGGAGCCGTCGACGCCCCCATGGGCGGGTTCGGCGATTCGGGGCTGGGTCGACGCCACGGCGTTGAGGGGATCAAACGCTATCTTGAGGCCCGGACGGTGGCGACCTCACGGGTCGGCCCGCTGGCCCCACCGGATCGGCTCCCGATGGGGTGGGTTGTGGAAGGCGCCAGTATCGCGCGACAAACCGGGCGTCGATTTAAAAAGGCCGCCAGCTCGCTGCTGCGGTAGTCGCTGACTACTGTTCGGTTTTCCTTTTCCGCTACGACTCCGGGCCGTAGCTCTCGCCGTCTCGCTGGTCTGCATTTTTCCGGCGGATCGCCGCCGAGGCTTGGGCGGCGTCGTAGCCGAACAGAACGTCTTTGGCGTAGGTGTCGGCCACCTCCGCCGCGTGGATCAGATTGTCGACGTCCACATCGACTGCGTACAACTCCACTGAAAAGGGCGGCTCCGGCTCCGTGCCATCGACATCGTAGTCACCGCCTAACGCGGTTCGGAACCCACGAGCGATGGTTTCGAGCCAGTAAGTCGTCCCGTAGTCGAGGTCGTAGAGGGGAACGACGAACTCGTCTACGTATTCGGTCAGGGCCTCAAGGTCGAGTCCGGCCCGCTCGTAGAGGTGGCCCGGATACGGATCGGGGTAGAGGGTGAGGTAGGTGCGACCTGGAATCCGACTGCTGGCCTCGGCGACAAAGTCGGTGATGACCGAGGCGCGCCACTCGCAGCGGTCGTCGTACTCGCTGGCGGCGAATCGTCGGTTGCACCGCTCGCAGTGGCAGTAGCCCTCGCGCGGAAAGCCGACGTCGTCGAGACGAACGTCCGGGTTCGCTGCGGCGCAGTCCTCGATGATTTCGAGGAGTCCCTCGCGGTAGGCGTCGTGGGTCGGACAGATGTAGGCCCAGTCGAAGTACTCGCGGTCGCGGGTCGCCTCGTTTCCCGCAGCGTCGACCGGCACGAGATCCGGGTCCTCGCTGGCGGCGGCGTTGTCGCCGAAACAGGAGACCATGTTGACCGCCGAGTCGATCGGTTCGGAAGGGCGGCCGCTGACGTCTTTGACCTCATAAAAAGCGCGTTCGAACTCCGGCCAGTCGACCTCGGGCACGTTTCGCGTGACGACGCCGTACATGACCGGGGGTTAGCCGCGACAGTGTGTAAGTGGTTCGCTACTCTTCGACCTGCACTTCGACAGGTTCAGTGTCCGACCCGAAAACAGGGCATAGGCCAGTACGACAACGACAAGAACACCGATGAGCTTCGCTTTCGTGGACATACTCTCGTAGAGGGACGGACCGCTTAAATTTCTTTCCTTGCACCGACGAACCATATCGGGTCGTAGGAAGATCCTATTCTGTGTGGCAAGCTTTATCATGGGTGCTGACGTACCCCCAACTGGATGGCCCCTGTTACCATACCACCGACTGAAGAGGCCAGGACCGTGTTCCGACGGCTCGGCTACGCCATCAGCGAAGAGGGCAGCGAGTTCGTCGCGGAACGAAAGTGGCGGCGCGTCCGTGTCACACCGCTGTGTGCGGATGACGCGAGAGAGCCGGAGCCAGTGCTCGGCGAGGAGTCCGACGAGGGGCTTCGGCTTCGTTGCTTCGTCACATGGATGCAGTGTACAGGGGAGCTTCGCGAGTATCTTCGGTCGACCAAACCACCGTACGACTGGGCAATCATCGGCGTCGAGGAGGACGACGAAGACGCCTTCGAGGTCGTCCACCCCGACACGACGCTCGCACCAGCGTAGTTGTCAGCAGCGGGTGATTTTTTGAGGGAGTACGTCGAAAGAGTAGCCGCGATGGTACACAAAAAAGGTCACACTGATCGGTAAGAGTTCGGAGAGCTTCGATGCAGCCGTCGACGATGCGATCGACCGCGCCCAGGCGACACTCGACAACGTCCACTGGATCGAAGTCGAGGAGCTGGGTGTCGAACTCGCAACCGTCGAAGATCGGGAGTATCAGGCGGAAGTCGAAGTCGCCTTCCAGCTCGAAGGGTAGTCGAACCGACTACTGCGGGACGAATCGTGCGGCTTACGCTCCCTGTTTTGATGGAACGATAGCCTCTTTGCTCGGAGTCGTCGATATCGAGCCAGATGACGCTCGTCGTGGTCCCGGTTCGGTATCCGCTTACTGCCCATTCGAAGGCGACGCTCCGCGAGGCGATTCGTATCTCCACCGACCGTGGTGGTGAGTTGTCTGTGCTACACGTCGACCTCTATCAGGACAGCAACCACGTCAGCCGGACCGAACTGAAAAAGGCGGTCGAACGCGAGTTCGGCGAGCTCCAGCAGGCCCGCTACGTCGTCCGCCGTGGCTTTCTGGTCGAGGAGACAATCCTCGAAGAGATCGCCGCCGAGAAGGCAGACATCGTCGTGATCGGCTCCGGACAGGCCAGCCAGTGGAAACGGATGGTCCAGAAACTCCTTTCGGACCCCGACATCGGGTCGTATCTCCGCGAAAAACTCGACTGTACGGTGATCACGGTCGACGCCGACGGCCAAACCGACGAGTAGCGTCCGACTATTCCAGCGAGTAATCTCCGACTACGCTGACGGGTGGCTGCCGGCTATTTATATACCATATTTATATCCCGAACGTTGCCCGAAGCATATCACGGGTACCGGGGCCAAGGCCGACAGCAACCACCGCGACGAGCAGTAGGATCGTATACCGTGGCGTCTCCTCGAAGAGATCGTCGTTAAACACCCACACGAGGAACGTCGCGGCGGCCAGTTTCACCAGCAGGAACGGCCATGCGTCGCCGGTGACTGCGAGGATCGACTCGGGCAGCACGGCTCCGGTAATATTAACGATGGCAGCGTTGACCGGGTGTTTCGGGACGAGGTTCGCCCCCGCGCCGAGGGCGGGCATCCAGTCGAGGCCGACAACGTTGGCCATCCCGTCGACGGCGTGGGCCCAGATGACGACACCGCCGATGAACCCCGTTCCGACGTTGAGTTCCGGATAGCTCGCTCCGATGAGCTTCCAGACCAGCAGTGCCGACAGCGTCGCCCCGGCGAGGGTGACGAGCAACACCTGCGGATAGATCGTCACGTAGTCGGTCGTGACGCCGAGATACGCGAGATAGCCGACCGACGCTACGAGCAGCGCGGTGCCGATACCAGCCAGCGGGTACTCGTACGCGTCGACATAGGCAGCCGATTCGAGCCAGACACTCACGAGGACTGCGGCTAGTGTGAGGCCAAATACCGTGACGTAGATGAACGGGCTGATAATGAGCGCACTCGCCGGGAAGGAAATCAGTGGCTCCAGGCCAGCGTCGAGTGCTGCAATCCCGGCGTCTTCGACCGTCCGCAGCGCCCCGCCGAACAGCATGAACGGGAACAGCGCGTAGAAGAACCGCCGGTCGGTGCCGAGATCGAGCCGACGGAGCAACAGGATCGCGCCGAACAGCGCGAACAACAACGTGAAAATGTAGCCGATCTCCGAGACGATCGTGTAGCCCGGATAGGCGACGATCTGGCCCGCGGCTTCGGCCTGCGTGCAGGCGGCCGAACTGCCTGCAAAGTCGACGGTACCGCCCGAGCGGATCGCACACTGTGCGCCGTTGCCGTCGGCAACGACTCGGCCCCCAGAAGTACTGCCAGAGGAACCGACCGTAGACGAGCTCACGAAACAGCAGTGAGCCGATCAGGAGGGCGGCGACGATAGCGCCACCGGTGCCGATCCAGAGCCGTTCGGGGGAGGTATCGAGCCGCTCGGAGACAGTAGCCATTGGGTGACTGTGTGGCCGTCGGGAAATTGAGCGTTCCGGTCTCCTGTACGCCGGTCGCCCGACCGTCCCCCTACTCACTCGCGCTGTCGACGATTCCGTCGGTCGCCGCCTGCATCGCCTCGTGGACCTTGCCGTTCGAGATCACCATCCCCGTCGAGTCGTGTCGCCACCGCTGGCCGTGAATATCGGTCACTCTACCGCCCGCCTGTCGGACCATATGAACGCCAGCGACGCTGTCCCACGGGTGAGCCTGCAGGTCGGTGATCCCGCCCTCGATCGAACCGTCGGCGATCAGCGCGAGGGTGGCCTGCGCGGAGCCGAACCGACGGAGATCGTCGAACCGCTCGACGATCTCGCGGGTGGCGGCGGCATAGGCCCCCCGACTGTCGGTGTCCCACCACAGCATCGGCGCGACCGTCGACAGTGCCGCCTCGCTCGTCTCGCTGACGCTGATCTCGGTGCCGTTCCGGTAGGCGGCGGTCCGGTCGGCAGTGTAGCTGTCTTCGAGGGCCGGAAGGACAACCGCCGAGCCGACGGGTTCGCCGCCGACCACCGCGGCGACAGCAGTTCCCCAGACGCGGATGCCGTCGACGAAGTTGTTGGTGCCATCGATGGGGTCGATGATCCACGCCGGGCCCTCGTCTGGCACCGTTTTGAGCGCATCTTCCTCCTCGCCGACGATGGTGTCGCCGTCGAACTGCGATTCGATCACCTCGATCACGCGGCGCTGGGCCGCCCGGTCGGCCTCGGTGACGAGATCGGTTGCTGAGCTCTTGGTCTCGGCGGCGATGCCGGTTCGGAACTGCTCGACGGCGAGTTCGGCCCCGGCGGTGGCCGCGCGCTCGGCGACAGCCGCCCGTGTGTCGTCGGTGTTGGTCACAGTGGTAGACCGTCTCGATTTTATCTATATCCGTCGGTCGACCGGGTGACGATGTAACAGGAATCCGAATGGTTTGCCAGAATTTACTCAATTACGAATTCGAGTAACTATTTAACCCTGTCTTCTGTATGTATCCGTGTATGCAGCCCGAAGAAGCCGTCAAACAGGTCCAGTGTGTCGCCAACGCATCGCTCGCCGAGACCGGTCAGCGAGTCGCACCACTGTACGAGCCGACGTTCCGCCGGGTCGCTGCCGAGGGGACGGGGGCTGACGTGACGTGGCTGGCCGACCAGCTCTGTACGGCAATCAGTTCCGGCAACCGGCCCAACGTCGACGAGGCCGAAGGGCTCGCAACCGACGCGCTCAGTCGCCGCGCGCTGACCGACGGCGGCCAGCGGTAGTTGGCGCATACCAATTCCAGGAGCCGATCTGTGGGGGTCGACCAGCGGTAGCCGAACGCGGTCGCGGTTCTTTTGGTTCCCCGTCGCTGGTGTGTACTCATGCGCATCGGCTTCGTCGTCAATCCGATCGCGGGAATGGGTGGGCGTGTTGGCCTCAAAGGCACCGATGGCAAGGTCGCCGAGGCCCGCGACCGCGGAGCCGAGCCACGCGCTCCCGACCGCGCCGGGCGGATGCTCGATCGATTGGCCGATCTCGCCGCCGAAACCGAGTTGCTGACCGCCGGCGAGCCGATGGGCGCGTCGCTGGCCCGCCAAGCGGGCTTCGAGCCGACCGTCGTGTATACCCCGGACCACAGCGGGGAGACGACCGCCGACGATACGGCGGCTGCGGTAGCTGCATTTATAAGCGAATCCGTCGACCTCGTACTCTTCGTCGGTGGTGATGGGACCGCCGCGGACGTTGCCGAGGCTCTTTCGGACACAGAAATTCCGATGCTCGGCGTGCCCGCCGGAGTCAAGGTGTACTCCTCAGTGTTTGCGGTTTCGCCGGAGGACGCCGCCGACATCGTCGTCGGCTTCGACCGGACCGAGCGCCGGGAGGTGATGGATATCGACGAGGACGATTACCGCGACGGCGAGGTGAACACCGAACTCCGGGCGGTCGCGTGGGTGCCGGTCACCGACGAACTCCAGTCATCCAAACAGCTCGGCGGCGGTACCGTCGAATCGCTATCCGCAGGAATCGCCGATGGCATTGATCCCTCCAGGACCTACGTACTCGGCCCAGGATCGACAGTTGGGACGATCAAGTCGGCGCTGGGTTTCGAGGGGTCGCCGATCGGCGTCGACGTCTGGCGGGACGGCGAGGTGCTGGTCGAAGACGGCAGCGAAGCCGCGATCCTCGATGCGCTGGGCGAGAATAACGTCATCGTCGTCTCGCCGATCGGTGGTCAAGGGTTCGTCTTCGGCCGGGGGAACCCGACAGCTCTCGCCCGCCGTTATTGGCCAGTGTGACGTCGAAATTGTCGCCTCTCGCGCCAAACTCGACGGGCTGTCGGTGCTCCGAGTCGATACCGACGACCCCGAACTCGATGAGCGGCTCCGCGGGTGGCGGAAAGTCCGGGTCGGCCGGTTCGAACGTCGGATGATGAAAGTCGTCTAGGGGACCCCGGATACTGCAGGCTATTTAAAAGGACGTCGACTGTCGGGGGCGGCACGCAATCACATATTAATTTCCGTATCTGTATGCCCGTATGTCGTGTTTTTCAGTGGAAATACTGTGTGTATAGACAACATTAAGGAGATACGAAGCCCACAATGAGTATGGAAACACGGAAAGTCCAACGGTTGGGGCCGTCGACGCTGGCGATGACCCTGCCAGCGGAGTGGGCCAGGGCACACGACGTCGAGAAGGGTGACGAAGTGTCGATTCGAATGGGTGGCAAGGGGACGCTCACCGTCCTGCCGGAGTCCGCGAGCACCGAGGAAAGCGAGGCGATTATCAACGCCGACAACCTCGATGCCGGGGCGCTCGAACGGGCGATCGTCGCCCAGTACGTCCTCGGTCGGCGTGTCATTCACGTCGAGAAATCCGAGGGCGCACTCGACTCCGAACACATCAACGCCGTGTATACGGCCGAAACCCAGCTGATGGGCCTCGGTGTGATCGAAGAAACCCCCGAATCCATTGCGATCCGGTGTTCGGTCGACCCCGAGGACTTCACCCTCGACAACCTCCTGGAACGGTTGGAAAACACCGGCAGCACGATGCGCGGCGAGGCGATCAAGGCGCTGGCCCATGACAACGCGGATCTCGCCCAGCGGGCGCTCAACCGCGAGCGACAGGCCAACAAGATTTTCGTCCTCCTGCTGCGACTGATATTTACGGCCCACCAGAACCCCAACCTCTGTCGCGCGGTCGGCCTCGACTCTAGTTTCCCGCTGATCGGCTACCGTTCGGTGGCAAAAAACCTCGAACTCACCGCCGACAACGCCGAGGATATCGCCGAGATCGTGATGGATGCCGAGGGCGAGGGCCTCGATATCGACGGCTCGACAATGCGCCGCATCCGGGAGTTCACCGATCAGGTCGATGAACTGACCGAGCTCGCGGTCCGGGCGGTCGTCGAACGGGATTACGATCTCACGATCAAATGCCGGTATCTGTTCAGCGAGATCGCCGACCGCGAACAGGAGATCCTGGACGACCTGCCGGAGCTGTCGAACACGGAGCTGCTCCGGGTTCGTGAGGTGCTCGTGAGCCTCCATCAGACCGCCGAGTACGCCGTTCGGAACGCCGAAATCGCCGCCAACCTCGCGCTCGACGAGGAGTCCGAACACGTCGAGATAAAGTAGCTGATTCCCGCTGTGGGACGAATAAATTAAGTAGTCACCGTCGAAGCGGTCTGTATGGAAACCGGATCAGTCGACTCCGACAAAGCACTCGGTGTCTCGATGGCCTTCGGCGTGCTTGCCGTCCTGGGCGCGCTGCTCATGTTCGGCGGCCCGACACAGCTCATGAAGGCGTGGGGATTCGCCGCCGCAATGCTCACCGCCGCCCTCGCGGTCGCCGTCATCCATCTCTACGATTGACCGTCAGTCGAGGCGACATCTGTCGGCGCTCGCGGGACGTAATTGTTAAGCCTGTCACAGCCCTATACAGTGGCAATGACCTCCTACACCGACGAGGAAAAGCGGATCGTCGCCTATCTCCGCGACAGCGTCTCGCGGGGTGAACGATACTTCCGGGCGAAGACCATCGCCGAGGCCATCGGCCTCTCCTCGAAGCAGGTCGGTGTACGACTCCCACGGCTCGCCGAGAAATCCGACGATGTCCAGATCGAAAAATGGAGCCGCGCCAAGTCGACGACCTGGCGTGTCACCCCTGAATAACCCGCCGTCGGTGCCTCTTCCGCGCCCTTTTTACCTCCGCCAGTCGATCCAGTACCAATGACAGTCCGTGTATCACGGACCTTCGAGTTCGATGTGCCCGGCGAGCGGATCTGGGAGTTCATCGCCGACCCCGAAAAGCGGGCCGGCGCGATCAGCGTCGTCGACTCCTACGACCTCCGCGGTGAGAACCGGGCGGTCTGGCACGTCAAACTGCCGATCCCGCTCATCAACTCGACGGTTCAGGTACAAAACCGAAGACGTACTCCGAGAGCCACCCACCCGCGTCAAGTTCTCCGGGCGATCGAAAGCGCTCAACGTGACCGGCGAACACACCATCACCGAGACCGATAGCGGCTGTACCCTGACAAACGAGTTCGTTGTCGACGGCAAACTCCCCGGCGTCGAGCGCTTCTTCAAACGGAACCTCGACAAAGAGATAGACAATCTCGAAGACGCACTCCGGGCGGATATCGAAGACACCAGCTAACGATGGAACTCGCCCTCGCACAGCTCGAAATCGAACCGGGCGACCCCGAGGCGAACCTCGCGCGGGCCGCCGAGGCTGTCGCGGCCGCTGCCGACGAGGGCGCGGACCTCGTCGTGCTCCCCGAGCAGTTCGTGGTCGGCTTTTTCGCCTTCGACGACTACCCGACCCACGCTGCAGGACTCGACGACCCCCTTTTCGACCGCCTCGCGGCGATGGCTGGCGATAACGACGTGGGATTGGTCGCCGGAACGACCGTTGAGGATCTCGCCGCCAGCGCGACGGCGGGCTACGATGTCCCTGCCACCGAGGGCTACGCGAATACGGCCGTCTTTTTCGACCGCGACGGGAGCCAACGCGAGGTCTACCGGAAACACCACCTGTTCGGCTACGAGTCCGCGGAATCCGAGCTGTTAGTGCCCGGCCAACGGCTCCCAACGGTCGACTTCGAGGGGGTGACCGTCGGGATGACGACCTGCTACGATCTGCGGTTTCCCGAACTATATCGCAGACTGGTCGACCGCGGGGCGGAGCTGATCGTCGTCCCGAGCGCGTGGCCCTACCCGCGGGTCGAACACTGGAAGACGTTGGGCCGGGCCCGCGCCATCGAGAACCTCTGTTATGTGGCGACTACCAATGGATCAGGAACGTTCCCCACCGCCGAGACGACGCTCTGTGGCCGGTCGACGGTGTACGATCCGTGGGGGACGACGGTGGCGAGTGTCGGCGACGAGCCGACGCGACTTACGGCGACGGTCGACCCCCAGCAGGTTCGGGAGGTTCGGGAGACGTTTCCGGCGCTGGACGACCGACGGGAGTGAGAAGCGTCGGGCAGAGGACGGTGCATTTATCAACACCAGATACCAAGCATGAGTGCCGACGCATCGACGCTTTTCTCGTCGCCGTCGGCAAGAACGCTGCCGCGCCCATCCCAGTCGCTTCGGGTCTGGTCGGACCCGACGACGGGCCGAGGTTCGGGGGCCACCTCGGCTCGTCTCTTCGCACTCACCGCTCCTAGCAACGATGACGCCAGTAACGGCTCTGCTCGCGTCGACTGGCGAATAGTAATCGGACATCCAAACACGTATTCCCAGTATATATTGTATAATTATCTTGTATATAGATTATAACCTGAACTATATGTGGTATAATCGTATACTATTTGGTAAGCATACAGTGGAGGTGAAATCAAGAGAACCCCATCACAAAACTCGACGGCTGTTCTCCGCCGCATCGCTCGACTGCCCTGACTTCGGCTCATCCGCGTGTGGTTTGCCCGATGGGACGGCGTTTGACGACACGCCCCCATCCCGCGTCCACCCCACACTCCAACTCGTTCCGCCGACGCTGTTTTTTGCTATCCAGTTGCCTGGTGTTCACCACCGAACCTCGAACTCGGATTCTCCCTCGGGGTCTGTCGTCGTGACCTCGACGGTCTCGACATCGGCCGCTCGGCTCCCCGTGTGACACCATTCGACAATCGCGTCGACGGCAGCCTCGGCTCCCTCGAAGACGGCCTCGACACGCCCGTCGTCGAGATTTCGGACCCAGCCGTCGACGCCCTCTTCGGAGGCTTTGTCACGCGTGCTGGCTCGGTAGTAGACGCCCTGTACGCGGCCACTAACGAAGACGTGGGCACGAACACGATCTGATTCAGTCATCGCTACCGGCTTCAACCGCGGGCCAAATAAACGGTCGACACGCGAGCCCGCCGGTCGACCAGCGGTTTCTAATGGCGGTGACCAAATGGATAGCGTATGGTTGAGTTCGGAACGGCCGGGGTTCGCGGGAGCGTTGTCGACCACGTCACCCCGGCGGTGGCGCTCGCAGTCGGGCAGGCAGTCGGGCGAGTCGTGACTGAAACCGAGTCGGGAGATCTCTCGCCTCCCGAAGTCGTCATCGGGCGCGACGGCCGCACGACCGGATCGGCACTGGCCGCGGCCGCCGAGGCAGGGGTGGCATCGGCAGGCGCGCGGCCGGTACGGATCGGACAGGTACCGACGCCGACGCTGGCGTTCGCCTCCCGCGGCCGACACGGGCTGATGCTTACCGCCTCTCACAACCCGCCGACCGACAACGGGATCAAGTGTTTCGTCGACGGCTCGGAGTTCGACCGAAAGCGCGAGGAGATCGTCGAACGGTACGTCGACCAAGACGGCCCGCCCGCCGACTGGGACCGGTGGCAGTCGGCAGTGAGAGCTGACCACTTGCCCGAGTATCGCGAGACCGTCGCCGACTACAGCCGCGCGTTCGGGACCGACTGTGACGGATTGCGGATCGCCGTCGACTGCGGAACGGGTGTCGCGGCGAACGCAACACCGGCAGTCCTCCGTGAACTCGGTGGGACCGTGATCGGCGTCAACGCGACCGTCGACGGCCACTTTCCGGCGCGGCCGAGCAAGCCGACCCCCGAGACGCTCTCGGAGTTTCGCCGGCTTTTTGGCCGACGGGGCGTTCGATCTCGGAATCGCTCACGACGGCGACGGCGACCGGATCGTTATCGTCGACGGCGACGGCGAGATCGTCCACGAGGACACGGTCCTCGCGATCCTCNCGGGCTACTACACTCGGCAGTACGTCGCCGAACACGGCGAGGACGCGCCGACGCCGGTCGTCATCACGACACCGAACGCGTCGGGGCGGATCGACGAGCAGGTGACCGCCGCCGGAGGGCGCGTCGACCGCAGCCAACTGGGCGGGCTCCACGAGGGAATCGCCGCCACGGCCGACGACGAGCCGGTCGTCTTCGCCGCCGAGCCGTGGAAACACATCCATCCCCGGCTGGGCGGCTGGATCGACGGGG
>Ga0065697_1002057_pt1 | contig 13305 bp, 14 predicted proteins | sample AntLakMe24m_08um_FD_59086 | JGI IMG/M metagenome (GOLD analysis project Ga0065697, IMG submission 59086) | Hypersaline microbial communities from Antarctic Deep Lake - 24m 0.8um v2 (version 3) | ecosystem: Environmental > Aquatic > Non-marine Saline and Alkaline > Hypersaline | place: Deep Lake... | reverse complement strand
ATTTACGTCGTCGTCGGGCGTCTGTTACCTGGGGTTGGTGATCACAACGGCGATGGCGATGAACCGCCTCGAAGACCGGCTCTCCGTGCCAGGGATCGGCCAATCCGCGGGGCGGGAGTAGCAGCCTAGCGGTTCAGGCGTCCGTCGATGCCCCGAGTTCCTGCATTCGCTCGATGCGCTCGGCCTCGGTCATCGACGCCCAGTTGGCGATGTCCTCAAGCGTCCGTCCACACGCCGTGCAGACGCCATCGTCGACCGTACAGACGTTGGTACAGGGACTCGAAACCATTCGATTGCTCCAGGCCCTCGACCGACTTTGATCGTTCGGTCCCGACCGCTGGCACCGTGGTCGCGGCCCCACACAACCGACTGAGCCTTTTATATCTGTAGGCTAACCCCTCAGTATGTCGACCGATCCGTTCGTCGTCGTCGGTGCCGATGCCGCCGGGCTGAGCGCCGCCAGCAAGTTCCGTCGGGCCGCCCCCGACCGGGAGGTCATCGTCTTCGAGAAGGGCCAGTGGATCTCCTATGCCTACTGCGGGATGCCCTACTTCATCGAGGGCCGCGTCGACCAGTTATCGAATCTGCTGTCGCTGTCGCCCGCCGAGGCCGACGAGCGAGGGATCGACCTCCGGCGCGGCTACGAAGTGACGGGCGTCGACCCCGAAGCCCAAACCGTCCGCGTCGAAAGCGACGGCCAGACGTTCGACCAGCCGTATTCTGACCTCTTGGTCGCCACCGGTGGCCGAGCAACGACCGGGCCGTTCGACGTGCGCGGCGTCGACGGCGCGTTCACGCTCCACAACATGGACGCCGCCGCGGCCATCGACGCCTACATCGCCGACCCCGGTGAGTACGATTTCGCACGCGTCGACGACACCCCGGTCGACCGTGAGCGAGTCGCGTACAACGCCGAGCAGCCAGCCCCGGAGACGGCGGCGATCGTCGGCGGCGGCTACGTCGGCGTCGAGATGGCCGAAGCCCTCCGGGGGCGTGGCCTTGATGTCCATCTCTTTCAGCGCTCGGATCACGTCCTGCCGCCCTTTGGCAAGGCGGTCGCCGAGCGGGTCGAGGCCGAATTCGTCGAACAAGGGGTTACAGTCCACACGACCACACCGGTCGACGCCCTCGTCGGCGATGACCGGATCGAGGCGGTCGAATTCGATGGGGCGGAGTTGGCGGTCGACCTCGCAATTGTCGGTGTCGGTATCAGGCCCAATACGGAACTGCTCGCGGGCGCTGGAATCGAACTCGGAGCCAGCGGGGCGATTCGGACCGACGACCATGGCCGGACGAACCTCCCCGATATCTATGCGGCGGGCGACTGCGCGACTGCCCGGCATACCGTCACTAGCGAGGAGACGTGGCTCCCGCTCGGGTTGACGGCGAACCGCGGCGGTCGCGAGATCGGGTCGACGGTAGCGGGCGAGCCGACGCCGACCGGCGACATCGCGGGGACGGCAGTGGTCAAAGCCTTCGATCAGGAGTGTGGCCGCGTCGGACTCGTCGACGAAGACGAAGCGATCGAGGCAGGGTTCGACCCGGTGTCGGTGACGATTACCGCTGGCTCGCGGTCGGGCTACTATCCAGGAGCGGCCGAAACCGACGTCACGCTCGTTGCCGATCGGGAGACAGAACGCCTGCTTGGCGGGACCATCGTCGGCCCCGACCGGGCGGCAGTGCGGATCGACACACTGTCGACGGCGCTTGCGGCCGAGATGACCGTCGGAGAGGTCGAGCGGCTGGATCTGGCCTACGCGCCACCGTTCAGTCCGGTGTGGGACCCGATTCTGGTCGCTGCGAAAGTACTGAACGGCCAGTTGGACGACTGAACGAATTATATCGGGACGAACTGGCCGTCGTCGCGTTTTTCGACGCCGTCGTGTGGGTAGACGCCGCCGCTCATCGCGATGTAGACTCCTGGATCGAGCGACTGTACCGCTCCAACGGCCATGCCGACATTGATTGCCGCATCCGAGTCGATCATTCGTTGGGGGGTGGCCGCGCCGGTGAGCACGACCGTCTTCTCGCAATCCAGTGCTGCGGCCGTCTCGGTCATCGTGTCGGTGCCGTGGGTGATGACGACCTGCTCGCCCGGTGCTTCTCGACACGCCGCCGCGACCTGTGCCCTGTCGTCGGCGTCGGCATCCAGGCTGTCCTTTTCCAAGACGGTCTCGACAGTATACTCGAATGTCGGCTCGGGAGCGATGGTGTCGAGGATTCGCTCGACGGCGGGCGGCCCGACAGTGAAGTTGCGCGTCCCCTTCTGGGTGCTGTACTCCTTGTCTATCGTGCCACCCGTCGTCAGAAAGTGGATGTACGTGTCGTCCATGCTCTCACTGATTTTTATATCGTGGATTGTGGCAACCGTCGACCGATCAGCCGCCGAGCATCGCGAACGCGAAGACGAGCGCGAGGTAGGCGACGACCACGCCGACGGTCACCGCCGGAATCGGCGAGAGGTGGTCGTAACTGCCGTTGGCTCCGTCGACCTCGCCGCGCTCGATGCGGTCGATATCGACGTCTCCGGAGTCGATCTCGTCGGCGGTCGGCATCACCTCGGGGAGTCCCTTCCGGCGCGCATCGAGCTTGTTGAGGACGACGACCGCGACGGCGGTCAACACGAACGCGAGCGGGAGGGCGACGAACGGGCTCTGCATGCCGAACCCGTACAGCAGGAGAACGATCACGGTGACACCGGCGGCCGTCGCGGCGAAGGGGATCTGTGTGTTGACGTGGTCGATGTGATCCGACCCGGCGAAGATCGACGACATCACCGTAGTGTCGCTGATCGGTGAACTGTGGTCGCCCCAGATCGCCCCGCCGAACAGCATCGCGATCACGACCGGCAGCACTGACGGGCCGACGAGTTCGAAGCTCAGCGGGATCGCCAGCGGCGTCAGAATCGCCATCGTCCCCCACGAGGTCCCCGTTGTAAAGGCGACGAACATCGCCGCAATAAAGATAATCAGCGGCAGGAAGCTTCCGGGGACCCCGCTGCCGACCAGCAGATCGACGATGTACTGGGCGGTGCCGACGTTCTCGGCGGCCAGCCCGATACTCCACGCGAGGACGATAATCGCGATCGCGATGACCATCGTTTTGAAGCCATCAATGATCACTTCGCTGGCCTCTTCGAGGTCCATCGTCCGGTAGGCCAGCGAGCCGACCAGTCCAGCGAGCATGAACGCAAACGAGCCGTATAGTAGGCCGAGGGCGACGTCAGTCTCCTGGAACGCCGTCGCGATATCGACATCTGGCTGAGGGCCGCCGCCGAGATACCACATCGAGAGGAGTCCGACGACGAGCAACACGAGGATGGGCCCAAAGAAGTTCATCAGCGAGGGGTTCTTGTCGCTCGGCTCACCCACATCGGCCGAGACGTCCGACAGCGGCGTGGCGTCCTCGCGGATCGTCCGGCCGGTCGACCGGGCGCGCCACTCGGCGTTCAACATCGGACCGAAGAACCGCTGGGTGATAGCGATAAAGCCGACCATGAAAAACGCCATGAAACAGTAGATGTTCCACGGGATCGACTGGAGGAAGAGTCCGAAGGCGGTGACACCGAGCTGGTCGACGGTCACCTGTGTCGCCTCAAAGCCCACGATGATCATCGAGACCTGAAAGCCGATCCAGTTCGATACCGGGCCGAACGTCGTCACCGGCGAGGTCGTCGAGTCGAGCGCGTAGGCGTGCATCTCCCGCGAGGAGTCGTTGTCCTGAGCGAGTTCGCGCGTGGCGTTGCCCGTAACGACGGTGCTCGTATACGAATCGAAGAAAATGAAGACGCCGATCAGCCACGTGAGAATCTGCGATTCGCGGGCAGTGTTTACCCGATCGCCAACTGCCTGTTCCAAGGCTAGAATACCGCCCGAACGGTAGATGAACGCGGCACCAGCCCCCATGAAGAGGATCAGGATGACGAACTTGGTATTGAACGGGGTCCGCATGACCTCGACGAGCCAGTCCATGGTTAGCGCCGTGGCACCGATGGGGTTCCACCCGGCGACGAGTAAGGCCCCGATCCAGACGCCAGCGAACAGCGACACCAGCACCTGTCGGGTCGTCATCGCCAACACGATCGCCAGCAACGGCGGTGCCAGCGCGAGGATGCCGAAGTGCTCAGTCATGTCTATTGTTGACAAAGCACATGCGAATAAATGTAAGTATAGTCATACTCTGGAGAATCTGGCTTCACAAATTCGGTTTTAAAAGAAAGGAGAGGAGTAGGGAAGGTCGACTACAGTGTAAATGTTGGTCCCCGAATCGGTGCTGACGGCGGCCAGTAGCTGGGTGGTGTCGACTGCTGTGTGGAGTATCTACATATGGCAGTCGACCCAAGGGTCGACGATGACGCTCGAACAGAACGTCGGCGGTACGGATCGACTCGTGCGTGCAGTGTTCGCGGCCCTGCTCTCGGTCGTTGCGGTGAGCGCGCTCCGCAAACGGAACTACCTGACGCTGCTCGTCGCGGGAGCGGGGGCACTCGGTCTCGGGTTCAACGCGACGACCTGTTTCTGTGGGCTGAACAAGGCCCTGGGCATCGACACGGCCGAGGAGTAGCCTACTCGGCGAGGTCGACCAGATCGGGATGTGACCGCAGCCGGTCGGGGAGATCGGCCAGCGATGTCTCACCGGCGGCAACGCGGTCTCGAACCGCCTGCCACTGACTGTGGCGGACCAAAATCACGACCGGCACTGCTTCGAGGTCGAGCAGTTTGGCGACCGCAAGCCGGTTCCGCCCGTCGTAAAACAACAGCTCCCCATCGCGGCCGACCGTCAGTGCGATCTCGCCGTCGACCGTCCGAGTATACTCGCTGGGGCGGGCATGGTCGAACGGCTCGGCGCATCCGGACTCCAGGAGCTCCGACTGAGTCCGGTAGCCGTCGGTTGCGACCGTCTCGTAGAGGCGGTCGATCTCTTGGCAGCGCCGGTCGACGTCCACGGGAGTGGTACAGCCCCACGGCGCGCCCCCGGCGTCGATGGTATCGAGACATTGGGCATAGAGATCCGTGTCGGGCCACGGCACCCCTGCGTCGAAATGCGCCCGAAACGACCGATAGACGACCGAATCAGAAAACGGCCAGCGGTCGACATCCCAGTCATCATCCATCACACTACCGGCGAAGTGGTAGTTCGGCAGGTTCAGCCGATCGGGAATCGCGTCTCCCCGTGAGGGTGTCAGCTCCTGCCACGAAATCGACTCGGTGATGGAGGCAGGGTCGACCCAGTAAAGACGGTAGGGATCGGTCGGGGCCTCGTGGCGGAGTCGGGTTCTGAAACGGGTGGCGTCGACGAGCACCCGGGCACTACAGTCACGAAGTCGGTAGAGCGCTGGCTCGACGCTCGGATGGTCATTTATAAACGCCGTTGTCGTCGTTCGTATGCGGTCGACGACCGAGTGGTAGGTCTCTTGAATCATCAGGGAGGGCGACGCTAGCAGCAGGTCACATCGGCGTTCAGTCCAGTTATCTTCGGCTGTCGGTGTATAAAACTAATTCAAGTACGTGTGAATAGCGACGGCACACAGAGCTGGTGGTGTCAGGGAGACGAGCAAGGACTCCGACAGATTCAGATAGCTCACCCACCGTTCTGAACTGAATGAGTATACCAGTAAGCCGACGGAGGGGTTGGCGTCGATGGTGACGAAGGTCCGCCGGGTGATCGAGACGTACTCGCTGTCGGGCCTCGGCGAGGAACTCGCCGCGCGATGGGTCGGCGAGGGCTACGACCGGGAGAGTCTCCGCGCGCTCGCCGACCGGTTCAACAGGCGGGTTTTAGCAGCCAGCATGGAGTCGGCTGGGCTGTCGCCGCTCGACGGCGAGGTCGACAACACCTACCGGCTGTTGACCGACGACGAGGTAAGCGCCGGGATGGAGACCCAAGCCCGCCGTCGCCTCGAACGCGAGGGGGTCGAACCCGACACCGTCACCGACGACTTCGTCTCCCACCAGGCGATCCACACCTTCTTGACCAGCGATCTGGAGATCGAGCCACCCGAAGGGCCCTCGGCGGCCGACCGGCTGGAGGCCGACCGCGAGACGATCCAGCGGCTCCAGAGCCGCCTCGAAGCGGTGAGCGACGATACGATCGGGCGGCTCGACCGCGCCGATGAACTCACGATCGGCTCGTTCAGCGTCCTCGTCGACGTGCAGGTGTTCTGTGAGGACTGTGGGCAGCAGTCCGAGATCGGCGAGCTGCTGGCCGCGGGTGGCTGTCAGTGTGAGTCGGCAGCCGACGCCAGCGATGGCCCCGATGCCGAACCGAGTGATAATGGTTAACCAGTCCAGTCAACAATGTCACCTATGGGACAGTCAGAGATGAGCGAAGAGACGCTGTCCGTGACCGTCCGGAACCTCGGAGGGATCGACGAGTCGACGGTGCGGCTCCGGACGGGCGTTAACGTGCTGTCGGGGCGGAACGCGACGAACCGGACCTCGCTGCTGCGGGCGCTCATGGGCGCACTCGGCAGCGACGGCGTTTCGCTGAAGGCCGACCGGGATGCCGGGGAGGTCACCCTCCAAACCCCCTCGGGAACCCACAGCCGACAGCTCGAACGCCGAAACGGGACGGTCCACACCTCTGGGTCGCCGTATCTTGACGATCCGACGCTGGCTGATCTGTTTGCCTTTCTGCTCGAATCGAACGAGGCCCGGCAGGCGGTGAGTCGGGGCAAGAACCTCCGGGAGCTGATTATGCGGCCGGTCGACGTCGAGGCGATCAACGAGGCCATCGAGGAGACACACGCCGAAAAACGCCGCCTCGATCAACAAATCGAGAAGCTACGCGGGCTCGAAGGCGAACTGCCGGAGCTCGAAGCCGAGAAGTCGGAGCTCGATGCGGAGATCGCCGACATCGAGGCCGAAATCGACGAGAAACGGGCCGAACTCGACGCGATGGACGGCACTGTCGAGGCGACCCGCGCCGAACAGGAGGCACTCGATGAACTGCAGTCGGTCCAGACGGAGCTCGAAGAGACGCGGTTTCAGCGCGAGACTGAACGGGAAAGCATCGAGACGCTCCGCGAGCAACGCGCCGAGATCGAGGCCGAACTCGACGACCTGCCGGAGCCCTCGACCGACGAGCGCGAACGGATCGACCGGCAGTTAGAGGAGTGCCGCCAGCGGCGCTCCGAACTCGATTCGACCACGAGCCAGCTCCAGAGCGTCATCCAGTTCAACGAGGAGATGCTGAACGGAACCCCGCCAGCGATCGCCGAGGCGCTCCGCGACGAGGAGTCGACCGAGGCAGTCACCGACCAGCTCCTGGACGACAGCGAGTCGGTCGTCTGCTGGACCTGTGGCAGTGATATCGAGCAAGGAGACATCGAGTCGACGCTTGACCGACTCAGATCCCTCCGCCAGGAGATGCTGAGCGAGCGCCGCGAGCTCAGCGACGAGATCGACTCACTCACCGAGCGACAACGAGACCTAGAAGCCGCAAGCGAGACACGGAGCAGGCTCCAGGAGCGACTCCAACGAACCGACGAGGAGCTCGACGACCGGACCGACCGGGTCGAGGCACTGTCGGCCGAGCTCGATGACCTCCGCGAGCGGGCCACCGCGCTCGAAGCCGAAATCGAGGACCACGAGCAGTCGGCCGACAGCACCGTTCTCGAACACCACACGGAGATCAATCAGTTGGAGTTCGAGCTCGGGCGGCTGGAGAGCGACCGCCAGCGGACCGATCGCCGAATCGACGAGATCGAGGCCAAACTCGCCGAGCGCGAGGAGCTTGAGGCCGAACGGGAGGGGCTCCAGGAGCGACTAGCCGAGCTCCGAACCCAGGTCGACCAGCTCGAAACCGAGGCCGTCGAGGCTTTTAATACGCATATCGACCGCGTGGTTGAGATCCTCGACTACGACAACATCGAGCGGATCTGGATCGAGCGGACGACCGAGCAGGTCACCGAGGGGAGACGGACGGTCGAGCAGTCGGCCTTCCGGCTCCATATCGTGCGGCGAACCGAGGAGGGCCGGAGTTACGAGGATACGATCGCCCACCTCAGCGAGAGCGAACGCGAAGTGACGGGGCTCGTCTTCGCGCTGGCTGGCTATCTGGTCCACGAGGTCCACGAGGTCGTCCCGTTCATGCTGTTGGACTCCCTGGAGGCAATCGACTCCGACCGGATCGCCGCCCTCGTCGAGTATCTCGACGACTACGTCGACACTATTGTGGTCGCACTACTGCCGGAGGACGCCCAGGCGCTCGACGACGACTACCACCGCGTCACCGATATCTGACGGGGTACTGGCCGGTAGACCCATTCTGCTGGCGACCTATGTATCAATATGTCTCTCAGCCAGCGCCAGCAGTCGACCGGACGCCTCGACCGACGGGACCTGCTCGGCGCGCTTGTCGCCGCCATACTGGTCAATCTCGTTGGAGCCAGCGGCGTCGTCTTCACCGATCCCAACAGCCAGTGGTTCCAGTCACTGACGCTGCCGTGGTTCTATCCGCCGCCGTGGGCCTTCGGTGTCGTCTGGACGCTGCTGTTTACGCTGATCGGTGTCGCTGCCTATCTCATCTACCGGCAGGGAATCGAGCGCCTACCGGTCCGGCTCGCACTCGGACTGTTCGGCCTCCAGATGATTGTCAACGTCGCGTGGTCGCCGGCGTTTTTTGTCGCTCCAGGACCCACCGCTGGCACTCGGCGTGATCGCTCTCCTGTGGCTGCTGATCGTAGCGACGGTCCGGGCGTTCGATCGGGTCGACCGTCGGGCGGCGCTCCTGGTAGTGCCGTATCTCGCGTGGGTGAGCTTTGCGGCGATACTCAACTACACGATTTGGCAGCTCAACTGACCGTTGGACGAAAGCCGAAACAGCGGGAAACACCCAAACTCTTATTCAGAATTGTGATGAAGTACGTCCGAACGTATCGAATGAGGGTGAAATAATGCCGGACTACAGTACACAACCATCGGGCGCGGAGATCGAACCGGTTAGCTCCGGCATTCCGGAGTTGGATCGACTGCTCCACGGAGGATACATTCGTGGGCGGATCTATCTCATCCAGGGGATCTCGGGCACTGGCAAGTCACTCCTCGGCCAACACTTCCTCCAGACGGGGCTTGCGAACGGCGAGACCGTCGTCTACATCCACGGCGAGGAGTCGAAGGCGGATATCGTGGTGAACGCCGCCCAGCTCAACGTCGACATCGCCGAGGCGGAGTTCCTGGATATCGGACCGGGGACGGATTTCTTCGCCGAGGATATCTCCTACGACCTGGTCGAATCAACCGAGATCGAGTCCGAGCGGTTCACCAAGGACATCAAAGAGGTAATCGAGGAGACCGACCCCGAGCGGATTCTGATCGACCCGATCACACAGCTGCAGTACGTCGAACGCGACGAGTACCAGTACCGCAAGCGGCTCCAGTCGTTGATCCGGTTCCTTCGGGACCGCCAGGTGACGACCGTCGCCACCAGAACGGTCCATCAGAACAGCGACCTCCCGAGCACTGACGACGATTTCGAATCCCTGAGCGACGGCATCATCAACCTCTCGCTCGACGAGAGCGAGCGCCGTATCGCGGTCCCGAAACACCGGGGACTGGGACAGGATGGACGGCACCCACGGCCTCGAAATCCGCGACGACGGCATCGAGATCTACCCACAGGTGATCCCCGAACACCGGGATCGGACGTTCGATCCGGCACTGATCCCCACCGGCCACGACGCCCTCGACGAGATCCTCGGCGGCGGCTTCGAGCGCGGCTCAGTGTCCTTTATTAGTGGACCGACCGGCATCGGCAAGTCGACGACCGGCGCACAGTTGCTCGACGGCGTCGCCGAATCGGGCGGCACCGCCCTCGGCTACCTCTTCGAGGAGACGATCGAACAGTTTAGCTACCGGTGTGAGAACCTTGGGATGCCGATCTCCGAGCGGCGGGCCAACGGCTCGCTGCAGTTGACCGAGTTCGAGCCCCTGGTACGTTCGGCCGAGGAGTTCGGCCAGCACGTCCTCGATCAGGTCGACGAACACGATCCGGACGCCATCCTCATCGACGGGCTGTCAGGGTACAAGATCTCGATGCAGGGCGACGACGGGCGGCTCGTCCGTCGCCTCCATGGGCTGACTCGCGTGCTCAAAAACCGCGGGGTCGCGGTCGTCATCACCGATGAGGCAGACCACCTCACGGGAATGCCGCGGGCGACCAGCACCAACACCAGCTACCTCGCCGACAACATCGTCTTTCTCACCTACGTCGAGGTCGACGGCGAGCTGGACCGGGCGATCGGTGTGCTTAAAAAGCGGCTCGGCGACTTCGATAGTCGCTTCCACCGGTTTGCGATCAGTCACGACACCGGGTTGACTGTCAAGGGACCGTTCGACAATGTGCAGGGGGATTATGCAGGGGACGCCGACCCGAAACGGGCCGAACGGACGGGAGTAGCACGATGAGCGAGCAGCCGAGAGCCGGAGGCGAGAGTCGTACGACGAGCGAGCCAGGGGCCGAAACGGAGAGTCGGATACAGCTCATCGTCAGCGGCGACGGCGATCGGCGGGCGCTCACGACGATCCTCGAATCGCGCTACGAGGTGGTAGTCGACGACGAACTCCAACCGGTCGACTGCTATCTCGTCGGCGACCGGATGCTCGGAGAGTATCACGCCGCGCTCCGGGCGATGAAGACCGAGCAGCATCCGACCTTCTGTCCGGTGGTGTTGATGCAGCGGCCGGAAACACAAGGGTCGGTTCGGCCACCGTCGGATGAGGCTGACGAATCGATCCCACTCGTCGACGAGGTCGTTGCCGCGCCGGTCGACCGGTCGACGCTGTACCGGCGGCTACAGAATCTCCTGGCCCGGCGTCGGCAGTCGGTCGCCCTCTCGGAGAAGTATGCCAACAGCCAACTGCGGTTTCAACGGCTGTTCGACTCAACGAACGATGCGATCTTCGTCCTCAAGAGCGATGAGATCATCGAGTCGAATCCGGCCGCCAGCGAGCTGTCGGGGTACGAGCCGCGAGGAACTCCGCTCGCTCGATCCGACCGCATTGATCCAGGGCAGCGATGAGACGTTGCAGTCGTTTCTCCAGCAGATTCGAGACGCTGGCGAGGGGTCGACCCGCGAGGAGTCGACCGGCGAGCTGACCTGCACCACGAAGCACGGCGACAGCCGCCGCCTCGAAGTCTCGGGGGCAACACTCAGCTACGACGGTTCGGCGGCAGTCGTCCTTTCGGCTCGGGATATCACCGAACGGAAGGAGCGCGAACAGGAGCTCCAGCTGTTCCGGAAAGCGGTCGAAACCGTTGGCCAAGCGGTCGTGATCACGGATCGCGAGGGGATCATCGAGTACGTCAATCCGGCCTTCGAGGCACAGACCGGCTACAGTCGCGAGGAGGCCCTTGGGCGCACGCCACGGATTCTCAAATCGGGCAAACAGCCCGAGGCGTTCTACGACGAAACTGTGGGAGACGATTCTCGACGGCGAGCGCTGGGAGGCACACATCGTCAACAAACGGAACTCCGGCGAGCTCTACCGAGTGAGACAGGAGATCTCGCCGATCACTGACGCCGAGGGCACGATCACTCACTTTGTCTCTATCGAGTCCGACGTCACCGATCGGAAGCTCCGCGAACAGCAGCTATCGGTTCTGAACCGCGTGTTGCGACACAACCTCAGAAACGGAACGAACGTCATCGAGGGCAACGCCGCCCTGCTCAGCGATGGCGTCGACGATCCGGAACTCGAGTCGTTCGCGACATCGATCGAAGACCGAACCGCGGCGCTCGCGCAGCTCAGCGAGAAGGCAGACACCATCGACTCGCTGTTCGATCACGAGCCACCAGCCGACGCCGCCTACGACCTGCGTGAGCTGTTCGCCGCGATCGCAGCCTCCTTCGAGGAACGATACCCCGAGGCGGTGCTGTCGGTCGCCGATATCGACCCGGTCGCCGTCCGGGCCGACAGCCGACTGAAAGTCGCGCTCGCGGAGCTCCTCGACAACGCCGTCGACCACAACGATCGGCCGACCCCTGAAGTGAGCCTCACCGCCACCCCATCCGACGGGGAACGCTCCGGCGAGTGGGTCGATATCATCATCGTCGACAACGGGCGAGGGATTCCGGAGCAGGAACGGGCGACCATCGAGATAGGCGAGGAGACTCCGCTCCAGCACGGTACTGGGCTGGGGCTGTGGCTCGTCTACTGGACCGTCTCGCTGCTCGGCGGCGAGGTGACGATCACCGACCGCTCGCCCGGCACGCGGGTCGTGTTGACGCTCCCACGGGCCGCCAACTCGGACTCGCCGCAGAACGGCGGCGAGTAGGGCGATCCAGGCCGTCGTGCCTGTATCTCTTTTAAATCACGTGCGGATCAGTTAGCAAATTCGTGTGGGTGTGGTGACCAGTATGGAGTGTCAACAGTATATTTATCAGCAAGTCGGGTATAGCGTGGGACAATGGTGCGTGACCCGTCGGGGCGGGACGATGACTTCGAGTGCGAGGACGTACTCAGCACCCTCGGTGATGAGCCAACCAGAACCATCATTGAAACCCTTTCCGAACCGATGACGGCCAACGAGCTCTCCGAGGCGTGTGATATCCCGCTGTCGACGATGTACCGCAAGCTCGACAAGCTAACCGAGGCATCGCTGGTCACTGAGTCGACCGAGATTCGACAGGGCGGCCAACACACGACGCGCTACGAGCTCGACTTTACCGAGATTGCGGTCCTCCTCTCGGAGGAACACACCCTCACGGCGACCATCGATCGCCCGAGTCGGGAGTCGACGGCCGACCAGCGACTCGAAGAGCTCTGGACACAGATCCGCGAAGGAACGTAGCCGCCAGCCTCAGGGCATCGTTCGGTGTGACTGACCATCGTCGGGATACCACTGACCGTGGAACCCGAACGGAAACGCGGCTGGCAGCCGGGCGCGGGCGAGTTCGGAAAACGACGCCGCATCGAGCACCAGCAGGGCCGACCGGTCGAACCGTGTATCCAACAGCACCGACAGCACCACGCCATCGTCCTCGGCAGTCCCAGTATCGACGCCGGGAACGGGAGCCGGTACTCGGTCGACGAACACCGGCTCGGTGGGATAGACACCCGGTTCGTGCCACACGTTCTGGCTGCCCGTTTCGAGGTCATACTTCACGAGACAGTTCAACAGCCCGATTGCCGGGGGATTGGTATGGCCGCTCGCGTACAGATACCGGTAGGGACGCGTCGAGACCTGTCGGTAGTTGATCATCGGGAACTCTATCGGCCCCGGGAACAGCGACTCCTCCTCGACGGCACCGTCCTCGATCGGGAGCCGGTACCGACGCAGTTTGCCACCGGGGACCGGCTCCTC
>Ga0065697_1000688_pt1 | contig 13382 bp, 15 predicted proteins | sample AntLakMe24m_08um_FD_59086 | JGI IMG/M metagenome (GOLD analysis project Ga0065697, IMG submission 59086) | Hypersaline microbial communities from Antarctic Deep Lake - 24m 0.8um v2 (version 3) | ecosystem: Environmental > Aquatic > Non-marine Saline and Alkaline > Hypersaline | place: Deep Lake... | reverse complement strand
ACGGACCTCGTCTGTGCGATCCCCCGTGGCGGCCTGCCGGTCGGTCGGGCAGTCGCCGACCGCCTCGGCGTCCCCCTCGACGTCGTGGTCGCAACCAAACTCGGCGCGCCATCGAACCCCGAACTCGCTATTGGAGCCGTAGCTGGCGACGGCAGCTACTGGCTCAACGACGACCTCGTGAGCCAACTGCGCGTCGACGACGAGTATATCGAACGCGAGCGCGAACGCGAGGCCGAGACCGCCCGCCAGAAGGTCGCCGACTACCGCGGCGGCGAGCCGCTACCCGATGTGGCGGGCAAACGCGTAGTGTTGGTCGACGACGGTATCGCGACCGGGGCAACCGCGATCGCCTGCCTGCGGCAGCTGCAGGCCACCGACGCCGCGGCGGTGATCCTCGCGGTCCCGGTTGCGCCAGCCTCTGCGCGCGCTGATCTCCGCGATGAGGCCGACCGCGTGGTGGTCGTCGACGAGCCCCGGCCGTTCCAGGCAGTCGGCCGCCACTACCGAGAGTTCGGCCAGGTCACCGACGCCGAAGCCATCGATCTCCTCGAAGAGTGAGTGTGGCAGGCACTCACAGCGCCAGTCGGTGTCGCGGCGCTTAACCGGTCGACGGCCATACGAGCCCCTATGAGCGAGTCACGTGAGTTCTGTCCCCGGTGTGGCGACTCGGTCGCCGAGCGGGCCGAACCCCGCCCTGGCGAGCCGCGAAGCGGGGATTCGGTGCTCTGCGACGGCTGTTATTTCGAGGATTTCGATCTCATCGACGCACCCGACCGCGTGCAGGTCACGGTTTGTGGCCGGTGTGGCGCGGTCCACCGCGGCAACCGCTGGGTCGACCTCGGAGCCGTCGACTACACCGATGTCGCCGTCGACGCCGTCAGCGAGGCTCTGTCGGTCCACGTCAACGCCGAAGACGTCGAGTGGGGCGTCGAGCCAGAACAGGTCGACGAGACGACGATCCGGATGCACTGTTCGTTTTCTGGCGTCGTCCGCGGCACCCCGATTAGCGAGCAGCTAACCGTCCCGGTTCGGATCTCCAAGGAGGTCTGCGATCGGTGTGGCCGGATAGCGGGCGGCTACTTCGCGAGTATTCTCCAGGTCCGCGCTGAGGACCGTCCGGTCCGGCCCGAGGAGGCCAGCGAGGCAATCGAGATGGTCGAAACATATGTTGCCAACCGCGAAGCCGACGGGGACCGCGAGGCGTTTATCACCACGGTCGACCGGAGCAACGAGGCCGGGCCGAACATCAAGCTCTCGACGAACAAACTCGGCCAGGCGCTCGCGGGCCGGATCACCGACCGGTTCGGGGGGAGTGTCCACGACTACCCGACGCTCGTCACCGAGGACGGCGACGGCAACGAAGTGTATCGAGTCACCTTCGTCGCCCGACTCCCGAAGTACACCCCCGGCGACGTGATCGATCCCGAAGATGGCGATGGCCCCGTGCTCGTCACGAGTGCCCACGACCGTCTCAAGGGCACACGGCTCCGCTCGGGGGAGCGCTACGAGGCCAGCCACGAGGACGGTACCACCCCGGACGTAACGAAGATCGGCCGCACCGACGACGCGGTCGACACCACCGTCGTTACTGTTGAGGACGAACACGCTGTCCAGGTCCTGGATCCAGAGACCTACGAAGCCAAAACAGTCCGTCGGCCCGACTACTTCGAGCCCGACGACACTGTCCCCGTGCTCAAACACGGTACGACCGTCTATATTCTGCCGGAAGAGACTCTATAAGCGACCTTTTCTGTCCGTAATGGACAGCCATACTATCGCTGATCCAAACTGGTCCGTGATTGCAGATGAGTATCACGTGTGTACTTTTTAGGTAGGTGGCAACAGTCATAGACGGGAGTGTTCCGGACCACCGGTTTGTCGGTGGTTCGAGCCAGCTCCCGGTGTGGCCCTCGAGACGTGCCGACGCGGCTGCTGCGTCGTGGGGTGGGTCCGTAACACGGCTTTAGACGCAGCCCGCTCGGTGGTGTCTCGCCGGTGTCGACCGCGCTGTCATCTCGTGCCCCTCAGGGGCCGAGTTCCTGATAGGTCGTTCGAAGCGTAACCGGTGTCACGGATGCGACCGACGCGGCCTCACTCTGTGTGAGGTTGGCGTCGTTTTCTTTCGCTGCCGTATACAGACAGGCTGCCGCAACCCCGCTTGGGTTTCGGCCGTTGAGAATTCCCTCACGTTCGGTTCGGTCGGCCAACTCGTGAGCCCGGCGTTCGACCGCCGTCGACAGATCGAGTTGGTCGGCAGTACCGGGGGAGATACTCCCGCGGATGGGTTGGTGCGACCGGCAGGCCGAGCTCGCGGTTCAGCGCGTCGTAGGCGGCCTGAAACTCTTCGCGGCTGCTGTGGGAGGCCTCGGTGATCTCGTCGATCGTCCGCGAGAGCGACTCCAATCCGACAGACTGCATACAGACAGGCGGCGACGAAGCCTTCGATCGATCGCCCGCGGAGCAGGTCTTCCTGTTGGGCGGAGCGGAACAGCCGACAGGCGTGATCCCGGACCTGCGTGGGCAACGACTTGTTGCTGACGACGTGTTTGATTCGCGTGAAGGCGTGGACCTGATTCCGGGTTCGTTTATCGCCCAGCCGGGCGCGGTTGTGTTGGCGACGGAGTCGGACGAACTGTCGGCGCTTGGCCGCACTCAACTCTGCGGTGTGGCCGATTTCTGTCGACAGCCCACGGTCGTGTCTGGCGTCGGTCAGCGGCGAGCCGGTCCGCTTGGGGTTCGTGTCGTCGTCGGCAAACGACCGCCACTCGGGACCACGGTCCAGCCGGTCGCTGTCGACGACGAGCCCGCAGTCTTCACACAGCTGTTCGTCGGCGTCGGTATAGATGGCACTGCCGCAGTCGGGGCAGCGTGCAGTCGTGGAGGGCATCGCAGCGCATACTTATCACTCAGTGACAGGTATAATGGTTATATAAATAACAAAAATTCGGGGTTGTCTGGATTTTTTATACGATGAATTGATAAAAGGCCGGGCGTTCGTCGCTTCGACTTCGTCGAGGCCTGTTCACAGAAGCAGCCTTGACCGACCGTTAGGCGTCGATCGTGGCGGCGATCTCATCGAGTTCCGCCTCAGAGAGGTCCGGCGAATCGATCGCGATGGCGTGGATCGGGCCGCTGTCGTCGCCCTCGAATCGGGGGATGATGTGGACGTGGACGTGGGGAACCTCCTGGCCCGCCGCTTCGCCATTGTTGATGCCGATGGTCGTCCCGTCGGCGTCGACTGCCTCCTCAATGGCGGGTGTGATCTCGTGGACCGTCTCGAAGAGATCCGCCGAGAGGTCGGCGGGCAGATCCTGGAGGTGTTCGTACGGTTCTTTGGGAACGACGAGTGTGTGGCCCCCGCGCGAGCGGATGGGCGTCGAGGAACGCCAGCGTCGTTTCGGTTTCGTGGACGATTCGGGCCGATATTTCTCCGTCTCTGGATCTTCTCGAAGATCGTTTTGGATGCCATACTCCCCGTATAGTCGCACTAATAAAGAACGTTGGTGGCTGACAGCTCACTGCGCGCTGCTCATGGGAGATGGCTGGCGAGCTGCTCGCGGTACGACGCAGCATCGTAACCAAGCCGCGAGCGCCACACTTCCTCGTAGGAAGGATGGAGGATCGGCAGCGTGGTGACGCCGAGGGTCGGACAGTCGACCGGCTGGCCGACTTGTTCGAGAAACTCCTCGACCGACCGATTCTCGAAGGCTAGCACCGAGATGGTGGCGTGTTTCCCGGTCGGGATCACGACCGCAGGCTCGACCCGGTCGATCTCGTCCCGAAGGTGGGGTCGACAGTTCTCGCGTTCGGTTGGCGTCGGGATCGCCCGCTCCCGGAGCTTCACCGACGACCTGCAGTGTCGCGTCCAACGGGCCGTTGCCCCACGAGATACAGTTCCGGGACTCGAAACGCCGGACAGCGACGACAGTCAGCGGTCAGGACGTGGGTATCTGTCGGGTGAGAAAGCGCCTCGCTTCGGTCGGTTGACTGGTCGTCAGTCATGATTTTTGCTCCGTCCTCGCGGTACTCGGTCGACCACGTCACTCGGTCAGTGGGAGTGCGATGCCGAAAACGAATACGGCGATCATCGCGATCACGATCCCACCGAACTCCATCGTGGTAAACAGCGTGTTCAGTGCGCCGGTGAGATCGCCGTACAGCAGGTGCCCCGCCTCTTCGCCGAGGAAGCCCAGCATGACCAGCAGGCCCCCACCGAGCACGCCGTTTTTCACCGTTTTCGAGTAGTCCAGATCTCCGTATCGTCCTGCCATACCTCCCGTTCTGCCGTGGATAATAAAAGGGATTCCGGCTCCGCTGCCCAGCTACTTACCGAGTCGCGCGGCGATTGCCGGAGCCACGCTTACGTCGCTGACCGCGCGTTCGAGGCTGTCAGTCCCGATGACGCGTTCGACCCCCGCGGCGGCGAGTTTGGTCCGTGCGGCCTCGGCCAACACTGGATGGACACACACCGCATAGACATCGCCCGCTCCGCGGCTGTTGAGCACCTCGATGGCCCCGCTCATCGTCCCGCCGGTGGCGATGATGTCGTCGACCACCACCACGTCACGACCGTCGACGGGTGCGTCGCTCGGCGTGAGTTCGATCTCGCCGGTCTCGTAGTCGCGGTCCTTCTCGAAGTAGTCGACTGCCCCCTCGCCGTAGGCGTCCCGCGTCGTCGTCGCCAGCTCGATGGCTCCCTCGTCGGGCGCGACGAACAGCGGATCCTGGAGATCGGAAAGCGGCTCGGCCAGCCCGGCGGCGGCGTCGATCGGCTCGGTCGGTACCGTAAAGAAGTACGGCGACGGCTGGCTCGTGTGGCTCGACGAGGAAGACCCGGTCGGTACCAGTACTGATCGCGCGAGCGGTCGCGCGCACCGAGATCGGTTGTCCCCGTTTGAACGCCTTGTCCTGGCGGGCGTAGCCAAGATACGGGATCACGGTCGTGATGTCGGTCGCCCCGGCCTCACGGACCGCGTCCTGCAGTTGGAGCAGTTCGATGTGGGCATCATTGGTCGCCGTCGAGGCGACGATAATCGCCTCGCTGTCCTCAAACTCGGGGACCGCAGCGAGGGTTTCGCCGTCGGCGAAGCGGTCGTAGGTCGGGACGGTCAGCGAGCCGACTCCCTCGTCGGCGAGCGCGGCCGCCAGCGCCTGGGATGTCGAGGCAGGGACGATCGTGGTCATACTCCCCCGTTTCCCGTCCCACCTAAACCCGGTTTCGGTGTGCGGCCGAGGTTACTTCTCGGATTGCCCCGGTCCAACAGCCAACCCGCTGACCCCGGCTACGCCGAGCAGTTGGTGTCGCCAGCCGTCGCCCGCGTCGACACAGAGCGTCCCGTTTTCGGTTATTGCGGCGACGATCCCGCTGCCGTAGGCGACATCGACTGCTGGCGAGCCGACCGGCAGTTCGTCGCTCTCCCACGGGCTGTCGACGACCGAGCCAGCCTCGCCCTCGGTGTGTCGCATGAGTCCCGAGGGGCCCATCGCGTGAGCATGGCCGTGGCCGTCGCTGGCGACACGGTCGAAGGCTCCCGTCTCGACGCGCTGCCAGCCGTTGCCGAGAGCGAACAGCCCGTCGGCGGTCGCCGCCAGCGGCGTCCCGTGGCCCGCAACATCTCGCACGTCCGAGAGTCCAACGTGTTCCAACCCGTCGTCACCGAGTCGGTAGACGCCGTTGCTGGCCGCGACCAGTTCGCCGTCGACGGCTCGGACACCCTCGGTCTCGCCCAGCCGGTGCCAGTCGCCGCCCTCTCTCGACCACTCGAAGACAGTCCCGGCGTCGGCGGCGACCGGCCCGCCCGGCCCCCAGCCGACAGTTACCGCCTGGTTAAATGTGTCCCCGAGCGGCGAAAACTCCCGCGACTGGACTGTCCGTGACTCGTCGTCGGTATCGGGTACGCTGTGGAGTACGTCGTTGTCGTCGTCGGTGCCGATCAGGACGCCGCGGTTGTCGACCGCTACTGTCTGGACTGCCCCACGGTGGGCGAGACCGAACTCGCCGATCTGGTCGGCCGAGACTGATACCTCGACGAGACCGGTCTCGCTGGCGACGAACAGCGCGGTCGTCCCGAACTTGCTGCCGAAAACCCGTTTTTCGGTGAGCGTCTGCATACAGGGGCTCGGCGGCCCACCTGCAAAAACCTCGCCGGTCGACGCCCAAAGAGATATCCGACGACTTAACCACCGTCGGCAGTAAGCTACCGTACTGTGACTGAGGTACTGTTGATTATCGGGGTGGTCGTAGCGATTTTCGTCGGATACAACATCGGCGGGTCGACGACGGGACCCGCATTCGGCCCGGCGGTCGGTGCCGGGGCGCTCTCGAAGACGCTCGCGGCCGGACTGATGACTGTCTTCTTCTTCATCGGCGGGTGGACCATCGGCCGCCGCGTCGTCGACACCCTCGGCACCGAACTGGTGACTAATCCGGATATCTTCACGTTGCCTGCCAGCATCACCGTGCTGTTTTTCATCGGGCTCGCGCTGTTCGTCGGCAACGTCTTCGGCGTCCCCGCCTCGACCTCGATGACCGCCGTCGGCGCGATCGCCGGGCTCGGACTCGCCAGCGGCTCGCTTGACTGGGCCGTCATGGNCNAGATCGTCTCCTGGTGGCTCGTCGCTCCCGTGATCGGCTTTTGGATCTCGGCGGTCATCGGCCGCTACTTTTATGCGACGCTCAACAAGCGGATCGCCCTTGCCCAAAGCGAGGGGAAGCTTCTAACCGTCGATCGGTCGGGGACGATCCCGGCGATCAGCCTCGGGCCGAACACGACCACACGGGAGCTGTTCGGCACCGCCGTTGTCATCGGGATCGGCTGTATTATGGCCTTCAGCTCGGGGACCAGTAACGTCGCCAACGCGATCGCCCCGCTGGTCGGCAGCGGGGCCCTCGAGATGAACACCGGGATCATCATCGCCTGTATCGCGGTCGGCATCGGTGCGTTCACCATCGCCCGCCGAACGCTCGATACGCTCGGCAGCGATATTACCCAACTGCCGCTGACTGCCGCAATCGTCGTCGCCACAGTCAGCGCCATCCTGGTGGTGGGGCTCTCGGCGATCGGCATCCCCGCGAGTTTCGTCGTCATCGCCACGATGTCGATTATCGGCCTCGGCTGGGGTCGGGCGACCCGAACAATGCGGGCCTCCCGGTCGGATATCTCCGAGAAGGCTGGCGAGACGCGGATGTCGGTCGGCTCGCTTGCGGCCGACACCGAAGGTGAATCCCTCCCACCGATCGGCGAGGAGGAACCCGCCGAGATCCCGAGTGCGTCGGATCTGTTCAACCCCGGTACGACCGCCCGCGTGGTAATTATGCAGAACGTCGTCCCGATGATCTCAACGGTCGGTGCCTACCTCGTCTTCCGGTTCGTTCCCGTCTTTGGCTTCTAGAACCCACGTTTTTCTACTCCGTCGCTCGCTTCGCTCGCTCCGTCGGAAAAACCTGGACTAAAACGTTCCTCGCTCCCGATGGTCGCTCGTCACGATTCACTAACTGGTGACTAACCGCACTGCGACTGCATCAAAAAAGCGCGTTACGCCAGCGGCGTCCGCTCGACGACTGTCCCGTCGACGGTCGGATACTGCTCGACGATCTCGCCTTCGGTTACGTCGCCCTCCTGGACCATCTCTTCGAGGAGCCACCACGCGAGTTCGACGTGGTCGGATTTGACAGTGTAGAACTCATCGGGGACGCCGAGTTCGTCGAGGCGGGCCTCCGACTCCCAGGCCTTGCCGTAGACGAGGGTGCCGTCGTCGGTGATCTCGTCGAACTCCCGACGAATGACTTTGGCCATCCGCTTGAGGCGGTTGCGGTGCTGGGCGGCGTCTTTGAACACGCTGGTACAGAAGTAGACGCGCTCGTGGTCGCCCATCTCCTCTAAGATCGCCTCCTTGGAGCCATCGACCGCCGACATGTGGCCCTCCTGGAGTTCGTACCCCTGTTCCTGCATCCGGCGGTAGTTCCCGTCGCTCATTTCAAATTCATTGATGTTGCAGAACTCCGCCGCGCCCTCGTCGAGGAACTCCAGGAACTCCTCTTCGGCGCGAATGCCGGGGATCTCGAAAGCGGGGGTTAGTCCTTCTTCGCGGGCGATGTGGAGGATTTCTTCCCATTCGGTGCCGTGCATCTCACCCCAGAGTTCGTACGGCGGATGGAACCGAATCTCGTCGAGTCCGGCTTCCGAGAGTCGACGCATGTTCTCGCGGCCGCCCGTGATGCCGGTATACAGGTGGGTGTGGTGGTCCTCGCCAAACTCGTCTTTTAAGAGGTTGAGGTAGCGACAGGTCTTTTCCATCGCCTCCTGCGGTTCCCCGCCGGTGATCGAGGTGCCCAGCGCGTCCATCCGGTGGGCCTCCTCGATGATGTCGGCGTCGTCCTCGACCTTGCGTTCGTTGGCGTAGACATCGGTGACGTTCTTGCGGTTTTCTCCCAGCGGGCAGTAGAAACAGTCCCGCTGGTCACAGTAGCCGTAGACGAAAAGCACCATCTTCCCGCCTTTGGCGCACTGTTCGCAGCCTTTAGAGATCATCAGTTGACTCTGTTACCGCCTGTGGCCACAAAAAGCGTCCGAAACAGCCACTGCCCGTGGGACTCGGTGTCGACCGTCCCCCGTGGCCTCGTCTCCCCCCGCCGGCCCCAGAAAAGTCTTAACGGAGTGCTCACCTATTCCTACACGAATGCTGCTCGTCCTCTGTGTCGACCTCGACGACGACGTTGGCCGGAAGACCGGCCTGTCGACGCCGGTCGTCGGTGCGGAGGCCCGTCCGCGAGGCGGCGGTCGCGCTGGCGACGGTCGATCCCGAAGACTCCGACGTCAACGTCATGTTTCAGGGGTTGTCGACCTACGAATCGCTCCGCGAGGAGGGGATCGAGGAGGTCGAAGTCGCGGTCGTCACCGGGGTCGAGGGCAACGACGTGCGGGCCAACCGGACGGTCGGCGAGGAGATCGACACGACGCTGGCGGGCCTCCAGACCGGAGAGGAGGTCCGGGCGATCATCATTACCGACGGCGCACAGGACGAGTCGGTCGTCCCGGTGATCCGCTCGCGGATGCCCATCGACGGCGTCCGCCGGGTCGTCGTCCGGCAGGCCCAGAACCTCGAATCGATGTACTACACAATCAAGCAGGTGCTGGCCGACCCCGAAACCCGGGGGACCATTCTCGTCCCGCTCGGCATCCTCCTGCTCATCTACCCGCTGGTGGTCATCGCCGGCGTCTTCGATGTCGCCGGAGCGGTCGTCCTCGGGCTCATCTCGGCGCTCGTCGGGCTCTACTCGCTGTTCCGTGGACTCGGCCTCGAAGACTCCATCGACAACTCCGTCGACCGCGTGCGCAACGGGCTGTACGCCGGTCGGGTCACGCTGATCACCTACATCGTCGCCGTCGCGCTGATCATCGTCGGCGGCGTCCAGGGCGTCTCGATGATCGACACCGTCGAGTCGACCACGCCCCCGCCGCTGGAGATCGCGACTGCCGCGGCGGCGTTCGTCCACGGTGCCGTCCAGTGGTTCGCCGCCGCCGGTATCACCAGCAGCCTCGGCCAAGTCACCGACGAGTATCTCGCCGGGCGGTTCCGCTGGCGCTACCTCAACGCCCCCTTCTACGTGGTCGCCATCGGGATCGTCCTCTATGGGCTGTCGGGCTTTTTCCTGCCAAGCGTCGGCGGGATCGTCACCCTCTCGCTGCCCGATCTCGCGCTCGCGCTGACGATCGGCACGCTGCTGGGTGTCCTGAGCACGCTTACGTTTGCGATCGCCGAGTCGCGCTACCCCTCACAGCCCGAGGCCGTCTGAGTAGGCGGTGCCTAGTCGTCGGCCGCTGCGGGTTCGGTATGGTTGATTTCGTCGCCCAACAGCTCCAGGAACGCCGCGAGCCACTCGGGGTGATCGGGCCACGCTTGGCCGGTGACGAGGTTCCGGTCGCGGACGACGCCGTCGCCCCACGAACAGCCCGCTGCCTCGCACTCGGCGCGCACCGCGGGGTAGGCCGTCATCTCGTAGCCATCCAGTACGCCCGCCGCGGCCAGAATCTGGGGGCCATGGCAGAGCGAGGCCACCGGTTTGTCGGCCTCGAAGAAGTGCTGGACCGCCTCGATGACGGCGTCGTAGGTCCGGAGGTATTCGGGTGCGCGGCCACCGGGCACACAGAGCGCGTCGTACTCGCTCGGCTCTATGTCGGCCATCGTCGCGTTCAACTCGAAGTTGTGACCGCGGGACTCCATATAGGTCTGGTCGCCCCGGAAATCGTGAATCGCGGTTTTGACCGTCTCGCCGGCCTCCTTGTCGGGACAGACCGCGTCGACACGATGGCCGACCATCTGGAGGGCTTGATACGGAACCATAATCTCGTAGTCTTCGCCGAAATCGCCGACGATCATCAGGATCGATTTGCTCATGGGAACCACTGCACTGTACACTGTTTATAATGATAAATACAGTGTCAGAATCCATGATTGTCGACGGTCAGGATAGTGCTCGCTTGGCGGCAACCAACACGGCGATTCCGGCGACGATGACTCCGATCGTCGTCGGTGCGAGCCCGCCGGAACCCCACTCCCAGCCGAGGAACTGCGTCCCCACGATGGCGACGACGGCGACGAGCAGTCCGACCGTGGTGAGCAGGGTCGACTGACGGTCATCGCTAGCGACCATGTGTCATCCTCCGCGTCCGTTCGTAAAAGTATGTGCCGCGATCCAGGACTACCGGTCGGCCAGCAGCTCGCTGGCGGTCACCAGCGCGTCGAGTTCGAGGTCGTGTTCGGCGAGTCGTTCGGTCGCGCCCTCCTCGCGGTCGACGACCACCAGGACACGATTGATCTCTGCGCCCGCCTCTCGCAGCGCCTCGGCGGCGTCGATCGCGGAGTTGCCGGTGGTGGCGATATCTTCGAGCACGACGACCTCTTGGCCCTCGTCCAATTGCCCCTCGATCCGGTTGCCCGTTCCGTACTCCTTGGCCTTCTTTCGGGCGATCACGTAGGGCCGGTCGGTCTCGGTCGCGGTCACAGCGACGAGCGGGACCGCCCCGACGGGCAACGCCCGCGAGTTTCGGCTCGTCGACCTTCTTGGCGAAGGCCTCGGCGATGAGTTCCAGACAGTGGGGGTCGGTCTCGAAGAGATATTTGTCGACGTAGTAGTCGCTGGTACCGCCGTGGGAGAGTTCGAACTCGCCGTACTGGACCGCATCGGCATCGCGGAGCGCCGCGATGAGTTCCTGGTTCGTCATTGTCGGTGATCAGCAACCCGGCGGCTTAAACCGGGCGGATCTCGGTCCAGCGTCACTCCGCCGACAGCACGTGAACGTGCCGGACGAGCGTGCCGTGGACCCGCCGTTCGAATCGCCGGTCGACCGTCCACCCTGCCTCCCTCGCTTCCTCCTCCCACGACCGATCGGCGACCACGACCGCCCGGTTGGCGATCCGGCGGGCTTCCGCGAGTGCCCCGCCCACGAGGTCGGCGAGTTCGTGGCGGGCGATCTTCGACTGGCGGCCGTACGGTGCGTCGAAGACGACCGCGTCGGCACAGTCATCGACTACCGGGAGGGCGGTGGCGTCGCCGTGGATGATCTCGGCGTCGGCCTCGCCGACGAGCGCCGTTAAGTTCTCCCTACTGCCGCGAGTCATCTTCCACTGGGCGTCGACGCCGACTATCTCACTGCCGACCAGCGCCGCCTCCAACAGCAGGCCGCCGGTCCCGCACATCGGGTCGACGACTCTCGTGTCGGGTCCAGCGCCCGCGATGTTCACCAGCGCACGGGCGTCGAGGGGGGCCATGCTTCCCGGCTGAAAGAAGGGGCGGTCGGTCGGCCGTCGGTCGCCGTAATCCCGCTTACTTTCGGTGGCCAGCCACCCCAGCAGACAGGCGTCTCGCTGCTCGCCGTCGACCTCGCCCTCTGAAAACAGGACGCGGAGTTCGTGGTCGGGGTCATCGAGGTCGACCGAAAAGCCACGGTCGACAAGAACCGATCCCAGCCGCCGTTCGGCTGTTTGGGTACTACACCCGGTTTGACTCCGCACGTCCCGTGCGCGGACCGCGACCGAGCCGGTGCGGTCGAACGTCGCGGCTTCGAGTGCGAGTTCGGCCGCCTCGATATCGGCTGCTGTCGTGGCCACCAGCTCGCTGGCGGCATGGGTGTAGGCCAAATTCCGAACCCGGTCGGGGTCGATCCCGCGGGCTGTTGCGAGGCCAGGGGCGACGATCTCGACTGCCGAGGCTGCCGCAGCGGCCTCGCAGGCCGCGAAGGCATCCTCGTCTCCGGCCAACTCCAGACAGTACACGTTCCCACACAGTGCGATGTCGGCTATCAGCGTGTCGGTCCGTGGCGGGAGGGTTGTTGATTGGTGAGGATGGCGGCGACTGGTGAGGATGAGCCGGAGTAGTCGACGGTTGTGGTCGGGTAATCAGGCTGTACTGATAACCCGGGGTCTCCAATGGCGTGTATGGATGTCTCGACGGTGGAGCTACAGTGGTGGATCCTCGCCGTCCTCCTCTATGGGGTCGGCGACTACGTAACCACCGTGCTGGCAGTCCGCCGCGCCGACGTGATCGAGGCCAACCCTGCGGTCGTCGCCCTGCTGTCGGACCAGCCGGGGCCGGTCGGTTTCGGTTTGCTCAAAGGCGGGGCACTCGTGGTCTGCTTTCTCGGCTTTTTGGCGATCTCTGAGAGTCCGATCGCCATCGGCGTCCCGGTCGGGATCGCCCTGCTCGGCGGGCTCGTGACGCTCTCGAATGCGGCGATGATCGTCCGAACGGGCTGACCGTATGGGCTGCTCCCGGCCGTTCGTATTGACTTACTTTTATACACAATACCAACGATAGCCGATATAGAATGCGCGATCCCAAAACAACGATCTCTATCGAGAACGTGGTGGCCTCGACGGGGATCGGCCAGGAACTCGATCTCCAGAGCGTGGCGATGGACCTCGAAGGCGCCGACTACGACCCCGAACAGTTTCCAGGCCTAGTCTACCGAACCCAGTCACCGAAATCCGCGGCGCTGATCTTCCGGTCGGGGAAGATCGTCTGTACCGGCGCGAACTCGACCGAGGCGGTCCACGAAAGCCTCGCCATCGTCTTCGAGAAACTCCGGGAGCTCCAGATCCCGATCGAGGACGATCCCGAGATCACCGTCCAGAACATCGTGACGAGCGCCGATCTGGGGACCGATCTCAATCTCAATGCGATCGCGATCGGCCTCGGTCTCGAAAATATCGAGTACGAGCCCGAACAGTTCCCGGGCCTCGTCTACCGCCTCGACGACCCCGATGTCGTCGCGCTGCTGTTCGGCTCCGGTAAGCTCGTCATCACCGGCGGTAAGGAGCCCAGCGACGCCGAGGCCGCCGTCGACGTCATCACCGACCGACTCGACGAGCTCGGCCTGCTG
>Ga0065697_1003254_pt1 | contig 13387 bp, 12 predicted proteins | sample AntLakMe24m_08um_FD_59086 | JGI IMG/M metagenome (GOLD analysis project Ga0065697, IMG submission 59086) | Hypersaline microbial communities from Antarctic Deep Lake - 24m 0.8um v2 (version 3) | ecosystem: Environmental > Aquatic > Non-marine Saline and Alkaline > Hypersaline | place: Deep Lake... | reverse complement strand
AAGACGACCATGACTTCTTCCCCGCAGAATTCTATTGGCTCGTCGGCTGCGTCGAACCGGGATTCGCAGTGGATGGCGAGGAAGTACGGAATACGTACGGCTCGAACATCTCATATCGGCGCGAGGAGTTCCTGGACGTCGGGGGATACGATCCCAATACGGGACGGAAAGGAGACAAACATCTCCAAGCCCACGAGGCACCGGTCGGCATCCGCCTCCGCAGAGAGTTCGGCAAAGGAATGGTGTTCACCGAGGATGCTGTCGTCGACCACAAACTGTTCGACTATCGGGGCGAGTTCAGATGGCTCGTTGCCCGTTCGTTCTGGCAGGGATACTCCAAGCGTGTGATGGACCTGCTGTACCCCGATGCCGAGGACAACAAGCGTTCGTACTTGAAGCAATTGCTCACGTATTTCGTCCCCAAACGGATGACGAATCTAGTTCAACAGCCGTCGTTCGCGCACTTGCAGCAGTTGGTCGCTATTTTCGTGTTTACAACCGCGGTGGGGCTTGGATATCTGTATGCAGTTGTGACACCAGACGTCGTCAAAAAAGCTAATTCGTAGGTCCTGGGATGTCGTCACGTCGTTCCCCGAAAACGAACTCGTAGTAGTATCCTATCCCTCGACAGGCGAGCATCGCTATCGAGAGACACGTGAATGCCAACCGCGTTGTCAGTGCATCCGGTTCGTCCTCGTTTTTACCGCCAGGTCCGCTCGGCTGTGGTGGAATTCCCGGTTTTCCGTACCGCTCCGGGTAGTATCGCTGCTTCTGGCAGAAGCCGCGGCCGACGCGGACGTTCTTTTTTGCGAGTGAATTGAAGCTCGTCCGTGCCGGGTGGTAAACGACTACTTCCTCGGCATACCCTTGGTCGTAGCCCGCCTTGTGGACGCGCTCTCCGAACTCACGGTCACCACCCGAAATGAGTCGACTGTCGAAGTGCCCGACATCCTCGAACACCTCACGACGGACGAGAAGCGCACACGTCGGCGCGTAATGTTGTTCTTCGAGATATTGTTTTACCGGGAAACCGGTGCGGACGTTGTAGCGGCCGACAAGGGTGTCTTCCGGGAGGGTGAGCTCAACGTTGCAGCCCAGGTAGTCGACGTCCTGTTTCTCCATCGCTTCGAGAGCGGTTGCGAGATACTCAGGGTCGACAGTCTCGTCAGCGTCGAGAAAGGCAATTACGTCGCCACTTGCGTGTTGAATCCCCTTGTTTCGGGCCGCATACGAACCCTGGATGACGTCCTCGACGAGGAGAAATACGTTCTTCCATCGGCGGGTGTATTCGCGGATCACGTCGCGTGTATAGTCAGTCGACCCGTTATCGCTGACGTAAATATCGTACTTGTCACCCGGTTGTTTGGTGATCGAGTCCAGCGTTTGTCGTATCCCTTTCGGGTCATTATACACTGGAACGACGGTTGAAATTTGTGCGCTGTTGGCCATCGACTTGAAGGTGGTCAGTAGGCACACGAAACAGTGATAAAAACCCGTTGGTTGAGCCCGTTCAGATACGGAAACCTGTGACGTGGAAGGTTACAGGGGAACGGATGTGACTGGTGCGTGAACCGGGGACCGTCTCTGTCGTGTTGTCACTAGTCGGAATAGTATTCGATCGTTCGTTGTAATCCCTCCTCGAAGTCCAGTTCCGGCTCCCATCCGAGTGATTCGATTTTCGACTTGTCCAGTGCGTACCGCTGGTCATGGCCTGCCCTGTCTTCGACAAAGGTGATGAGATCACGGGAAGCCCCGACCGCATCGAGAATACGGTGGGTAACCTCCAGATTCGTCAGTTCGTATCCGGATCCGATGTTGTAGATCTCGCCAGCAGTCCCGTCTCTGAGCACGGTGTCGATTGCTCGACAGTTGTCAGCAACGTAAACCCACTCCCGGACGTTGGATCCATCGCCATACAGTGGAAGATCCTCGCCGGTCATCGCGTGTTGAATGAATTTAGGGATAAGCTTCTCGGGGTGTTGTCGAGGACCGAAATTGTTCGACGTGCGTGTGATAACGGCTGGCAAATTATGTGTTACAAAGTAACTATTTACCAGTAAATCCGCCGCTGCTTTTGTTGCGGCGTACGGGTTCCGGGGATTAAGCGAGTCGGATTCAGAAAACTCACCCTCTAAGATGTGGCCATACACCTCATCCGTCGAAACTTGCAAGAATCGATTGATATCGGCCTCAACGCTCGCATCTAAGAGTGTTTGAGTTCCTTCGATATTGGAACGGACGAACGGCTTGGACCCATTTATAGAACGATCTACGTGTGATTCTGCGGCAAAGTTGACTACAACATCGACATCAGCGATAACGTTTGCAACCAAGTCCTCATCGCGGATATCACCTTCAATGAATTGATGACGTGGGTGATCTAGCACGCCATCCAGATTATCTAGAGACCCAGCGTATGTGAGACTATCAAGCGTGACGACCTGATCGGAGGAATCTTCTAAGAGATGGTGAACGTAGTTGGAACCAATGAATCCAGCACCGCCAGTGACGAGAATATCCATATCCATAGACGTGTCCCCGTATAATAAATAAGATTCGTTCGATGACCACACACATCTCAGAGTGTGTAAAATCGGGTGTACTTTCGGCCGAGAGGAGGTGGGAGCCATCATGAAAACTGACCGAAGGCATTATTTGTAGTGACTTCGAACGCTCTAAAAGTATATGAGTGATGGAGGATACCGTGTAAGCTACGCTCAAGCAACATACGGGCAAGAAGAGAGGAATGCAGTCAATGATGTACTTGACCATCCGGAGAAGTTGGTAGGCGGCGAGTACACAGAAGAGTTCCAGAACCGCATCTCGAGCCTGTTCGCTAAACAACACGGTATCATGGTGAACTCCGGATCGTCGGCGAATTTACTTGCTGTCGAGATGTTAGATGCCCCCCACGGCAGCGAAGTTATCACACCACTTGTCACGTTCTCAACGACAGTCGCTCCGATCGTTCAAAAGGGATACGTTCCGACGTTCGTCGATGTGGGTGTCGGCGACTACTTACTCGATATTTCACAAGTTCGGGCAGCCGTCAACGAGAAGACGGAGGCGATTATGGTACCGTCGCTGCTTGGGAATATTCCCGATTACCGTGAGCTGCGACGTATCGCCGATGAACACGATCTGATGCTCATCGAAGACTCCGCTGATACGCTTGGTGCAACCATCGAGGGAGAGTCGACAGGCACGTTCACCGACGTATCGACGACGAGCTTCTACGGCTCCCACGTCATCACGTCTTTCGGGAGTGGTGGCATGGTTTCGGTGAATGACGACGAGTGGATGCGGCGACTCAAGAAGCTCCGGGGATGGGGCCGATCATCTGCGGCCGACGAGACGGACGACATCGACGAACGCCTCGACCACATTCTCGGCGATGTCCAATACGATGCGAAGTTCGTCTTCGACGAACTCGGGTACAATTTCCTGCCGACCGAAGCAAGCGCGGCTTTCGGTCTCAAACAACTCGACAAACTCGAAACGTTCACCGAGAAACGAGCGGAGGTGTTCGAACAACTCGATGAGTTCTTCGGAACGTATCAGGACTGGTTCGTGCTGCCCGAGCAACATGCGGACGTCGAAACGTGCTGGCTGGCGTACCCGCTGACGATACGAGATGAAGCACCGTTCGACAGGAAGGCAATCGTCCGTCACCTCGAGAAGAACCAGATCCAGACGAGAGCACTCTGGTCCGGGAACTTGCTGAAACACCCCGGCTTCGAGAGAATCGACGCCCGCCTCCCTGTCGACGAGTACGCTGGAACCGAACGGATCATGGCTAACGCGTTCGTGATCGGTGCCCACGAGTCCATGACCGATGACGATGTCGAATACATCAAAGAGACGCTCAAGCAGTTCTTTGAAAGCCACTGATGCGTATCGTAGTGACGGGCTGTGCGGGGTTCGTCGGGCGTTGCGTCGCGGAACACCTCGACGAACACGGACACGAGGTCATCGGCGCGTTCCATCGGCACACGCCAGCTCTCAGCGCGATCACTGCCCATCAATTCGATGTTACGGACGAATCGGAGGTACAGCGGCTTCTACAGGAGTTCACACCCGATATCATCGTTCATGCGGCCGCGCTGGTGGATGCAGACCACTGTGAGAGGGACCCGGAGTACGCGTGGGAGACAAACGTCACAGGAACAAAAAACGTGGTTCGTAACGCCGAGGAGTTCGGATCTGCAGTTCTCCTAGTCTCCAGTTCGTTCGTTTTTTCGGGAACAGCTGACCAGTATGTCGAAAGCGACACGCGTGACCCAGTCAACGTGTACGGAGAAACAAAGGTTGCCGCTGAAAAAACAGTCGGGCAGGCTCCCGTGCCGTCGACGGTAGTTCGTATCGACCAACCGTACGGGGTCAGTACTAGTTGGCAGACGCCGACGATGGTCGAGTGGGTGCGTGACAAACTCACAGCAAGCGAAGAACCAGTCGAGGTGTTTGCCGATTGGTCGAACAATCCGATACACAACCACGACATTGCCGTCTGTATTCGGCTGCTACTGGAGGGTGGACATCGCGGCATCTACCACGTCGTTGGCCCGGAACACATCAGTAGATACCATTGGGCTCGGCGAATAGCCGCAGTTATCGGTCACGACGTGACTCGGATAGAACCGAGCCACTCGGCCGACAGTGGGCTGCCTGCCGAGCGGCCGAACGCCAACCTATCGACCACGAAACTGGTGTCTCAGATCGGGTATGCTCCAGAGGGGATCTATCAGGGCCTACAACGGATGGCCCACAATGTCTCAACCGAATAAAATCGAGCGGTTATATCCTATCGCGGCTAGCACGAACGTCCTTCGAGGCTTGGAACACGCCTTCCGGTGTTCCGGCGTCGTACCAGCTACCGTCGATCTGTTCGTACTGAAGCGTCCCTTCATCCAGATAATGGCTGTTGACGTCGGTTATTTCATACTCGCCGCGGTCCGACGGAGTCAAACCATCGATGACGTCGAAGATACCTGAGTTGAAAACATAGAGGCCGATAATTGCGAAATTCGACGTGGGATTCTGCGGTTTTTCTTCGAGGCTCGTGACGTGGCCGTCGTCGTCGACCGATGCGACACCGTATGCAGACGGTTCTGAAACCTGACGAAGGAAGATACGGGCGTCTTCGTCATCCGCGAGTGGACTGATCTTGTCCGACAGATCCTCTCGGATGATGTTGTCACCGAGTATCACCACGAACTCATCGTCGACAAACTGTTCGGCCAACGAGACGGCATGTCCGATACCCTTTGGTTCGGATTGAACCCTGTAGGAAAAGTCTGCATCGAACTCGTTGTCTTCATCGTTTTCGAAAAGTTCGATGTACTTACCGATGTGCTCAGCGTTACTGATTATGAGGATTTCGTCGATTCCCGCTTCGATGAGTGTGTTGACGGGATAATAAATCATAGGCTGGTCGTAAATCGGGATGACGTGTTTATTGACGACATGCGTCATCGGCTGAAGCCGTGATCCCTTCCCTCCGGCAAGTACTACGCCTTTCATAAGGATAGAACAACTTTATTGATTAAAATATGTTCTCATTCTAGTCTGACAGGATTTATCTTGATAATGGTATAGTAGATGGTATTATGTATTGGTATATTAGACAACCTTTGCGATGTGGTTGATATATTCCTCATATGGGTCAATATCTAAATCGTAATCGTACTTACTCGGGCCTGGATTTCGACTTGGCCACTTTACAGCCCTACCATGCAATTGACGCGCTATCTCGTCGCGCAAATCATCCCCTTCAGAAATTAGATCTGGATCGTAATGCCTGAATATATTATTCCACATCTCATATCCATGATATGCAGATAGAATCGGTGCATCAAGGACATTTTTATATGTTTGATGAACACTACCTACGAACGAAGGTGAGCGTGTCATATGATAATCAAAGTATCCTTGACGACCTTGGAGCTGGTAGTCACGATTCCACGAGTAGAACGTATCTCCTTCTGACCCCATCCAAAAAATACAGTCGTCTTCAATTTCGTTTTTCACTATTGAAAGTTGATTTATGAAACGTATGTGGGCGGGATCTACGTATAGATCGCTCTGTATGATTTTCATAATTGTCTCCTCTTTATTTTCTTGTAGATCATCAGTACCCTGATATAGATTCCCATATTGAATCTCATTGGTAGTGAGGAAATCCTCAACAAGACTGCAATTTGGTTCAGAACTAAATACGTGCCAGTTTTCCGGTGATTCCTTTTTTATAAGTAGAATCAATAGACTGTCTTTCCCTCCTGCCATGACTATATGTTGTCGGTTTGGATATGAATTTTCAATTCTTTTTATATATTCAGAAAGTGTCTCAGCTGTTAGTTTAATTAATTTTTCGGTAGTGTTAATTGAGAATGTTGGCGTGAAGCCCCGTTCGGCCTCAGTGCCTGTGACACACTCGAACGGACGAAGTTTTGTTATTCGGTGGTCAACCGTCTCCCATGTCGTATACCAAGGACGGCGGTGCTCTTTTGACAGTTCATGTTTTAATCTTACTCTTCGTTGGATCTCTTCAGGCAGCATATTAATAAAGCGACCTACAATATTAATAAATGGTCCTGTACTAGGTGATTCCTTTCCGCTAGATATGTCAATAAAATTTGGAGGTTTAAATGATGAATTGTAACTAAACTCTCCCGATTCTTCGATAAGTGATATGACCGATGTGGAGATCTTCAGGTTTCCATCTGACCGCAAATAATAACAGGGGTACATTCCTGCATTCACGTCTTTGATTTCGTTTGTCTCAATTACTGAGTTTGCAGCCTTATCTAAATATAGTTCTTCTGTAGTTAGCTTATTATTCATTANTCTTTCCACTTTAGTAGACAATTATAAATAAATTTTGCTATATTAGACTAAAATATTCAGATTGGATATCAACAGGCTGTCGATAACATATTCAAAAAATTTGGTGTGATACAACTAGTATCCTTAAACTGGATATCGTGCCAGCCCAATTGGTTACTGTAGTTCAGAGGAACCGGCTGTAGCTTAGTTTGATAAGTACATCTCTCACAAGGACGTAACTTATATATAATGCCTCCCAAACAACGAATTATGAAAATAGCGTTTTTTGTTCGCAGTTTTCCAAAAGTTTCTGAAACATTTATTCTCAGCCAGATTGGTGGGTTGTTGGACGCAGGACACGATGTGACAATCTTCGCTACGGACGATCCAGAAGAAGAAACTGTACACAACAAAGTAAACGAGTTCGATATGCTGGAACGCTGTATTTACACAGATCCTCCCAATTCCTACTTCGGAGGTGCGATTTGTGCTGCACGGTGTCTGCTCAAACGACTGAGTGCGTACAAGGCAGTCTCCCACGCCGTTCGGAGCGACCGTCCCGATTTGGCAATCGCTAATCTCGAAGCATATATCGACCACGACTTGGGTTCGTTCGATGCGTACCACGCCCATTTCGGGCCTGTCGGAAAGAGCTGGTCGTTCATCTCTCAACTCTCACGGAAAGCAAACAACGACGCGCCGTTTATCGTTTCGTATTACGGATACGACGCAAGCACGGTACTAGAAGCGGACCCTGATTTTTATGTAGACCTCTTTGATGCAGTAGACCGGATAACGGTTCTCAGCGACGACATGAAGGAGAAACTCGTTTCGGTAGGAGGTGACCCCGAGAAGATTACATACAACCCCCTCGGTATCGATACAGAGTTTTTCGAGTTCCGTGAACGAACCCCTGAAACTCCGGTCGAGATTCTGATCGTTTCGAGACTAGTCGAAAAGAAAGGGATCGTACATGCGGTCGATGCCGTCGCTCAGCTCAGCGAAACAGTGGATGTTTCGGTAACGATTGTCGGGGATGGCCCCGAACGTCAAGCGATCGAATCGAGGATTCGTGAACACGCCATCGAAGACTCCTTTTCGCTCGTTGGGGTGAAAAGTTTGTCAGAAGTAAGAGACATTCTTCATGAGTCGCATATCTTTCTACTGCCCTGTATCACCGATTCCAACGGAGAAACATCCCCGACGCCGACGATCCTCCTCCAAGCACAGGCGACTGGCATCCCAATCGTATCAACGTACCACTCAGGGATACCACGGATCGTCGATGACAGTAAGTCGGCACTGCTGGTTCCCGAACGGGATGTAGACGCGTTGGCGGAAGCGATTGAAACGCTTGCGACCGATCCTGAATCGTGGTCGGAGATGGGGCGAGCGGGACGTGACTACGTAAAACAACAGTACTCGATACCGGCACTCATAGACCGACTCGAAACGATATACGAAACCGCCTAACCGTCGTTTCGGTCGGAACGGACGGCCTAAGTTCTGGCCTACTAAACCGTCACTCTCGGAGGTATCCCATATCTACCAGCCGCTGGGTAACATCGCCGTCGAGTGCCGACTGTGACGACTCCACCGATTGCAGTCGCTGTACGTGCGTGTCGAGTTCGTTTCGTAGTTGTTCACCATTATCACCGAGGACGTCGTACTGATCCAGATCGGGATACTCGATTACTTTGTCATCGTCCGAGTGCCAGATAACCACCTGTTTCCCCGGTGGGAGATCATCCGGATTGATCCCCCATTTGGAAGCATTCGTATAGGCATCGTGATCGGATACGTCGTAGTGTGTGTAGGCGTAGTCACGGGTTTCACTCGACAGATCGATAGCGTTCGTATCAGGGGGATCGATACCGGCTATGCTGAGTATGGTCGGATAAACGTCGACCAACGAAACAGGAGTCGAAACGGTTTGGGATTCGATCCCGCCGGTCGGATCGCGGATGAGCAACGGTACACGGATTACCGAATCGTCGACAGTCATATGATGGCCGAAGATGCCGCGTTCACCGAACGAATCACCGTGGTCACCGAACACGACGAGGACCGTATTCTCCCAGTGTCCTGCCTCTTTGAGCGCGTTCACCAGCCGCTCGATAAGCACATCACAGTGTTCGATAGCACCCCGATACAGGTTTTTGAACGTTTCTACTTCCCGTTCGGGCGGTTCGATCAGTCCTGCAGCCGTTCGAAACCGGTTCGATCGGGAATGATAGACCCGCCGTTGCCAGACTTCGTGATTGTAGACGAGATCTGCCACTCGTCGATCGGTGAACGATCGGTCGAAACGGGTTCGGTGGGTCGTACTTCCAGTGTGCGTCGTTGAGATGAACGAAGTAACAAAACGGTTCGTCAGCATCTTCGAGAGCGGTAATCGACTCGCAAATCGTTCGATCACCTTCTCGGTCCGCATCGGCGCTCCGAGATTTCGGGACTCGCCAATCAGCGTATAGGTTCAGTGCGCTCCGCAGGCGTTTTTTGAGCGCGGTATCCGTTGGTAAGAACGGATTCGAATCGAGGAGAGATGTCGTGGACGCCATCGGCGATTCGCTCTTTGATCGACGTGTCCGTATCCTCTTCGGTATCGTTCTCGCCTCGTTGTCGGTGTTCGAATCCGCGAAGGATATCACCCGTATCGAACCAGCTGTTCCGGTAGAACGCGCTCGTCGTATAGCCGTTTTGGGCCAGCAGCTCCGCGAACGTCGGATGCTCGCCGAGAACTGCATCGCCGGTGGTGATCCCATGTTCGGGTGGAAAAAGACCGGTAAAAACCGACGTATGAACAGGAAGTGTCCATGTACAGGGAGAAATCGCACTGTCGAAGACCGCCGATTCGGACGACAGCGACCGCAGAAACGGAGTCGTGTTCTGTCCGACAGAATCGAAGAGAGAGCAATAATCAGCCCTCAGACTGTCAATGGAGATGCATATAATGTTCGGCTGGGTCATACTCTAAGCTATTATCGTCCTCTGTTTAATGATAATCGGTTTGCTCAAGAACACATTCCCTTCTATCGAGTTCGACTATTTTGGTCCGTCGGACATGGATCAGCTACCGATACTTTTCAATTTGCGAACGATCGCGTGTGCCAGCCCGAAGACTCCCGAGCCGAACAGCGAGAGGAGGAACTGTAACACGAACCGCCAATTCAATCCGGGGTAGTATCGATTCGCAGCAAAGAACGATCGGATCGCGGACAGCGACCATGCACGGTCGCTCAAGTAGAGAACTCCTTGACGAGAGTAGGTCTTTGCGAGTGCTTTCCGACGAACCACGGGGTCGACCTGCTCGTAGAGATCGGTGTAGTCCTCAACGAGTTGGAAACAGGCTTGGATCGCCCGTTCCGACTCCGAGACGTTCTGTTCGTCGACACCCCGTAACACGAGCGCTTCGTCGACGTAGTCGAACGGCGTACGGGAGGCGATTTCGATTTTGAGAACGTCATCAGCCGCTCCGGCGTACGGAGGGAGTGGGAACAGGTCCTCGAGAACATTCGCCCGCATGAGGAACGTCGAGGTGACACACGGACTCGTATCCAGTGTCAACACCTCTTCGAGGACATCACCACGGAGACTGGGGGGCGGGGAGACCACGACCCCGAACTCCCACTGGATTCCACAGTGAACGAGACCGACCTCCGAACGTGTGTCGAGGAGGTCGACCTGTGTTTCGACCTTGTGTTCGACTAACCGATCATCGTCATCGAGGATCTGAACGTAGTCCCCTGTCGAACGTTCAAACCCGGTATTCCACGCGCCGATCGGGCCACGGTTCTCGTCGTGGGCGACGTAGGTAACATCGTACGATTCCGCGACAGAGCGAGCGTGTGCGTCGCCGGAATCATCAACAACGATCAGTTCGATTCGATCGTACGTCTGTTCTTTGACGCTATCGATCGCCCCTTTGAGCAGATCATTGCGATAATACGTGGGGATGATAACAGAGACGGTTTTTTTCTCAGACATAGGAGTCGGGTGGGAGCTACCTCGATGAGATTACTCGAAAGTGGTGTTATATAATGACTTCGATACAAACTCTCCGGGACACGGCTACTGTGCCTCCCACGTCGTATCAAAAGGATTCTATCCGCTCGTTCGATAACTGGAGGTAGATGGAGACTGTCGCGATATATCTCACCTCGATGGCACTCGGTGGTGCCCAGCGTATCGCCCGCAATCTCTGTGCTGGGCTCGTCGACAAGGGCTATAATGTCGACGTGATCCTCGTGGACGCACGTGGGGAGCTACTCGATGATCTCCCCAAAGAAGCATCCGTTGTTAATCTCGATGCGAACCGAGTCGTCACGAGTGTGCTTCCGCTCACTCAGTATCTTCGACGACGACAACCCGACGTCTTGTACTCGATGATGACCGAGTGTAACGTGATCGCCACGGTGAGCCACAAACTGGCTCGAACCGACACGCGTCTCGTCGTGAGCGAACACAACACACCGACAGCGAGCGCATCGACACGGAAAGATCGGTTCGTACTACGGCTGGTACCACACACGTATCCTCACGCCGACCACATCGTAACGGTCTCGAAGGGCGTCCGCGACGATCTCAGAACACTCCTCGATCACTCCCCGGTCGACATTTCGGTCGTGTACAACCCAATCGCTGTCGAAGAGATCCGAACACAGGCACAGGAACCGCTTGATCATCCCTGGTTTCAAAACGACGAGATCGATGTCGTGCTGAGCGCGGGTCGACACGCACCACAGAAGGGGTTCGATACGTTGCTGCGGGCGTTTGAGCGCCTTACCGATGAGCAGGCGAGGCTGGTACTGCTCGGCCAAGGGCCGGAAACAGCATCGCTCGAATCTCTCGCTGTGGAGCTCGGCCTCTCGGAGCGTGTCGAATTCACCGGTTTCGTGGAGAACCCGTTCAACTACATGGCAAACGCCGACGTGTTCGTGCTGTCGTCATGGTACGAGGGGTTCGGAAACGTCCTCATCGAGGCAATGGCGACCGGCTGTCCGGTAGTCTCGACGGACTGTCCGAGTGGCCCTCACGAGATACTTGAGGGGGGAACGTACGGTCCACTTGTACCAGTACAAGATCCCGTGCGGATGGCTGAGGCCATCGATACCACGTTGGCCGATCAACCCGAACGTATGTTTCTAACTGCGCGCGCTGACGAGTTTTCGATCCCACGAATAACCGAACAGTATACGGAGATATTTTTTGACAGAGAGAACGACTACAACTGAATGGTGATGTTCGGGAAATGACTCAGAAGGAAAACGGCGGCTGCTTGGAATGTCGAATCGGAGTCTGTTGTGGTCAACAGCCCAGAATCTTCGTCGTACTTCCGCCGGATATCTGATTCGAGAAACTCGAGTACGTCATCGAGATCTTTGTCACCAAGCACACGGAGTGCTAAAGCGATGTTCGTCCCTGGCATAGCGCTACCTCCATGCGATTCGGTGCCAGATAGATAGAGCTTCGAATTGGCTTGCGAGAACTCAAGTGCCTGCTGAATGACTTCTCTATTCCAAATCGTGTGATTGGGTACAGCTCGTCGGAGTGTTGCGAGCGAGCTCAGGTTTACGGGGTGGTAACCGATCTCGGTTCGACGCCGCTCTGCGGAGCGGGAGTAATAGTGGAAGACCACTTCATTCAGAAGAAGCCGCCAGTGGCTCGGACTTCGAACGACTGTACGAAGAGCATCTGTCGGATTCGGTCGAATATAGTGTTTGATCAAGCCATCGTCGTGGAGCCGCATCGTCGACGGAAGCATGGTGAGAAAGCGACGAAGGAGTCGAGCGATCTCCGAATCGTCGTCCGCGAGAGTAGCGATAGATGCGGCGAAAATCAACTGGTGGTTCAACGTCCGGTCGAAAGAGAGGGTAGTCCCATCGATCTCGACGGGTTTCCACAGTCCGAGGCGTTCGTCGAAGGGGTGCAGATGAACGATTTCCCGAGCGACAGCTGCGAGTTCGGGCCGGTCGAGTACCGTACTCGCCCGCGCCAGGGCACGAATCGGTGCGGCCTGACCGACAAGTCCATCACAGCTATCCTTCCCAGGGGCATCACGCGCATGGAACGTAAACCCACTCGGCCGGAGTTCGTCTTTTAATAGATACGACACGGCATCGGCTGCAGCGTCACAAAATCTATCTTCGGCCGTTATTTGGTAGGCCTCGGTCAGTGTGAGCAGCCAGTGTGCAGTGGTTCGAACAGGCGTTGGCAACTCCTGGTCGACACCATACTGCGGGGCGGGAAACGAGCCGTCGTCTCGCTGGAAACCGAGTGCTGCGTCCGCACTCCGAACGAGCAACTCGTGAGTCGTCGTCGAACGATCAGTCGAATTGGATTTCGACATCGAGTTCTTCTACAGTACAACACTAGTGTATAAATCCGTATCGAAGGACCACTTCGAAGCAACGAGCACGCTGCCATCGGCTGAAAGTCACTAAACCGAACAGTTATTCAAATAGTACGGCTAGCCAATCATCATGGAATCACCGAACGTACTCCTCATCATCCTCGATGCGGTTCGGGCCAAAAACTGTAGTTTGTACGATCACGTGAACGAGAC
>Ga0065697_1003252_pt1 | contig 13436 bp, 17 predicted proteins | sample AntLakMe24m_08um_FD_59086 | JGI IMG/M metagenome (GOLD analysis project Ga0065697, IMG submission 59086) | Hypersaline microbial communities from Antarctic Deep Lake - 24m 0.8um v2 (version 3) | ecosystem: Environmental > Aquatic > Non-marine Saline and Alkaline > Hypersaline | place: Deep Lake... | reverse complement strand
CGTGCGATACGACCCATCTCACCAATTGACGCCATCGCTCCGTCCGTCATGAACACGCTACCGTAGGCTTTCCCGCCGCGCTTTGCGACATTGGCGGCCTTGGAAGCAAGACCAGAACCAGGGATTTTCCCGGCAGCTGCAGCGGCTCCATGCTCGATACTATCAAGAGCTTCGTCGGTAGTTTGACGGATGGACTCACCAGTTCCTTCACCACCAACATAGTCCGCGACACCATCGAACGTGTCACGTCCCTTGTCGCCGATATGACTCGCTTTATCTCCAAGTGTCGTCGGATCACTCGTCGCGGGTGTCGTATTGAATGGGTTCGGCGCAGCATCTTCAGATGCGAGCGGGTTGTCTTCTGGACCGAACGAATCCCATTCACCTTGGTCAGGGTTCACGGCAACACCGCCGCCAGCAGGATTTGCTAGGACTTGCCGACCATCCTGCATTTCGTACGCGTGCATCGATCCTCTGGTAGTTCCTTGGTTCTGTGCGGCCCATGCACCGCCAGCACCTCCGCCAGCAGCTCCAGTAGCGGCACCTCCTCCTCCACCACCGGCTCGACCACGGCCTCTTTGTGAACCAGTGAATCCACCAGCACCACCAGCACTTGCTGAACCAGCTGACAGTACCATGCCGAACAGACTGGTGATCGTCGCTATGATTACCCAAATTGTCGCTATGAACATGAACATCCTGAACAGGACGTTACTGGATTCACTATCGAGTTCCCCGCCGCGACCAGCGTCTGTACTGAGTGTTGTTCGTGGACCGTCTGGATCAGTTGAAAGGATAGTTGTACCGCTGTCGCCGCCCTGGTAGTCAGAAGCCATCTCGATATCAGTCTGATCCTCGGAGAGCCCGAACGCTGCACCGACTGCGAGCATCCCGGCAATGATGATTCCGAGGATCATCATTACTACAGCGATTTTGATGAGGAAATCTGCGAAGAACTTCCCGTACTTGCCTGGTCCTACGTCGACGACCCATAGACCGAGGATAACCGGCATCATTGCGTAGATGACGTAAATGATGAGCATCCGCATTGCCAGTGCGACGAAAAAGATGGCACCGGAGACGAGAACCGAAACACCTCCGAAAATCGCCAGGCATAATGCGACGATCGTGACGCCACCGCCACTCACTATTGCTTCAAGGAGGTCAACTGCGATGTAGAAACTATAGTCCTCCGGGAGGATACCAAGCGCGAAGATGTTTGTGAATGCGACGAAAAACCCAAAGAGTTCTCGGGAGATCACTAAGAATATCGCAGAAACGATAAGGCGTTGAACAATCCGTTGGATATCTGCCTCTTCGGTGTCCGCTAACAGCATCAGCATGACGTAGTACGCGAACATCATAACGAAAACAATGAAGACGTACAGGACGAGAGAGTCCATCCAGTACTCGTTTAACGCGTCAATGTTCCGTGGGTTTTCGTAGAAGAGGAAGTACTCTAACCCGATGATGAAAAAGTACCCAATTGCATCAAGAAGCCCTGTGATCAGGACGTTCATGATCCACTCAAGAACGTTTTGGAGGATTGCGAAAAGGTCGAATGGTGGCCATGGGACCTGATCGGTGACCCAATCGATGGCATCACCGAGGATTCCAGCGAAAACGACGTTGCTAAGCGGGCCGGTGAAGTCAAATACATGCATGACTCCAACAACCCATGTAGCGAGTACAGAAACGTGAAGTGAGATTCTGTCTTTCACTGGCAACCCTCTATCGATTACGTAGTTGAACCGTTGTAACCCGAATAGATATAAAATNCCGCCCTCGGTGCACTGTATTTGCATTACGAGAAAATCGGGTCAAACNCGGTCGCTGCGGTCATTGCAGCATAGAGATTCATCACTCCGACCAACACGCCGATAACGACAATTCCACGGAAATAGGATTTCCAACCGTACACTTCTTTGATCGATCCTTGGCCATACAAAGCAAGGAACCCAACAGCGGACACTGCAACGAATTTCCCCACAACGAGCATCATTGGGTGAACGCTCAGCATCCACGCCGTGATCGGGTTCAATTCGTACTTCATCGTACCGTACGCCGCGATCGCAATGAATGTCGTGACGGTATCGAAAAACCCCCATGCGAAGATAATACTGAGGACCAACCGCGTATACGTGTCTCCGATGTACGTTTGGTAGATATGAGATGGGATGGCCTTCTCTACCCATGACTGGCGTTCAAACATCTGGTACATCGAGATAAGGGTGAATGAATATAAACCTGCGTTCTCAGTGAACCGTTCCATGACACCGTTCACTGCAAAGTCACCGAGACCATCACTGGTCTCGGTTGACCCCTATTCACTTACAAGAGTCACTCCCCGACAGGAGGCATGGTAGTGCCTGTCAGGCACCTGCTTGGCACGGCACAGAACTACTCATGGTACTGTACAACGACATCGTTTTCGACCAGCTTGAACAGCACATCAACCACTCACTCGTAGTTGCCGCGTACGGCCCGAACTCCAGGATCGACAATATCGCTGTTGAATGTGAGGATTGTAATGTTGTCCTTCACGACGTCGAGCCAGACATGAACGAGCCAGAATACTGACCACAAGCAGGAGAACAACTCCACGCGTATTTGCAAGGTATTTTTGAACACCCCGTAACGTGAACAGTAGTATATGCATCTGAAGGAGCTCATCAAACAAATTGAGCACGATGAACTATCACCCGCAGCAAGTGATGGGACGCTCAAATTTTACTGTGCTTCCTCAGACCGCCGATTACCTGAGCCGCGACACGCCTCAGAATACAAAAACTCTGGCTTGCTGAATTACCCGTATCAGAAAACACCGTCAAACCAAAACAAGACCCACGCAGTTACTGACGCTGCCGAAACTGCACTATACACCGGATGGATCATCCCGTTACCAATCGATATTGTCGTGCATAAACCCGGCTCGACTCCACCAGTTCCTCTCGTTGGGAAATGCTTTGAGAACACCGGGTTCGTCAAAAACTACGTTGAAGACCGCTCCTTGCACACCTCAGACACGATTTTTAGCGTCAGAACACGGTGGTTTATCGATGTTCCTGACGGGTACTCCGTGTTTTACACGTCACCTGCAAACTTCACTGATAGCCGGTTTTCAATCATTCCAGGGGTCGTTGATGCAGATGAATTCCCGATGGAGATCGATGTCCCCATCATTCCATTAGAAAGCGATTTCACAATGGACTCCGGGACTCCCCTCCTTCACGTGTACCCATTCAAACGCACAGATTACGATATTTCCGCTCGCACAGGGATACTCACTGACACCGATGAGTAGAGAAAACAGATTATATACGGGTAAATCGAGTACGAGAATACAATGACTGACACTACCACCGATCCCGCGCATCTGACGTTCACAGCAACAACAGATGCAGTCGGAACACACCCACCGCCAGAACCAGCGAACAAATCCCTACCGGCATGGTATCAGATGCTCTCAAGCTCTACCGATGCCTTATCTGGACACCACAAAAAATCGACAGTGAAGATGTGCATGCCGTTTGGTGATGCGCTGAAATCAGGGGTGGCGTACTCAAAGCCCCAACCGATATTGAATTCACCAATCACCCGGATGACGACAGAGTCCACGCGTCCGTCCCGTCAACAGAAACTGACAGCGACAACGTCGTCACTACCTTCCCGGTAGATCAGCCTGACAGGGAAGGGAATTCAGCATTTCTACTTCCAAACGCTGTGATTAACACGCAGTGGGAAATTCAGACACCCGACGGGTACAGTGCGCTTGTTGTTCCGCCGATTAACCGGTCTGAGGAACGCTTCACCTCACTCGGGCTATTTGCAGAGACAGACACAGAAACCGGTGTGTTTGAACTCCCGATCCTGGTCGAACGAACACCAGTGATGATTGAAGAAGGCGACCCGATCGCGCAGATCATTCCGATTAAACGTTCAACGTTACTCGATGACCCGGTTATTGATAGCTACTCACCTGACTCGAAGATGGGTAAGATCAAACACCACTTCGAGCGGTTCAACGATGTTCGCGTCGGGTTTTATCGGAATGAACTCTGGACACCGAAACCTGGAGGGCGGAACTTCACCTCATACGATGCATTCCAGGACCACGTATCGATGGATGCTGATTCACAAGCTACTGTCGACGATCGTCCTGACTTGGTTGAGGAGGACCGACCATTCCTTCCAGATGACGCCAAGCACGTGTTTTACTGTCGGGAGAAATTCAATGAGGCAGTTCCGAAACCCAAACCAGCTGAAACACATATTCCGGACGGGTACGGTGAAGCACTGCGTGACCTTGGGCTTGGAACGGAAACTCATCCGACTGCAAAATGGGCGATGGATGCGATGGAACTCGGGTACATTGTTGAGTTAGACCGACCACTGCATATCTCACGGGATCCCGAGAACGGATTCGATGCATTCCATGCTGAAAACGAGGGAGAGAACTCGTTCCATCAGCACGTTCCGGAGAAAATCGGTGATGCTCATCGGTTTTCTCCGATGGAGATTTTGAACGTGTTCTCACAATGGAGTGTTGTGATGGAGCACGGGTACTCGAATTTCTACAGCTCTCCTATCAACCACTTCCAACGTGACCACCGGTCGTTCTCCGGTATTGTTGATGCTGATTGGTATCAAGGAGAGGTGAATATCCCCGGGAAATTCACCGAGCGGTCAGATGAAGCCACGTTATCTCGTGGTGCAGCGATTACACAAGCCATCCCGTTACAGCGTGATGCCTTACTCCAATACGCAGTAATCAATGATAATGACACGTAACGAGTCACCTACAGTCGAATTTCTGTGCCGGGCCGAAGATACTGATCGAGCGCCCGATCCAGTGACTGCAGCTCACCAGTTCCCACGGCTACTTCAGCAGCAGACCGTGCCGCAGAACCACGCTGAAAGCGCAAAGAAGGATAAGCGAACAACAGATGCCGTAACTCACGGGTGGTACCTGTATCCGCCTGAAACGATTGCAATAACCAAGGACAGCGAATCCAACGATTCGATAGTTGCGTCAGGAGAGGAATTCGTAACTGAAAACGACTCGCCCTTACAATCATTGTGGATTGGGGTTGTCGATAGTTTATGGCACGTCACAATTCCAGAAGGGTACGTTCTACTGGTGACAAATCCAGCGTATCGTCCAAATGGACCAGTGACACCACAAGTCCTAACGAGTACGGATTCTCCAAAAAAACTCGATATTCCTCTGGCTACGAAAGGCGACGTGACACTGAGTGAATCAACCCCGATCGTGCAAGTGCTACCGTTCTCTGAGGACGTGTTGAACACTGATGATTACGTCGTCGGGACACATCCGCCTGACGTTGAATCGCAGATTCATAAACGGAACTCGCTGGAGCAAATTTATGATAACGCGTATGAAGAGCGCATTTGGAACCGTAAGTCTTCACCAGGTCAAGTCGACTCCTTGGAATAGCCGAAATCGGTGATTTGACGCACTGTAACCTTGGGACTGCAGGCCTGTCGCCAGATTATGCTGAAGTGAATACTTATAGGTACTCAGGTTCAAACTGATTCTATGCATTCTCAAGCACGGGAGTGGCTCGTTCTGGTTGAGCACCGGGGTTCTACCCCCCTTGAAGGTGCTTGTTTTGAATACGTTATCGTCGCTCCAACGGAGAAATCAGCCGAAAGTCGAGCCAGAGAAAAACACGATTACGACGACACTCACTACAAGATCGTTACAAGTGTGACATCACCGCTTCCGACAAACGTTGCGTCAATAACACAGGGAGAACAACGGGAATCTCGGACACGAATCGCGTAACCGATTACGTATTTTCACAGTGATTCCTTGACGATTACCGGTGGAATCCGGGAGCAAATATATATACGGGGTCTGTTTATNAAGAAGTAGATACGGTGACCTCATCTAAATGAGCTCAGACCGAACGTCTTCGGACGAAACAGGGAATCAATCGGAACATGAACGGTGGGAACTCGCTCATTCGCTTACTGCGGACGTAGACGTTACGCTCAACGGTGAATACACTGACCTGACTGTCTCTCATATCCGGCCGAACGCTGATGGGGGTGCTGTGACGGAAATAACGTTGCTTGACGACGATCGGAACACGTTCGTTGTCCAAGCAACCAATGATAAATCTTCAATCCCGGTTCTTACCCTACCTGAAAACGAACAGGTCCCCGTTACCAGCATTACAGCTGCACAACACGGGCTTTTAGCGAGCACGACCGCTCGTAACCTGTACGGGTCAGGGATCACGGACGTCAACGTCGACCCAACGGACACATATCCAGAAGAGCGAACAGCAACGCCAGCGTTTGATGCAACAAGCATCAAGATAATCGGGGAGTGCCCGAAGTGTGACTGTCTCGTTGCTGCAAAAGAAGAACGTGCGATCTGCACCAGTTGTGGAACCTGGACTCCACTCGACCAATGGGATGCGTACTATGACACCGAGGACGTCGAACCTAATGAGAACCCGGACTCTGATGACGATTTGACACAGAAAACACTCTCAGAAGCCTGGACAACCGATACCGTCAATAACTGACTGCTCCGACTATTCCGCGCTCGACAGTTGACTCATAGTTCTTCACTGCCGCGCACACCGTCATCAAAGGCACTACAGTATCCAGTGGTACCGACGAGTCGGTACCATGGGTTAGCAGAGACTCATTCTCGGGTTGATCAATGACAGGTGTATCTCCAACACGAGTAGAAAACGGAAGAAATGCATGCTCACCGCGAGCATGCATTTCATTCTAATTCCCTGATCACCAATCATAACCATGAGGTGCCTCGGTATTCGAACACTCGTGTTCGAATACCTGTCATTCCACGATAGACAGCCGGTGTGCGGCGGCAGGTATCTGCAGTAGTGCCTGCTCCGGACCGAGACAGCAGGACACAACACATGACTCCAGACACACGACCTTCCAACAGCAACTGCAACGAACGTGACGCAGAGAAATCACTGCACATCACTCCAACAACACCGCATGAAGCCGAACAACTCGCGCATCTGACTGCACTCGCACGCGAGATCTTCTCCGAAGACGCAGTCACCGTCGTAGACCAAGACCAAACTGAATCTTGGAGCGGTGACGAACAGTGCCCGAATTGTCACGGAGAAGAAATCCGTGTCCTTCGCGCTCGCAACGACACATACGAATACGATACCGGCACTAACCAGTTAGAATACACTGGTCTCGTTCAGGAAACTGCTGTGGAGGTCGGTACTCCGATGCGTGTGACCTGCACATCCTGTGACGCAGTCCTCGTCGATACCGCCTTGTTCCACCTCACCTCGTACGATACACTCTAAACCAATGATTCAACCTCACATCAACGCAGACATCACGATCGTTCACGAAAACGGTAGCGGAACTATCACTGACTTTGTTCACCTGGAAGAAGAATACACCGGCAATGGGACACGCGACCTGCATGTCTGGTATGACGAGCACACTGGCGACCCGGATGACGTGTACCAGTCAGCAAACATCGTTTCGATAACTACCCCTGACGAATCACAATGCGTGGAAGACTTCAATCCAAAGTCTCCAGTGCCATGCCCGTACTGTGACGGGACGGAACTGAGTATTCTTGAGATTGAAGAGAATATCTACTCTGTCGGGCACGATGGGTCAATGACGTATACGGAACGCGGTTACGTCTCTGGACCGCGGATCAACGTGTATTGTTGCGACTGTCACTCCTACCTGTACCGAAGCGGAATTGACCACTTGATAGACATCGAATAACACATCACTACCAGCCATGAAACTGAACCTTCAACAAACAGCCGACGAATCAGGTACTGAACTCGCTGACCCTAAGCAAATTGTTCTCTTCGGTGTGAGCGACTTCCAAATCGACGATGAAGAGACTGCAACCGTCTTCTTCCCCGCTCGGTCCGGGTTCTCCGGAGCGAGTGGTGAAGTCACAATTGATGGGAAAGTAACAGCTGCTCTCGAAGAAACAGTTCTCGATGACCTAACGTACGAGGAATTGCTGATAGAGAGCATCACTGCTGATTCAGTGATTGTTGTTTACTCCGCTGATTTCCCACGACTTCCGTCGATCGTTGAACTACTTCCTGACGACGTCGTGAGCGAGATCACGGTCGTCGAGGAAACCAAGTCCTATAGTGAACTTCCCGTCTGAAACGACACCGGTCACGTTTCGTTGGCAACTCGCCACGTTGTCGCGGATGAGTACGACCACTTCTCGATACTCAGACCGGAGACTGCATCCTGTAATTGCAGCATGAGCGCACCGATTTCTTTCGATGAGAGACCAACATCATCGGAGATGAATTTTCCTTTCACGTAGATTTCACCGTTTGAATCAGAGACTTCATTTCGGAGGTACTGTGCAAGACGCGTTGCTTTCGCTGAGAGCTTCGTATCAGCAGCGGCGGTGTTTGTGGACATTGGTTGTGAACCTCGGAATCCCAACAGTGTATTCCGTGACCGTCGGGCGTAGTTAATCCTTCTATCGATACCGGCTTATAACCAAATGTCCCTTAACATCATTTCAAGTAATTATACGCCCCGTCCTGCGATTTTAGAACCCTTCACTTCGTTTTAAAACCGGCGTGTGAAACGTCTCGCCGGAGATTTACCGGGATACCGCACGCACTATACTTTGCATCTACAAAGACAACGCACCGCCCTCCCCATCCTCGCGGGCCTTTGCGGCACTCCTGAAACGGTCGTTTGCGCCGACCCCTTCTCCCTCACGCGGTTTAATCAGAGCAATTCTGAACGTGTAACGGTGACCAGCCACGCGCCACAAACACCGGTTCACAATGACCGACGATCCTGACAGCAGTGAAGCGCGGTAGGGATCCTGAGTACACGCTTCATTCCCCACGTACAGCCTCGCACTGACAACCTCACCCGTGTCCTGAACACTTTCCAGTCATGCCCATTCAATCAAAAATCACGAATATCACGAACGGTTTCGAGCACATTCGAGATCGCTTACGCAGCTACGCCGAGAAACCAAGTGACGATGAACTCGACCAACTCATCGCCCCGAACGAAAACTACGAGTTCGATGTCGATAACCTCGATCACATCGATGAGTTACGGCAACGCATTCGTGACGCTCGATACGCCATAGACCCGATTAAAGAATGATCGTACATTCTTGGAGACCACATCAGTTACGGGAACACCAAAATCGAAGACACAGTCGCTATCTTCAACACCGGAGCAGCAAGCGACTGTATCAACCTGAACTCCGACTACTGTCAAGTCGGGCCCGGTGAATGCTACGCTGTCCAAAGCGAAGAAGAATTCCCATGCAAGGATTACCGTCGACGTCAGCAAATCATATGGGACCATCTTGACGGTCAGACGTGGGCGAAAGCCTTCCGTCGGCACTACAACCGTAAGGAAACCCCGGTTACTGACATCCGGTTTTCTGAAGCCGGTGACTTCCGGACACAACACGACGTCCTCCGAGTCAACGAAATCGCTCGTGAGCTCGACGACATCGTGAACGTGTACACGTACTCCGCAAGTTCCTGGTTGGATTGGACCGATGCAACCCACTTCACAGTCAACCAGTCGAACGCGAAAGGCGACTTCGGAGATCGGAACTACAACGTCGTTGCTGACCCGGAAAACATGCCAGATGACGCCGGACTCTGGTGTCCGTTCGACCAAACAGATGGGAACATCAAATGCGGTGACTGCCGCGTCTGCCTCGAACCTGATGGACCTGACGTCTACATCGAGTTAGAAACGAAAACAAGCGGTCCTGGAACACCCGAAGAGTAACACTCCTGATTACGTCCGGAACGATTCACCGCATCCACACTCGCTGACAACGTTGGGGTTCTCGACGTTGAATCCTTCTGCTTGGAGACCGCTTTCGTAATCGAACTCGCTTCCCTCGATGTAATTCAACGAAGCAGAATCGATGAACACACGCAGTCCTCCCTCTTCGATTACGACGTCCTCTTCTTCTGGTTCATTTTCAAATCGCATCCCGTAAGAGAGACCAGCACACCCGCCCTGTTGAACGAATAATCGGACGCCTGCAACGTCTGTATTCATTCCTTCTTGTTCCATGAGGCGCAGTGCCTGGTCAACTGCAGATTCCGTGACTGAAATCGGAGTTGACGCTGAAGACCCTTGCGTTGAACTGCTCATACACGATATTCCGTCGGAATCCATAAGAAGGTTCGGCTACCCAATCCACATCATGATTGAACTCCAATTCTCGGTACACAAGCCGTATAACTCGCAAATCACCGCTCGGCATGTCGTGCACAATATGGGTGCGTAGCACTCATGCGTTCACTCATAGCGATAACAGCAGCAAGCGATCGGAACTCGGACCACAGTATCGCAGCGAGCGCTGCAACTGAACTTGAACAGTACGCTCGGAAAGGGAAAAGCCAGTACTGGAACGTGATTCCGGCAACAGAACCCGCACCGGAAACGAAAAACGAGACACTGACCGATGCTGAACCATCGAATGACGGTCCAGAAGTCGTCGTTGCGCATAAGCTCACCACCGTACAAGGTGAACAGTTAGTTCAGGACGCCTTGGATGAGACCATCACGAACGCACAAGCAGAACTTCGGACTCTCCTTGAGACCCTTACTGGCGGTAAGTCAACTGATATCGGGAACCCGCTCACGCTTGGAGATCCAGAGTCTGTTAGAAAAAGTGCTGCGGAGTGATGCGTTCATCAGTGCGTGTGATTCCATCGGAGATCGATTCGGAGACATCTACCGCGTGTTCGACCTAACGAATCACCAGCACGGCTACCCGGTTCGTTCATGGGAGACTGCAGCGGAAATCCGCGATCAGTATGAAACGCACACTCGAACCGTGTATGCTGTGAAGTTACACGCTCGAACGTAACTCGAAACCAATACCCTCGGCGTTCGCGTTCGCAACGCCAAAAGTAGTTTTCCGCGTGATAGAGAACGCCGTTCGATGGGGATGCGACCACTGTGGAGTCGTCTACGATGGGACGGAACGGGACATCGGGACGCCGCACACCTGTCCGGACTGTGATGTGCTTCTCATCCGTGAGGGGTCTCCAACGTGGCTTGCGACCACCGAATTCCCGGATCAGCGCATCTTCGAATAACAACTTCCCGTCAAAATAACCTTCAACAATGCCTAACACGACAATCGATGATTTCGAGAGCAGTCCAAGTACTGAAACTGACGAACGAACTGAGACCCGAGTCGAACGATCGCCGAGTGAGTTGACAGCCGACGACGTGAACGTCGACGAAGCATCACTACCAGGTGAGTATGCGTGGTCTGATCGCGTGTCGATCCATCATGACGTCGCGGCTATGGTCTCACTGGATGAAGACAAGTCGTTCAGTGTTGAGACCAGCTCGGTCGAGCACTCGCTTGGGAAGAACCAGGTCGCCTACGTTATCACTGGTAGTGATGCACTAAAAGTAGTTTCTGATGCGAGTGAGCGTGTCTACCCCCCAAGCACGTACGGTGAATTCAATGAATTCGACGCGTACTATGCTCGCGCAACGTCCACGTTCAGCTCCAGCCTCTACGGCGGATGGGGGATCCCGGCTGACCGGTTCGAAGCAGCCATTCGATTCGTCACTGGCGGCGGCCGATACAACGCAGCCAATCTGACAGTCACTGCGCTGGATTTCCGTGTTGGCTGGCTCATCGAATACAAAGGTGACACGTACCTGTTCTCCTATGCAAAGGTCGAACCGCCCGAGCACACGGTGGAGACATACACTGTGAATGGCATCACCATCGAGAACGAAGGAAATCCCGGTGTTCTCAACGGTGTAGAGCACATCATGGAGTTGCTCCCTGAGCTCGGCATCACCATCACTGGTTTCGACGAAATCCACAATAGCTCACTCCGCTTCAACACGGAAGAGGGGAAACCCATTGCTCTGAACGGGTCACAAGTACACCGAGCAACGCGGCCTGTCACTGACCTGTCCGAGTTAGAGGGAACGCACGAAATCGAGTTGTTCCATCAGGATGCTACGTACGAGTACACGTGGGAGGAAGGCGCAACGAAGTACGAACCCGGTGAAGTGCTTGAACGGGACGGCCATTCATCGAAACGTCTTGTCCTCGGGTATACGAAGCACAGAAAACAGATTCAGCGCGGTGTTCGCCCGGACAAATACACGGTCGGAACGCGTGTTCTTGCGAAACCCTGGTTCCTGAAGATATCCCCGGGGAAGAGTGAGTCGTTCATCAGCACACGTCTGTATGGGCAGAACGGAAGCGAGATCATCGCAGAAGTCCCGTACGACGTACCAGACCACCCGAATCCAGAAGGGTTAGATGAAATCAAATCGTGGACCCCTGATAACACGGGTCTAAACTTATAACCCGCTAACAACACACTTTACAAACAATCACTCATTCGCCCATGACAGATAATTCGCAATCCAATATGTACGACACGCTTTCAATAGACGAGATGTCCGCCGGTGATGCCCTTCAGAAACTGTATTCCGAAACAGAATCTATGGGGCCAGACGTTGGCGGAGTCCTCACTGACTTAGAATCAAGCCCGGCCGACACTAAGTCGATGATCAGGAAAATCAAAGTCAACAGTAAGTCATTCCAGACACCCCAAGGCGCGTCAAAGCATTTCACAGATGTTGTTGGTGAAGCTCGTGAAGCAGCTGACAATAACGATCCGGAAACCGCGTTAGAACTGCTTGATGAAATCATCATTGACCACCTCAAAGCTACGGTCACGACATTCAGCGTTGTGAAAACGAACGCGAAGACAACGAATGGGATATCTGGAAAAACGATTGCTGAACTGGACTACGTGGAAACCGGGTACGAACACATGAAAGAGCTCGCTGAACACGCACGCGAAGAAACCCGATCCAACTGACCGTTACTCCGAGTACCGACAATCGTTCCGCAGCAACTGCTCCGCATAGCAGGGTGTGCGGAACAGAGGTAGTGCACACCCCATCAGTACACCCGTGATCCACCATGTCTAATACACCAACACAGTCACGTCCTGAAACCCAATCAAGAACCGCATCGACCCATACACATCACCGTGGGAACCCGACACTCGACCATCCTGATGTTCACGTTGCTACGCAAGACGACTACAGCAGCGTGGAAGCGATGATTACCGCGTTGCTCCAGCAAGAAATTCGTGACCCGCTCAACGATGAGAATTGCTGTGACGGTGGCGACCATGGATTCCGCACGTATAAGACGGATCTCCCGGTAATCAGGTCTGAAGATATCGTGCCTGGTCAACTCATTTACCGGCCGACAACGAGCCCACTTCACGTGTACGAGATCGTCTCTGAACCGTACGTGAATGAACACGGCGCTCGAACAGTCGATGTTCTTGCCCACAGTCGGAGTCATGCCGGTGAGGACCCGACAATCCGGACGCGTGAACAACAACTAT
>Ga0065697_1000918_pt1 | contig 13620 bp, 13 predicted proteins | sample AntLakMe24m_08um_FD_59086 | JGI IMG/M metagenome (GOLD analysis project Ga0065697, IMG submission 59086) | Hypersaline microbial communities from Antarctic Deep Lake - 24m 0.8um v2 (version 3) | ecosystem: Environmental > Aquatic > Non-marine Saline and Alkaline > Hypersaline | place: Deep Lake... | reverse complement strand
AGCCCCTTGTCGTGCATCATCTTCGTCGTCGGTGCCCCCACACGCGACTTCGAATCCCGCTGGGCGCTGTCGAAGGCGCGCCACTCCGGCCCGCGGTCGACGGCGTCCTGTTCAACGACGAGTCCGCAGTCGGTACACACAGTCTCGCCGTGTTCCTCGTCGGTGATCAGCTGGCCGCTACACTCCGGACAGCTGAGAGTCTCGTCGGCCTCCCGCTCTTCGGTCTGTTCTGTCGTTCGGTCCTCGCCCCTGACGTAGCTTTTGATTGTTGTTTCGCTCATGGTTTCCCCCGGACGGTCCCACTGGCCAGAAAAAGAAAAAGAAAAAGAAGGGCTGGCGGGCTTCCTAACATATAGTTATCTCCGTAAGTATATAAATCTTTGTATAGCTACCGTCGTCGAACCGCATGACGTGAGCCATCCGAAATAAAACAACATACACGTGATTGTAGAGCCGCCACAACGTTTGTATATAAGAACCTGACGCCGGCCTGGATACCGAGTATCGGCGCTCAATCTGATAAGGTGCCCCAAGAGATTATGTGCAGTCGGACGGATCGTCTAAGCAAATGTACAGTGAGATACTCCTCCCGACTGACGGGGGCCCAGCCTCGGAGGCGGCGATCGACCACGCCGTCGAGCTCGCCGAGGAGACCGACGCTCGACTTCACGCGCTGTACGTCCTCGATACGACCGCCTACCCCGCGCTCGATGCGGGTAGGGAGACTGTGCTAGGCGCACTCAAGGAAGAGGGGGAGGAAGCTCTCGAACGAGTGACAGACGCCGCCGAGGACGCCGGTGTGGCCGTAGTCTCGGAGTTGATCTCCGAAACGCCATACAGGGGGATTATCGAATACGCCACGGACAACGATGTCGACCTGATCGTCATGGGGACCCACGGCCGAACCGGGCTGGACCGGTACCTGCTTGGCAGCGTCACTGAGCGGGTCGTCCGAACATCAGAGATACCCGTCCTGACAGTTCGCGCTTCCGAGGACGACGCATGACGATGCCGAACGGACCCACTGACGAATGAACGATTGGCTCACCCACCGGGCTGCAGCGACGCCGGACGACCTCGCGTTGATCGACACCAACAGCGACACCCGATGGTCCTACAGCGGCCTCGATGCCGCGGTCGACGAGACGGCAGGGCGACTCGCCGCCCTCGGTATCGAACCCGGCGACCACGTCGGGATGCTCATGTCGACACAGCTGTTGTCGGTCTGCCTGCTGCATGCCGCCCAGCGGCTGGGGCTCCGGCTCGTCCCGCTGAACGACCGGCTCACACCGTCGGAACTGGCCGGACAGATCGACCACAGTGACCTCTCGATGCTGGTCTGTGGGGCCGACACCGAACAGCTCGCCGTCGAGTCCTCGGAGGCAACCCCGGTGGCTTCGGTCAACGAGCCCCAGTGGGAGGAAGTCCAGTCGTTCCGGGCAGTCGAGCCCGAAGCTGTCGAGCCGGTCGACTGGGCGTTCGACGACCCACAGCTGATGGTCTTTACCTCGGGATCGACCGGCGAGCCGAAGGCAGTCGTCCTCACGATGGGCAACCTGCTTGCGAGTGCAGCGGCCTCGGCGTTCCGCCTCGGTGTCGAGCCCGACGACCGGTGGCTCATGACGCTGGCACTCTACCACGTCGGCGGTATCGCGCCCATCTTGCGGTCGACACTGTACGGCACCGCCGTCGTCCTCCGGTCGGGGTTCGATCCAGGAGAGGTCGCCGACGACATCGAGCGCTACGACGTGACGGTCGTCTCGCTGGTGCCGACGATGCTCTCGGAGATGCTCGAACGCCGGGGGACGCTGTCGGACTCCCTGCGGGCGGTCCTGTTGGGCGGCGCACCCGCGCCGGACTCGCTGATCGAACGCTGCCGGAACTACTCGATACCCGTCTTCCCGACCTACGGAATGACCGAAACTGCCTCCCAGATCGCCACCGCCCGCCCCCAACAGGCCTTCAAGCGCTCGGGGACAGTCGGCCGACCGCTCATGTGGACCGACCTCTCGATCGTCGACGACGGTGAGCCCGTCGGGCCCGAAGAACGCGGCGAGATCGTCGTCGCCGGACCGATGGTAACCGCCGGCTACTACGGCGATGTCGACGCTAACGTCGATGCGTTCTGCGAGCACGGTCTCCGAACGGGTGATATCGGCTACACCACCGACAACGGCTATCTTTACGTGCTCAACCGGATCGACGACCGCATCATCACCGGCGGCGAAAACGTCGACCCCGGCGAGGTCGTCGAGGTGCTTCGTTCGCATCCCGATGTCGACGAGACGGCAGTCGTTGGGGTCGACGATGAAACATGGGGCGAGCGCGTGAGCGCGCTCGTCGTCCCGAAGACGGAGACGCTCGTCGGCGACGGCCATCGAAAGCTTCTGCCGTGAGCGGCTGGCTGGCTACAAGCTCCCGCGGCAGATCGCCTTCACCGACTCGTTGCCGCGAACCGCCTCCGGGACGATCAAACGACCCGCAGTTAGGGACCAACTAGCCGCGCTCGGCGATGCCGACAGCGAGACTACATCGGACGCTATTGATCGAGAGCCGACGCCTCGACTCCCCGACGACCAGTCAACCGAAGAGACGGACGGTCAGTCGACCACGGAAGGGGACGATCAGTCGGCTGGGGACACAAATGACCAGTCGACCGCGGAACCACAGGACGAGCAGTCGACCATGAATGGAGACGAGCAGTCGACTGAAGACGCAGACGATCAATCGACTGCAGACCCACACAACGAGCAGGATTGATACTCTTCGCTGCGGGATAGTTTCGCCTACCGGAGTACCGTGTGTATTAGTATATCAACAGCCGGTAAAGTACGAGTAACGTGGTATAGCGAGCGGTTATAAAATCACACATATATCAGGCATATGCTCTTTACCGGGTGTGTCGTTCGAAGTATTGTATGTCTAATGCAGCAGTTCAGGGGGAGGGGGAACTCCACTACATTACACAGTACGATTCAGCACAGAACCGACCGATCACCGAAGTGGTTATCGACGCACTCGCCGCGGCCAGCGGGTGCGATCCGCTCGATCTGCCACCGCTGTACGAGGCCGTCGACCCGGACGCACTCGAACTGATCGTCCGGGAACCGAACGCCGCACCCACGCGCTCGTGTTTCATCGGCTTCCAGTTGGGCGAATGGGGAGTCATCGTCACGGGCTCCGGCGAAATCCAGGTCTACGAACAGCACTGATCACCGACCGCTTTTTTATGAGCCGTGCCGCGTGAGACACGTCGACAACCCGATTAGCTCGACGGGTTCGGAGTTGTCGGGCGAGTAGACCACCATCTGGCCTTTTTCCATATAGGGAACTTTCGACTGGAGCGTCGACGGGATATTCACACTGTTGATCGCGTCCTCGTCGCCGAGATTCAACACCAGTTTCGTATTTATTTGTTTGAATACCGAGTCGGCGATGTCCTGTGGGTCTTGGGTGATCAAAAACAGCCCAAGCCGCTCTTTTCTGCCTTGTTTGGCGGCCTCAGTGAACTTCTGGATGACTTTCCGAGCTTGGACTGTATCGGCTTCGGTGAGAAAGTTGTGGGCCTCGTCCATCCCCAGGACGACTGGCGTCTCCTTGATCCGGTCGCTATCGGGCGTATTCGAGAGCTTGTCGTCGATCAAATATGCCGAGACCGCCAGCACGAACAGCTCCTTGGCGCGGCTCGAACTCAGGTGGTATGTCGGGATAACTGTCAACCCGCCGGGCCGGACCAGCTGGTGGTCGAGTTCGGTGATCGGTTTCGCCGATTGGTCGAAGATCCCAGAGGGCATGGCCAACACCCGGCGTTTGACCGCGTCAAAGGTGGCCTCGTGGACCCGCCCCGACTCGTCGAGTTCCTCCTGGAGCGCCGGATCGTCGAGGAAGCTTTTAAATTCGCTGTAGGTACCGCTCTCACCGTACTGGCGGAAAAAACGGTTTAAGAGGGTTCTGAGCGCCGAAAACTGGTTTTCGTTGAGACTGCTCCCCGCGACGAGCCACGGCCGCTCTTTGGTCATCGAGAACGGAATCGTGAACTCGATGCGCTCGGCACGGTGGCTCTCGCCGGCGTAGCTGGTGCCGTCTTCCTTCGGCACGAGCGCGATGGTGTCGTCGACGCCGCCGTAGGCGACGCCTTCTCGGTCGAGCGTGCGGGCGTAGCCACCACCTAACTCCGGGTTGTCGTCGTGCATCTGGGCGTACTCGTCCTGTGGGTCGAACTGAACGACCGCTGGTTGGACCGTCCGACCGTCGTCCATCGGGTAGGCCCGAGCTTCGTCCAGATACTGCCGGAGGACGTTCTTCGAGGCATGCGTTTTCCCCGAGCCGGTACCGCCAGCGACCAGCGTGTGTCGGAAGACGAGCGGATCGCCCGAATCGTAGTCGTCCTTCAGTCGGTAGTCGATCGTCGGGGGGGTGGCAGCAGTTTTGACCTTCTCGCCACCGACCGAGAGGTGGCCGAGGAAGACGCCGTCTTCGGGGATCTTGAGGCCGGTTTTGATCTCGGCGCTGTCGGTTGCCTCGGCGACGTTCGCGCCGGGTTTGGGCACGCGGTCGGTCATCCGGCGTTTCAGTTCGGCCTCACCATCCTCGTTGTAATCCTTATACAGGACGGCGACCGGTTCGAGTTCGGCCATGAACTTGTAGTCGCGCTCCTCGATACCCGACTGGCGCATCATCCGCCGGACGTGGATCTCGGTAGCGTCGTCGGCCTGGAACTCCTGGGCGTATTCGAGGCCGACGATCCGACAGAACAGCGTTTCGTCGTCCGGATAGGGGACGAGTAGGTATTTGCCGAGCCGGACCGAGTCGCGGTTCCCCGTGACCACGAACGCCCGCAGAGTGGTGTCGTCGGCCTCCTCGCTGACTCGCAGGCCCTGAGCGACCGACAGCGCGCCGAGACCCACATCCTCGCCGTCGACCGTGACCGAGTACTCCTGGAAATCGTCGTCGGGTTCGGGCTCCGGGTCAGGGTTCGATCCCGACGGGGCGGACTCATCGGCCGTCGACGTTTCGACGGACTCGTCGGCCTCCTCGCCCTCGTCGACATCGGTGAAATCCTCCAGACTCATACGTATCCGACGTTCAGCCGTGAGGTAAACGCTTTCCCCTCCTGACGGTCGTCGGCTGCGTGGTGTATATAAATAATCGGGGACAAGGTGGCAGTATGGCCGTCATCAAATACGAAACACCGGATGGACCGATCGAGTACGATGTCGCCGCCTCAAAAATCTCCTACGAAGAGGAAACCGAACACTGGCGCGTCAAAGCCGGTGAAAAAAACGGGACGGGATGTCTACGAACTCATCCCACGAGAACGGGTGTTTTCGGTTCAGGTCGCCGGTGCAAAGAAAGGGACCTCAGTGACGCGAACGAAGTAGGGTCCGACTCGTGAGAACCGACTACGAGATTCGAAGCCAGTGGGATCGAGAGGCCGCCGTTAGGCGAAGTCCCGGCGCATGGCGATCTCGAACCACGGACAGAGCCGGAGTTGGCGGTACCACTGTGGGTTGTCGTGGAGATGCTCGTAGTCGACCCACAACAGCCCGGCGATCTCCTCCTCGTCAGGGTTGAGCGTGGTGTCTTCGAGGGTAACTTTGAGGACGGCACAGACCTCCCACTCGACGCCCGCGTTCTCGTAGTAGCGTTTGTACTCGAAGCGGTCGGTGAGTTCCACGTCGTCGTACTGATCGGGCGTAATTCCGAGTTCCTCTTCGAGTCGCTGGACGGTGGCGTCTTCTTGGCTCTGGCCCTCGACGGGGTGGGAGGCAACGGTGCCATCCCAGTGGGTATCCCAGAGCCGCTTGTCGGGGCTTCGCTGGGCCAGCAGGAGCCGTCCCTCGCCGTCGAAGACGAGACACGTAAACGCCCGGTGGCGAATCCCGTCGCCGGTGTGGGCGTCAAGTCGGTTGACTAGTTCCTGTTCGGTGTCGTCGGCGTCGACCGCGATGACGTCTTGTCCGGCGTTCTCGTGGAGTTCCTCGCCCGCGTCGTCAGCACTCATAGGCGAATAATAGCCCAGTGGGGTCAATAAGGGTTCGATACTGGGTGGGGTCGGAGCCGCCCGAATCGGGGTCGTTACTCGGGGGCGACCCCGGCGGCCTGCATATAGCCGTCGAGGGTTTCGGCCAGTCGCTCGGCGAAGGCCTCGTCGTTGATGTCGGTTGCCAGCTCGATCAGCTCTACTTCGGTGTCGATTGACTCCCGCAACGCGTCGAACAGCGCGGCGTCGGCGTCGGGGTCGTAGAAATCCTCGCCCTCCACAGCCAGCATCGAGACGCCGCCTAGCGGCAGCACGAGCGCTGTCGGTCCGGTTGCGGCGGTGAGTTTCTCGCCGATTATCCGGCCGAGTTCGGCGTTCTCCTCGGCCGTGGTTCGCATCAGTGTCACCTGCGGGTTGTGGATGTGGAACTCCCGCCCCTCGAACTCATCGGGCACCGACTCCCGTGGCCCGAAGTTGACCATGTCGAGCGCCCCCGTCGACACGACCTGCGGGATGCCCCGCTCGCCCGCGGCGTCGAGCCGCTCCGGGCCGGCCGAGAGCACCCCGCCGACGAGTTCGTCGGCCCACTCGGTCGTCGTGAGATCGAGAACGCCGTCGATGACGCCCTCCTGGATCAGGCTTTCCATCGCTCGCCCGCCGGTGCCGGTGGCATGAAAGACGATGGTTTCGTAGCCCCGGTCTTCGAGATACGCGCGGGCGGTCTTGGCGCAGGGCGTGGTGACGCCGAACATCGTGATCCCGATAGTGGGCTTTTCGTCGACCTCGACGTCCGGCTCGTTTGTCACCATCCCGACCATCGCGAGGGCGGCGTTGGCGATCACCTGCCGGGAGAGTTGGTTGAGTCCCTCGATGTCGGCGACCGAGTACATCATCATAATGTCGCGGGCACCGACGTAGGGTTCGGTATCCCCGGAGGCCATCGTCGACACCATGAGCTTCGGCACCCCGACCGGCAGCGCGCGCATCGCGGTCGTTGCGATCGACGTGTTGCCGGAGCCGCCAAGACCCATGATCCCGTCGAGGTCGCCAGCCTCATGCATTCGTTGGGCGATGGCAGTCGCACCCTCGCCCATCGCCCCCATCGCCTCGCCGCGGTCGGCGTCTTCTCGGAGGGCGTCGAGGGTCGTCCCGGCAGCCTCGGCGACCTCGCCGGCCGAGGTGTCCGGTTCAATCTGTGGCTCGCCGACGACGCCGGTGTCGACGATGTGGACGTCGACGCCCTGTGCTTGGAGGACGTCACGGGCGAAGCCGATCTCTTCGCCTTTGGTATCGAGCGTGCCGACGATAACGACAGCCATCAGAACTCGATCTCCTTGAACTCGCGGGCCTGGTCCTGGATCGCCTCCTCGGTCGGAAGGCGTTCGATACTTGAGGCACCAAAGAAGCCGACGACGCCCTCGGTGTTGGTGAGCACGTACTCGGCGTCGTCCGGCCACGCGATCGGTCCGCCGTGGCAGATGACCATGACGTCCTCATTTACGTCTTTGGCGGCATCGTGGTGAGCCTGTACACGTTCGGCGGCCGCTTCGAGATCGAGGGCGGTCTCCGCACCGATGTCACCCGACGTGGTGAGTCCCATGTGGGAGACGATCACGTCGGCTCCGGCCTCGGTCATTCGGCGGGCCTGGTCCTCGTTGAAGACGTAGGGACAGGTGAGCATACCCTGCTCCGAGGCCTCGCGGATCATCTCGACTTCCTTGTCGTAGCCCATCCCCGTCTCTTCGAGGTTCTGCCGGAAACTGCTGTCCTCGTCGATCAAGCCGACGGTTGGGAAGTTCTGGACGCCCGAAAAGCCCTGTCGCCTGAGATCCTCGATGAACACGTCCATCTGCCGGAAGGGATCGGTGCCGTTGATCCCTGCCAGCACGGGCGTATCCTCAACAACTGGGAGCACCTGTCGACCCATGTCGACGACGATCTCGTTGGCGTCGCCGTACGGCAACAGCCCCGCTAGCGAGCCCCGGCCGTTCATCCGATAGCGCCCGGAGTTGTAGATAATCAGCAGGTCGACCGCCACCGCGTTCGGCGAACTTCGCCGACATCCCCCGTCCCCGCTCCAGCCCCCGATAATCGGGTCACCGCTCGATACGACTTCTCGAAGTCGGCTGAGCGACTCCTCGTGTGTGAACTTCATTCAACATTATTATTAATAGTATAGTTTATTCAGTTTTTCTATCACTCAAACAGAGTTCTATTTATTCGATACAACAGTAGAATAACGAATTTGTTCGCACTGGAAACAATAGGTACGGAACTGCGAGGAGAACGCTCCACCCTTCAGGGGAGGATGTCAACCGAGCCGTTCGTCCAAAATGAGCCGCGTCGTCGTTCCCTTGACCTCGTCCATTTCGCGGGCCTGCGAAATCAGGTCGTTGACGGCCTGGGTATCGACACAGTCGACCACCAACACGATGTCGTCTTCGCCAGAGACTTGCCAGACGAAGTCGACCTCCTCCCAGTCGGCCAACCGCTCGGAGACCGCGCTGGTGTTGACGTTCATGTCGACCGAGACCTCGATCATCGCTTTCACGTTCCCCGTCCGTGTGGTGACGGTGAACCGTTCGATGATCCCCTCGCTCGTGAGTCGGTCGACGCGGTTCCGCACCGTCCCCTCGGAAGTTCCAACCCGATCTGCGATCTCCGTGTACGGTGTCCGAGCGTCCCGCCGGAGGATCGACAGAATTTGGCGGTCGAGGTCGTCCATACACCCCGGTGTGGATGAGTGGAGTTAGTGATTACGAATTTCGTAGCTCAACTTCGAACGACGCACTTAATAAGTACGAACGATACGTAACTCGTAATGTCGGACGCCTACATCGCACTGGCCGACGGCCGCGTGCTCGAAGCCCGCTGCCGCGCGCCGGGCCGTACACGCGGAGAACTGGTTTTCACGACCGCCTATACAGGGTACGAAGAAAGCCTCACCGATCCCTCCTACGAGGAACAGGTCCTTACCTTCTCCTACCCGCTGATCGGCAACTACGGGGTCCGGGCGGACCGCTTCGAGTCCGGTCGCGTCCACCCACGAGCCGCCATCGCCCGCGAGTTCACCGACTCAGTGGCGACGTGGCTCGAAAGCGAGGGCGTACCAGCGATCGACCACATCGAAACCCGCGATCTCGTCACCTCCATTCGAGAAGAGGGCGCGATGAAATGCGGCATTGCAGCCGGTGAGGACGTTACACCGGAGGACGCGAAGGCCGAACTCGCCGACTGTAAGGCGATGAGCGACCACGTCGACATCGGCTCGCAGGTCACGACACCGGAGCCGACGACTCACCTCGGCGACGGCTCCTACGATGTCGCACTGATCGACTGCGGCGCGAAGGGCTCGATCATCAGCTCGCTCAACGACCGCGGGGCGGACGTCCACGTGCTGTCCTGCGAGGCCAGCGCCGAGGAGGTCCGCGAACTCGACCCGGACGTGCTTTTCATTTCGAACGGGCCGGGCGATCCGGCCAACTTCGATAACGCCCAGTCGCTGGTCGAGGCGTTCGCCGGCGACGTCCCGATCGCCGGCATCTGTCTCGGCCAGCAGATCGTCGCTCGGGCCTTCGGCGGCGACACCGAGAAGATGGCCTTCGGCCACCGCGGCGTCAATCAGCCGGTCCGCGATCTCGATTCGGGCCGCGTCATCATGACAACACAGAACCACGGCTATACCGTCTCCGATCCAGGAGAGCTGTCGGTCAAACAGATCAACGTCAACGACGACACCGCCGAGGGACTCGCCAGCGAAGAACTCGGGATCATCACCCGCCAGTACCACCCCGAGGCCAACCCCGGCCCACACGACTCGCTGGACTTCTTCGACGACGTGCTGGCGATGGCCGAGGAGAGCGAGCCGGTCGCGACCGCCGACTGAGCACGCGCTGTTGGCGTCCCTGTTTTCGTTTTGAGGCATGTCGACGCTCACCAATTCGATAGCATCAGAGCCGTGGCTACGGCAGTAGCCGGTTAATAACGAGTAGTAGTTGCGTTATACTGGTCAGTAGCCCGCGACTACTCGTCGGTCGACTCGGTTTCGTGGGGGAGTTCGTCGGGCGGCCCCTCCGAGTCGGCTGTTTCGGGATGGCGAAGCTCCTCGATGGTGATCATGTCGGCGTAGTCGACGAGCCGGCGGAGGAACACCCCAGTCAGGAAGCCAGCGATGCCGATCGAGAGCGTGAACAGCAGGCTGAACACGAGTGCGATGCGGAGCCGGTTGAGGAGACGAAACCCCTCGGCGATGCCGTATGGCGCGTTGATCATGTAGCCCAAGACGGGGAAGAAAACGATCGACAGCGAGGCCAGCGCCCCGTCGTTGGCGTAGGCTGATAATGCGACCAAGATCCCCAGAAAGATCGCCGGGCCGATCGAAAAGACGAGCTGTGACTCGGTGACGACGCCGGTGACGCCATAGCTCGTGAGCACGACGAACACCGCCGCCGTCGGAACGTACGGGTTGATGTTGGCGGTTTTTGCAACGACGTAGACCGCCGCGATCACCGAGAGAACGAAGCCGACAGCCGTCGCGGTCTGCATCGTTTCGGCACCGCTTGGGGAGACATACGTTTCCCAGAATGTCGGCACGGCGAGCGTCCCGAAGGCCGAAACCGTCAACGCCGCGGCTATCAGCAGAATCCGGCGGGTTACCGTCCGGTCACGACCAACGACAAACCGTCGGACCGACTCGGCCATACGTAAACGTGTAACACAGCATTTATAAACGTTCGTGTTGGTTCACCTCGGCCTTAGTCGGCACAGGATCGGCAATCGTTTACTGGTCGACCTCCCACTGCCAATATGAGCGAGACACTCGATTCGGACCTCTATCAGCGAACCAAAGCACTCCTGGAGCCCGGCGAGATCGAACTGGTCGGCCTCGTCGTCCACACCGACCTCACGGGCCAGGAGGACCTCGAAATGCACGAACTCACCGTCGATTTGAATGAGATCATCGCCGAACACGCAAACAAAGGCGAGACCTACATCCACGCTGGCAACGACGACACCGACTTCTCGTCGAACCAGTTTCAGGGGCTGACGGTCGACGACGAGGCGTTCGTCTGGGAGTGCCAACAGCTCCTCCGCGAGGGCACCTTCGATCTCGTCTTCTACTACGAAGCGACCGCCGACCACGAGGCGATCGTCGAAGCCGTCGAGGAACTGGGTCCGTCGGTGACGCCGGTTCCCTGACAGCGAGCCGACACGATAACCGGCGGCGATCGGCGAAAACCCACAGCAATAGTCGGGGAGTGCCTGCCGTTGGGGTCAGTTAGTTATCACATCTGATACTACTCCCCAGAACTATATATGCAAACAGCAGCTACGACGGGCCATGGCAGTCGACGACGCCGAAGGCGTCTCCGAACAGGCCGAGCCCTCCGACGAGGAGTCGACCGCTCGGGCGTCGTCAGGAACCGATGAGTCACCAGCTGTCGGCGAGTACTCCTGGGAGGACTATCTCGACGAGTACGGGCCTTCGGGAGCCGCCGCCGAGCTATCATCCGGGCGGTCGGCAGTGAGCAGCGCGGCCGACAGCTCTAACGAGGGTGGAGACACCGAGTGGCCCGGCACTGACGACTGGTCGCGCGTCGACTCTCTCGGCATGGATATCGAGGAGCTGGCGGGGATGCATCCGCTGGCGTTCGACGAGGCCGTCGACGACGCGGTTGACCGCGGGATTCGGCTTCACAATCTCTTCGAAGAGTTCTGCAATCCCGAGACCACGCCGGTCGTCAAGGGAACGTGGCTCTGGGAACACCACAAACGGCTGTACTACTACGAGCCCGACGGCAGCCGTCCGCGAACTGACGAGGGCGAACTCATCCCCTTTGATACGGGCGAGGCATTGGGTTGGGACCCCGAGGCCCTCGACAATATGCTCGCTGGAGGAGCCGACACCGCCGAGCGACTTTCCGAGTTGGTCGACGAACGGACGGTCGATATCCAGGACGGCATCGACGAGGACGCTTTCTTTACGACCGACGACGGGCGGACCACCCTTGTCAACCGCTACGATCTCGAAAAGGCGGTCCCGATGGCGAAAAAGGCCCACTTCGCCGAGGTCGAACGCTACTGGGTCAACGAGCCGCAGGCCTTCGTGATCGTCTTCCGGTCGACGAAGGAAAACGAGACCAAATACTACACGGTCGAGCCGTACAGAAACGAGATCGAAGAGGAAATCGCGACCTACCTCACCGGCAAGCTCCGGACCGCGATCAAGTACGGCGATCAGGGCGCGGAGGCCGCAGACAGCGACGCCCGCCGGGCGGTCATCGAGTCGGAAACCTACCGGCTGTTGGCCCGGTACGATCTCTACGACCGGTCGACGGAGTCGTCGCTGGGCGACCGACTCGCCGAGCTGCCGCCGAAGTTCGCGATCTACGCTAACGCCCTGCTCGACCGGTTCGAACGGCTGGTCGAGCGCTTCGAGGAGCCGATCGCGGGGCTCGAAACAATGCTGGATGAGCTCGAAGACGACGAAGGCGAAGCAGCCGACAACAGAGCCGGGGGCACCCGGTACGGCGAGTATCTCGCCTCGCGGGACCACGACGAAAGCGACGCCGACCGGCCGCCGCTGGCCGAGCGACTCGTCCCCGATCAGCTCGATCCCGACGAGTACCGCCTCGACCCGAACCCCGACAGCGATCTCGGCGAGCTCCTGGAGAGCTTCGGAATCGAGGTCGACTCCGAGACAGATGCCGACGACGAGTCAGACGGCCGCAACCTCGACGGCATCGCCGCCCGGCCCGAACCCGCAGTGCTCGCTGAAAACCCCGAGACGCTGACCGAATACCAGGTCGAGAAACTACTGTACTACCTCCAGCGGGACTTCCTCGGCTACGAGCGGATCGACCCGATCAAACACGACATCAATGTCGAGGATATCTCCTGTGACGGCTACAACTCGCCCGTGTTCGTCTACCACTCGGGGTACGAACAGATCATCACCAACGTCGTCCACGGCGAGACTGAACTCGACGATTTCGTCGTCAAACTCGCCCAGCGTTCCGGCAAGGGCGTCTCCAAGCGTAGCCCACAGGTCGACGCCACCCTCCCCGATGGCTCGCGGGCCCAACTCACCCTCGGCAAGGAGGTTTCGGACCACGGGGACCAACTACACGATCCGGCAGTTCAAGGAGGTTCCCTTCACACCGATCGATCTGATCAACTGGAAGACGTTCTCGCTCGACCAGATGGCGTTCCTCTGGCTCGCGATTGAAAACGATAAATCCCTCATCTTCGCCGGTGGCACCGCCTCGGGGAAGACGACCTCACTGAATGCCGTCTCCCTTTTCATTCCATCGAACACTAAAATCGTCTCGATTGAAGATACTCGTGAACGTCGAACTTCCACAGCGCAACTGGATCGCCTCAGTCACGCGACCCTCCTTCACCGAGGGCGACAAGGGCGACATCGACGAGTTCGATCTCCTGGAGGCCGCCCTGCGCCAGCGCCCCGACTACATCGTGATGGGCGAGATCCGCGGCGAGGAGGGTCGAACCCTCTTCCAGGTCATGTCGACCGGCCACACGACCTACACGACGTTCCACGCCGACTCGGTCGGCGAGGTGCTCAAGCGGTTTACGACCCAGCCGATCAACGTCTCGAAGACGATGTTCTCGGCGCT
>Ga0065697_1006024_pt1 | contig 13653 bp, 14 predicted proteins | sample AntLakMe24m_08um_FD_59086 | JGI IMG/M metagenome (GOLD analysis project Ga0065697, IMG submission 59086) | Hypersaline microbial communities from Antarctic Deep Lake - 24m 0.8um v2 (version 3) | ecosystem: Environmental > Aquatic > Non-marine Saline and Alkaline > Hypersaline | place: Deep Lake... | reverse complement strand
GATTCGGTCTAACTTGGTAAGTATCTTCGCACGATCCTATGACGGCGGGGACCGTGAACGCGACGTCGAATCCGTCATTGTTCCCGAACCTCCCGTTGTAGGCGGTCTTGATTGCGGTCGGAACGAGTCCATCGGTGTTCTGGATCGGCACGCCGCACACGACGCAGGCAGCGAGCCGATCACCTTCGTAATCGACTCCCTCGGTGAGCGTCCCCAGAATCGAGGTGATGAGTACCTTCGGTGGGCCGGCGAAGAACTCGCTTTTCAGGTCGTCCGTCACCTCGTCCGTCGAACTCTCGTCGATGAGCACCTTCCGATCGATTTCCGGCGAAGCTATGAGTTCGCCTGATAGCCACTCGGCCTCGGAATACGAAGGCATGGCGATCAACACGTTCCCCGGCGTCGTCTCGACGACTGACTGTGTGACGTCGCGATATCGATCCCGGAGTACGTCCTGGTCGCTGTCGCGCCAGCGCTGCTCCGTCCCGCCGCGATTGTTGTACGGTATGTGTTTACCCCCAGAAATCGCAGTACGGCAAAGCCTTCTGAGAACGACCAGATTCACCGCTCAACAGCGTAGTATCCTCGGCACCGACGCTATCTGGTGATTACTGTCTTTGACGTTCAGCGACTCCACTTATAAATGCTATTTCGCCCCCTCATTTCGGGCGGTTCAGGGGCTTGAGCGAGACCTCTGTGGGGGTGAACAGATACGTTGTACGTAAACTTGTCGAGGTTCACCGCTGCTGACGTGCGGTTCTCCTCTGGAAATGGAAGGCCGTACGTGAGCTCCTGAATTGGTCGCCCGTCGGCGTCAAGCTGATCGAGACCCACTGAACGCCGGTAGACGTCGAGCGGTTCGAGCGTGGCCGACATCAACAGGCCGCCACCGAACTGATCGAGTCGCTCGGCAATCTCCTCGGAAGGTAGGCAGTTGTGCATCTGGAAGCGGACGGTGAAGCGCTGGTTCCAGTCGCGCTCTCTGCTCGGATCGTGGCCCCGGCGTTGGTGGAGTTCGATCGAGCGAAAATACTGCTCGTGATCGGACTCGGCCCACCGCGTGAACACCTCGCCGACAGTATCGGCGTAGGTCTGCGGACACTCGAAGCTGGGATACCGATTCGAGGCTTCGCGGAGCGCTCGCGCGACAACTTGGCCTACTGGACCCGCTTTCTCCATCGTCGTAGCGTGCCCGCAGCTGGCCATCCACTGCGAGAACTCATCGCGCTCCGGGGTGTGTGGTTCACGAAGGCCGTCTTCCACCGTTTCAGGCAAATCCTCGATTTCTGTCCCCCGCCAGCCCGGCTCCTCGTCGTCGAGGATGTCTGGCGCTTTCTCCTCGAGGTAGTGCTCGGCCTCCTGGAGGAACTCGACGACTGAACGAAGCGTCTCGCGGGACACCCCCTCTTCGGCGAGCACCTCGCGGAACACCTTATCGATGTCCTGGCGGCTCTGGTCGAGGACACGGTTTTGGATTTCCGCAATCGCGCTACCGATCGCCGACCGAGTGACGTGGTCCGAGAGTAGGTCTCGAACCTTGGGGACGAGCATGTGCGCTTCGTCGCATACGAGGAGCGTCTGCTCGTCGATCAAGCTCCCCGTCATCGCTGTGACCGTGGTCGGGTCGAAGGCATGGTAGTAGTTCGCCACGACGACCTCGGCGTTCCCGAGCGCATCGCTCATCGCGGCGTGAGGACAGATCCCGTCGGCGCTGGCCTGAGCAACCAGATCGTCGGGCGTGACCATCCCTTGCGGGGTGTACCCATCGTCGTCCTGGCCGTAGGTATCGTGGCGATACTGAGCGTAAAACGGACAGTAGTCTGTATCGTTCTCGTCGGTCTCCGGGAACTCCTGCGCGTAAGGGGCCTCCCACTGGTCGGTCGCGACAGGCTCTGCGGTGGGATTGGATTCGACTACTGCCTCGTTGGCGAGCTCACGAAGTGCGCGCTCGCCATCGTCGGCGTACATCGCAGTACGCCGGACTGGTTCACGGAGGTCCTCGCAGCGTCCATAGATCGAGCGTGTATCGATCTGTCCGGTGTTCGTGTACGAGCAAACGTCGCTCTTCCCGACGAGCGTGAGCGCGCTCACCGGGTCAGGAGGGGCCTCGGCGCTCTCCTTCTCCTCCTCGTCGGTGTCGTCATTGTCGTTGTCGTTGTCGGACTGCTCCCGTAGCCCGTGATTGATGGCCCGGAGATCGTCCTCGAAGGCCCGAATCTGCTGCTTGACCGAAGTAAGACATAGGATGCGTTCGTAAGACGAGTCGGGATCACGAATGAGCTCAAGCCCCGCACAGAGACCGACGAGTGTCTTTCCGGTCCCGCATGCGCCCTCCAGCAGCGTGTAGCCCTGATCAGAGGCGTTCTCGATCACGTTCTCGATACCGCCGATCTGGGCGTCTCGTGGCTCTGGATACGGGAAGTACGCGCGCCAGTCGGCTGCCGATGAGGTTGGTGCTCGTCGAGACTGGTCTGGCGCTCCCTTGGCGAGTGCAGCGGCGGAATCGACTCGATCGTTGCTCCCACTGCTGAGGCTGGCTGTGGCTTCAGCGTCGTTGCTGGTGGTGCTGGCAGTGTTGGCGTTGCTGATGGTGGTCTGTTGTGCTGCCCCAGTGTTACCGGCCGAGAGATCGACCACTTCGTACTCATAATCGGTCATGGGATTGAGCGAATCGCGGACCGACTCCATCTCGTCGAGTACGTCCTCAGCCTCGGCTCGCGTGGAAGCAAACGTCAGATCGCCATCGGAACAACAGACAGCGAACTCGTCACCACTCTCCGCTCGCTGATGAGCAGTCTTGCGAACATCGTCCAAATGACTCATTGTAATCCGCTCCTCCGGGAGAGGGAAAAACGTCGGCTTGACCGAGACACCAGGGCAAGCAAATCCGCGTGACGGTGAGCTATTCTGCTCTTAAACACTTGATTCAGCGGTGTCGATCCCCTCGGGAACGTAGTATGCGACATCGTGTCCTTGCCTGTGGTACTCCTTCGTACCCTCGGGGAGACTCATCGTGAACCGAAGATCCAGAAGGTCGTAGTATGCCAACACAATGTTGATCAGCCCGAATATGGCGACATCAATCGATGGTCGGCCCAGTGACGCGAGGGCGAAGACCACGATGAGACAGAACACGCTGATGACCATCAGTGGTGCCATCAAGATGACCGCTGTCTGAAGCCGGGATTGAAATCCCCCGTATGTGAGCACATAGGGGCTGAGACGCTTGACGTTGATTCCACCCGTTACGTCGAGCCCGTACAGCCACCCGGTAAGGACGTGCAACCCCTCGTGAATCGCCATTGCGATAATCCCTGAAACGAGGAGAATGAGTAACCGGCCGATCTGTGCAGAGCTGTATGAGACCCCCATGAGGATGAGAAGTGCGATGGGCCAGAGGACCGCAGCGATGTCGAAGAAGTCCGACTGGAACCATCTGCCCATCTCTTCTTCGGGATCGTACCGACGGTAGCCGTCTGGAGGGGCTGGAGCTGACTCGTCGTCCGTGCGATCATCGGATCGCACGGTGGTTTCGGCAGGCCGCTGCTCGCGGGAAACGGCTTCGCTCTGGCTCAAAATTCAGTACATCGTTCGCGGCTCGCGCCAGTCTGAGTCTTCGTCACCGCGGAGGTGGATCGACTCGCCGCTCATCATACCGGGGAACTCGGGTTCGCGTTCCGGATGGTCGTCATCGAGGATGTAATCCGACTCATCTTCATCGGGCTGCCGCTCCTCTTCGGGGGGCTCCGGAGGTGCTTCCTCGGAGGGGATGTCGAGGTCCTCTGGCGAGTCGGGAAAGTCCTCGGCAGGATCGACGTCAGACCCACCCTCGGCCTCAGTGTCGCCGCTGCCGGCGATGTCGTCTCGTGGATCCTCCATGGGATCGGGCTCGTCGGGCGCTCGGACGTGTTGCTGATGAGTCTCGTCCGGTCCCTTGGTGATGTACGCCTGGCCACCCATCTGGGCGTCGAGGATGGCTTGTAGTGCGGCCTCTTCGTCGATACCTTCGTCCTGGAGAGCATCGACTACGGCTCCACGAGGAGCGCCATCGATAGCGGTGTCGCTGTCTGCCTCACACTTTCGCATCGCGTCGACGGCAGCATCCTCCAGCTCGCGCGCCGATGGAGTGTCACCGTCGTCACTACTGCTGTCAGGCGTGTCGGTTTCGGTATCGCTCATGGTGATCTTCCTCACCATGAAATTCTACACGTGGCCGCTTGAAAGTTACGGCGGCAACGCGAGAAAAGCCGAGAGAACGACTGAGAGCGGGGGTTTCACTCGCGGCGTTCGCTATTGGTGGGGAGATCGAGGTGGACTTGGCCGGAATCGTAGCCGAACTGGGTTTCGCTCTGGCGGCGCTGGTAGCTCATCGACTGAGTGACCTGTTCTTCGGTCTGTTCACGCTGTTCTTGCTCGATGATGTTGTCGATGGCTTCCTCGGGTACGTCCCAGCGACTGAGCGACCGTCGCCGGTACTCCTCGCTGTCCTCTTCGTACCGTTTGCGGTCGCGTCGGTTCTGCCGGCGGTCGCGTTCGTCCTGTGTGCGCCATGGGTTCGACGAAACACCACCTCGCGTCTCGGTCGTGACTGCGAACTGTGTCTCACCGTCGTCTTCGACACGCTCAACGTCATCCTGGGCTTCAAAGTCGGTTGGCGTCTCACCCGCCGCAAACACATCACGGGCCGCTGTCACGGTATCGGCGTCGTCAGGGCGCTCTTCTTCGGGATCTGGATTGACTGCTGCCATGTAGTTGTCAATATTGTCGAAGTCATCAAGCTCGATCTCGTCGCCCGAATCTTCGAAAACGTCGAGGTCCTGTGGCGTCGAGGTGTCGTCGACCGGCTCGCCCATGCTTTCGTACATGATCGGTCCATCGCCCTCTTCGAGAATTTTGATGTCCGTGACGCCCCGAACAGCGAGCTGTTTCTGGTCTCTAAATTCATCGGCCGTGCCACGAACGAAGCGGACGCGGTCGCCTTCGCGGAGATAGTCCCGTGAACCCGAAATATCGATGTCGCCGGCTTCGCCAGCCTCGCCTTCTCCAACGTCTTCTTCAGCAGCGAGATTCGAAATCTTCCCGCCGATACCGGAATTTTTGAACCACGTCACCTTCATGTGGTTTTCAGGTGTTGTTGGCTCATCCGTATCCTTGAGGATACCCACCTGGTGTTGGCCAGCGTCGTTGGGGTCGTAGAGTTTATCGATGTTCCCTTCGACGGTGACGCGGTGTTCGTCCTCGACGTCGAGTTGCTCGATCGGCCAGTTGAAGGTATCATCCTCGGCGGCGTCACGGACTGCACCGTTCCGTGCTGAGAACACGTCAGCACCGGAGGCCATCTTTTGGGCCACCATCTGCTCGACCTGATCGTCATCCAAGTCAGCGAAGTCCGGGTACGTCTCCTGAAGCTGCTGTGTTGCGCTTTCGGCACGCTGTTGTTGGGATTCGTCGAGGAAGCCTCGTGGGTCCAACGCAGATTCGTCGAATGCGTGGCGGGTCTGCTCATCGTATCCGAGGGTGTCGGCGACGGTGAACGCTGCTTCCTGCGGTGACTGGCCCTCCTCGTCGACAAGTGTAGCGATCCCACGAGCCACTGTCGAGCGGTGGGGCGCGTCAGTGAACTGGTGAGGTTCGACGCCGGCTTCGGTCGCGCTTTCGGGAAACGCCTCCGTGATCTGCTGGGACAGCGCATCCACTTCCTCGACCGTCTCGCTTCCATGCAAGTCGGCGAGGTCCTGTGTCCACCCGGTTGACTCGTCTCCTCCGCTCGGCTCGTCGCCACCAGCAAGCGAGACTTCGTAGGCTGGCTCTCCATGCTCGTTGATCGTCACCGAATCCAGAATCCCGTCCGCTGGGGCCGTGCGACTGGAGGCGGTTGTGCGGACGGCCTCCGCTCGTTCGTTGTGATCGATCCCCTGATGGGCTTGCTCGGAGATTTCGTTGAGTTCGGCGGCGTCGGCCTCGATGCTCTCCTGTTGCTGGAGTGTTCGATTCTGTGGCGGTCCTGCTTCCTGATGATCCCACGGAACGGAGTGAGGACCGGCGACGTCGGTCCCGCGGCGGATGCGATGTTCTTCGGCGTTGCGACGACGCTGTTCGGTGGCGGAAATGCCTGTCTTGTCCCGTCGAATGTCGTCATTGTCGTAGGGGCGGGCAGCCTCTTGCTGTTGTCGGGTACGCTGAAGGGCCTCGGCTTGCGCTCCTGCGGCTTCGCTGGCGGCCGCCGACATTTCGTCCATCCGCCCGAAGAACTCGTCGTAGGAGCTACCGAGCGCTTCCTGGCTGTCGTCGGGATCGTCGCCTTCGGTTGCGGGAAGATCATCGAGCATCCCACCGAGCCCTTCGCGCGAGGTGAACGACTCGTGCCACGGCTGTGGATCGTCCTCATCGGGCGTCTCGATGTCCGCAGCCTGCTGATCGGACCGCCGTTCTTCGAATGCCTCCAGCGCGGACTGAACGGCCCGTGCTTCGGCCTCGTGGTCGTCCGGCCCCTCTTGGCGGCTGACGTAGGCAGAACTACCGTCAGTTTCTCCCCCGTGGGTCTGTCCCATTGCTATTCACCCGTTTCGGAGGTGCTGTCCGGTGTATCAGCAGTTCTCCATGTGGCTAACTCCGTCTGGGAATCCGAGGGCTGGGACGGTCGAGTTTCCGTCTCTGTAAGCGTCTCCGCCGCCTGATCGTCGGTGAGGCTGCTCGCGAGGACGTCACGCACGTCTTCACGAAGGCCGTTCCATTCGGCCTTCATCGTGTCCGGCGATTGCTTCTGTGGCTTGACCCGCATGCGCCATCGCTGGACACCGCTCCCAGCGACGACCTGCGGTGGCATCCGTTCGAGATAGTTGGGCGAGAGACAGCCAATGAGTAGCGTTGGCCGGTCGTGCTCTTCGGTCGTGGCCGTAACGTCTTCGACGAGGTCGTCGATCAGAATGCCCTCACCGCTGGTGAAATACTGCGTGCCGTAGAACGCATAGCCGGGGAAGTGGTACGGCTCCAGCGTTTCGATGGCCCGCGCACGTTCATGGTCGGTCGCCCCCTTGATCAGCGGGATGACTCGGGTGTCGCAGTCGGCTTCGCTGAGCCATCGATCCATCGTCAACGTGCCTTCTAAATAGCTGCTGACGTTCTCGGTGCGCTCCTCTTGATCAGCGTTCAGGTAGGTCGAGTAGTCGCAGGGGAGGTGGTAGGCTGGATCAAACTCCTGCACGTACTCGAGTTCGTCCTCCCAGGAGAGCAGATTCAGCTTGGTGTCCTCGACAGTAGTCGTTGTAATGACCTGCGTACCCTCGCCAAAGTACGAATCCGCCGTTTCGTCGCGTTTGAGAAGCTGGCGTGCGGTTGTGATCTTCGTCAGGGCGTAGTCGGGTTCGACCGCTTGGACGAACTCACGATGCGACCACTGATTTTCGATGAACGGGATCGCGCCAGTTGGGAACTCCATAGTGGGTTACTCAAGCGAGCTCGCTGATGGATTTCCCTTCGTCGGGTTCTTACAAGAAACTGTCCCCGATCCAGCGGACCACGGCCTGTTCAGTGGAGACGGTCACCGGAGCGCGAGATACGGGCCAAGGACGAACATCAGCACCGCCAACACACGGGTCAGTAGTTTCTCATCGACCGACTGAGCGATCTTCCAACCAACGCCGGCTCCGAGGAGCTCGGGAACACCGATGGCAACTACAAGCGGCCACGCGATCGCCCCCTGGACGGTGTAGCCAACCGTAGCGAACGCGGCAACGAAGATCGACTGCGCCTGTGCGATCCCTACCGCGAGAAGCATCGGCAGTCCAGCAGCGACCAACAGCGGGACCGCAAGCACAGGCCCGCCGACACCAAGGAGCCCACCAGAGATGCCGACGAACCCACCGATCGAGCCGATAACGAGCATCCCCTTGCCCGATGTTGTGTCGTAAATCTGCCTGCCGGTGCCATAGCGCGTCCGATAGAACACGAGTAGGCCCGTGAGAAAGACAAGCGCACCGAGCAACAGTCCGAAGGTCGCTTCGGAGACCAGCGCGTTGAGTCGGACACCTACCAGCGCGCCAGCGATTCCCGTGAGACTCAGGATTCCGGCTGACCGCAGGCTACTGAGCGAATCCAGTTCTCCTGATCGGTAGTAGCTCGCCGTCCCAAGCACGCCCGTGGCGATGAACGTCGCACTGGCGGTGCCGACGACGACGGCCGGCGAGAGATCGGTCAGCACGTAGAGCGCAATCGTGATGAAGATCCCACCCGGTCCGATCGCGGTGATTCCGATACCGGCGAGCAGCGAGATTACAAGCAGGAGAACGAGGGTAGTTGTGGGGATTCCCGCGATCAGACTAAGTGAGATGGGCATTGTGGAATGACGTGGGAAAGAGCGGTATCAAACGTGAGCGGGGTGCCTCGATACCGCTCGGCTACGGAACTGGAACGTCTTCACCGATTTCAAGCAGTTCTTTGTAGCGATTTCGGATCGTGACTTCGGAGATATCCGCGACCTCGCCGACCGTCTCCTGCGTCACTTTCTCGTTTGCAAGCAGTGCTCCGGCGTAGACCGAAGCAGCCGCAAGCCCCACGGGATTCTTCCCACTCAGGTAGCTTTCGTCGGTTTCGATCACCGTCGTGAGCAGATCGCGACTGCGTTGTTCGGCCTCGTCGGACAAATCGAGGTCCGATACCAACCGCGGGATGTAGTCCAGCGGGTCCGCAGGCTCGATTTTGAGACCCAGCTCACGGGCGAGGTACCGATACGTCCGCGTGATCGGGAGTTCTTCGATCCGCGAGACAGCGGTGATTTCATCCAGCGACCGGGGGATACCCGCCTGTCGGGCGGCGGCGTACACCGCAGCGCTGCTCATGCCTTCGATCGACCGGCCACGGAGCATATCCTCGTCGAGCGCGCGGCGATAGATCACGCTCGCGGTTTCGCGAGTCGACTTCGGCAGGCCAAGCGCGCTCGCCATCCGTTCGATTTCGCCCAGCGCGTGCTGGAGGTTGCGCTCCTGGGAATTGCGGGTCTGTGAGCGGGTGTGCCACGTCCGGAGGCGATTCATCTTCTTCTGCTGGCGCTCGCTAAGCTGGTTCCCGTAGGCGTCCTGGTTGCGCCAGTCGACCTCGGTGGAGACGCCCTCGTCGTGCATCATCTTCGTCGTGGGCGCACCGACACGCGAGCGCTGCTGGCGTTCGCTGGTGTTGTGGGCTCGCCACTCGGGACCGTGATCGATCTCGTCGGCAGTGACGACGAAACCGCACTCGCCGCAGGCGGTCTCGCCATGCTTTTGATCGTGTTCGAGATGACCCTCACACTCCGGGCAGGCGTCGAGTGCCTGCTCGGTGTCGGTGCGCTCGGTTTCGGTTTCTTTTGTGGTGTCTTCGCTCGCTTCGCGTTCGACTTGTGTCGTGTCGATCATGGGTGGGTTCCTGGGTGGACCGAGAGTGCTATGTTGTCGTTTGTCTGTTCTCTGGTATAAAAATACGGTATGGGAAGTGGTGAAAGCGGTCTGCAACGGGGGTGAATCGCTTTGCTCACTTGGGAAGGGTGTGCTCGTGGAACTCAAGCAGATCTTTGTAGCGATTCCGGATCGTCACCTTGGAGATGTCCGCGACGTCGCTGATCCGCTTTTGAGTCACCTTCTTGTTGGTGATGAGCGCCCCCGCGTAGAGGGCCGAGGCAGCGAGGCCGACCGGACTCTTCCCACTCTGGTAGCCCTCGTTGATCGCCGCCTCGAGGATATCGCGCGCCTGCCGCTCGGTCTCGTCAGAGACGTCGAGTTCGGAGGCAAACCGGGGCACGTAGTCGGTCGGATCCGACGGTGGGATCGTGAGATCGAGTTCGCGGGTGATGTATCGGTACGTCCGCATGATCGGCACCCGCTCGACGCGCGATATCTCTTCGACTTCATCGAGCGATCGGGGAATACCTGCCCGCCTGGCGGCGGCGTAGAGTGCTGCACTACTGACGCCTTCGACTGACCGCCCCGGAAGCATGTCCTCCTCGAGCGCGCGTCGGTAGATGATGCCCGCAGTCTCGCGGATCGACTCGGGGAGGCCTAGCGCGCTCGCCATCCGGTTGATCTCCCCGAGAGCTTGTTTGAGGTTCCGGTCTTTCGCGTCGGTGGTCCGGAAGCGCTCGTTCCAGGTACGAAGTCGGTTCATCTTCTGGCGCTGGCGACTCGACAGTGCGTTGCCGTAGGCATCCCTGTCCTGCCAACCGATGTTGGTCGAGAGGCCCTTGTCGTGCATCATCTCCGTAGTGGGCGAGCCTACACGCGACTTCTCGTCCTCTTCAGTGGCAGAATACGCGGTCCATTCTGCCCCACGGTCGATCTCGTCCTCGTCGACGACGAGCCCACAGTCGGCACACGCGGTCTCACCGTGGGTGGCGTCCGACCTGAGTGGACCATCGCATTCCGGGCACGTCTCGCGTTCCGTTTCGTCCTCGGACGCGGTAGTGTCGGTCGTCTCGGCGGACTGGTCGCTACGGAGCCGCTCGGAATTGGTCTGAGGCATGATGATCACGAGGAGGACGACAGTCGCTCTCGCGGGCTGTCGGAGTCCTTCTCGCACCTATCGAGAGAGAAAAACGATATCCAGCACCGACTCCACACCCCGTTATCGATGTGTAGTCCAGGATTTGCTGAAACGGGTGGTGGTGAGTTCGAAGAGGCTCACATCGCGAACGGAAGTGGGCGACCGCACCTGTTGCGTGGCATCATCAGGTGCTGCCCTGACACCCGATTGTTCTTTCAGGCTGAACCACAATAAATAGTCTGGCCGATTTGGCAAGTAGACGTTTTGTAGGTTCAGAAATCGTCGTATTTCACGTAAGGGTAGACAGTGGCACTCAAAAGGCATCGACAAATGACAGTCCGAGCCCGTCGAACCGCTTGACCCATTCCAGATTTTGCGTGACGGCGGTCGTATCGAAGCTCACCTCGTCGACGACCGCTTTGAGGAACTGCCGCTGGGAGACGGGATCGTGCCCGCGATCGGCCGTCCAGCGGACGTACGCCATGTAAAGCTCGTCCCGGAGAATACTGCCGTCCTCGTCCTCGACGACGAAATACTTCGCGAAGCGCTCGGCGGCTTCGACGCCGGGTTCGACTGCGGGATCCGTGGTTTCGGTCCAGTGTTCCATGGTATCACTTCCAGTTGGAAGATCGTAGTATTTCTGATTTTTATGCGACACTATCGGAACGAGAGATGAGAGCGGCTGCGAGACGAAGAGAAAAGCTTCGCCCCGCGAGCCGGTCGGTGGAACCGACAGTGAGCAGCGGTGGCGGTGGGCTCGCGCCGAAGGCCGTCGGTGCGGGGTCGACGCCACTTCGGAACGAGCCGCTTCTCCCGCCGGAAACAAACGTCGGTGGTCGTGTCGATTCGCTCTTTCCGAGTCCGGCAGGAACTTATTTGGATTGGGAGAATTAAAACTGAAATACGGAGGCACGATTAGGATGTACCGAAGTGGTCACTGTGGCGTTGCTGTTTTACTCGCCGATCGTCTTCGGCGCACTCACGACGGACATCGCGACACTCCCACTCGTCGTCGCCGGAGCGGTGCTGACCTCGGGGTTGTGTATGCTGCCCGATGTCGACCAGAACCTGCCGCTCGTGAAGCATCGTGGGATTACGCATACGATCTGGTTCGCGCTGCTCGTCGGTGGGGTCCTCGGTGGTGGCGCGTTCGTCGTCGTCCAGGGAGCTGGCCAGTCCATCCTCGTTCAGTGGATACCGGCCGATCGGCTGCTGGGGTCGCCGCTCGCGATCACAGTCGGGTGGTTCTTCGGTGTGACCGGCGGACTCGTCGTCGTCTCGCACCTGTTCGGCGACTGGCTCACGAAGATGGGGATTCGCCCGTGGTCGCCCCTCTGGGGGCACAAACACCGCCTCGGGATCACCCGTGCTGACAGCACGATCGCGAACGGCGTGCTGTACGTCCTCGGTGCCGGGACGGCGGTCGCGTCGTTCGCGGCCGGAACCGGATTCCTCTGACCGGCCACAGCACTCGCGTTCGATACTCGTCCGTGGCGATCAGTCCTTCGCTGCCTGCCGACACGACGGACAGCGGGGGCCGAAATACGGCTGCACGCCGAGATTAAACTCCGTACCACAGTCCTCGCAATCGACGAGATTCATGCTGGCGTCGAACTCGTCCTGGGAGAAGGTCTGGTGCGTCTCCTCGCAGCCTCGTCGATGGGACATCAGCGCTCTTCTCCACCCACCGATGCTTCCGGAGCTACGTCGAGCGTCGGGTACTGGCCCGCGTACTCGACGGCATCGACGACTTCCCACGTGCTCCGCTCCAGGACCGCCTCAATCTCGTCGCGAGCGTTTTTGTGCTCAACGCTGAGCCCGCCGGAACAGTCGGTCGTGACGACGACGACGCCGGTAACGTTGTTCAGTTCTCGGTACGCATCCTCGATCGTGAGCTGACGAACGGACATGGACTGAATACCTCGCCCCTCACTGGGGGGAACAAACTGGCGGCCTCGTGTTCAGCGATCTGATCGAGCTGGCCGCTGCCGAAGTCGGTGAACAGGACGATATCGTGCTCGCGGGTGGCGATCTCCTCGAGTGCGTTCTCGTCGAGTTGGTTTTTGAAGGTGACGTCCGTCTCGATACCCGCCCGTTCGAGCACCGTCGCTGCGATCCCCGCGCTCGCGAGACCGTCGGCGTCGATGTGGGAGGCAACCAAGACCGAAGGGGCCTCTCGGAGTCGGGTCGCGCAGGCATTCGCCCGTGATTCAAGGTGTTCGATCATCGGCTCTGTCTTGGCGGTTGAACGCATATATCTTCAATCCTCACTGCTTTGCCACCTGAAAAACGTGATTCCTGATTCCAGTGCAGCGGGGTCCGATATCGAGTGTAGTCGGTTCCCCGGTGGACGAATTGTTGGGCTATTGTGGGTCTTCAGTCTGGGAAAGCGACACCGTTTCGATGCGGACGGCTTCGAGGTGATCCTCCTCCTCCTCTGCCTTCTTCGTCGCTTTCTCACGGGAAGTGGTGAGTGTCGGACCGAACTGCCCGAGTTTGAGAAATATGTCACGCTCGGTGTTCAACACACCATATAGCCTGTTGCAGGCTCCGATATTAGCTGGCTACCTCTCTGTCCAACAAACTATCTAGTGCTCATGAATTAATATAGTAAGTTTTAGGTTAGTGGACGCCGGATTGTGAGTATGGAAACCACACAAGCCGGCACGACCCAAAACAGCGTTGCTGAGCATAAAACCACCGTTTTTGCGTATCTCAGAGAACATGGTGGTGTCGCATCAAAGGCCGAATTACGACGCCGTCTCGACCTCCCGGACTGGTACATCACCCAAATCAGTTCGAGTGATGCGTTTTACACGTCACTCACTCAGAACGGCTCCTACGTTGCCAGCAAGCATCTCATCGGCCACCGCTCCGACCATGAGGGCTTTTGGCGACCCGAGGTGGACGACGGCTCCGCCGTCTTCCACCGCGACGAGTCCACCAAAGACACCCTCAAAACCCTCGTCTTCAACCGCCAATCCGGGATCACCCCGGCTGAAGCGACCCACCTCCTCGAACGCGACTGTTACCAACCACTTGCCGATCTCGCCGCCGATGGCGAGATCGACCGCGTTGAACTCGATCCAGACGATACCATCGTCTACGTGCATCGCTGGCCGAGTCGGCGGGAGGCTCAACTGG
>Ga0065697_1003250_pt1 | contig 13671 bp, 9 predicted proteins | sample AntLakMe24m_08um_FD_59086 | JGI IMG/M metagenome (GOLD analysis project Ga0065697, IMG submission 59086) | Hypersaline microbial communities from Antarctic Deep Lake - 24m 0.8um v2 (version 3) | ecosystem: Environmental > Aquatic > Non-marine Saline and Alkaline > Hypersaline | place: Deep Lake... | reverse complement strand
GTACAACCGCTTCGACACAGAACTCAGGCCGCAGAAACAGCTAGCCGAGGATGCTTTGTGAGGTACTGATCCTAGACTACCTGTCGAAATTTCGGTACGCAAGCCGTCACCACGTAGTGCTGGCGCTCCTATGGCACACAATGATGCGACGCGGTGCAGTTAGGGCACCCGACCTTCAGGACTACAACTCCGACGACCAGTGTATCGCTGTCCTACACCGTCCGGAAACTGACACACCCCTAAAAAATCAAGAAGACGGTGAGCGGATTGTCGCGCTGTCACCACATATGTGCGACCTGCTTGACGATTGGATAGATTCGCATCGCCCCGACGTAACCGACGAGTTCGGGCGCGAGCCCTTAGTGACGACACCTCAAGGTCGTATCCACGCGACAACGGTCACGGGTATCGTCTACAACTGGAGTAGACCATGCATCATCAACGAACCGTGCCCGTTGAACCGTGACCCGAACGAGTGCGAGGCCGCGTGCTACGAGAGCGCATCGAAGTGCCCGGAGAGCGTCTCTTCACATGCGGTCAGACGCGGCTCAATTACGCACCACCTGCAGTCGGATGTACCCCAGAAAGTCGTCAGCGAACGCGCGAACGTCGGGCCAAAGGTTTTAGACCAGCACTACGACCGCCGCAGTGAAAGAGCGAAAATGGAGCAACGGAGACGGTTCCTACGGAATATCTAGGTACCACAAGTGACTACTTCGACCCGTCATGCGACTCCATCACCGTCGAGTGAACGTCTCGCCGGACGCGTCGGGCATGACCTCGTGCGTGAATCGGGACCCTCGGAGGGTGTTCACGAGTTCCGATAGGCGCTTCGCCGTATCGTCTCGGAAGATGACGCCGAGTTCGAGATTTTCGGTAAGGCCCTTGTGCGTCAGGTTGGCGGTTCCGAGGTAGGCCGACTGTCCATCGACGGTGATGATTTTGGCGTGGAAGGTCGTCCACGAGTCGCGGTCGATATACTCGAAGCAGGTCGTGACCGGGCCGAGTTTCTCGTCGTTGAGTAGACACCGCGTGAACGTCCGGTTGTAGTCCTCTTTGCCGTAGGTGAGCGAGTTGGTGATGAGCGTGATAGAAGCCCCATTACCGGTCGCTGTTCGGAGGGCTCCTCGGAGTTGGTCGAATGCCTCCTCGCTGAGGAACGGGCTCATCAGGACCACTTCTTCTTCGGCGGTCTGTATGAGTTCAATTGTTCCTGAGAGGAGAGGATAAAATACGGACGCCTTCGAGTGCGTCGTCGAGTTCGGGGAGGGTCGCGACGAACGTGTTCGCGGGGATTTCCGGCTCCGTTGCGAGGAGTTTGGCTCCCGTGAAAGCCTCCTGCATCGCGTTTGCGTCCAGTCCGTCGTCGGTCAGTATGCCGCTGGTTCGGAGTTCGAAGACGATGTTTCGAGCTTCAACGTTGCTCAGACCACACGGTGCGTATTTCTTGAGTGTTTCTGGGGAGACGAGCTCGTCTGAATGGTGGAGATACGTGAGCGTCGCGTGGACGCTTTCGTGCGCGCCATCCGGTACGTTCTCAACGAGTATGGTGGCCGCCTCGTATAGCGTTTCGATGGGTAGCTCTGATTTCATCATTGGGCTCGGAAAGCGGAGGGGGACGGGGACTACGACTGGTGGTTGTTGGCTCGGTCGACGGTTGTGGTGAGGTTTACGAAGCCCGTGAGGTCGTCGAAGGGGGCCGCTCCGTCCTTCGTCGCGTGGTTATCGAACGGCCCACCGTAGAACGTTGCTCGACCGAGGTTGTGGTTGGTGTTCTCGGTGGCGAACGCAGGGAGATACAGGCAATCCTCACACGCGCCGTTCTCGTCGTGGAGACACACCGGGTCGTACGAGCAGTCGTTGAGTTCGTGGAGTTGCTGGACGAACTCGCGGAACTGCTCCTCGAAGAGCGTCCAGATGGTTCCGAGGGCGAAGTCCGCGTCTGGGCTCTTGTAGACCACGAAACTCATCGTGTGCGGCATCAGGCGCTCCTTGAGGCTCTCGCGCTGATGACCAGCGAGGGCACTAATGCAGTTGATGAACAGGTGTGCCGCCGTGTTCAAGAGCGTGTAGCAGTGGCGAGAGATGTTCGAGCGCGACCCGCGAGGCGTGTTGATGGGCAGGTCGTCGTATCGCCCCGGGATGATGATGTTCGAGAGGAACCAGCGCCGCACGGCCTCGGTGTCGTCGAAGTCCGGCTTATCCGAGGCGTCAATGACGCCGTTGGTCTCCAGCCAGTCGAGAACTGCCCGCTTGTCGAGGCGGATGAGGACGGCCTCGGCGTTGTGTTGCTGGGTGTACATGTGAGGGCGAGCGTGACCGTCCTCGTCGTTCGTCATAAAGAGGTTCAACTCGACGGGGCGCTCGCCGTCACCGTTGCCATCATTGCCCTCGCCGTCTCTTGCGTCGCGGTCGGACTGAGCGTTACTCTCACCAGGGGCGAGGTCGTCCGTGTCTCGGGGCGTCGGGCGCATCCGCGTGTAGCCGTAGGAGACTGTCGTGATGGGGAAATCCTTCAGCAGACGCACCTCCGAGAGATTCAGGCTCTTTCTGAGCGAGTTATACTCCTTGGCGACAGGGAGTGAAACGTGGGTGTTCTCAGCGTCCTTGTCTACCATCTCCTGATATGAGAGGGATTCGAGGCCGTCGACGGGTGTGTAATTGTCGGCGTCGGGGGCGATGCTGAGGAACTCGTACAGTTCCTCCGCGAGTTCAGGCTCAGAGACTTCCTCGTCATCCGAGAAGCGGTCTTCGAGCCACTCAGCGGTTTCGTCGCGGTGGGCAGCCACGTCCTCAGTGAGTTCCTCTCGTGCGAGTTCTTTCGCATCCTCGCGTTCGGAGGCCGAAGCCTTCCCGTAGGCTTTCCAGCCACCGAGATGGTGTGCGGCGCGGTCTTCCACTTCGTCCTCGGTGGGATTGCCGTAGTCAAGTCCTCTAATGAGGTAGTCCGAGGCGATGTCGGCCCGGTAGGTCGGGCGACGGTAGATGTTATCCAGCTTCGGACGCGTGTTGATGAGCGTCTCCACCTGCGGGTAGTAGGTGTGGCTGGACATGTGGTTCATCACCTCCATGCTCTCGTTGTCGCAGTCGGGGTTCGGGCAGAACGGCGAACGGGCGAAGAAGTGGAGCGAGTGGTTGCAGTCGCGGTCAGCGCACTCCCAGCGCCAGTTGCCCATCTGACTCGATGAGCGATTGAGTTTCATCCCCGCGCCACAGTGTCGTTCGATGTAGAGTCCCGTGAGGCCACCACACTCGCAGACACCGACCAGCGAGAGCTGGTCGCGGTCGGTGAACTTCCGATTGCAATTCTCACAGGCGAGTTCCTCCTCGCTATTCGAGGAGTTGATGTCCTGCATCTGGTCACGGCGGTACGCGCGAATGGAGCGGCAAATGTTGCACTCGAACGTTCGGGGGAACACCGCGTAACTGGCACCTCCGGGGTTGACGAAGGTCACCGAGTCGGTGCTGTCCACGTCGAGGTCGAGAAACGTCCGAACCGAGTCTGCGTTATCCCACTTCGAGATTTTGCGGTGGATTCGACTGACGACGTAGTTCTTCGGGAGCCCGGTTTCCTCATCGTTCGGGTCGTTGATGAGTTGTCCGTGGTCGTCCTTGTGGGGCTTAATGAACAAAATCTGCCCGCTGAGGCTGTTGTGGGCGTGGTTGAACGTGTTGTACGGCAGGTACTCGTAGATGAACTTTGAGCGTTGCCGTTCCATCGTGCCGGTTTTGTGAGTCATGGATTCTTGAGGGGTTTGGAGGTGGTCTTCAGGCGTTCTCCAGCGCCTCGATGATGGGGATGTTGTTGCTGAACGAGGTGATTTCGACTTCCTCCTCGATGTGTCGGAGGCTCTTCATCGGGGCGAACTTCTCGGGGAACTGTGGGGAGCCCATCTCCCCGCCCCGGAGTTTGTGTCGCCAGTCGTTCCAGATGAGGTTGAGACGCCGGTCCACCCGCGTTCGGAAGAACTCGTTGACATAGAAGCCGTTCCCGTCGTTGGGCTTGTACGACAGGTAATAGGGCGTCTCTGAGAGGGCATACGCACGGTGCAGGTCCTCTCGAATCGTTTCCTTCGTCAGTTGTGGGTATTTGTCGTCGTCGTCCATCACTGCGAACATGTGGGAGCCGCTCTGGATGTTCACGCGAGTATACGACGAGCCCTCTACGTCAGGTTCTTCACCCTCGCGGAACAGGAGTGGGCGGTAGTACTGGAGCAGGAGCGCCATCATCACCCCTGAGAACGTCTTCTCGACGGCGAACTTCGCCCAGCGGTCGATAGGCACGGGTTCGACGGTGCGGTTTAGGTACTCGTGGAGTTTCTCGAAGTACTTGTACCGGTGACGGTCACGTTTGTCGAACGGGCGAAACACGTCCATCACGAAGCCGGGGATGTTGTCCTTACGTCCAACCCGGCTTGACGCCTGTATATACTGGAACGTCTGGCTCGGGTAGCCGTAGAACAGCATGAAGTTGAACCTGTCCACGTCGATGCCGTGACCGACGAACGAGGTGGCGGGAACAGTGTCGATACGCCGATGGAACGGCTCGTCTGCGAACTTCCCATCGCGTTCAAGGCGCGGGAGCGTGTCAGTATCGCGCGTGTCCCCCGTCAGTTGGGCCGACTCGATGGGTATGTCGTACCCGTCGTGGCGCATCTCGTTATCTATTTGCGAGATATTCTGGCGGTAGGTGTCCTTCTCTTGGATGTTAGTGAAGTACAGGAGCGAGGTCTCATAGCGGTCGAGAACGCTGTCTCGCTCACTCTCATCGAAACCATCCGCCCAGCCGCTCTCCGCCTCCGCGACGAGCGTGTCGAGGTCGTCAGTGTCGTTCGGGTCAAGCGATGGCCGGTTGTCGGGGTTACGCAGGTGGAAGCCTTTGACGACGTGGCGCACGATGTCGTCGGAATCCATCACGTAGTAGTCGCGGACGAGTTCGTGGTACTGCTTGATAAAGTCGAGGATGGCGTACAGGTGTGAGCGACTGTTCGGAGTGATGCCCCGGTACTCACGCTCAACGCGCTGTTTGTTGAGCTTCCCGTAGAAGGTCTCCATCAGCTTGGGTCCCTCCTCGGGGAAACGGGCGGCGTCTTTCTGGAACAGCATTTCGATTTGCCTCTCGAACTTCTCGATGGTCGCTGTCGAGGTCAGGACCTTCGGCGTGATACCCTCGACGGCCACCTCTCCGTCGTCGTTGCGTTCTTCGCTGATTTTCTTACACAGCGTAAGGAACGTGGACTCGTAGTGGCTTGCCATTGTCCCGAGTTCCTCGTTCAGCAGGTGAACCTCGTCCACGAGGTGGAGCGACGGAATTGGGTCGAAGTAGCGAACGTCGTCCCGTCGAGCGGGGTCGCGCGTCCCGGGTTCGACATCCTCTAATTCGGAACTCGCAGGCCCATGCTCGCAAATGTGGTTCTCGGGGCAGTTGTCCGAATAGCCCAATCCGTGGATAGGGCACCGAGTGGTGAAGTTCCCGAACAGGTTCGCGAACAGCGGGTTCATTCCCATCACGGCTACCTTGTCGAGGCTTCCGAGCAGGACCGATGGTAGGTAGCGGTAGATGTCGTGGTCCACCACGTAGAACGGGAGGCGGTCTATGCACTCTTCGCCGTCGTCGAGTTCGTTCCCTGTGCAGAAGTGGTAAACGCTGTTGTCGGTCTCGTTGTACTCCACGTCGACATCGCTTCCGCACAGCGGACACGAGTCAAGGTGCTTGCAGTCGGATTCGAGTTTCTCCTTCGCGCGGGTGTTGCCCGGCTCATTGGCCCCGGCGTATGCCTCGTCGAGGTTGTTGTTCTTGCCGATGTCGTTCGGGGAGTCCTGGCTGCCCGGGAAGTACCCAAGGGCGAACTCGTCACCCGCGCCATCGAGACCGCCTTCGGACTCGGGTTTGAGGCGGTACTGTTCTGCGACGAGCATCGCCTCCATGAACCGCTGTTTCTGCTGGCGCGAGAGCAGGCGGAGCGGGAAGCGAATCCACGCTGTGACGCCCCGGTGCTTACCTCGAATCCGGTCGAAGAAAAGGTTGAAAACGACCAGCCCGAGGTACGCCTCGGTCTTGCCACCACCTGTCGGAAACCAGAGAACTTCAGCCCGTTCGTCCCGCTCGGTGTCTGCATACTGCTCATACTCCGGATTCGGGTCCCGAGCGACGATACTGGGGAGGTTCTTGACTATGAACACCAACTGGAACAATCTCCACGATTCGAAGCCCTCTCCCGGCGGCGTCATCTCGGAGTGGAGTCGGTGGTTGACGCGGTTCATCATCTGGAACGCCCGCAAAACCTCTGGTCGGTCTTCGAGCATCCCGATGGCCTCGCGGAACTCTTCTCGTTCCGCGTCGAACGTCTCGGCGGCGGCCTCGTATTCGTCAAGCTCGGGCGAGGGGTCGCCGTACTCGTCCACAAAGTCGTCGCGTCGTTCGTTCAGCCATTCTCCGTGGTACTCCCGCATCCCGCGTTCGATGTCTCGGAGTACGTCGAGCGTGTCCACCCCCGACACGTCTCCCGCGAGAGCGGCGAACCGGGTGTTGTAGTCGGTGTTGAACTCAAATTCGTAGACGGGGCTGGTCGGCGTCGAAGTGGTCTCGATGCGGCGGACGGCTTCGTTCTCTGCGTCCAGTGCGTCACCGGTCGTCGAGCAGTTGCGACCCTTTGCCCAGATGTGCTGTTCGAAGCGGTAGTCCTCGGGCAGGAGTTCGAACTGGTACGGGTTGAGCGTCGCCTCGACACCGATGCGTGGGTTGAGGATGTGCGGCTCTGCGGGGCTTTCGACGGATTCGGCTTCCTCATCCTGCTCTTTCCCGGGGCTTTGCTTCGGACAGTTCGCCAGTCGGAGAACGACTTCGGTCTCACCCGTGTTGTCGCGCACTTCGACTTCGACGCGTACGTTCCATTCGAGCGTCTCATTCCCAGGCGAGAGCGTCGGTAGACTCCTACGAACGCGAGTGTGTTCATCCTCGGTGAGTTGGGTGAAGTCGAGGCCGTCAAACTCGGCAGGGTCTGGACTCACGGAAGCACGCGTTGCGATAATGTCGTCCTCCGAGAGTGCGTTCCGTAATTCGTCCTCTAACGCGTTGAGTACATCTCGGGTCGCGATTCGGGAGGCATTGTCGTCGGTGATGTCGATGGTCGTCGTGGTCTCAACCGTGACACGGCGGAAGAATCTCTGGTTGAGTGCGTACAAGTCACCTGAGATGTCTTCTACCTCAATATCGTCCACGTTTGCGAGTGCGTCCTCGATGGTCACTGCGTTGGAGGGGACGTCGACGGGCTCAGGAGGTTCGTTCACGTTCACATCGCCAGCTTCAGTCGCCGCGTTTCCAATGGCTCGGCGGTGGTCGATGACGGCGGCACGAACCGACCGGTTGCGGATGTCGAGGTACTCGTCGTACGTCGGGAAACTCGGGATGTACACGTCGAATTCGAACTCGACGTGTTCGAGCGTTGTCTCGGGGTCGGCGGGCTTGAATTCCAGCGTGATGTTGCTGGGTCGCACTTGCGAGACGAACGTCTCGCGGTTCGTTTCGCCGTGCGTGGGCGCGAGGTTGGAGACATAGTAGGCTCGCTTAGGTTGTTCACCGATGCAGTACGGTTGGTGTCTTCCTCGGGCTCGTGTGAGAGCGTCGCTGAGAATCGATTCTCCGATGGCGTCGTATGCAGTCTCTGGCTCGACGTGCGTCGTCTGATTTGAATGGGTCAACTGTCGTCCTCCTCCCCTCAGTCGGTCGGCGGGGAGTCGCTCGCGCGGCATCGACGCGAGAGCAGGAATTTATGAATCGATGCGTCTGACTTTGGTTACAGTCTCAATGTCAATGTCACGGGAGATAGTTCTTATCATCCCTTCATTTTCAACGCCATTGAGCGACGCTCTCGACGTGTTGTTCATTTCAGCTTCGATGTAGCGCCGAACGTTGCGTCCCATCTCGTGGTGGGTGAAGCGGATGTGCTTAATCGACGCCCAGACGGTCTGCCAGCGGCGCTCGGTGAACTCGGGGGTGAGTCCGGGCGAGAAGAGTTCAATCGCACGCCGCACGTCGTGGCTGTCCTGTGGCCCGATGGTGTGGCCGGTGGCCCAGAACTTGATGGTCTGCCACGCCTCGATGCTGGAGTCCATCTTCGCGAAGGCCTTCTGGACATCAGAGTAGGACATCCCCTGCTCCTCCATACCTTCGACGAGCATCGCTCGCCAGTCCTCAACCCGTTCCTCNCTCTGTTTGACTGATTCACGCTCGTTGGCGTCGTCGATGAGAGCCTCGTACAGGTCGTCGGCCACTGAGGAGATGAGCAGAACTTCATCACCCGGCGAGACCGCATCAGCCCGCTTTCTGACGACCTTCGTGGCCTTCGAGTCGTAGAGCGGGACGTACGTACTTGCCGCATATTCGACGGGCTCCAAGTCTCCGCCGAAGTGTATGCATACCCGGTCCTCACTCCCCGTGGTGCCACTCACAGACTTGCCCGCCGCTCGCCGTTCGCTAAGGCCGTGTTCGTCCATATACGCCGTTATATCGTCGTCGAGGGCGTCGAGGTCAAGGACGAAATCATCCTCGTCGTCACCACCGTTCTGATTCGTCGTCGCTGTCTGCACTTTGATTTCCTGGGTCGCTCCCTTGATGGCGTCTTCGAGGACGTTCTTCCAGACTGAGAACACCATGAACTCCACCTCCGTGGACGGCGGGAATTCGAAAATGTCGTCGGTACGATATGGCGGGTATAGGTAGATGTACCGCGTCTGGGTTGAACGTGTGACGCGGTTCCGCTCAATGATGAGTTCGTCATCGTTAGCCCCGACTGCGTATTCCTCCTCGTCGAGGGCGAGCATCAGAGCGTTCTTCTGAGCCGTATTCGAGACGACGAACTTGACGTTCTCTTCTTTCTGTGCGGCGTCGTGGATGCGCGAGAGGACGGAACTCTGGAGCGGATGGCGCTCGTTGAGCAACCCTTGTACGTCGTTGATGGCGTCGGCGTACTGGCGCAGAAGGTCGCCGTCCGCTGTCGAACGCCCCTCCGAGGCCTGTCGAAGCTTCTTGACGAGTTCGGGCGTCGAGAAGAACCCAGGGTTTGCCTGAACCGTCCGTGTCCAGTAAGTGGGCTGAACCGGGACTTTCGCCAGCGAAGAGTACGCGGCACAGACGAGTGGGTAGGCACATCGCCGCTTGCGGAGCATCGCCTTCATGTCGTAGATGTCTCCCAGACGGTCGGAGAGCCGGGAGTCGTGAATCGACTGGATGTTGAAGTTCGTCCCGGTGCGGATAATGCGCTCCTGTACGGCCAGTTCCGACTCACCAGGGCGAATCCTCTGTGACGGTGTGGCTGTTGCGAGGAGACCATTGGTCACTCGGAGTGGGGTCACCCCGAGCTTGCGCGTGATGCGTTTGGCAGCGGTGTCCATCTCCCCGGTGTAGAAGATGAACGGCACGTCAGGGAACTCCTCGCGCAGCTGCTCGATGTGGTTGAACTTCCGCTCGCTCCATTCGGTGCGTTGGAGGTCCACGAAGACTGCGCTCGGCGTCTGGCATCCGTTCTCAAAGTCGAATTCGAAGTCGGTACTGTTGGTCGGGGCGTAGTAGAGACCCCATTTGTTGGGAACCTCCGAGAGTGCGTTCACTGGCTTGACTGGATAGAGACTATCCTTCCGTGACGATGGAGGGTTGAGACGTCGCTTGAAGTGGAACTTCCAGAACTGGCTCGTGTACCCGGTTGACGGGAAGACGAGCATCGGGCGCGTCTCTTTGGAGAGACTCGGGCGGTTTGAGTAGGTGTGAGTCCCGCAGAGTACCAGCGGAATCGAACTGGAAGGGAATGGGTCGTGGATGACCATCGATTTCTTCTGTTCGATGGCGGTGAGGGCAATGTACAGAATACACCGTTCAGTCTCGGTTAGGAGGAACTGCTCCCCATCATTGCACATTTCCTCGTCGAGGAAGCCTGCGAGGAACGAGTACTCCCGACACTGGTCGGCGTACGGTTGAACGGAACGAACCGGAGAACGGTTCGTGGGAGTCTGTCCAACGTTCACGATTCACTCTCCAGGGAGAGGAGGTCGACCCTTCGCATATCTACCACACCCATTTCGTCCGTGATAATTCGTATCACGCCGTATTAATTGATAGGGTTCAGTCAGTCGTTTGTTACAACAAGACTGTCCGGCTCTCCCGTGTTTTCATTTGCGAACCCGACCTCCTCGATGAGGGTCTCTGCGACGGTGTGAATCATCGGGACGGGAACCGTGTTTCCGGTAAGTCGCCGTGCCCGAGAGCGGTTCGAGTCAGAGATTTCGAACCACTCGGGGAAGCCCTGTAACCGTAAGAGTTCTCGAACCGTCGGGTTGCGCTTACCGTTGATGAGGAGATAGTGCCACGACGAAGACGCACGAAGCGTCCCACAGTACGGGCGTGGTGTGACGAGGCCGTTGCGGTTCTCATGCCAGACGGAGGGTTCGGGCACGTTCTGTGCGTTATCAACCGAATTGAGCCGGTCAGACTGGACCTTCTCGCTGGCGAAGTACTTTTCCTTGGGGTCGTCTTCCAAAATGGCGGCAAGAGCCGCCCGCTGGTCATCCTCCGTTTTCAGGGCGTTCTCATTCTCCGTGGGCATCTCGAAGTCGTCCGGGTCGGGTGCGAGGTCTTCTCGGAATCCGACGATGATGAGACGTTCGCGGTGCTGAGGGAGACCGAAGTCCAGCGCGTTCAGAATCTCGTCGAACACGACGTAGCCGCAGTCTTCGAGAGTGCTCCGCACCGTCTCGTAGGCTGAACCTTCTTTGACGAAGCGGAGATTCTTGACGTTCTCCAACATGAACGCCTTCGGTTTCTGCTCTTTAAGAATCTCGACAATGTGGTAGAACAGCATCCCCCGCTCGTCTTCGAGGCCGTCAAGCTTACCCATCTGACTGAACGAGGGACATGGCCAGCAGGCTAGAAGTAGGTCGTGCGGAGGCACAACATCTACATCGACGTTGCGGATGTCGTGTTCGGTGATGGGTTCGCCCCAGTTGTTCTCGTAGACCTCTTGGGCCTCCTCATTGATTTCGCATGAGAACACGCACTCGCCTCCTTCACTCTGGTATGCGACGCGGGTGCCGCCGATTCCGGCGAACAAATCGACAAATGTGAATTGACTCATTTCATTTTTCCTCCGTGAGGCTTCTGCTAATTTCGGTCGGAGCAAGCGGTCTGTTGTCGTGAATGTCGATAGAACATTTGAAAAGGGTTGTGGTTGGGGTCGTTTTTCGAGGTGTGAGCATTCCAAATATCTCATTACGTGATACCGTCACGCTTAGGTCGATAGCCCCACGTTTTAATCTGTCGACATTATCAACGAACTATTGTTGTCGCCTGCCGCAGTTGAGCCGGGGGATACACTATTACCCATAACAACAATCACTCACTGAGACAGTGGCAATCATTCATCACTAGCTCGTACTCGGAACAATTGGGGGTGCTATCGTACTATAGATATGCGTAGAAAATAACGGACCCTTCTCCCGATTACCCTGTCGTCTCCCACTCTCTGGGCAGAGTGAGTTTGTAGCGCATCTGGTTCCCGTCCCGTCTGCGGATAATGAGGCCTAGGCGCTCGCAGAGCGTTCCGCAATAGCCCGCGTAACTGTCAGCCTCGTTCCCGTAATACGCCTTTAGTCGCTCCACGAGGTCCGCTTTGAGGATACCATCCTCGTGCGGGTCGTCCTCTTCACGCATATACCGCTCCAGTTCTCCGAGGAACGCCACGTAGTGACCATACATGTGCAGACCCCGATACAGGGACTTCTCCACGGGTGTCAGGCCCGACATATCATCGTTGAACTTCTCTGCTACATCTCGACCGACTGCCGTGAGCGAGAGTACATCTTCGCCCTTCGAGCCGCTCTTGTCCACGTGGAACAGGTCATTCGTCCGGCGTCCAACGAGGCCGAAATTCATCGACTGCACTTCACCGAGTTCATCGATGTCGTTCAGGTGAGCGGCGAGTTCCTTCCCGGGTACACTTCCCTAACCTCAATCAATCTGCGGAGTGCCACTTTCGCCTTTAGCGGGTTCGACGCCCACTCGACCAGCGGAGGCTTGGTCGGTTCATCCAACATCTGTAGTACTCGCTGGCGTTCCTCCGGTGGGAGTTGCTGGAGTTGGTCTAGCACATCTTCTGCCTTTGAGTCACTTGAGTTGTCTTCCATTCCCTTTCTCTCAAATAAGTCGAAGGAATCATAGTCATATGAAGTTAACTAAATCTATTTGACATGGTGAGGTGCTTGTGTTGCGCAGGGACTGGCATGCGTCCGATAATGACCTATTCTTTAACTTCAGCGCGTCGCTGAGCGTATTTGATGCCTATATCGAGCGCGTGGCCGGGCCGTCTGCTGAAACTAATATCGAATCGGCTTTTGTATCAACGAACCGTCTCGTTGAACCGCGACCCAAACGAGTGGGATGCCACGTGCTGCGAAGCCCATCGAAGTGCCAGGAGAGTGTTTTTTCACATGTTGTCAGGTGTGGCCTAATCACACACTACCTGCAGTCGGATGTGCCTTCAGAAGTCGTCAGTGAACGCGCAAACATTGGGCCAAAGGTTCTAAGACCAGCACTACGACCGCCGCAGTGAACGAGCGAAAATGGAGCAATGGCGACGGTTCCTGCGGAATATTTAGGCATTACCGTAGTCCTCCTCATCCCCAAGGACGGATTCCATCAACTCTTTTCGTGCCTGCCGTTTCTCCTCGTCAGAGCGTTTATCGTAGTACTTGTCCATGACGGCCTCTGCTACGTTGCACCGTTCGGAGAGGACAAATTTGGGGATGCCATCGCGCAGTCTCTGGGTGATGTAGCCTTTCCGAACTGGATGGCAGGACAGGCTCCCCGGGCACTTGTAGGCGGCATCGTTGCTCATTGCGTCACAGTCGTTGGGGTCTCGCCCGAACGGACACCCACCCTCGACCACACATGGACGCGTCCACTTATAGCAGTACTTGCGGATTGTGTTTTTTGAGAGCCGCCCGTAACGGCTTGCAAGCAGCGGGCTACGCCCGTACTCATCCTCTACGTCCGGGCGGTGGGTAGCGAGGAAGTCATTGAGCACTTCGCTGGTTGACGCTCCGATAGATACCTGTCGTTCGCCCTTCTTTCCGTTTTTCAAGGTCGTTCCTTCCTCGGAACGGTGCTCGAAGTTGAGATACGAGTCGTCGCCATCCGAGTGGTAGTCGGCCATATCAAGCGAGTGGATGCCACTAGTTCGTACTCCGGTCACCGCAAAGAGGAGCCAGACAACGTGTTCAATAGTCGCGTACTCGAACTTGTGAAGATGCGCCAAGATGTCTTTGGCTCGCTCGCTGTCGAGTATGTCGTCGCGCACCTCTTCTTCGTGGTCCAGTGATGGGATGATTACTTTGTGGTTGAGTCCTGAAGGACACGCGTCGAATGTTTCACACGTTTCGATGAACTTGCGTGTTATTTTCTGCTGACTCGCCTCCGACTTTGGAGAGAGTTTGTCCACTCTCGTTGGGGCCTCGTCGCGTCGCCAAACGCGATAGTCTGTAAGGTCTCGGCCTGACAGGTGATTCATGTTGTCGATACTCGCGACATTGTTGCACCAGCGAATGAAGTGATTGAGGCTCAGTACTTCACAAAGCCGCTTAGTTAGAACGTCTGCTTGCTGAAGGTGTGTCTAAAACCAAACA
>Ga0065697_1000341_pt1 | contig 13684 bp, 15 predicted proteins | sample AntLakMe24m_08um_FD_59086 | JGI IMG/M metagenome (GOLD analysis project Ga0065697, IMG submission 59086) | Hypersaline microbial communities from Antarctic Deep Lake - 24m 0.8um v2 (version 3) | ecosystem: Environmental > Aquatic > Non-marine Saline and Alkaline > Hypersaline | place: Deep Lake... | reverse complement strand
CCCCCATCAGCGACCGCGAGACGTCGAGCGTAATCCCGTTGAGGTCTGTCGACCCGATATCGAGGGTATCGAGACAGTGCTGAAGCGCGGCGATGCCGTCGCTGAGATCGGTCGTGGCGGGTGCCTCGCTTGCCTCCATGTCAGCAGTCACACCCGGCGAGCGTTGTTTATAAATCACGTCGCTAACGCCCGCCCGAAACGCCTGCCGCAACAGGTCGATATCTTCTTCGGCCGACAAACAACACGAACGGCGTCTCGTCGGTCTCCGACTCCACCGAGTACGAAAAACTCTAGTCCACCCATTTCCGGTAACTCATCGACTGCCACCACACAGTCGAAGGACCCATCCATCGCTGCGGTTGCCTCTTCGGCTGATTCCGCAGTTGTCACCACCCACTCCGGCTCGAATGCCGACGGTATTTTCCGCCGGTATGCCGGATCAGGATCGACATAGAGTAGATGAGACCCCCCCTCCCGTTGCGTCATACCTAGGAACTCTGTAAACTGCTGTATCAACTTTCCCATCTAGTTATCAGCGCTGATTACGTTTGCTGGTGTCATACACCATACAGCCACCCGATAGACAGCGTGGTGACGACCGCCAACAGGAGCTGCAGGGGTGCGCCGACCCGGAAGAAGTCCGAGAATCGGTAGCCGCCAGGGCCGTACACCATCAGGTTCGTCTGGTAACCTACTGGTGTAATAAAAGCAGTCGACGCCGCGAAGGTGACCGCCAACACGAACGAAAACGCGTTGGCCCCGATGGCGGTGGCGACAGTCGAACGCCACCGGAATCAACAACACGACGCTAGCGTTATTGCTGACGAGGTTCGTCAACAGCGAGGTCAGCAGATAGAAGACACCCAAGACGACAAGCGGGGCGAAGTCGGCACTTCCGGCGACGACCAGCGCCGCGAGCCACTCGGCCGCGCCGGTCTGTTCCATCGCGATCCCGAGTGGGATCACACCCGCCAACAGGAAGATGACGTTCCAGTCGACGGCGTCGTAGATCTCGGTCGGCTTGAGGCAGCCGGAGATCACCATCGCCACCACGCCAGCGAGCGCCGAGACGACGATCGGCAGCCAGCCTGTGGCCGCGACCGCAACGACCGCGGCGACGATGCCGAGGGCGATCGGTGTCTTCGAGCGGCGATAGCTGGTCCAGTCGGGGTCCTGGGCGAACGACGAACGCCCGACTTGCGGATCAGTCGGTCGACGGTTCCCTCGGTCGTCTCCAACAGCAGGGTGTCGCCGCCGCGGAGCGGGGTGTGATCCATCCGCTGTCGGATTACCGCGTTCCCCCGGCGGATCGCCAACACCGTCGCGTCGTACCGGCCTCTGAAGCTCAGCGAGGCCAGCGTCTCCCCGACGAGTTTCGTCCCTGGCAGGACGACAGCCTCGATCAGCGTGCTGTCGGTATCGGTCTCGAAATCCGCGTCGTGGTGGGTTGTCTGCGGCAGGAGGTCGACACCTTCGGTGTCGATCAGCTCCAGGAGCGTCTCGCGGTCGGTCCGAACGAGCAGGATGTCACCCTCTCGGAGTTCCTTGCGGGCCAGCGGCTCGCCGAACGTCTCGCCGTCACGGACGAGGTGGACGATGTCGACATCGACCGCGAGTGTTTGGAGACTCTCCCGGATCGTCCGGCCGACGAGCGGCGACTCCTCGCGGACCACGACTTCAGTAAGGTAGTCGGCCAGCTCGAACTCCTCGGTCAGTTCGAGTTCGGGTTTGATCCGCTCGGGAGTGAGATAGCGGCCGACTGTGAGCAGATACACGCTGCCGACCGCGAGGACGATCAGTCCCACCGCCGTAAACTCGAACATCGAGAACGGCTCGGTGGCCGGGCCGCCGACCCGGTCCCAAACATCGGAGGCCAGAATGTTCGTCGACGTGCCGATCAGCGTCAGCGTCCCACCCATCATCGAGGCAAACGAGATCGGCATCAGGAGTTTGGAGGGCGAGGTATTGGTCTGTTTAGCGATATTGATCGCCATCGGGATCATCACCGCGACGACCGGGGTGTTGTTGACGAAGCCAGCAGAGCCACCCGAGATGCCGACGACTGCGCCTAACTGCTTGAGGGGGCTATCTTTGGTCCAGTCGACGACCCGGTCGCCGAGCTGTTTGACGACGCCAGTCCGGCGAACCCCTTCGCTGAGAATAAACATCGCCAACACAGTGATCGTCGCCGAACTCGCAAAGCCCGACAGGCCGTCGGCGGGGGTGATCGTCGTCCACGGCTCCAGGACGACGAGGACGACGACGAGAGCGATCGCGGTGATATCGATCGGGACCGGCTCGGTGACGAACAACAGGAGTGCCAGCAAAATGACTGCAAAAACGACCACCATCCCCGTCGTAACCGGCGGGATCTGGAGCAAGTCAATCGACACCGCCGACGCTACGAACACCGTCCTACAGTCCGAGTCCGAACGGAACGACGATGCTCCCCGGTGGGTTTTCGATCATGCCCTCGGGGGCTAAAACGAGCAAGCCGACGACACCCGCGACCGCAACGGCAACGAGCAGCAACAGCCCGACACTGATTTTGTTCATTAAAACACCGTTCGGCGACGAGCCGGATAAATCCTTGTGAACCGACGGGTCAGCGCGGTGTGTGTATTCGGCTACACTGTCGGTTCAGGCGATATCTCGGCTCGTGTCGATCGAGACGCCGGTCGACAGTTTGAGCTTGATCGTCTCGTCGAGCGCGCGGCCGCCACGGAATTTGGGGACCGACAGCCGATTGACGATCTCGGTACCCTGCACTTCGGTGTTGAGTTTGAAAACCACGTCCGCCATATGTTCGGTCACGTCCCGGAGTTCGGGCACCGACCGCCCCTCCATCGCATGGAGGATGGCAATCGACTCGGTGTTCCGCATCTGGGTCTGGAGTTGGTTGAGGAAGTAGCGGTAGCGGCTGGCCTCCTGGCGCTCCAGAGGATCGAGGGTGTCGACGATTAGCGTCGACTCCGTGGGGAGCGTCCCCAGGAGCTTGTTTCCCTGATCCAGGGGGGCTTCGACGCCGATATCTCGGATCGTTGGCTCGCCGACGTTCGTATACCGACTGGTGCGATCGAGGGCGTCCTGGACCGCCTGGTCCGAGCGGATCGTCGTCAGATACAACGCCATCCGCACCGCGGTCACCTCGTAGAGCAGGAGCTCCGACTGGCTGGCCGGATCGGCTGAAAACAGCACGATACTCCCGGTTGGAATCCCCCCGTCGAGCTGCCGATCGAGCACGTCGATCCCCGTCGAGAGGCGTCTGCTCATCACGAACCGGTTCGTCCGGGCACTCTTAAGACTACCTCCCGAATTATCGATCGGAATAACGCGGGTGTAGAATATTCTCGCCGTTCGGTGTGTGGACCGAGACGGGGCAGTCGAACCGTCCCTCAAGACGGCCATCGGACGGTGAGTTGGACTGCCCTTGACAGACGATTACACCGTCGATTGACAGGCCCCCGGCAATCGACTGGCCGCTGGCGAGTCGCTTGCGAAACCGGTCGGCGGCGTGCAGTGAGACCGCACAGGGGGCGACCGCCAGTCGGAGTCGGCTCGCGCGTGGTCGGGTCGACGGTCGTCGACCCACAACGCGTCGCCCGATCGATCACCAACAGCCACTCGCGTGACTCCGATTCGAGGGCTGGACGCAGGGTGGTCGTCGACACGCCGGGCGTCGTCACGACGAGATCCATACCGCCGGTGGTAGCGGTATCGTATCTAAAACTAGGGTCTAGTCCTGACAGCAGCCGCCAGCCTCGCCGCCGAAGTCGACGGCGAGTTCCTCGGAGATGGCCATATTGACCGATTCGAGCCGCTCCTGGAGCGCCTCCTGGGCGTCGAGATACTCTTCCATCACCGGCAGATTGTGGAGCTTTCGCTGGGCCTCCTGGACCTCTTGCATCGACTCGCGGTCCGCACGACCGGCCTCGCGGTCGACCATGAACTCGTGGCGGAGTTCTTCGAACTCCCGAATCATCTCTTGGGCTTCGGCACTGTTTTCGACGGCCTCGTTGGCCTCGACGAACGCCTCGTGTTCGGGACTGTCGGCGATCTTCTCGCCCAGCTGGCGACCCAGATCTTCGAGTGTTGCGGTTTCGACGCTCATGACTTTCCCTTGGAGGTCGACCTGTTTGAACCTGCCGGATACGGTCCTCTCGACCGCCGTTGGCCACCCCTAGCACCCCAGTGAGAGCCACTGAACCGAGGGGCTTACTACGGCCCGCCGACCACTCACGGTCGTGTCAGTCGTTACGTTGCTCCTCTTGACGGTCGTCTCGACGGCAGTCGTCTGGAAGGGAAGCGAGCTGCTGGACGAATCCAGCCAGAAGCTCGCCCTCTATTACGGACTGCCCGCGGTCGTCCAGGGCGCGGTGATCGTCGCCATCGGATCGAGCTTCCCCGAACTCGCCAGCGTCGTCCTCGGGGTGCTGCTCCACGACACCTTCGATCTCGGGGTCGGGACCATCGTCGGCTCGGCGATCTTCAACATCCTCGTGATTCCGGCGGTCAGCGCGATCGGCCGGAGTCCCCTGGAGGTCAACCGCGCGGTCGTTTATAAAGAGGCGCAGTTCTACATGCTCTCGATCGCCGTGCTGTTGCTCACGTTTTCCTTCGGCGTGATCTACAACACCAACGGCACGGTCGGCACCTCGGTCATCGGTCGACCGCTCGCGTTGATCCCGCTGGCGGTCTACGGGCTGTATCTCTTTATTCAGTATCAGGATATCTCTGATTACGAGCCGCCGATCAGCGACGAGTCGATCGAGATCGGCCGCGAGTGGCTCCGGCTGGCGGTCGGCCTCGCCCTGATCGTTATTGCAGTCGAGGGGTTGATCCGGGCGGCACTGGGCTTCGGCGAGCTGTTGGATTCCCCCGAGTTCATTTGGGGACTGATAATCGTCGCCGCCGGGACGAGCCTCCCGGATGCGATTATGAGTGTCCGGGCGGCCGCCCGGGGGGCAGGCGAGGTCAGCCTCTCGAACGTCCTTGGGAGCAACACCTTCGACCTGCTGGTCGCGCTGCCGGTCGGCGTGCTGTTGGTCGGCTCGACGACTGTCAATTACACGCTGGCAGTGCCGATGATGGGCGTGCTGACGTTGGCGACGATCGTCCTGTTTACGATCATGCGAACCAAGCTCCGCATCACACGCCGGGAGGCCAACCTCTTGTTGGGTTGTTACGGCCTCTTTGTCGTCTGGGTCGCCGTCGAGACGTTCGGCTACATCGACACGCTGCCGGGCGTCTAGTCCTGTAGCTGTTTGAGAATTCGAGCGACGACCAACCGTTCGATATCGACGAGCGACGGGTCGGATCTATCGGCTGCATCCGATAGCGCCTCGGAATCCGTTGCCGCCGACCCGGTCGACAGCTGGTCGAACAGCGCGGCCAGCGGTTCCGAGAGGGCTTCCCGGTTGGCGTCAATGCGTCTGAACGCGTCGGTACGGTCGACTGGGAGGCTGAAATCGAACAGCTCCCGGTAGGCCTCGGTCAGGAGGCGTGCCCCGAGAATCGCCCGCGAATCGTCCGCGGCGTCATCGTGCTGAACTGCGACGAGACACCGCTCGACGATCTCCGAGGGCGAGACGTCGCCGCTCACGATACTTGTCAAGACGCTCGAATACAGCTCCGAGGGAGACGGCGTCTCGGTAATTCGGGTCAGGAACTCGCCGTAGGTGAGCTGTTCGAGTTCGTCTAGCGTCGGATCGGCAGCGTCGACGCCGTCGGTGTCGATCTCCAGATCACGGTCGGCTCCCTCGCTGGTGACGAACTCGAAGAGGGTGTCGGCTGGCTCCGACAGCGCCGCACGGTGGTCGTCGATCTTGGAGACGATGGTGCGCTGTGCCACCGGAACGGCATCGGTTTTGAGCAACTGGTGGTAGGCGGCGAAGGCTACGCCAGCCCGGAGACATCGGCTGTGGGGTTCGGTGTCGGGCTCGAACGCCGCACGGCAGTCCCATAGCCCGTCGAGCAGTTCGAAGGCGGCGGGATCGTCGTGCTCGCGGATAGAGCCGAGCGCCTCGGCGTACAGCGAGCCGACTGCGTCGGCATCGCCAGCCAGCCGGGCGCGAGTCGTCCGAAACCAGCGGTCGGTTTCGTCGACACCCGAGAACGCCCCGTCGTCGAACAGCGCCAGCGCCTCGTCACACCGCTCGACGGCCGCAGCCGTTTCGCCGCGGTCGACCTCGGTCTCGACGAGGCATCTGTGAGTCTGGATGCGCTCGCTGGTGTCGCCACAGTCGGCGAACAGCTGGCGGGCTTCGATGTACCGGTCGATCGCTGTCTCGTAGTTCCCCCGCTCGGCGGCGAGATCACCGAGGCTGGCCAGTACGGTCGCCTCCCCTGATTGGTCCGCAAGCAGGCGTTTGATATCGAGACTCTCTTCGAGATAGGTTTCGGCCAGCTCGTACTCCTCGCGGCTGATGGCGACGGTGCCGAGCCCCGCGATGCTGTTGGCTTCGGTCGACCGGGCGTCGATTTCGCGGGCGATGTCGAGGCCCGCCTCGTAGTTGGTTTCGGCAGTGTCGAGATCGTCGCGTTGGACCGCGAGATGGCCCAGACTGACGCGGCTCTCGGCCTCGATTCGCCGGTCATCGAGTGTCCGGGCGATTTCGAGACTCAACCGGAGAGACGCCCCGGCATCGTCGAAGGCACCGCCTCGAAGCGCCTCACGCCCCAGCGTGTGGAGACTCGGCTGCTCCTCGGTGTCGACCGAAACGAGTTCCTCCTGGAGCGTCTCGACGAACGTCGCTGCGATAGTCGTCCAGTCGACGACCGATCTTTCATCGGCCCGACGCTCCACCGCCGACGCCAGTAGGTCGGCCTCGTCGACGGTCTGCTGCTCGTCGGTGGCGAGTTCGTCTACGCGCTCACCGAACTGCTCGTCCTCAAACGCCCCGATGAGACGGTCACCCAACGTCGCCGCGTCGATCCCATCGGTGTCAATCTCCGCAACGGTTGTCTCTACGGCGACGTCGATCCGTGCAGGAATTTCGATCGGCGAGAGGAACTCGTGGCGCTCACCTAGCCCGTCGACCACGAGCTTCAGCGTGCGGATATCGGTGTTCACTGCCCGTCCGGTCAGCGCCGTGAAACTTCAATGTTGATCATCGGAAACCGGTCCGCAGGCCGCAGCGGGCTACGCAGGGTGGTCGAGGCGTCGCCACAGCCGGTCGACCGTGAGGACAAGCCCGATTCCGCCGAGCAAAATCCCGGCGGAGACGCCAGCCCTGGGCCAGCCAAGAGCGACACCGACCAACAGACTAGTGACGACCACGGCGACCGTCGCGGCGAGCCACTCTCCCACCGTCTCCGGCCGCCGTAGCCACCGACTACCACCGTCGGCCGAGCCGGAGGCTCCCAACTTCTGTGTCGACATACCGCCGCTTTTGAACTGAATACTGATAAGTATACGCCAGCTACTGTCAGTTAGACAGTTACTATACAGGGGAGACGCGCTCGACGAACGCTACCAGGTCGTCGAGTTCCTCGGGACTCACGCCGTGCGGAGCGTCGTAGACGTTGTAGGTGACCGCCGCGCCGAGTTCCTCGAAGCGTTCGGCGGCGGCCTCAGAGCGCGCTGCGGGGATGATCTCGTCGGCACTCCCGGCGGCGATGAAAACGGGTTTGTCGCCGATCCCTTCGGGGTCGAGCTCGCGGTGGGAGTCGGGAAGATAGCCGTGAAGGGCGACGACCCACTGGTAGTCCGCCGGCGCATCAAGTAGTAGCGACAGACTGGTGATCGCCCCTTGGCTGAAGCCGACCAATCCCAGGCGGTCGGGATCGAGGTCGTAGGCGTCAACGGCAGCCTCGACGCTATCGACGATCAGGTCTCGGCTCCGGTCGAAATCCGCCGCGTCGGGCTGGCTCTGGTGGAGCCCGCCCGCCGAGAGGTCGAGATCGTACCACGTGTAGCCGCCCTGCAACCGGTCGGGCGCACGGAAGCTCACGATGTGATACTCGTCGGGCAACTCTCTGGCGATCGGGAGGAGATCCTGCTCGTTTGCCCCGCGACCGTGCAAGACGAAGGCCGCCGCAGCCGGGCCATCGCTCGGCGTCTCGGGGTCGATATGGACATGCTCCAGTGGAATATCGGACATACCACCTGTTGGGCGGCCACACTCTTAAATAAAAAGTAACATCGGTGTCACCGGTAGCAACCGACTACGTGGATTGGATGGACAGTAGTCAGTGACTACTTTTCAAATAGATGGTGGAGCCGTTGCCTCAGAGGTTGTCAGCGAGCTTTCCGGCGATGCGCTGGGCTCCTTGGGCCGCAGCGAGATCGGGTCGGTCGGCCGCGACGACCGTAATGTCGCGGTCGAGTTCCTCGGAGAGTCGCTCCTCGAAGACATCCTCAATGCCAGGGATACAGGCCATCCCACCGGTGAGGGCGATCGGCTTGCCGAGGGCGATCTGGTAGGGTTTCATGTGGGTGTTGGCCAGCTCCGAGAGGAAGTTGTTAGCGATCTCGTCGACCGCCTCGTCGACGTACTCGTTGAGCGCGTCCATCACGCTGCGCTCGATGGTGAACTCGTGGGAACCGCCGCCGGGCTGCTGGATCACGTCGGTGAACGGTTCGAAGTCGACGAAGTCGCCGTGTTCCTCCTTGTACTCTCGAGCGGTCGTCAGGTCGATATTGACTCGCCCCTGTGTTTCTTCTTCGACCGCGTTGGCGATCCGTCGGTCGACCTCGCTGCCGGTGACCGCGCCAGTCGAGAACGGTTCGAGCTGTTCGGCGTGGCGGTAGGCACAGGCTTCGAGGTTGGTCGAGCCCATGTTGATCGCGACGAACACCTCGTCGATGGCTTCGAGGCCGTCGCCCATCGCCGGGACCGCCCCACAGAGCGATTCGGGGAAGCTCCGAACGAGTTTCTGGCCGATCGGACTGTTCTCAATTACCTCGGTGAGGTTTTCGAGCCCTTCGTCGTTGTCGATCGTCGGGATCGCATACACGACGACGCTGTCTTCGGGAATGTCCTGGGCACGGACCAACTCGTTGAAGAACTTCGAGGCGAGTTCCGCCCGATCGTCGTCCTCGGGAAGCCCCGAGCGGAGCATGAACTCCACCGTGTCGGGGAACTCCTGGGCCGCTTGTTCGCCGTAGAGGACTTTCTCTTCACCGGTGATTGCGTCCTCGTAGGTCGCTAGACAGGTGAGTGTCCGGACGGTTTCGATCTCGCCGTCTTTGGGGTATTGGAGTACTGTGCGTGTGCTGCCGAGTTTGACCCCCACAGGGGTTATTTCGCTTGCGTCGCTTGAGCCGTCGAACGCGCCGTCTTCGGTATCGTCTGCCATGATTAGTGAAAGTGGGTCACGTAACTGACGCCAGCGTGGCGATATAGAGGAGGCTGAGACGATGATCACCCGCGGTCAGCGACCGGTCGTGGGGTGGCTCCGGGAACCGGTGGACCGACGTGTGCAGTTCGGCCTCGACAGACGGTGTAATCCACCGTAGCTGCCGGTAGTAGTGAAGTGCGCCTTCGGTCCGGTCCTGGCCGCCGACGTGGACGAGGAAATCCAGCCACTCTTCGGTGAGTCCGATGCCGAGATCCGACTCCGGGAGGGCCGTCAGAAACGGCCGTGAGAGCTGGTCGAGCTGTTGGCGTTCAGACTGAAGCGCCAACAGCTGTCGGAACTGTTCGTCACGGATCGACTCCTCCGGCTTCCGCGCCGGGGTCGCCGATCCGGAGCTCTCGTCGACCGGCTCGACGCCAGCTAGCTCCCGCAGTTCGTCGGCATCGTACTCCCGTGGGTTCACTGTCATCGTCTGTCAGGGCCTCTCTATCGCCGGGTGGTCGCCCGCGTCGTGCCCTGCCCGACAGTCATTCTTCAAAGAATATCAGCATTCTGGTGGATATCTCCGCGGGCAACTCGAACGGTATCGTTGTAACCGACCGGGTAGCGTTGTCGTAACGCCTAAGAGTGAAACGACCGTTCTATGCGCTAATGAATCAATCGTTTCGCCCTCTCTGGTGGTGGTCCGATGGGTGTTGAGATCAAGGAGTCGGGGGTCACCGACCACGAGTTCGCCGAGATGGAGCAGTTCGTCTACGACTATCTCTCCGCGAGCGTCCAGACCGAAGACGACGGCGGTCGGATGCGGTGGTACCCGTGGCACAGCGCCGACTACCGCTTCAACCACATCAAGAACGTCGTCGACCTCGCCCGGAAGATCGGCAAAAACGAGGGTGCAGACCTCGATGTCATCACTGTGGCAGCGTTGTTCCACGACATCTCGAAGCTCGAAGCCCCACAGGACATCCACGCCGAGGAGGGTGCAAGCGTCGCCCGCGAGTACCTCACCAGCCGGTGTGACTTCCCCCAGTCGTTCACCGACGAGGTCTGTGCGGCCATCGAGGCCCACTCCCATCAGGGGTCGCTGGCTGAACTCCCCCTCGAAACCCGGTGTCTGATCGAGGCCGACATCCTCGACAAGATCGGGGCCAACGGTACCGCCCTCATGCTACTGCGGATGGGGTATGAGTCCAGGACCCACATGGATTCCGCCCGGATGGTCGACCGCGTCTTCCAGCGCGGCACAGACCACGTCGACCGGCTCGAATCCGACACCGCCGAATCGATCGCCCACCAGCGGCTCAAACGCGTCAAATGGTTCCGCGAGTGGCTCGAAGAGGAGGTCGCCGATATGGACCGCGATCCCGATCTCTGAGGCCGTCGACGACCGGAGGAAGACACTGTTTAGGCCGCCGAGTGCCTCCGTGCGAATAGTATGCAATCCCCCGAACTCCACGCCGCGTTCGTCGTCCTGTTGGTCGGCACACAGGCGTTTTTTACCGCGTTGGCAGTACGCAACGTCCAGCACGCCGACCGGCTGGTCGCCCGGAAAGCCGCGTGGCTCGCCGACACGCTGGGGATCGACGACCCGGACGAGCTCCGCGACTACCACCGACTCACGACCACGTTTTCCGAACTCCAGTCCTGGATCGGCCTCGCCGTCCTCCTGGTCGTCCTCTACGCTGGAGCCCTTGAGTGGGCGGTCGGCCTCCTCGCAGCGACCGGCCTCTCGACCGTCCTACAGGGGGTCGTCTTCTTCGCTGGGCTCGTCGTGGCCACCCAGCTGTTTTCGTTGCCGTTCAGCATCGTCTCGACGTTCGGCATCGAAGAGGTGTTCGACTTCAACCAACAGACACCGCGACTCTTCGCCCGTGACACGCTCCTCACCCTCGGTATCTCGCTCGTCTTTACGGCGATTCTCGGCGGCGCAGTGCTCGGCTTTATAACCGTGCTGCCGACGCTGTGGCCGCTCGCCGCGTGGCTGCTGTTCATCGCGTTCTCGCTGGTGATGCAAGTGCTCTATCCGCGTGTGATCGCACCGCTGTTCAATGATTTCGATCCCGTAGAATCGGGTGAGCTGCGGGACGCCGTCGAGGACGTCTTCGAGCGGGCGGGGTTCTCCACGAGCGACATCTACACAATGGATGCCAGCCGACGGTCCTCGCAGCTCAACGCCTACTTCATCGGCTTTGGGAACACCAAACGGGTCGTGCTGTTCGACACGCTGGTCAAATCGATGGAGATCCCCGAGCTACAGGGTGTCCTCGCCCACGAGCTCGCCCACTGGAAGGAGGCCCACATCTGGAAGCAGTTCGCGAGCAGCGCGGTCCGCATGGGCGTCGTCTTCGCCGCCCTCGGCGCGCTCGTCGCCTTCGAGCCCTTATATACCGCGTTCGGGATTCCCGAGACCGCGACGTATGCCGGGCTTCTGCTTGCGGCGCTGATCGTCGGGCCGGTGCTCCAGTTCACCGCGCCGCTGGCCAACAGGCTCTCACTAAAACACGAACGTGAGGCCGACGCCTTCGCAGCCGACGTGATGGGAGCCGATCCGATGGTCGACGCGCTGGCCCGGTTGGCCACCGAGAACCTTGCCAACCCGTTCCCGCATCCGTGGTATGCGACGTTCCACTACAGCCACCCGCCGATCCCCGAGCGGATTCGGCTCCTGGAGGAACGTGATGGTGCTGACCAACCGACCAACCTCGACGGCCCCACCTCGGCCGACGACTGATGGCCGACTCCGGCTCCTATCTGCTCGTCGTCGAGTGCGAGCAGGCCACCGAAATCGAGGTCGGCGCGCTCGGGACCCTCGCATTCGATGCGGGTTTTTATGCGTACACCGGCAGCGCGTTCGGTCCGGGTGGGCTCTCGCGTGTCGACCGCCACCGCCGCATCGCGGCCGGTGACCACGATGTGCGCCACTGGCACATCGACTACCTGCTCAGTGCCGAGGCCACTCGGCTGGCAACGGTCGAGACGTTTCCCGACCGCGATCTCGAATGTGAACTGGCGACCGCCCTCGCAGAAGCAGGCAGTGATCGGCTCGATGAGTTCGGAGCCTCCGACTGCGACTGTCCGAGCCACCTGTGGGGACCGACTGCTCGGTCGAGGCTGCTCGCTGCGGCCGACTCGGTCCGTGAGTAGGCTTCGACTACCGCGGATACGTGAGACCCTCAGTTATCAGGATAGAATTTCCACGTCTTCGACGCTGGACACCGATGCCGCTACGCTTTGCAAATACGACCAAAACATGATCCGGCGCAACGGTCGCTTAAAAATAATCGGCGACTACCAACCGGTAGGCGGTTCCGAACGTCGGTCAGTCGTCGCTGGAAACGGCTTCGGCGTCGAGTCGGGCGTCGACGGCCGCCGAGGCGGTCTCGGGTAGCTCCTCGCGAACATCGTCGGCTCCCTCGTTTTCGATCACGTTGGCGTAAGCGTCGGGGAAGACACGCACGAAGTTGTCGACCTCGGTCGCCCACTCCTCAAGCAGTTCGGCCGCGCGGTCACTGTCGGTGTACTCGGCGTGGTTTTCGACCATCCGGGTCAACATCCGCTCGTCTGCCTCGGTCAGCGACTCGGAGAACGTCACCATCCCTTTGTTGACCTTGGACTCGAAGTCGCCGTCGGCGTCATAGACGTAGGCCACGCCGCCGGACATCCCGGCAGCGAAGTTTCGACCCGTCTCGCCCAGCACGGCGACGACGCCGCCGGTCATGTACTCACAGCCGTGGTCGCCGACGCCCTCGACGACCGCCTTGACACCGGAGTTGCGCACACCGAACCGCTCGCCAGCGACGCCGTTGAAGTAGGCTTCACCCTGGGTCGCACCGTACAGCGCGACGTTGCCGATCAGAATGTTCTCGTCGGCTTTATACGCGGCTGTCTCGGGCGTCTGGACGATCAGTTTGCCGCCGGAGAGGCCTTTGCCGACGTAGTCGTTGGCCGCACCGGTGAGGTCCATCGTGACACCAGAGGCGAGGAACGCCCCGAAGCTCTGACCAGCGATCCCATCGAAATCAATCGAGATCGTATCGTCGGCCAGCCCCTCGCCGCCGTACTGCGACGAGATCGTATTCGACAGCGTCGCCCCGACCGCGCGGTCGACGTTGGAGATCTCGTGGTCCAGCTGGACGCGCCGCCCCGATTCGAGGGCGGGCTCGGCCTCCTCGATCAGCTCCCAGTCGAGCTGTTGGTCTACCTCGTGGTCCTGCTCTCTGGTCTTCCGGCGCTGGTCGCCCGCCGTCGGGGCGATGACCGTCGAGAGATCGAGGTGTTTGGCCTTCGGATGGTCGGTCTCTCGCTGGTCCAGGAGTTCCGGTCGACCGATCATCTCGTCCAAGGATTTGAAACCGAGATCGGCCATGATCTCCCGGAGTTCCTG
>Ga0065697_1003249_pt1 | contig 13738 bp, 13 predicted proteins | sample AntLakMe24m_08um_FD_59086 | JGI IMG/M metagenome (GOLD analysis project Ga0065697, IMG submission 59086) | Hypersaline microbial communities from Antarctic Deep Lake - 24m 0.8um v2 (version 3) | ecosystem: Environmental > Aquatic > Non-marine Saline and Alkaline > Hypersaline | place: Deep Lake... | reverse complement strand
GTCCCGCCGGTTTCGGGTACTTCCATCTCGACGGTCGCTTCGACTTCCGCGCCGGGTGTGGCTCCGCTGCCGTCGACGATCGCGCCGGGAACTCGCTCAAAGGTCTTCACCCAGCTCGGGCTCGTTTCGAGGACCTGGTCGATACCAAGACCGGTCGCTTGGGCCTCATAGAACACTTCGTTTTGGAAGCCGCGGGAGCTCTGGAGCGCGTTCGACTCGCTGGCTTTGACCAGCCGGTAGTGTTCGAGGGCGTCGACGCGTTCGGTCGGATTGGCCCCGATACCGCCCAGTTGGGTGTTCGGCGTCTCGTTGACGTAGCTTCGGGCCTCATCGAGCGTGTCGAACGTCTGGACACCCGACTCCGGATCGAAACCGGGGACTGTGACCTGTCGGCCGGTGCTCGTCTGGGCACTCGTGGGTTCGGTTTCGAGGACGACTGGGTCAGGGTCTATCGCGCTCCCATGGTAGTTGTACAGCCGGATCATCTGGCTGTCGTAGTACCGCTGGGTACGGAGCGTGATGGGTTGGCCGAGCTGTTGTTGGCCCTGCTGGTTTTGAATGAGCGGGTAGGCTCGGTCGACGAAGTCGCCCTGGCTGACGTCGTCGTTGAAGACGATTGGTGCACCGAACTTCGAACTCGGCGAGATCATCTGCCAGTCGACCATGACGTAGCGCGTCTGGTCGTTGTCGCCCATCTTTTCGTCAAGCGCGTCGGCGGCCTTCTGTTCGGACGGTGCCAGCAGGTAGTTTGCGGCTTCAGTCGCACCCTGCTGGAACGGGTTGGCGTTCGGTATCCGTTCGGCGTTGGTCGTGATCCAGTGGCCGTAGTCCCACCACGACTGTATACCATAGGCCCCATCCGGATACTCGTAATTATTGTTCAAAGGCCGCTCGTAGGTACCGTAATACTCCATGGTATTGTTGTGTCCCTCGAGTTCACCCGGAGTCGGCGTCTCGCTGTTCAACCATTGGAAGCTGTCATCCCACTCGGTGACCGCGCCGGGACCGTTGCGTTCGCCGAGCTCCCAAGCCGACCCTGCGAAAGGGACTAACAGCGGCATCGTGATGAGGAGCACAACCGCAGCCACAATCATGAGCTGCCAGCCTTCGACCTCGCGGACAATCTGCCTGAGCGAATCGCCAGTCGCTCGCAGGTCGATCAGATCTAAGATCTGTGCAATGAATATCGCGTTGAACACCGTAATGACGGCCGCAAGATAAGTGTTGAAGCGAACCAGTGTGAACGCCGCGGAGGTCATAAATGCCGCCCAGACGAGGATGTAGAACTCCGCCGCATCGTATCGATGGAGGAACGTCGCTCCCACCATCAGCCCGGAGACCACAACGAGACCGAGAACTTGCCAGCTGGTTCCGAACACGCCAGCAATCGAATCGACGACAGGCGTGCCGAGATAGATCAGCCCGACAGTGAGGAGACTGCCAGCAACGTAGCCAGTCTCTCGCGTATCATCACTGCGGACTAGTGGCCGAGCCAGAAGGACAACCGCAACGATAACACCGATGAAAAACGTGAGTCCGTACTCGGAGTAAATGACCTCAAACGGAGAGCCACGCGAGAGGAACGGTTGAGCCTCACCAACAGTGCGGGCACTCGCACCGGAGCTAAACCCGACCCTGTTGAGGACGGTCCTCAGGAGTCGCTGTGAGAAATCCGAGAAGAGACCGAAGAGCATGACAAGGATCCCACCGACTGCGATAGGATACAGTGATGTGTCGATCTCACGTTGTTCCCAGAACCGGGCGAGTACGCTGAGGAAGACACAGCCGGCGGCAACGCCAAGCGGAAGCAGTACCTGAATGAGCGTGTAGGAGGTCGGGCTCCCCAACGTGAAACTCCGTAGAGGAACGAACATCAGGAGCCCGGTAACGGTCATCGACACAGCCCCGACAAACGCAATCGGCTCCGGACTCTGATCGTGGAACACGTCGGTCGTGAGCTTGACAGCGAAGAAGATACCCGTAAACCCGATCAGGAGAACTCCCGGTGGCCACGCCCACATGTAGAGCGCCGCAGCGACACCGGCCGCAACCGAGTAGAGCAGTGGCTGGCGAAGCGCCTCGATATCTCGATCAACGACGAGCTCCCAGACGGGGTGATCTCGTTGGGCAACAGAAAGTGCAACAACGAAACCGAGCACTCCCAGAGTCTGGAAGAAGACCTCTGCTGCGTGGTGGTCGTAGAAGCCAACCAGCGAGTAGTTCAGAATCGTCCCGGAGAAGAGCCCAAACGTGATCGTCCCCAACACTGCCGGGCCGCGACCGGCGAACTGTTTTGCAATGAGATAGATCGGGATTACCGTAAGCGCGGCAAACACTGGTGCGGCAATGAGCATGATGAGGGTGGCATACTCTCCAGAGGGGTCCCCGAAGCTCGTGAGGAGAATAAAGCCGGCGACGATCTGATCGAACAGTGTCCCAAACTGATCGGCCGTTGTTCCCGTTGGATAGTTGGTCCAGGGATCGTACGGCATCGTAGACGGGAAGTTGTCGAGAATATATGTCGTCTCCCGGAAATGATACCAGGGGTCGTTCCCACGGAATAGGACCCCACTGCCCTGGAAGTTGTCTAATGCCCGAAGGCGCGTGGCCAACATGAATGCCATCAGCGCGACAAGCACCGGAACATGATACCACTGCTTCAGAACCGAGCGTGCTGAGAGACGGGACTCCGTCTCACTCTCGGTCAGCTGTTTGTCTGCGTTACTCATTATATGATGGAATTTCAAGTACTCAATAAGCCTTGTGAAAACACACGTGAACTCGTCGGATATCTCACCGCAGTCGCGGCCTCATACTGGGATGTAGCTACCAACCGGTACTGTATTCAGATCAAATATAACTGTCTGATATAAACACTCGACGCCAGGTACCGTCTCCGAGTCCACAACGCTTATTTATTGGTGAGGGAATCTTCGTGTAATGAATGTTTCAGCTGTCGTCTGTACGTACTCCGAGGAGACGTACGACCACTTTCGGGAGGCCATCGACAGCATTCGCAACCAGACCTACACCAACATCGAAATCATCCTGGTCGTTGATGGCAACGAGGAGCTGTACGAGCGCGTCGAGGCGGAGTACGGTTATCTCCCGGACGTGAAGACACACTGCAACGAGGAGAACGTGGGACTCTCGGCGAGTCGTAACAACGCCCTCGAATACGTAACCGGAGATGTTGTCGCGCTTATCGACGACGATGCAGTCGCCGACGAGCGGTGGATCGAAGAGCTCGTTTCGGTGTACAAAAGCTGGGACGCGATTGCGGTCGGTGGGAAGATGACGCCAATCTGGACCGCGGGCAAGCCACGGTTTCTGCCGGCAGAGTTCTACTGGCTGGTCGGCGTTACCCACAAGGGGTTCGCCGAGTCGGGCGAAGAGGTCAGAAACACCTTTGGCTCGAACATCTCCTTTCGGACGTGGGTGCTCGAAGAGCTCGGCGGGTTCGAATCAGCGGTCGGCCGACAGGGCGACAAGAACCTCCAGGCCCACGAAACCGAGTTCTGCTCTCGCATGCGCGAGAAATATGGTCGCGGCGTGATCTACAACGCTGATGCAAAGGTCGGACACAAAGTCTTCGACTACCGGATCGACAAACGGTGGCTACTCGAACGGGCGTTCTGGCAGGGGTATTCGAAACATGTCATGGAGCAGATCGTCTCCGAGGACGCCAGCGTCGAGGAGTCAGCGTTCCTCAAACGGCTCGTCTTCTCATTCGTTCCATCGCGGTGCTGGTCGCTGCTTACCACACCCTCGGTTCCGAAGCTCCTCCAGCTAATTACGCTGTTCGTTCTCACGGGGACGGTCGGCGCTGGTTACCTCTACGGCATCGCAACGTGGCAGTCATAGAACCGACGGGCTAAAATCACCTGCTATTCTTTACCATTGATATGACCGGACAGACGCGGGTCGGTGTCGTCGGGCTGGGCTACGTCGGGCTGCCGCTTGCGCTTGCAATGACCGAGGCGGGCTACGAAGTCGTCGGCGTCGACATCGATGGGGAACGAATCGAGTCGCTAAAATCGGGGCACTCCTACGTGAACGACGTCGAAGACGAGACTGTCGGGGACGCACTCGAAGCCAGCTTCGAGCCGACAACGGAGTACGCGGCGCTCGAAACCGTCGACGCCGTCTCGATCTGTGTGCCAACGCCGATGCGGAAGTCTGGCACGCCGAACCTCTCGTACGTCGCCAGCGCCGTCGAGGAGCTCGCCGAGGTCGTTCCCGAAGGGTGTACCGTTATTCTCGAAAGTACGGTGTACCCGGGGGCAACCGAGGAGTTCGTCGCCGAAACGCTGACCGAAAACGGGCTGGCCGTCGGCGACAACATCTTCGTCGCCTTCTCGCCGGAACGCATCGATCCAGGAAACGAGGCCTACGGGCCAACCGACATCCCGAAAGTCCTCGGCGGCGTGACCGAGGCCTGTGGGGACCGCGCCGAAGCCGTCTACGGCCCGGTGTTCGATCAGGTGGTTCGCGTCGGCTCGGCGACCGAGGCCGAACTCGTCAAACTCCTGGAAAACACATTCCGCGCGGTCAACATCGGTCTGATAAACGAGCTGGCCCACGATCGCACACAGTCTGGATGTCAACATCTGGAACACGATCGATGCCGCCGCCACCAAACCGTTCGGCTACATGCCGTTTTATCCCGGTCCGGGACTCGGCGGCCACTGTATTCCGATCGATCCGATGTTCCTCTCGTGGCACGCCAACCAGCAGGGGATCGAGACCCGGTTTATCAATCTGGCCGACCAGATCAACCGGGAGATGCCCGACCACGTCGTCGATCGAGTCGTCAGACAGCTCAACGACTGTGGGCTGGCGCTGTCGAACGCGGAAATCCTCGTTCTCGGCGTCGCCTACAAAGCCGATGTCTCGGACACGCGTGAATCGCCCGCGATCGATATTATCGACACACTCACCGACTGGGACGCAACCGTCGAGTATCACGACCCCCACGTCGGAGAACTCGATGTCCTCGATAGCCACTACGAGTCGGTCGATCTGACTGCTGATCGCGTGGCGAGTGCTGACTGTGTGCTGCTGATCACCGACCACTCTGGGTTTGATATGCAAGAGATCGTCGACAACGCCGCGCTTGTGTTCGATACCCGAAACGCAACCAGCAGCCATGAGGGCGATCATATCGTCCGACTTTGAGGCCACGGTTCCGTCTGGCTCTGAGACCATGGCTCACCCTCGGTGACGGTCGGACTGGAACGTCTCGCCGACGATCCGAACCCCTGATTGTTTGACCGAAGTCGATACACTCAACCCGTGGGACTGTCGATACCAGATATGCCGACTGCACTCGTGACGGGCGTGGCTGGATTCGTCGGCTCGAATCTCGCCGACGCACTACTCCACCGAGGCTACACTGTTCGAGGTATCGACAACTTCGCCACCGGCCGACAACAGAATCTCAACCCACTCGTCGATCAAGCGGAGTTTTCGTTCAGCGAAGTCGACATCTGCGATGCCGATGGCGTCGCCGAACGCATGGAGGGCGTCGACTCCCTCTTTCATCAGGCGGCCGTTCCCTCGGTGCCCCGGAGTGTCGATGATCCGGTGACCTCGACGGATGCCAACTGCACGGGAACCGCGACCGTGCTGAACGAGGCCCGAAAAGCCGACGTGGAGACGGCAGTCGTCGCCTCCTCGTCGTCGGTGTATGGCTCCAGCGAGCAGCTCCCGAAAGTCGAGACGATGCCGGAAAACCCCGAATCACCGTACGCGCTCTCCAAGCACTATACAGAAAAACTCGCCCTGCAGTTCAGCGATCTCTACGATATCGATACTGTTGCGCTACGGTATTTCAATATCTTCGGCCCGCGACAGGACCCCTCGGGGGCCTACGCCGCTGTGATTCCGAAGTTTATCCATCTGATGCTCGACGGCGAGCAGCCGGTCATCTACGGCGACGGCGAGCAGTCTCGTGATTTCACCTACATCGAAAATGCGATCCAGGCCAACGTGTTGGCCGCCGAGGGCGAGGTGACCGGCGAGGCGTTCAACGTCGGCACCGGTGGCCGCGTGACCGTCAACGAGCTCGTCGAGAGCCTCAACAGCCAGCTCGGCACGGAGATTGACCCGATCTACGACGACCCGCGTCCCGGCGATGTCCCCCACTCTCATGCGGATATCTCGAAGGCGCGTGAGCTGCTGGGGTACGAGCCTGCGGTGTCGTTCGAAGAGGGACTCGAACACACTATCGACGCTCTCAGATCAGCCTGAGATGAGTCCTGGACCCATCACTCCGTCGGAGTCGGCTCCGACAATCGATGAGCTTTCGGTTGCAGTTGCCCACTGGCATATCGACTCGTGGGGTGGTGCCGAGTATCTGGTGACAAAACTGGCCGAAGCCGTCGGCGAATCGACGGTGTACACGGTCGGTGAGCCGGAACCCGACAGCGACAACCCCTACGGAGACATCGAGTTTTACGACGTGACCGCCGACCTGCCGGAGTGGACCACAGGGGTGCGAAAACGGCTGGGTCGGCCGGCCGAATACAGCCTCTGGGAAGATGTCGACTGGCGGACCTACGGTAGTCCCAACGTGCTCATCACATCGGGATCGACCCCGCGGGCAGTGATTACGCCGGAGACCACCCTCCATTGCAACTACTGTCACTCCCCACCACGCTGGTTTTACGATCTCTACCACGACCGAAAGAACTCACTGGTCGGTCAGCTGGCCCGGCCTGTGGTGCGCTATCTCAGGACGCGAGACAGCGCGATAGACAACCGCGTCGACCAGTATCTCGCCAACAGCCCGGTCATCGCACGCCGCCTCTGGAAATACTACAAACGGGACGCCGAGGTCGTCTACCCGCCGGTCGAACTCGGCCGGTATGAAGACCGCGGCGATGAGGGGTTCTACTTCCATCTCGGACGGCTCGATGTCGAAAAGGGAATCGAGGCCATCGTCGAGGCCTTCGAGGGACTCGACCAGCGGATCGTCTTTGCTGGCGGCGAGGGTGATGCCGGCGTTGTCGACCGTATCCGGGCGGCCGACAACATGGAGTACGCCGGCTTCGTCTCCGAGGACGAGAAGTACGAACTCCTGGGGCGCTGCCGGGCGGTCGTCTTCAACGGCCGCAACGAGGATTTCGGGATCGTCCCGATCGAGGCCAACGCGAGCGACAAACCCTGTCTCGCCAGAAACGATGGGTTTCCTGGGCTGTTCGTCGGGGCCGGAGAGAACGGCCTGCTCCACGACGGCTCGGCGGCATCGATCCGGGCTGCGGTCGACCGGCTGGAACGCGAGGGGGTGTCGGCTGATCCGACCTCGTTCATCGAGCCGTTTTCGATGGCTACATTCGAGGACCGACTCCGGGCGACGGTTGCCGAGACAGTCGAATCGTTCCAGGGACGCTTCACCTACGAGCGGTAACGCCACGGCTGTGAGAGAAATACAAAGCTTATAGGTCACCATCGGAGAGAGTGGGCAACAGACCGTTTGAGAGGATCCACACAATGCGAATCGGCCAAACCTCGTTCGTCGTTTTCGTTTCGAAGTTCCTGAGTTCTGGGCTCGGCTTCGCGGCGACACTCGTGTTTGCCCGGGTCGTTGGTGCGGAGGTCCTCGGCTACTACTCGCTGGCACTTGTCGTTAGCAAATGGCTGCGAACCGGTGGTGAGGTCGGCGTCGCATCGGCGATAAAAAAGCGGATGAGTGAATCGGACGAGAAAGCAGCCTACTTCACTGCCGGGCTGGTCATGGTCGCTGCGGTCGGGGCGGTTGCCTCGCTCGGGGTCATTCTGTTCAGGAATGCCGTGAACTCGTATGTGGGTGCCGATGTCGCCCTGTTTGTCGTGCTGCTCATTATTGTTGGGCTCTTTTCGTCGCTGATTAGCTCCGCACTTCAGGGCGACCATCTCGTCCACGTTTCGGGGTTGCTTGGACCGGTTCGGATCGGAAGCCAGAGCCTCATCCAGATCGCGCTCGTGGTTGCCGGGTTCGGACTGACCGGAATGCTGGTGGGCTTTTCAGCCGGTGCTGGGCTCGTCGGACTCCTCGGGCTCGCGTTCCTCTCGGTTGGGCTCCAGCGACCGACGAGAGACCATTTTGTAAGCCTGATCGACTTCGCGAAATACTCGTGGCTCGGCAATCTCAGTGGCCGGTCGTTCACTGATATGGACTTTATCGTGCTGGGAGCGTTCGTCTCCCCCGCACTCGTCGGGATCTATCAGATCGCGTGGAATCTCACGAACTTCATCGGGATCTTCAGCACGAGTATTCAGCAGTCGACGTTTCCCGAACTGAGTCACGCTGACGCGACAGAGCGGGACAGCCTGTTCAGAACGATCGTCACCGACTCGGTCGCCAACGCCGGTCTGATTTCGATTCCAGGACTGGTCGGGGCGGTCATTATCGGGGATCGACTGCTGCGGATCTACGGCGAGGAGTTCACCCAGGGGGTTGCGGTCCTGGGGCTGCTGATCGTCGCAATGTTGATGTATGACTACCAGAGTCAACTGCTCAATGGGTTAAACGCCCTCGACCGCCCTGAACTCGCATTCCGGGTGAATGCAGTGTTTATGGGTGTCAATATCGGGCTGAACGTGGTTCTCGTCTCCCAGTTCGGATGGGTCGGTGCAGCGGTCGCAACAGTCATCTCGGCGGCTGTTGGGCTGGTTCTTGCGTTCCGGTACCTCTACGGGCTGCTGATGTTCGAACTACCGATCGCTGAGATCGGGAGGCAGTGCGTGGCAGCCACAGTCATGGGAGCGGTCGTCTTCGCGATCAGACAGCTGTTCGAAGCGAGTGCGCTCTCCAACAACGTCGTCATCGTGCTGTCACTCATCGGTGTTGGAGCCGCGAGCTACTTCGTGCTACTCTCGGTTATCTCCCAGCGGTTCCGGTCTATCGTGGTCGACAACCTCTCAGTCTCGGTCCTATATCGCTCCTGAATCACCACCAGCGGTCCGTTGTACGGCGATTGCCGAAACAAAAAGTACTTATTTGATCGTAGAGTCTCGTCTTGCGATGGGACAGAATTTCGTTCTCCTCACAGTGGATAGTCTTCGTGCGGATCATGCGACTGCGGATTCTGGGCTCATGCCACGGGTGAACGAATACACCAACGACGGTGTCCGGTTTACTCGCGCCTACGCCAACGGCTATGCGACGCCGATCTCGTTTCCGACGATTCTCACTGGTACCTATGGGGACCACTACGGCGGGACTGGATACATGTCCGAGGACCGGCCGTTCCTCGCCGCGAAGTTTCAGGCCGCTGGCTACGACACCGCCGGATTTCATACGAACCCCCACCTCCGTGACGACAAGAACTACGACGTCGGCTTCGAGACGTATAACGATTTCGACGACGAGGCCGGGGGGCTCTCACAGCTCCGGTATCTCGTCACCCAGAACCTAGACAGCAACTCGGTGCTTTATAAACTGCTCAAGCGCGGCTACCATTTCTTCAGAACGACCTCCGGGAGCAGCGACTACACCGAAGCGCAGGCGCTCAACCGGAAAGCACTCCGGTGGCTGGACCAGGAGCGCAACGATGACAGCCCGTTCTTTTTGTGGACCCACTACATGGACGTCCATTATCCGTTCTATCCGCCCGAGGAGTTCCTCGAAACGGTCACCGACAGATCGATCTCGAAGAACCGAGCTATCTCGGTCAACGGCAAGATGCACGAGGAGGGAGCGACGCTTTCGGAGACCGACACCGCCGATCTCCAGGCGCTCTACCGTGGAGATATCCGGTATCTCGACCACCACATCGGCGAGTTCATCGACGAACTGAAACAGCGCGGACTGTTCGAGGACACCGTCTTCATCGTTACCTCCGATCACGGCGAGCTGTTCGGCGAGCACGGGCTGTTCGGCCATCCGCCATCGGGATACGAAGAGAGCTTTCACGTCCCCTTCTTCTGTTTCGGTCCAGGAATCCCCGAGGGCAAGGAGATCGACGACATCGCCTCGCTGCTGGATCTGGCCCCGACTGTCGCCGACCTGTTCGATCTCGGTGAGGACGACCGGTGGGAGGGAAAGAGCCTCGTGCCGTCGCTCGGGGGCGACCGGGAGGAGGAACATGCGATGTATCTCGGCAACGAGGACGTCCTCGCCTATCAGAACGAGTCGTGGCGACTCGTCTGGTGGCGGACCATGGACAACCCCGAAGATCCGGATCGGGAGTGGGTTCTCTGGCGGCTTCCGGAGTGCGAACGCGTCCCGATTGCCGACCAGGAGGCGCTCGTCGAGCGGTTCCGCGAGGAGCTCGAAACCTACATCAGCCGGACCGAGCAGGCCGAGGAGCTGGCCGAGCCGTCGGTCGACGAGTCGACCGAAGACCGGCTCGAAGCCCTCGGATATAAATAGCCGAGACCGGCTCGGTAGGATACCGAGACGGTGAGCCCGTCCGACATATGTACACCCGAACAGACGACACGTCCTGGAAGCCAGTACCGACCGACCAGCCGGACGGCCACCGCTATCAGCCTGCCCAGTCGAGGGAACGATGATCGAGCGTCTCGGGCTGCTCACGCCTCGATACCCACCGACACGCGCCGGTGGCGGCGAACAGAGCGTGCAGCTTCTGGCAGAACATCTCGCCCAGTCGGATCGGATCGGCGAGATCACGGTGTTCAGTTTCGACGGGAGCCGGACCAGTACCGTCGGTGAGGTCACGGTGCGTCGGCTGGGCGACGTCTCCGGCCGCGTAACCGAACTCCAGAACCTGGCTGCGCTCAGACGAATCCGCCGCTGGATCGGGAGCGTCGATCTCATCCATGCCTACAACATCGGAGTTGAACCCCCTGGCCGGCTATCTCTCGGCGAGACATTCGATCCGGTCAGTTGCGACCCTGAACTCCTATCATTTCCTCAAGGCCCACGAGGTCAACCGTGTGCCCGACCGACTGGAGCGACTTTACGAACTGATCGGCTATCCGACGACCGGCCGCATCCTCCGCCACTATCAGCGCCAAACCGACCGGTTCGTCGCTATCAGCGACGCGATAAAGCGAATCTACAGCGATCATGGCCTGCCGGCGGACCGAATCACGACGGTCCCCAACATGTACGATCCGGCGTTCGATCCCCCACCGCTCACCGAGCCCAGCAATCCGTACTCACTCATCTATGTCGGTGAGTTAACGAGAAAGAAAGGCGTTCACGTGCTGCTTCGGGGCACTGGCACAGCTTCCTGCGCCGTATCAGCTTCGGATCGTCGGCACTGGTCCTCACGAATCCGAGTTCCGAACGCTCGTCCGGGAGTTGGACCTCACCGAACGAGTCGAATTCACTGGACGAGTTCCGTACGAACAGATCGGTGAGGCGTATGCTGGTGCCTCGCTGTTCGTTCACCCGGGCATCATCCCGGAGGCCTTCGGCCGAACGATTATCGAGGCAATGCAGAGTGGGTTGCCCGTCGTCTGTACGGATGTCGGGGGACCGCCGGATATCGTCCTAGACAAAGAGCTGGTGTGTGCGTCGAACAGTGCCGACGCTCTTGCAGCGGCGATTCTGCGGGCCGACTCCGTGGAACGAGACCCCAGTGCCTACAGACAGTACGTCGAAGAGAACTTCGCTCCTGAGACAGTCACCGAGCAGATGATCAATGTGTACGAGGCGGTTGCTGCGGCTGACCCGGTCTAAAGAGCGCCCCACCAGGAGAGGGCAGTTCGTCGTTTCCGTCCGACGCTGACCCGGCACCGCACTTCCTGACAGATTGTATATGGGTCAATATGAATCACAAACTATACCCACAAAGCCGGATAAGGCCATGTAAGATTATCATGAAAGTGTTAGTGACTGGCGGTGCAGGGTTCATCGGCAGTAATCTTTGTGATGCGCTCGTAGATGCCGGGCAGGATGTCGTCTGTTTCGACAACCTCGGTTCCGGGCGCAGACGGAACATTGCTCATCTGCTTGAGAAGCCTCAGTTCGAGTTTATCGAGGGCGACGTACGGGAGATCTCGACGCTGTACGGTGCCGATCAGGTGTACCATCTCGCCTCCCGGGCCTCGCCGACGGATTTCGAGTCCCATCCGCTGGATATCGCAATGACGAACACTGTCGGCTCGGAAGCGGTGTTGAGTCTGGCAGCCGAAACGGATGCCCGAGTGCTGCTGGCGAGCACCAGCGAGGTGTACGGTGATCCACTCGAACACCCCCAGTCCGAGACGTACAACGGGAACGTGAATCTACGCGGCAAGCGTGCGCCGTACGACGAGGCAAAGCGGTTCGCCGAGACACTCGCGACAATATACACACGAGAGTACGGCGTTGATACGCGCACAGTCCGCCTGTTCAACACCTACGGGCCTCGTATACAGCCGGATGATGGACGCGTTATTTCGAACTTCGTCACCCAGGCACTCCAGGGACAGGAGCTCACCGTATACGGCGATGGCAGCCAGACGCGGAGTTTCCTCTACGTCTCCGACCAGATCCGTGGCCTTCGTACCTTTATGAACACCCCTGATCTCGCCGGAGAAGTTATCAATATCGGCAGCACAAGTGAGATCTCGATTAAGGAGCTGGCGGAGCTTGTGAGCTCGCTCGTCGAGTCAGCCGCCGGGATTAGCTACCAGCCGTTGCCCCACTCAGACGATCCCCAGCAGCGACAGCCGGACATCTCACGGGCCAACAACCTCCTCGACTGGGAGCCGACCGTCGATATAGAAACCGGCCTCCAGAACGTGATCAGCTATCTCCGCGAGGAACAAACGCTTGACGCCTGACTCCTGAAGTCAACACCGATTTATATACCGGTTGTATAACGAAATCAATGAGTTCGCCACGAGTCGGTATTGTTCTCCCCTGTTACAACGAAGAGCAGTGGATCGCCGGAGCAATCGACTGCGTCCTCGACCAGAGCTACGAGAACTTCGAACTCGTCGTGGTCGACGACGGATCGACCGACGACACCGGAGCAATCGTCCAGGAGTTCGATGATCCACGCGTTCGGTACGTCCCCCAGACGAACCGAGGTGATGCGGGCGCCCGCAACAAAGGTCTCGACAGCCTCGAAACCGAGTTCTATGCGTTTATCGACGCCGATGATCGGTGGCATCCGAACAAGCTCCAGCGACAGATAGAGGTCCTGGATTCGACCGATGCGAAGCTGGTCCATGCGAATGCGAGATATATCGATGCCGACGGCAAGGAGCTAGGGAAACACCACGATGAGCCCCCGACGACGGCTGAGGACCGCCATCAGTTCCTTCGGAGTCTCTTTCTCAACAACGTTATCTGCACCTCTTCCGTGGTGTGTCATCACTCCGCAATCGATGAGAAACGGTTCGACGAGGATCTGTATGCGAACTCGGATCACGATATGTGGCTCCGAGTGGCAGAGAACCACCGAATCACATATGTCGATGAGATTCTGCTGCAGTACCGCATTCACGACGGAAACATCAGCAAGAACTACGAAAACCTGTTCGAAGATCGGAAGGCAGTGACCGAAACGTTTTCGCAACGAAACGAGTCCGTCGAAGATCTCGTAAACCAAAAGCTGTCTGATATTTATCTCACCTACGGCATCAATCTCGCACTCGACGGCCGGTCGAAGGAGGCACGTCCAGTGCTGCGGCAGGCTCTCAGATACGATTGGACCAACTGGAAAATATATGGAGCTTACCCACTGACCTACGTCGGATACCGACTGCTAAAGTCGGTATCTAAAGCTGGACAAAACTACTAACAGGCAGTCTGTGCACAAAACAAGACTTATCATCTAACGAACCTCCGAGA
>Ga0065697_1001220_pt1 | contig 13765 bp, 10 predicted proteins | sample AntLakMe24m_08um_FD_59086 | JGI IMG/M metagenome (GOLD analysis project Ga0065697, IMG submission 59086) | Hypersaline microbial communities from Antarctic Deep Lake - 24m 0.8um v2 (version 3) | ecosystem: Environmental > Aquatic > Non-marine Saline and Alkaline > Hypersaline | place: Deep Lake... | reverse complement strand
AGTGGCTATGGCCCGGGAATCGGGCATGGTTTCAGACGAACGCTTGTGCGGTTGAAGCGACCAACAGTCGGTCGACTACGCATCCGAGACGTGTTTCAGACGAACGCTTGTGCGGTTGAAGCGTGATCACTCCCGCGGCCGTCGTTGAGCACACGAGTTTCAGACGAACGCTTGTGCGGTTGAAGCCCTGTCGGTGTTGTGTCGGCAGTCGTCTCGCCGTACGGTTTCAGACGAACGCTTGTGCGGTTGAAGCAAGCGATATCAGACCTACGCGGGCGAGGCTTCCTAGTTTCAGACGAACGCTTGTGCGGTTGAAGCAGTATTGCCGCAGCGACAGATGGTTGCCGTCCGTGGTTTCAGACGAACGCTTGTGCGGTTGAAGCGGGATGGAAGCGATGGATCTCGATGATGTGAGCGTGTTTCAGACGAACGCTTGTGCGGTTGAAGCCCGCAGCAGATCAAGGACCTTTTTCTCGGTCTCGTGTTTCAGACGAACGCTTGTGCGGTTGAAGCATCCAGATCGAGATCTGGCCGAGCGACGGGTACGTCTGTTTCAGACGAACGCTTGTGCGGTTGAAGCCCCCAATCACCGTCCATCCGCTCGCGGAGATCGTCGAGTTTCAGACGAACGCTTGTGCGGTTGAAGCTGACCGATGGAGGGCCGAGCAACGCCGAACAGCAGTTTCAGACGAACGCTTGTGCGGTTGAAGCTTCGGGAACCTCCCCTAGGACGTCGACGCACTCACGGGTTTCAGACGAACGCTTGTGCGGTTGAAGCATGTAGATCCGGTCTTTACCGTATTTTGTCCACCGGTTTCAGACGAACGCTTGTGCGGTTGAAGCAACGGCTCGAGCCCGGTCGACGTTGATGTGACGCTGTTTCAGACGAACGCTTGTGCGGTTGAAGCTGGTGAGGTCCGAAGCCAACCTGGAGGACCCGCTCCGGTTTCAGACGAACGCTTGTGCGGTTGAAGCCCGCCTCTGGCACTCTTCATGCTAACCTTGGCACTCGTTTCAGACGAACGCTTGTGCGGTTGAAGCTCGGAGTTGCACTGGCAATAGGCGCGATGTTCTTGTTTCAGACGAACGCTTGTGCGGTTGAAGCCACAAGCCGGGCTTCGGTGATCTCCACGTCGAAGGTTTCAGACGAACGCTTGTGCGGTTGAAGCTCTGGTGGCGTGACTGGCCTCCCAGCACCGACGGTGTTTCAGACGAACGCTTGTGCGGTTGAAGCGGGCGTGGCGGCGGTGAGCACCGCCCAAATGTTACTGTTTCAGACGAACGCTTGTGCGGTTGAAGCGACTACAGACGGGCCCTAATGGGCCCGATGTGTGTTTGTTTCAGACGAACGCTTGTGCGGTTGAAGCTGGTCTCTCAGCGCTCGATCGAACGTGTAGAGAGTTTCAGACGAACGCTTGTGCGGTTGAAGCGGCAACAGTCCCGTACACGTCATCTGACGGTAACCTGTTTCAGACGAACGCTTGTGCGGTTGAAGCCTGACCAGAGTCAATAACCCACGGCACATCCGAGGTTTCAGACGAACGCTTGTGCGGTTGAAGCCCCCGCGCGTACTCCCGAAACTCTCGCTGAGTGCCTGGTTTCAGACGAACGCTTGTGCGGTTGAAGCGATCTCGACGTAGTCCGCGGCTCCTGACCATGATCGTTTCAGACGAACGCTTGTGCGGTTGAAGCGCACTCTCGCAGGTCCCCGTTGTGCTTCTCGATGTAGTTTCAGACGAACGCTTGTGCGGTTGAAGCATCCGTCGACCACCCCGATCAGTATCGCACCGGCCGGTTTCAGACGAACGCTTGTGCGGTTGAAGCACATCGTCGACGAACTCGTCTGAAGGCTTCCCGGTTTCAGACGAACGCTTGTGCGGTTGAAGCGACTACGAGAACGGGAAGACTGACACGACGATCACTGTTTCAGACGAACGCTTGTGCGGTTGAAGCTAACTGAACCACTCTCTTGCCATGACGAAACTGCCTGTTTCAGACGAACGCTTGTGCGGTTGAAGCGATCAGCCCTTCGAGGGCCACCGTCACGGTGCGAAACACGTTTCAGACGAACGCTTGTGCGGTTGAAGCCCTTTATATTGACCAAACTAACAGTTTGGTAGGTCTGTTTCAGACGAACGCTTGTGCGGTTGAAGCCAATCGATGACGGCCCAGGCCCATATCCCGACACACCGTTTCAGACGAACGCTTGTGCGGTTGAAGCCCGTTTCACAGGGCGACGGAACATTATCTATGCAGTGTTTCAGACGAACGCTTGTGCGGTTGAAGCCGCCACTCGCCGCCGATGTTGCGCTCCAACTGGAGAACGGTTTCAGACGAACGCTTGTGCGGTTGAAGCCAATCCCTAACTGTTTCTGATACCCACGACTCACTGTTTCAGACGAACGCTTGTGCGGTTGAAGCCCTCCTTGGCCCAGGGACCGTTGTGAAACACCTTCAGTTTCAGACGAACGCTTGTGCGGTTGAAGCTGTATTTGCGTTTTACTCATACGTTCGTCGCTCGTTTCAGACGAACGCTTGTGCGGTTGAAGCTCGATCAAGTATTCCGAGGAAAGCCCCACACCGTAGTTTCAGACGAACGCTTGTGCGGTTGAAGCGCGCCGCTCTGGATCAGCCTTGGTCTTGGCGGCGCGTTTCAGACGAACGCTTGTGCGGTTGAAGCCCGTTCCAGAGCCCATGGTCAGTGGGTCAGAAAACCGTTTCAGACGAACGCTTGTGCGGTTGAAGCTTCATCGTCCCGCCGGGAGCGAGCGACAGTCGCATCCGTTTCAGACGAACGCTTGTGCGGTTGAAGCATCGAAGGTGGCAAGCAGGTGAACGGAGTGACCGCGTTTCAGACGAACGCTTGTGCGGTTGAAGCATAGACAGCGCCGCCGGTGTCGTCGTGAGCCTCGAACGTTTCAGACGAACGCTTGTGCGGTTGAAGCCGCGTCACGCGGTCCACGGCGTTCCAGAACATTCTCGTTTCAGACGAACGCTTGTGCGGTTGAAGCGCGGATGGATATCACGCTGTTGACCGACGATACCCAGGTTTCAGACGAACGCTTGTGCGGTTGAAGCACGAATCGAATCCCGACCGGGACCAGCGAGATGTTCGTTTCAGACGAACGCTTGTGCGGTTGAAGCAAGCCGCGAGGTATCACGACTCACCAGAAGTACTGGTTTCAGACGAACGCTTGTGCGGTTGAAGCAAACAACTCGTCCTTGACGTCCCCGATGCTCAGAAGTTTCAGACGAACGCTTGTGCGGTTGAAGCGATAGATCATACAATATTGGTACAGAACTACCCATAGTTTCAGACGAACGCTTGTGCGGTTGAAGCGACCAGTCGACGACTGCGGAGCTGACCACTTCGATGTTTCAGACGAACGCTTGTGCGGTTGAAGCATTAGCCGACGTATCGCTTCGCTTCGAGAGGCTTTGTTTCAGACGAACGCTTGTGCGGTTGAAGCTCCCACATCTCCAGGGCGAACTGAATGATGCGCTCCGGTTTCAGACGAACGCTTGTGCGGTTGAAGCACCGCGTCGTGGACCAGTTCGCTCACGTAGTCGGAGTTTCAGACGAACGCTTGTGCGGTTGAAGCGCCCAACAGTTGGCCGGGAAGGGCGGCCAGCGCGGTTTCAGACGAACGCTTGTGCGGTTGAAGCGAACTGCTGTGGCTGGTAGGCCGCAAAGACCATTGTTTCAGACGAACGCTTGTGCGGTTGAAGCATCCCAGAACGGTTGATATCCAACACGTCGATGAGGTTTCAGATGTACCCTTGTGGGGTATAAGCGTTGCACACTATCACAAGAGTTCTTGGTGAGATGTTCTCACGGTTGCCTATCTCAAAGACGTTCCCTCGACTACCAATACTCTCTTTTTCGATAACATACAGACTAACTTCTNTCTTCCTAAACGTAAGCCCCTAGAATTAAGTGATAGCCGACGTTCACTTCTGATATGATGAGAATAGCGTGACTTGCCCAGGAACCGGCCAGGCCAATGGTCGGTTCGATAACTGGGCACGGCAGTGGTACCGCATCATCAAAAAACTCGCTAAGCGGCTACCAAGTCAATATAAGATATAAATGGCATTAGATGTTTCGGGATGTTTGTTCCAGATGTTCGCTAATGCGGTTGAAGCTGTCTCCCGGAAACGTATGCCATTACAAGTTTCAGATGTACTCAAGTGAGATGAAGTAGTCATCAATTTGTAATTCAAAAAATGCACACAGAAAATGTCATGGTGGGAACGTGCGGCTCCTAGTCCGCCTTTCGGCTCGCACCGATACCAGCTACGACAATACGTATCACCACAAACTTCGTGGTCGGCTTTGGTGTGGCCTCCAAGGCACGGAGTTTGAGAAATATCACGATGCAGATCGACCTGTGGGTTTCACCTACAGCAACCCATTCCCGCCTGGGGACATGTCTGAGGGAGATAAGCGGACACTCCTTGTCTCGGCACCACAAGAACAACTCCTCGCAGCTATTGCTGAGGATTTCATCGAAGATCGGGAACTCAACATCGGAGAGATGCCTTTCCATATCGATGAGATCACAAATATAAGCCCGGATGTAGGTGAGCCAGGTAGCACCGGGACGATTGAGACTGGAACAGGCGTATTAGTCCGAATCCCACCGTGGCGCGCCGAGGACTACGGTATTGAACCAGAAGGTGACGAAGCAATTTTCTGGCAGCCAGAACACTCAATGGAACCGTTTGTCACCCAGATCGAAGACAATCTTGACAAGAAACATGGTCTGTTCTGTCCCGACTATCTTCCAGGGCCAAACTCAAAAAGACTAACGATCTCTTCGAGAGCTACGAATTGATCAAAACCTTCGCAGTTCCAGTCACTGTTACTGAGGGTGTCGAAATGACGTATGTCCTCAGTAAGTGGCGCTTCGAGTACCAGGTCCGAGATGACGACCATCGTCGACATCTCAATCTGGCACTTGATACAGGGATTGGCGAACGCAATGGCCTCGGGTTGGGATTCATTAACATCACCTATGACAACTGAATCTGAACCCCCAGAGTCGACGGCCGTCAGTCGGATGCAAAACCGGATCCCGGCGTCACTCTACGAAATCGCTTGGCAATACTCGCTATTCGATTGGCTAGATGCTGCTGAATCGGAAGCTATCGATTGGGACCTAGCGCCGGAACACTTAGCATACCTCACGCCACGCGCGAAAAGTGGCCTCGTTTGGGGCTGATGGATAGCCTGATCACCGTCTATGCAGATCTCTCCGATCCAGACAACCCAACCCTCGGATCGGAAGGAACCGACAATGGCCCAGTAGAGTTCTCTGTGTTCACCGAGCAGGATCGGTTCAAAGTCGGCCACTCCTATCCGGAAGGCAAGACGAGTAGTATGACGGACTACTCGATTACGACTCACAAAGGAGCCGACGCTCATCACATTGCTGGCCTCCGTGATGATGCGTGGTGGACGAACAACATCCAGGACCGATTCACCGATTGGGCTCAAAGCGAGTATGCTGATCAAGTCCGTGAGGACGCTTCCGATGAGGATGCAGCAATCCTTGAGGGACTGGCAGCTCTCGGTGATGATGACGATGTGATGGCCGATCTTGCTGATGCGTTTCTCGATCTCGTCGGTAGTGAAGACGATGAGATTGAGGCTCTGATTACGGTGGCCGTCAAATTACCAGGCGAGGACGAGTACAAGCTTCCTGGCGAGGTCAATGTGCTCAACGATGTGATGCGGGCAAAAAAGGCAGATCGCCTGCAAAACATCTCCGTTGAGGATGCCAGTGGGGAGGCTACCGGCTACGTCACTGGAGAAGACCAAACGGTAACCGGTGGCTCACCCGGGCTCTTCGGGATGTACGGCAAGAAACAGCGAGAGCACTTCCACGATCTCGACACAGATGGGAGCTCAGCGTGGCGCTCGCGACCACTCTCATTCGATGTGGCTGCTGCAGTTGCGGTGGCAGGCTCGCTGTTTGATGACTTCTTCCGAGGCCTTGGGAGTAGTCGTCGACTGTACGTCCTGCCGTATCTGGCGGCGCGTCGAGATGACATCGACCCAGTAACATTCCGGTGGTTCCGCGATGAGGTCTACAATCGGATTCAGTCTGCAGAGGGTGGCAGCGACGGCAACTTCGATGCCGAGTTAGAGGATGTGATTCGGCAAACCCGTCAGAGTGAAGCGGACTCTTCAGGGGAAGCCGAGTCAGAGGCCCTGTTCGGAGAGAGTGATCCATCAGCCTGGGATCGGGTTCGCATTGCAATCGTCCATCAGGTCACGGGTAACCCTGATCGAGTGTTCTTCGATACGCTCGATGGGCTCTCCCGTGCTGCAGAGCTTGAGGATGTACACAATCGCGTAACAAAGTCGACAGTATTCTCGAACGACGGGATCTTTGTCGATAACCCATCACCGGAATCGAGCCCATTACTCGGACGAGAACTGCCTTTGACACGGTATATCCTCTATGGGGGCTACTTCCAGCGAACGACCGAACCAACGCGAAGCAGTCGATCTGCATCCGATACACCTGGAGCAGGGGATGCAGACGACAGTCGAATGGAGCCTGTTCGGACGCTCCTGACCGATGGTCGTCTCGATTCGAGTGGGCTTCTCGAACGATACGTCCATCAGTTGGTCCAAGACCAGCGACAACAGTTCGATGGCGAAAGTCAGTACATCGCGTTCCCAAAGCGGAGCGTTGTAGAGCAGTATGTCCAGCTTCGGGCACTCTCGGATGCTGAGGCGATCGATACGACAGACACAGTTTCGTTCATAACGACAGCTATGGCAGATACATTCGACACCCAAGACGATCGACTCGAACAGTTCATCAAAAGTCACGAGGTCCTCAATAATGATCCCGAACAGGCAGTCTTCCTGCTGGGAGGCCTCATTGGACGGATCTCTGCCTACCAGAGCTACGAAGGTATCGCTTCGACACTGATCCGGCGGTATCCGGTCGACTACCTGACCAAACAGACAGTCAAAGAGGTGACCAAAGAGATAATGCAGATGAACAATTCCTACGCTGAAGCAGATGACAATCGATCCTACTGGACCAACAGTCGGTATACCGACAAGCTACCGAACCTGATGCTTTCGGCGAACCCGTCTAGCTGGTCACTCACCGAGGCTGAGCTTCAGTGGGTCTACAGCCTCGGGATTGCCTACGGGTTGAGCGATAGCAGCCTCGAAGAACAGGACGACGAAGAAACCGACGCCGAAGCAACCAACTAAAACCAATGTCAGACACTACCACCGCCGCAGATGCCGAAGAAAGCACCGATGCAGTCGAAAACCGATCAGAGATCGTCTTCGTCTACGACGCCGAAGACACGAACCCCAACGGAAATCCACTATCGTCAAACGACAAACCTCGTATCGACGAGACCACTGGTGCTGCAGTCGTCACCGACGTCCGACTCAAGCGATATCTTCGAGACCAGCTTGATGACGACGACTTCGGGATCTACGTCAAGAACCCAACGAAGAGTGATACCGAGGACGTGCCTGGACGCGACGAACTGTTCACGCGTGTCACTGGCTTGGATAGCGATTCGCTGGACGAAATGAATGGCAATGAAGCCGCCGTGAGCTTCCTCCAGCATGCTGTCGACGTTCGGTACTTTGGTGCGACCTGTTCGTTCAGCAGCGACTTCCAGAGCCAGATCGGTGAGGGCTTCCCCGGACAATTTATCGGGCCAGTGCAGTTCAGTCACGCCCGGAGTCTCAATACAGTCGTCCAGAAAAGCGAGTCCAAACAGCTCTCGACAGTGGTTGCCAGCAGCGAGGGCAACGAGCAAGGGACGTTTGCGACGGACAACCGGCTCCAGTATGCTATCTTCCCGTTCCACGGAATCGTCAATGAGGTCGGAGCAGACGATACGCTTCTGAGCCAGACAGATGTCGAACGGCTGGATACACTACTGTGGCGTGCCGTGAAGAATCAAACCCTGACGCGATCGAAAATCGGACACCAGCCACGGCTGTATCTCCGTGTCGAGTACAGCACCGACGCATTCCACAATGGCACTCTCGACGACGGTCTGGAACTGACCCAGGAGCTCCCAGATACAGAACTCCGTAACATCACAGATGTCGTGGTCAACGTGGATGGGCTCCTCGAAGAGATAGAAGCAGACAGCAAACACGTGGCATCAGTCCACCTCACTACGGATCGACATCTCACGGTCGAAGCCGACGGCGAAACTGGTGGCCCAGAGCTGCTGGTTGATGAACTCAAGAGCATCGTTGGCGATGATTCTGTGATCGAAGTCGACCCATACGACGCATGACCACAGAGGTAGACGTCGCTGGTCGCAAGTGTCTCTCGTTTACCGTTCGGGGACCGTGGGCCCACTTTCGACGGGTCGACGCGACTACTGAGAAGCTCACCTACCGGGTGACTTCCCCGGACAACAGTCGCTGGGCTACTTGCAGCGGTGCTTGGCGAGCCTCGTGACTCCTACTACGAGACTTTCGCCAAGGATGCCTCAGCGATGGCGATTTCGCCGGTCTGTAGTCTCGAAACTCAGTCGATCCCAATGTTGACGCTGCCGACGAACAGCGGGGATATCAAATCAGCGGAGGGAATCTCGGGGAAGACGGTGATCGATCCAAAGGTTATCGCAACCGAACGAAAACGCCGAACCTTCGAGTACGTGGTTGATGCTGGCTATCGAATCGATCTGATACTCAACGACACTGAGACATTCGACCGACTCCGAGAGTACCTCGAAACTGGAAAGGCAGTCTATACGCCGGCACTCGGCAAATCTGAGTGTCTAGCTACCTTCGAGGATGTGAGTGTTACCACGGTCACTGCAGGTGGTAACGATACAGCGATCTCTTCGACTGTCCCGGAGGAACACGTCGTTCCAACACCAGGAACACCACTCCGAATGGAGCGAACTCCTGCCTATATGACGGCCGAAGATGGCGGTCGACGGACCACTGAGTTTGCATCCTACGCCTATGCCCCAGAGGGCGAGAAACTGGCTGCCCCAGACGCCCCTGTATCGACTGTCGAGGGCCGAACCGTCTGTTTCCAATGATCGACGGCCGCTCATCACTCAAATCGTTTGAAGCCCGTCCCGGTCAATCTGTGGAGCGTCATCGTTCGGGGTGTCGCTGCTGCAGCTGGAGTATTGTCCAGCGGGGAGACACCGTATGGTGATGAGTGGGAGACAATCATGGAGACACTTGCATGGACACACGATATTGGGAAGCTAACTAGCTTCTTCCAGACGTATGTCGGCAGCGAGGGTCGTGATAGTGGCGATAATCGAAAGCTGACCTATCACGGCGAAGTGAGTGCCTTCGTAACGCTACAGGCCCTTTCGGCCCGCGACTGTACGGCCGAAACCGCAGCTGCTGGGTTTTTTTGCCGTTGCAAAACACCATTCTGTCCTCAACAATCTCCGGTCAGATCTCAGAGAGTATTCGCATGATTCGACGCGGATAAACAATCGATTCGACAGAGTAGAAACCCAACTCCAGGATATTGATGCCAACGCATCGGTAGCCGCGGATTACGTGCTTCGGCAGGCGACAGACGGGCATCTCGGTTGGGAGAATATCTGGTCCGAGAGTGTCGAAAACTACCGTGAGACGATCGGGAATCTCACTTCTCGAACTGATGATGAGAAATTCTATGGCTACGTTCTCAAAATGTGGTCGAAGCTTGTCACAGCCGACAAATCTGATGCCAGTGGGCTTACGACACCGGAGAATCTCACAGAACTCTCCGATTCAGTATTGCCCTCGGTTTCGTGTTTAACCGAGCATATCGAGCGTATTTCTGATACACGGCTCCCAAGCGGGAAGCTATCAAGAAGCTACCTTACCGATCCGTATAGTGACCTGCCCGGTAAGGAGGCAACGACCGAACAACGCCTTGCTGCAATTCAGACAGCCGCGAACGCTCGGGCTACGGCTGCGATTCGTTCGGCAGCAAATAGTGACAAACAAGTCTTTGAGCTAACGTTGCCAACAGGCTTCGGCAAGACATACGCTGGATTGCGGGCTGCTCTGATGCGGGCCGAAGACAACGGCAGTCGTGTCATTTACGCACTGCCATACACTTCGATTATCGATCAGGTAGACCAGGAGGTACAGGAGATCTTTGGGCTTGAACCATGGTCTCTTGCATACACGATCCACCACCACCTCGCAGACACACGGACAGATTTCAATGAGCTCCGGTCTGACGGATACAGTACAGGACGGGACACACTCCACGCAGAAGCCTGGCGCTCCGGGTTCGTGTTGACCACATTTACGCAACTCTTCGAGAGCCTTGCAGGCCCACAGAATGTCCAGTCGATGAAGCTGCCAGCTCTCCAAGACAGTGTCATCGTTCTTGACGAACCACAGGCCGCGTCGCTGTCATGGTGGGCACTGATCGGACGGCTAGTGGCATATCTCACCGAAGAGTACAATGCAACGGTCATTTTCATGACCGCGACACAGCCGAAAATCCTCGATCAGTTGGACGAGGTGCCAACGCCGACACCACTGGTTGAGATGCAACCCGAGTATACCGATCTGTTGGTCGACGATCCGAGAGTCGAGTTTGTACTGCATGATAGTCTCACGGGGCATCTCGATAGGGGGCACACGGGTCTGCTCGGGCTTGATGATGCAGCGACAGAACTGCGAACTAAGACCACCAGTGGCAAGAATACGCTTGCTATCGTCAATACGGTCGAGTCTGCGGCTACACTCTCAGAGTACGTGTCGACGGAGTCTTCAGTTGCACTTGGAGAGTCGTTTGGTTGTCTTTCAACAGGAACACCAGGGTGAATTTGATCCAGAGGCCTATCTCGAAGAGCTTGCAGACAGCACTCAGGATGTCGACCTGCTTACGGCAGTCCTGACAACTCGACTTCGGCCGACTGACCGGCGGGCGCTACTGGCTGTGCTCGATCGAGTTTTGGATCCAGACACGAAGACGCCGTTTGACTCGATTCCAACGGTGACAATCTCAACCCAGCTTATTGAGGCGGGCGTCGACGTCAGCTTTGACCAGCTCTACCGTGACTTTGCGCCACTGCCAGCGATCGTTCAAGCAGCTGGTCGGTGTAATCGATCGTTCGGTGGGGCTACGAGCTCAGTTACTGTCTGGCGACTTGACAGCCCCCCAAAGAGTGACTTTGTGCCAAGTGAACTGATCTATGGGGAGAAATCACTGTTACGGCCGACTGAATCTGTCTTCCGCCACCTCCGTGCGGAGACTGGAGAGAGGCTTTCAGAAGCCTCGGTGATTACAGATGGTGTTGAGAAATATTACGAGGACCTGCATACTCAGCGGTCTACCGGTGAGACCACAGATCGGCTTGTGACCGCCTTTGACACTGCGAAGGGCAAGATACTCCGGAATGCATCGTTGATCCAACAGGAGTATGCGACCCAGGACGTGTTGGTGCTTGTGACCACCGATGAAGTCGAGATATATGAACGGTATCAGCAAGCTCAGGATGATGGGCGGTGGAAAGACGCACGTAAGCGATTCCAAGAACTCAAATCATGCTTGATTTCTGTGCCGGTTAGTAGTGAGTCGACAGACGATGTCTTGGTTGTCAGCCCAGCAAAGAGTTTCACTGAGTATGAGCTTACTACTGGTCGAGGCGTCTGTCTTGAGGACCTTGTTACAGACTGTGAAGTGTAAGGAAGCTGCGTAGGCATCAGAACTTCTTCGGAGTTCTGGAGTAGTTCTGCTCTTTCAGTAGTCAACGGAACTGCTTTGTGTCATTATCTGGTAGAAATTTCTATGCCGGGCCGATCTGGCGTTATTTCAGACGAACTCTCGTGAGGTTGAAGCGCCGAGGCCGGGCAGCTGCAGATGGCCGAAGCGACGTTTCAGACGAACCCTTGTGGGAGTCGTTCCTCTTTCACTATGGTTTACAATCATTTTTGTACTATCAGTACACACGACATATCGCACGATGTCAACAACCCCCAGAGGTGAGTCAAGCAAGTGCGCGTGATGGTTCATCTCTCCGCGCGTGCGGACACAGCATATCAGAACGACTACCACCACAAGCTCCGCGGTCGACTCTGGAACGCCCTCGATGAGACCCCATACGACGACCGGCATGACACGGGCGAACCGCCGGGATTCGCGTTTTCAAACCCATTCCCCCCGCACGACATGCAAGCGGGCGACGACCGCAAGCTGCTGGTTTCCTCGGTCGATGAACAGTTGCTCGCCAACGTGGCGGCGGACCTGCTTGAGGAGCCGGAGCTCAATATCGGCGAAATGCCGTTCCATGTCGACGACGTAACCTCTCTCGAACCCGATGTCGGCGAGCCCGGCACCCGCGGGACCATCGAGACCGGGACCGGTCTCTTGGTGCGCATTCCACCGTGGCGCTGCGAAGAGTACGGGATCGACCACCCCGGTGGCGATACGGCGGTATTCTGGCGGCCAGAACATACCACGAAGCCGCTTCGTGCCCAACTGGAGGCGAACCTCGATCAGAAGTATGCGCTGTATGCTCACGATCACCTTCCGGGACCGAGCGACGTCGACGGCGATCTGTTCGACGGCTACGAACTCATCAAGACGTTCGCGGTCCCGGTGACAGTGTCCGAGGGCCAGGAGATGACCTACGTCCTGAGCAAGTGGAAGTTTTCGTATACTGTTCGGGACGATCACCACCGTCGACATCTCAATCTCGCACTCGATTGCGGGCTTGGCGAGCGGAACTCGCTGGGACTCGGATTTATAAATATCACCGACAAGACCCGACCCGGCGAGAGCGAACTGGAGGGGCGGGATGCTTTCGCCTGAGGCGTTCCGCGAAGCCTACGACGATGAGGAGCTGGCCGCCGAACTGCCGGACTCCCCAATTGGCTCGCTCCGTGATCTCCAGTACCTCTACGGCAAGCTCTACACGCTCGCCACGACGGGTGGTGGCGAGTACGCCTCGTACTTGACCCCCGATGCAGCGGGTGATCTCGTCGACACGGATAACAGCCTGATCGTGGTTCGGGTCGACGTCTCGGGCGACGAGCCACGGTTGGCTGACGACGGGATCGGCCCAGTACAGGTGACGAGGTACACGAAGGATCGAATCCAGCAGGTCGGCCACTGCAAATTTTCGGCAGCAGCCGGAATCGATCACAGTGTTACCCACCAAGCCGGGCGAAACAGCAAGCCTGAGAAACTGGCTCGCTACGCGAAAGAACGGCTGACACGGTGGGCCACCAACGACGTAGTTGCGGGCGTAGCCGAGGAACATCCGAGGGGGCTGGATCATCGACAAACTCGCCGAACTCGGTGCGGACGAGACAGCGAGTCGATACGATCGAGGAAACCCTCACGCGGAAACTGGGCGGCGAGTCGGCGACCTCGCTGTTGACGGTACAGGTGAAGGTCGACCCCGATGGCGAGTATCAGTGGCCGGGCGATCTCGACGTGTTCAACGAGGCCATGCGGCAGCGGAAGCTCTCGAAGCTCGTCACGAAAAACAAGGCCGACGACTCGTCGGGCGATGCGACCGATCTCGTCACCGGTCGGCCCGCCCGGACGGTCGGTACTTCCGAGGATCCGCAGAACTACTTCCTCGGCAAACAGCTCGAAAAATTCCCTGGTCTCGACATCGAAAACGCGTGGCGATCACATCCGATCTCGGAGGATGCCGCGATCACAGTGATGAACGCCGAGACGTTCGTCGAGGCCTGTACCTACCGGACCTTCGGCACGAAGGTATACGTACCTGCCCTACGTGTTCGGTCGACTGACGACTACGAAAA
>Ga0065697_1000250_pt1 | contig 13796 bp, 7 predicted proteins | sample AntLakMe24m_08um_FD_59086 | JGI IMG/M metagenome (GOLD analysis project Ga0065697, IMG submission 59086) | Hypersaline microbial communities from Antarctic Deep Lake - 24m 0.8um v2 (version 3) | ecosystem: Environmental > Aquatic > Non-marine Saline and Alkaline > Hypersaline | place: Deep Lake... | reverse complement strand
GATGACCTTCGCCGTGTACCGTCATCGGTGTCCTCAGGTTCGGATTCAACCGGAGCCTCTCTGCCAAGGGTCATCTGATCCTCATCGCCGTCCTCATCCGCTTCTTCCAAGACAGAGTCGTTGTACTCGATGAGATACAGCTTGGAGTGAACCTCCTTGTTCTCACAGAGGTAGATTACGAGCTTGCCTTCGCTCCTGAGTTGTTCAAGCCGNTCTGCGAGGTCCGGCTTGTCGATGAGGCGTTCGCGGTAGTCGGAGACGTCCCCGACGATTACCTCTAGGAAGTCCAANTCGTCGAGGTCCTCGAAGAGGTCCAGAATAAACTCAGGGGAGTCACAATAGGTGACGACCCGCATTCGTTTTGCGCCATCGAATACGTCGGAGAATGACCGCCAGCTCTTGAAAATCTCGACGTGGCTGTGATCATTGCTTCCGGTATCGAGAGGCACATCGAACTTCATTGGATTCGAAATGGGACCTTCATCATTTAGGTGTAATCCGGCTGAGGTTCGTGAGGGTCACTTTCCGCACGACAATCTGTTGGTTCAATCCCCCAGATGTAATCTCGGCTCGTTTGTCGGATGGGTGCCGACTCGTGTATCTATATGCCATCCTCTTTGAGGCCACCAATACCCTGTCAGAAAATAAGTGTTCCGATTAGGACCATTCGAAATACAGTATTATGGAAATACTGCCATCAAAAAGTAGTTATACTTCTAGTCTGGTTGGACTATTATGGCAACAGACCCCCCTGACCGCGAGTAATCTCGTCGCGGCAGAACGAGATGGCGAGTACGGTCTTACAGTCCCGTTGCGGATAGACAAGGTCGAACGAACCCCAGACCACGACTGGTGGGCGCAGCTTGTCCACTGTTCAGATGTGCTGGGGACGCACGTGAAGCTCACAGTTTTCGACGATGACGACTGCGATCTCGTTGACTACTCCTTTGAAGAAGGTACCTGGTATGAATTCGACGACGTCAACCCTGACGTGTACCAGGGAACCATCGGTATCAAAGCGAAGTGGGATCGGCAGGTCCACCAGCTCCCTGGCCGCCCAGAGATGTCGCCTTCAGACACGACTGACACTGTTCGTCGACTCGGTGCAGCCGATGCCATTGCAGCACTCGACATCGAGACGATTACGACTGTTTCCGAGCGAGAACTCGAACCACCGAACCCAGACCATCAGGAACTACTCTGTACCGGCGTTGGATACCGAGGCAGTCNGAACGAGGAGATTGAGGCTGAGGTCCTCTTCCGTGAAGACGAGACTGCTTCTGCAGAACTCGACGCTATTGAGGCGGTTGTGAACTGGATCGATGCGAAGGATGTCGATGTTCTCATCACCTTCGGGGGCGCGTGGTTCGACCTCCCAGTCNTGGTGGGTCGTGCGGAACGGGCCGCTGCGGAAATCGGTGAGCCTGGACGAGCAGAGAATGTACGTACAGCACTCGAGTCNTACTACCATGCCGACCTCTCGTCGGCAAAGAATCGGGTGCTTGGGGAGGGTTCGACTTGAGGATATGGCTGAACATGTTGGATCGCCCGCACCGAAGACGCTCTGGACGGATTACGAAACTGGGCTTGAACCGCAGACGTGGCGCGAGAACCAGTGGAAGATCATGCGAGAGGAAGACCGCGACCCCCCGTCTGACGATATTGCGGATCCCACCGTATTCAACAGCGACGTTCCGTACTTCGGCGAGGCGTGGCTAACGGCTAGCGCAGCAGGAGAGGACAACCGAGCCTCGAACCTGTATGCGTGTCTCGAAACCTATACGCTTGCAGACATCCACCCCTTGTTCGCTATAGCTGACGATGAGCGGTCGACCGGTCAACCGTCTTTCCCGATGACCTACTAGCGGCCTCCGTCTTCTTGACGCCACTCTTCCCCGCAGGGAAGGGAACTGTGCTGGCACCACCGACAGTGCTCCCCAGTCTCGTACCCGCTGAACGATGTCTCCTTGATTCGATCTATCGTCGTCGACACCGCTGCTCGTACTGAATCTAGTTCACCCTCATCGAACGAACGGGCCTCGACTTTTGGACCGATATCGCCGACATAGGCGTATCCCGCGCGGGTAATCGGTTCCTCGTAGAGGTCACGACAGGCGAGCAGGTACAGTGGCAGCTGCTTGTTCTCGTCAATGTCTCGGTGACGCTCGGTGGCTTTGTAGTCGATGACGACCAACTCACCGTCCGGGGTCCGATAGACGGCGTCGATAAACCCGACGAGTTCGTGGTCATCCACTTCTAGCTGGAACTCTCGTTCAGCATCGACGATTTCCCAGCCGCTTAGATCGAGGTCGAAATACCGGTCGATGCATTCCTTCGCGACCGGTAATTCATCCGTGGCACGCCGTTGTCCGGCCAGACGCTCACAAATAGCGTACCATTCTGCTCGCTCTGCTGCCTGTTCCTTCGCAGCGATTTCTGCGGTATCGTGAAACAGAAGCCCGACTATCCGCTGTGAGATACCGTCTCCGCCATAGCCGTTCTCACGGTAGTCGGAGAACCCGTTGACGACGTAGTCCAGGAAGTGCTGTCGGGGGCATTCCTCGTAGGCCTCAAGTGAGGTGTAACTGTGCTGGAGTGCCGGGTTTGGGGTCGTTGGTCCAGTGAGGGCATCAATTTCGAGTCGTCGATTCTCAGGTACTCTCTCGAGTGAGCCTTCTATGAGCTCGTTTCCGAATGTGATCACGCGGTCTCGTCCGTCTGATGCCGAGAGCTTCTCAGAGCCGTACGTCACTTGTCCAGAGACGTCCCCAACTACCGTGCTCGCGAGAGAGGCTGTCCAGTCGGCGTGGTTGGATGGAAGGCACGCCTGTAGATCACGCCAAATCGGGAGATGACTGCTACTTGGCCGCCAGGGAACAGATTCTGGAAGGATACTCTCGACAGCATCGTGTACGGGCCTTTCATCATCTGCGTCATCTTCCTCCTGACTNCCNTGGAGGACGAGTATCTCTTCGGCACGAGTGATTCCCACATGAAGTATTCTGCGGGCCTCGTTGGCATCTTGAGCGACGAGATCTTTGTCGAACGCTGATTCTGGACCTTCAGACAGTGCTGACTCGAATGTATCGTANGTTCGTGACCCGGGTTCCCACTCGTCAGCGGTCAACCTGGGCATCAGAACCACGGGAAAGTCGAGTCCCTTACTCTTGTGAATGGTCATGACGTTGACCGCGTCGTCGGCCAGTTCTGGCTGACTTGTCGGTGCCGACCCGCTCTCCTCGAGGAGCGAGTCATAATGCTGCAGCGANTCGATGAATTGCGGCGTGAGTGGGGGCTGTACAGCGTCGTTTCCATACTGGTCGATAATCTCGTCCAGCTGCGCCAGGTCACGACGCTCTTGCTCGCTGAGGTACCAATCGATGTTGGTCAGGCGTTTGACTTCCCGGTAAAGGTGGCTGAGGGAGGCTGTTTCACGTAGTTTGAGAAGGCGAGAAATGTGTTCTCGTACTTCCTGAATACGGTCGGGCTCATCGAATACTTCGAGGGGTTGGTTGCATATCCCAGCATATGNACCGTCATCGTGGCTATTGACACGACGCAGATCAGCATCGGTGAGACGGTAACGCATCGTCAGTACCCGGTTCCAGCTTACGTCGTCTTCTTCGGGACGAGCCAGCGCCTTTAGATAGGCAACGACGGTGCCGACCCCGATTGATTCCGTGGAGAGGTCTCCCGCAACCTGATAGGGTATTCCTGCCTCGTCGAACCCTTCGAGAATTGGGGTTGCGTGGTCATTATTCCGAACGAGGAGTGCTATCTCCCCNGGATCGTACGCCCGGNCTAGTGCTTCTGCATCGCCACTCAGAAGATTTCGGGTNACAGTCACCAACTGNTCAGCTCGGTCGCCTTCGTCGTCGGCTTCCTCAACGACCGCGACCGTGTCTCCGTCGAANTCGGGTTCGTCGACACGCGTGAGCATTTTGGTACTCCGCCGATCCGCTAACCGCTCTAGTGCTTCATTTGCGAGGTCGAGAATAGGCTGACGTGACCGGAAGTTCTGTTCTAGCGGTTCGTCTTCGAGATCGGGCCCGAAGACGTCGTCGAGTTCGTCAGTGATGTTCGCGACGTTCGCGCCGCGCCATTCGTAGATTGCTTGATCGTCATCGCCCACGACAAATAGGCAATCCTCTGAGACAAGGGACGTAATGAGGTCGAACTGGAGACGATCAGTGTCCTGGAACTCGTCACAGAAAACGTAGTCCCATCGGTCGCCCAGACCCTCTCCGACGTCAGTCTCGAGCAGCTCTACTGTCTTAACCACGAGACCATCGAAGTCAAGCAGATTTCGCCGGTCGAGCTCTCGCTCGTATGTCTCATACCCTGCGTTCAAATCCAGGGCAGTTTTGCACTCGTCGAGAGCGTNTCGGAGNTAGTCTGTCAGTTCGAGCTTCAGGTCGTTTGGTATCCCGCTCGGAGCACTACTGTACCCTCCAAGGAGATATTTCGGCAGCTTGTGTGCATCCTCGGGAAGCGACCGCTCACCAGCCTCATACTCCTCAAACGCCACTTCGAGTGCGTCACAGAGNTCAACGAGTCGGTCGAGGAAGTCTTTGATGCTCGCCTCTAATCCTTCATCGCGGAGGGTATCCCGTTCTGCGACGAGGTCGGCTCGTGTATCCTGGATGCCGTCGAGAACGGTCGAAACTGAACGACCACCAAGATGGTCACTTGCAATCTCCTCAACACGGTCTGGCACAGCATCGAGCTCATAGACTTGTTCCGGTGACCCGAGATACTCTTCGATCTCTGCGGGCGAAATCCCACTTCGCTTCATCGACCCGATAAACGAGAGGAGTTTCGATGCGACGCCGCTCACGTATGAATCTGGGCCGTAGACGTTGGGTTTGACGGCACGGTAGTCGATTTCGTCGAGGACATCAAGCACGATGACGTACTTTTCAGCATCCGTTGCGATCTCGAAGTCTGGATCTAATCCCGCATCATAGGCATAGTCCGTCAGTATCTCGTTGCAGATAGAGTGGTACGTATACGCGTCGACGTCATACCCTGCGGGTCCGAGTTTTGCGTTGAGTTTCTCACGCATCGAATCAGCGGCGTTGTTGGTGAAGGTCAACGCGAGAATCCGATCCGGAGAAACTCCGTGTTCGTCAATGAGGTTCTCGATTTTCCGGACCATCGTGAACGTCTTTCCGGTCCCCGCACCTGCGAGGACCCGCATGGGATACCGCTCCGACTCGATAATCGTCCGCTGCTGTGGCTTCGGATCCTCATCGTCCTCGATGGTTGGGAGCCAATCAGGCACGTCGTCGCTCATCGCTTCACCTCCTCTGCGAGAGATTCTGTGCACATCTCTCGGTACTTGCAGTCGGGACAGGCCTCATCGTGAATGAGTGGGAACGGATCTGGGTCGTGAGAGCCGCTCGTGATCCCTTCGTGTGCACGTTGTAGGAGATCCCATATCGTGTCATGATACTCTTCGTAGATGTCCGTGGTATCGCGTGGATAGCCTCGTACAGAGATTTCATATCCGTCTGGTGTACTTTCGAACGACGTGTGATTCAGGAGACCGTAGAAACTGAATCGAATATTCATCCCGTCCTCGTAGAGGTCAGATTGTTTGATGCCCTCGATGTATGTGGCCGCCTGGAATACGTTCTTGACTCTCTTCGGGTCGTGATCCGTTCCGTCTAGATGGTCCTCAAGGACGCTAGCAGTATTGGACGTAATTACGTCCCTGAGCTTCCGCTTGTAATCGATGACGTGGATCCCTTCGTCCGTCCGGAGAATATTATCGGCTCTCCCACGCAATCCGAGGCCGTTCTCGACGCAATCGAGCCACTTCTCCGTCGCAACGGATTGACGAGCGTGATCGATGCCGTGGCCACCATCAGGGTCAAAGAAGGTCTTGATTGCCTCTAGATTTTCGAGGCGCTGGTATTCCTGGTGAGCGTTTGACGCGTACTCGTCCGGAGAGATATGCTCTCTCCATTGCTCAGGGAATGCCTCTACTGCCCGATCGTAGATGAGCTGGGCGTCATCTTCTGGGCTAGTTGCTTCGCAGACTACCTCGATCGTTCCGTGATAGGCCCGCCCCTGGTTCAGGTACAACCGTGTCTTCTCTGGGGCGTTGACCTTCTGAACGTACTCATAATCGAACTTCCGCTGGCAGTCTGCGTAGGTCGCGAGACGCGACGGCGAGAGGAAGGTAACGTCAGTCACGTCGAACCCCTCCAGCAGCAAATTCGATACGTGCTTGCAGTGCATCACGAAGCTGCTCGCCGCGGTNCCCGCTTTCACTGAGGAGGTGCTGAATCTCCGAAAGCTCGGCTTCGACCTCGTCGAGAGAGACCGTCACGTCTTGGCTGTGAGAGCGACGGACGTCTGCGAGAGCGTTGTCGACCCGAGAGAGCAGATATTCTTCCGCTCTTCGCTCGCTCCTGATCTCTGATTCTGTCGTCTCTTTCACCCACGGCAACTGCCGATACGCGTCCGTGAGAAACCTCGACGGCTGAGCACGTTCTTCCAGTGCGGTGTCTTTGTGATTGTACAGACAGAAGTACAGGCGATCGCCAGCAGCAGTTGCTCCGATGGCGAGCCGCCGCCGTGCATGCTCTGCATGGTATCGTCGGAACGGGCGGCTTGACGCTGTCGAGGAGGTCGGGAAGGTGTTGGTGACATCTTCTGTGTCGACCTGTGTTACGCCCGGATAGTCCGGCATCTCTGAGAGGCGTTCTTGGGGGAATAACCGAGTCAGGGAAGGTGATCCAGGGTACTCTTCGTCGACGATGTCCAGCAAGAAGACTGCTCGGAAGGACCCGTTTTTGATCGCCTGTAAGTGATCGACTCGGACACCTCCGTCAAGTTCGGTCGAACTTGTTTGGTTCTGTTGAGGAGCATACTCGTGGGCGCGTTCAAGCATCGTCGCGAACGACTCCCAGGTCGTTTCGATGAACGGCGTGTCTTCTACGAACTCCGCCATCGCGAACGCCCGCTGAACGTTCCCAAATTGGGCACGAACGTTCAGTGGAGACGTCTCCTCAGCGATTCGAACCTTCATGTTCGACTCGGTCGCCCACCGTCGGAGCGGACTTGAGAGCCCCTTCATCTGCTCGATAGAGGCCAGAATCGATTCGTCTAAAACCGNGGCTTCCAGCAGCTCTGTTTGAGCATCGTCATCATCGGCTGCCAGATAACGAACAACCTGCAGTAGCTCTCGAATAGCGGGATCATCGCCGAACCCCGTGACAGTCGAGGACTCTGTCGGAACCCCTGTCTGCTGGAAGGCACGAAGCGTCTCGATTACTGCGGAACCGCTCTGCTTCAGTGCGACGGCGAAATCCTCGTACTCCCAGTTCTCTCTATCTCGAAGCCGCTCGATTTCATCAGCGACATTCTTGATCTGTTCGTCGGCGCTCTCTGTCGGGATGACGTTCACCTCCCCCGCTTCGGGATCTTCGTGAACGGTTTCAGTCGCCAAGTACGCACCCGTCGCAGCCGGTCGGGATGGGGGTACTGTCCTTGCAGTAGACTCTGTCCTCGAAAATGAGACGTAGTCAGTAATTGGTCCCGGCTCGATCCATGTCCGCCGAACACTCGCGTTCTCTTCTGCTACACATACGAGCTCCAACCCATCCGCCACGGTAGCAAGATAGCGACGGTCAAGCGGCAGGAACTCCTCAAACTCGACGGCGAGGACTGCCTCGACATCGACTACGTCATCTCGTTTCTCGGTCTCCGACAGCGCCGCATTCGCCTCAGTGATTAGCTGGCCCCGTTCTAGGTGGTTATGGCCGTCGAGCCATTCGTGGAACGCTTCGACGAGTTCCGCAACTTCAACTAGCTCTGGCGTCTTCTCGAAGGAAACATCCTGCCACGTGGCAGTTTCCATGAGCTGGGCGATATCACTCAGGAAGGAGGGTTGTTCGGCTGCACGCTGGAAATGCTCACTGTCCCACTCTTGCTCTTCGAGGAACCGATGGACGAGCTCGCGCCGCATNGCGTCTGAGAGAATCGCTCGGTTATCGGTCTGGTTCACGACGTCGGTCGCTTGCACGACCAGGGACGTGACACGTGGAACAGCTGATCCGGGAGCTATGTTTTTGAGTTCCTCCCGAAACGTCTCCATGCTCGTCGGAGATCCAGTGATGACGAGGATGTCTTCTGGATTATATTCCTTGAGAANGGCCTGATATTGNTCAGTTACTGTTGATCTNGGCTCACCAGTGCNGAATGGAACAGTAATGAGCGTCCCATCGAAATGCTGGACCTCAGACACGCTTATCGTCCCCCGCAGCCACCAGTTGTTCCTCCGTGGATCGGAGGCTAGCCCAGAATCTCCTTGACTGAGAGCCTGCTGCTGATTTGCAGGGTAAGTCGAAAACGAATCTAGCCAAACGGGGACATATCATATTGAGGGTCCTCACAGCCCATCTACAAGAACGTTGGTGCTACGCTAAAACTGAAATTTGCCTCATCAGGATGCTACATATTTATACTATGCCGGGGTCAAGTTCCTCTATGACAGACCCATCTGACGGTTCTGATTTCATCGCAGACGCTGAATGGCATAACGAATGGTGGGATACAGGCAATGGTTCGCTATCTGAGTTAGAGCAAACCGCTTCTCTAGACCCCAGATCAGACTTACTCAAAGTACTGCAGTCCATTGATGACGAGCGAGAAGACGGTACTGAGTGTCTCGTGTATCCCATTTACGGACCGACCGGAATCGGCAAAACAACGCTTCTTCAGCAATTCATCGCTGCAATCCTTGATTCAGACACCGTTGACTTCTCTCCCAGCCATCGTGATTTAGATATCGTCGGCTCCGTTGATTCACGCCAGATCCTCTATGTCCCTCTTGAGGATTCTCTCTACCATCTCGAACCTTCAAGCAGTGCTGTGGAAAAACTNGAAAACGTTATCGACTANTTCCGNTCTCACGTCGCTCCACGTCGAGGTCGTAAGTACATCATCCTCGACAATATCGGGGCTCTGCGACTCGATGAAGATGAACAGAGTGCTCTTCTAGACTTGGTCGATGATGATACCTATCTACTGCTGACCGGAATTGTAGAATCCCAGGTCGACTTGAGTGGGATCTCGGCTTCGAGCGAGCCCAAAATCAANTATCCTCGTGCGATGCTNCCGATGAAGTTCATCGANACCATCAAGCANGGGGCATATGANGACTCTGCNTTACTCGAGACNGACNCTGATTTTGCTCTTCGTGTGGAGTCCCATCAAACGAGGAGTATGGACGGTGAGGCCCTGATAAAGGATGTCCGGAGTAATTTGTCTGAATCGGAAAACTTGGATGACGCGGTCGCGTCGTTGAATCAGCTTTACTTTGAAGCCTTCTCNGACGTTGAGCGAGATGGCCTNTNTGAGGCCGCTCGTGAGTACCTGCAGAAAGGTGGAATCTTCCTACGTGCTACGGAAACCCCGGTCAAAAACGAACTCATCCGATCACATCTCCTCCTGTATCTCTANAAGGAACTCGCAGAGTATGAATCGATTCAACGACCTGAGAACCTCCATCGAATCGCTTCATTAGCTGCGAGCCAAGCTGGGAATGAGCTTCGATATACNGACATCAGCGACCAGCTGGAAGTCGATCGGCGGACTGTCGATTCGTACCTGTCCGTGCTGGATGACGGACTCTCCGTTTCGGAATCCCACGACTTCTCACTTCAACGCCACCGCCGTACTCGACTCTATCTCCGGAATCCGCGCCACGTTGTACTTCTGTCCCAACGTCAGGAACACCACGGGTTCGAGACATACGAGAAGACGCGATCGCTCAATCACGAGTTCGAGTACAAGTTAGCTCGAACCGTCGCGTTCGACCATGCTAAGCGACTGGCATGGAGGGTTGGCGGCTCAGGTGATGAGGATCCCCAGGTTGAATACTTCGAGACTGAATCAGGGACGGTCGACTACATCCTCCACAATGAGGATGGGGTAGTTGTCCCGTTCGTTCTCTCCTATCATCCACACGCAGGGAATGCTGATGAAATCGCAGTAGAGTTCGATCCGACTGTCGGAAAGCATCCGAGACCTGGTGGAGAGGAGCTTCTCGACATCGATTACGAAGCCCCCTACAGGTTCATCATTGCTGATAGCCTTCCAAAGGAAGTGACTCGAACCGGGTCACTCGTTGTGGAACGGGATGGCGTCGACCTCTGTTACATTCCTTACTGGCTGTTCCTCCTCATCTGCTAACCATGAGATGGACCATCCCAGAACTGAACGGGAATTTTTACAACGGCTGGCCAGAAAGACCGCGACATAGCCTCATGCGGATGGTCAAATATGATACGGAAGACGGATTTGACGCACGGCCATCCAACAAGAACAGTGGGATTGCGGTCCTCGATGCATGGCAGTTTGATCAATCCCTCCAGTCACGAACCTAATCATGTCTACGCAAACTACACGAGACGGAAATCGAGAACAGCTTCAGGAACTGCTACGGGATCTCTTCCAGTTCGACGCTGCCGATCTCGACTTTGGTATCTACCGGATACTGAACCAGCGTCGAGACCGTATTGAACAGTTCATCGAAGACGATCTCCTCGACGCCGTCGACGAGAGTCTCGAATCTCTGGCTGACGCGAAGCGTGCCGAGATCGAGGAAGAACTCGAAGAGAAAGCCACAGAACTGCGCCAGGACTGGGACGACGATATCTTCAACCCCGATGGGTCGCTGAAGGACCAGTACGCGAATCTCGGACAGAAAGACCTCGAAGAGTACCAGGACCTCTATGAGACGCGGGAAGACGTCGCCGTCGCTGAGGAGACGGAATCCCGTATCTTCAACGACTTATACCGGTTCTTCTCTCGGTACTACGAGGACGGAGACTTTCACACCAAGCGCCGTATCTCCTCGAAGGACTCGAAGTACTACGTCCCGTACAACGGAGAGGAGACGTACTTCCACTGGGCGAACAACGACCAGTACTACGTCAAAACGGGCGAGCACTTCACCGATTACCGGTTCGAGGCCAACGAGTGGACCGTCGAGTTCCGTTTAGAGGAAGCGGATGTGCCGCAGGACAACGTTAAGGGGGACAGCCGATACTTTGTGCTCGGCCGTGGCGACCCGGTTTCGACGGACGCTGACGAGCAGACGGTGACAATTCGGTTCCAGTACCGACAGATCACCGAAGACGAGGCCGACGACTACGTCGAGGCGTACAACGAGGCGGCGGACGATGATCGTAGCTCCTTCGCGCACATGACGCCCAAGATGCGGTGTGACGCCCTCGAAGGACGCATCCTAGGCTACGTCGAGGACGCAGGTGCCGAACGTATCCTCACTACCGAGAAGGACGACAACGCTACCTCCACGGTGCTGAAAGGCCATCTCACCCGATACGTCTCGGAGAACTCCATGGACTACTTCGTCCACAAGAACCTACAAAAGTTCCTCGAAGGCGAACTCAAGTTCTTCCTCCAGAACGAGGTACTCGATGTTGACGAACTGATCAAGGCCAACGACGGGTCATCACCGCCGGTGCTTCGAGCCCGGACAGTGCGCGATATCGCAGAACGCATCATCTCGTTCCTCGCACAGATAGAGGACTTCCAGAAGCGNCTCTTCGAGAAGAAGAAATTCGTCGTGCAGACCGACTACATGGTCACGCTNGACCAGGTCCCCGACGACCTGTACGACGAGATTCTCGAAAACGACGAGCAGCTTGAACAGTGGCGTGACGTTTACAATACTGACGAGTGGGATACGGATCTGAAGTGGCAGGGTGAATTCGATCAGACNTTCNTGAACAACCACCCCTACGTGATGATCGACACCGCGCTGTTCGATAACGAGTTCAAACTGAAACTCTTGTCTGCCTTCGAGGATCTCGAAGAGGCCACAGATGGTCTTCTAGTAAATAGCGAAAATTTCCAGGCGCTAAATCTTCTGATGGAGAAGTACCGTAACGAGGTTGATTGTACGTACATCGATCCGCCGTACAATACGGGCGGGAAAAGTTTCCCATACAAAGACAACTATCAGCACTCGTCCTGGCTGTCCATGATGAACGATCGGCTCCACTTGGGCCGTTCTATTCTCTCCCCAGACGGTGCGATATTCGTCAATATTGACGACAATGAGCAGTCAAGGCTGAAGCTGCTACTCAATCAGGTGTTCGGAGAGAACAACTTCGTGAGTCAAATATCGTGGCAAAAAAGGTACACTCGTAGTAATAATACGGATCGGTTCACCTCTGTCATAGATTACCTGTTAGCCTATAGTAAGACCGACCAATTTCAAGAATGTCTTTTTCCCCGAGAAGACGAGGCAGATGAGCGATACGACAATCCCGATGATGATGACAGAGGGCCTTGGAAGGCTATCCCATTTACCAACCCACGATCTGCCAAAGATCGCCCTCAACTCTCATATCCAATAACGAACCCCAATACAGGAGAAACTACAGTCCCAACTGGCGAGCAAAAGGCTTGGAGGCGCTCGGAGGAAGAATTCGAAAAACTCGTGGAAGAGGATAAAATTTGGTGGGGCCAAGATGGGGAGTCCAAAATACCCGATATGAAGCTGTTTCTCTCAGAAGTTAGGGATGGTATGACTCCAATCAATTTCTGGGATTACGAATTTGCTAGCCACACTGATGCCGCAACTTCAGAACTTAAATCCCTATTTGAATATAGCACCTTTGACACTCCTAAGCCAACTCAGCTAATCAAGCGAGTTATCCAAGTAACTGCGAGAGACTTGCCTAATGCAACTGTGGCAGATTTCTTCGCCGGGTCAGGTACCACAGCTCAAGCTGTGATGGAAATGAACGCTGAGGAAGAATCTAATCGGGAGTACCTGATTACAGAGATGGGTGAATATTTTGACAGCCTTGTTCGCCCACGCATTCAAAAAATCGCCTTCAGTCAAAATTGGTCAGAGGGGGTTCCTCAGGATCGCAACGGACAGACACATTTTGTGAAGTACCATCGTCTCGAATCCTACGAAGACGCGCTCAACAATATCGCTCTGAGTGACCCCAGTGGTCCCTTGGAGGATTATCTGGAGGAAGAAGTAGATGACTACACGTCGGGATATATGCTCGACTTCGAGTCACAAGATAGCGCTTCACTTCTTCCTGAAGGCACGTTCGACGAACCGTTCAGCTACGAGCTGAAAATCGAGCAGAACGGAACGAGTCGAAAGCCAACGGCCGTCGACCTCGTCGAGACGTTCCACTACTTCATCGGAGCCGACGTCCGACAGTACTGGCACGAGACACATCAGGACCGGAAATACGTCGTAACTGAGTGTGAGGTCGATACCGAATCGGGTATTGAAACAGTCCTCACAGCGTGGCGACGGACGGAGGACATTGACTACGAAGGGGAGAAAGAATGGTTCGACGACGAGTTCGACAGCGAATCGTACGACCGCGTCTACGTGAACGGCGAGAGCCAGATCGCGCAGGCAGAACCGCTCGAAATCACGTTCCGAGAGAAGATGGAGGAGAGTCCCAATGTCGCGTAGTGCACTCGAGAAGCTACGGAAGCGAATGGCACTGACTGCCTACTTCCGTGATGCCTTCGGCGTCGACGACCCGAACGACCCTGGCTCAGTCCGTCAGTACTACGAAGAGCTGGATAACCAGGAGGAGGGGTACGATGACGAGGGCCGGAGCGAAGTCTATCGGTTCGTCTCGTTCCAAACCGACGGTGAGGTTCTGACGCCCGAGCAGCTGCTTCGGTACGACGAGAACGTCAAAACGCACACTGAAGCACTCAACGAACGCCGATCGGACCCGATTACGCTGAAGCCGTTCCAGGTGCTGGCG
>Ga0065697_1000703_pt1 | contig 13844 bp, 13 predicted proteins | sample AntLakMe24m_08um_FD_59086 | JGI IMG/M metagenome (GOLD analysis project Ga0065697, IMG submission 59086) | Hypersaline microbial communities from Antarctic Deep Lake - 24m 0.8um v2 (version 3) | ecosystem: Environmental > Aquatic > Non-marine Saline and Alkaline > Hypersaline | place: Deep Lake... | reverse complement strand
GAGGGCAAAGGCGAAAAAGCCGGCAAAAAGCCGGACGAAGACATCAAGACCGCCGGCGAGAAACTCTCGGAGTCGTACGAACAACTCGAGGAGGACGACGCCGGGGCCGCGGTGGACAACTGGAAGGAGTCGATCGATTACGTCGCGCGGGCGGCCGACTCCGCGAGCCGCAAGGCCCTGCGCCGTGTCGAGGACACGGTCTACCAGAACGTGATGACCCAGCTTGCGCCCTACTACTTCGACAACGAACTCGTCAGCGCCAACGTTCAGGAGGTCGGCCGCGGCGAGAACGGCGAGACGTTCGTCTTCGAGGTGAACGTCAACGACGACGAGCTGAAAGACGAGGTGAGCGACATCCTCGCCGATTACGAGTCCGAGATCGACCGCTGGCACGTCGAGGCCGAAAAACGGACCAAGGATGTGGCCGCCGCTGAGGGGGTCGAACCACCCGCAGAAGAGGGTGGCCCGGACTCGACGATGACGTGAAAACTATCCGCCGACGCGAACACACCGAACTTAACTCGCCGAGCCGCGAACCAACGCCAATGTCCGAGGTACTCCGGGTGGCGGCCGGCGATCTGTCGGTCGACGAGCTCATCGACGCCCTCAACGAAGGGCGGCGGATCCTCGTCGATGTCGAAGTTGCCGGCGGCGACCACGAGGTCGTCCTCCGGTACGACGGGGAGACCTACCACTGTGACACGCCGACGAATCTCCACCGTCACAGCGACGAGTCGGGGATGCGCGGGTGCATCCGCCGGATGGGATACGCTGCGGGCGACGACTGAGCATCGACGACCGCGATGCCGACATTGCAGACCACGGATGGCGACTTTTAACCCGAACGCCGCCGAACGGCGCCCATGAGCGATCCCGAGATCGAGGACCTCGTCGGCGACGTGTCCCCCTCTTTCGATCACGTGCTCTCCTGCGTGTTCGGCGTCCGGGACCACGAGAGCCGCACGTACCTGACGCTGCTCGATCATCCGGGGAGCACCGTCGCCGAACTCGCGGAGACCCTCGACCGAGACCGGTCGAACGTGAATCGGTCGCTGTCGACGCTGCGGGAGAAAGGGCTCGTTGAGCGCCGTCGTCGGCTACTCGACTCGGGCGGCTACGTCTACCAATACACCGCGATTCCGGTTCCGGAGGCGAAAGAGCGACTCCACGGCGCCTTAGACGAGTGGGTGGAGGGAGTCCACGCCGCGATCGACGGGTTCGACCCGGACGACCGAGAGTGAGCGTCTGCCGGCCGTCTCCTCGTTTTATTCTTCGTCCTCTTCTTTCCCGGCGCTCAGCCCCTCCTCGTCGGAGCGGTCGAGCGCGCGCGGCGCGTCGTGGTGTTCGGAGCAGCCGTCGAAGCAGCGGATGATCCGCTCGATGCGGTCTCCGGATGGGTCCAGCGCGGCTCCCCATCGGAGCCGTCTCGGCCGGTTCGCTACTCCGCGTCGTTGTCGAACGCCAGCGTTGCGCCGTCGGCGTCGACGGTCGCGCCCGCGGCGCACACCGGGTGCTCGAAGTCGGCGCCGAGGACCTCTGTCGCGGCCGCGGCGGCGTCGGGCGTTTCGGCGTCCGCGGCTGCGAGAGCGTAGGGCTCGGGGCTGTCCGTCTCGTAGGTGGCGACGATGGTGGGCTCGTCGACGGCCTCGACGACGAGGCCGTCGCGGCGGACGACCCCGATCGTCGCGGTCTCGGCGCCGACCACGCCGGCGATCCGGGGGGTGTCGTAGTCGTCCTTCTCGAAGTCGAGCGCGAGCAGTGGCGTCGCCAGCGCGTCGCGGGCGGGGTACCCGAGTTCGAGCTTCTCCGCGATCGGGTCGACGTGCGAGCCGTTGCCGACGACCGCCAACGGCTCGTCGGTGGGCGTGCGGACCGCGCGCGCGCAGTTGTACGAGACGTACGGGTTGTCCGTCTCGGGGGCGTCCGGGGTCGGGCCGACGGTGAGCCTCCCGTCGCGATCGGTCACGCGGCGGTTCGGGAACGAACGCGAGGAGACGCGGTAGGCGCCGATACCGGGAGCGACGACGACGAATCGTCCGACGTACATACAGGTTCGTGGCTATTCAACCGGCTAAAGCGCATCGATATACGCACGTTCGGCGATCAGTTTCGCGGGACTTCTTCTCGCTTTCCTCACTGGTCCCGCTCGGCTCTCGAAGGACTGTGAACGCGTAACAGAGGGCCGGCGACGCGCAACGCTTACAAAGACCCACTGGCTATCGGTGAGTGCGCACAGTCCATTGGGGTAGTGGCCAATCCTGTTGCCTTCTGGGGGCAACGACCCTGGTTCGAATCCAGGATGGACTATTCTCGCGGTTCGCTTCGGTCGAGTTTCCGTCCGGCCCCTCGATTCGCCTGCCCTCGGATCCGCGTCTCGACCCCACTGGGGTTGCGGCTCGATCCGCTCTCCGTTCGCATTTCAACTGGAACGAAAACCCCGCCACGTACTGCGTTTTCCAAGCGAAGCAAAGGGGTTCGCAACTCCTACTTCTCGACGTCGAGGAGCGCGACGCGTTCGCGGACGATTTCGGCGACGCCGCCGATGGTCGCGGCGATCTCTCGATCGCCGATGTCGTAGAACTCTTGCACCTGCTCCGAATCGAACGCGGGTTCGAACTCCTCGGTGTCGGCGGACCCCGCTGTCGACACAAGCAGGTCTCTCACCGACGCGGCGGCCGCGTCGAGGTCCGCGTCGGGCCGGTCCGCACCCGGGACCCTACCGAAATCCGTGACGAGGACGACTGCGCGCTGTTCCCCCTCCGAGAGACCGAGCGCGAGCGCGCGGTCGATCTGGCGTCTCCCGGCCGCGTACAGCAGAATCTCGACGCCCGGATCGCGGGCGACGGCGTCGTCGCGGGCGATCGCGCGGGCGGCGAGGCGGGTCGCTTCGCGGAGGTGTGCGGCCGAGACGACGAAGTCGGCGTCGAACGCCTGCACGACCGCGCCCGTCTCCGCGGCGATTTCGTCAAGCGCCGAGAGGAACGCGTCGAGATCGTCGATGATGGCGGTCCCCGTGACCAGTTGGTAGGGTGGAGCCGGCGGATCGGGAAGTGCGCCGTCGGACTCGGCGTCGGCGTCGCTCATCGGAAATCACCCAGGCTCGCTTGGCCCTCGCCGTCCTCGTCGCTCGCGGAGCCGGCAGTCGCGGCCGCGGAGGCCGACTTGTCCGGTCGCACGTCGTCCATCGAGGGGTCCTCGCGGCCGGCGTGTTCCAGGATACGCTCGGCGGTGCGCTCGCGGCCGCGGAGCGCGCCGAGGACGACCGCCTTGTCGGCCTCGCGGAGGTCGGCGCGCGTCTCGATCCCGGCCTCGAACAGGCGCCGGGCGCGCTTCCGGCCGACGTTGCGGACGCCCGCCAGATCGAGTAACTCCTCGCGAACGCCGTACTCGATGCGTTTCCGGGCCTCGCGGACCGCGACGACCACGTCGCCGTCGACCCCCTCCACGTCTCGTGCGAGGGTCTCGGCCGCGCGTAGGAGCCACTCGGCGGTGTCGACCTTCCCGCGGATGTCACCGGGACCGACCCCGTACCGCTCGGTGATTCGGTCCTCGTCGACCTCGTTCACCCAGTCCTCTAACAGGCGGGCGGTCTTCAGCGAGGCGAGCCAGTCCTCGAAACGCACGTCCTCGTACTCGGAGGGCACGTCGCCGAGGAACTCGGTCTCGCGCTCGTAGCAGAGCTCGGTGTACGTCTCGCGGTCCCCCGACTTCAGGTAGAGCTCGTACATATCGGGAGTGCGGCTGATGAGGTGATAGAGGCCGAGCGGGGTGACTTCGGACGCCTCCGTCTCCTCTTCGTCCGTCTCCTCGTTCTCCGTTTCCCTCTCGCCCGACTCGTCGTCGCCGGCCCGCGTGTAGGTCCCGAACCCGGGTTCGTCGCCGCCGCTCGCGTCGTCTGCGTCGCCAGTTCTGACGAACTCGCCGTTGTCGGCCTCGGCACTCGCGCCTGTGTCGGCGGCGTCCCGAGCCACCGACCGGAGTCCGTCGATCATCTCGGCCGCGCTCATCGGGTCGAGGTAGAGCCGCGAGACGGTGTGACCGATGCCGGTCGCGGTCAGGCTCTCGCTCCCGCCGTCGCGGTCGCGCTCGATGAAGTCGTTGACGGCGAGGTAGTCGAGGACGGTGTCCGTAACGGCCGCGAGCCGTCCCTCGTCGTCGGTCTGGGTCGCGTAGAGGGTGTTGTCGAGGAAGGAGAGCAGCCCGTCGCGCGTGGAGGCGAACCCGGAGGCGACGGTGGCGAGGACGTGGGTCCGGAGCGCGGGCTCGGCGGCGAGCTTTGACCGGACCGGCTCCGGGTCGGCCCAGAGGTACCGCTCGAACAGTTCCTCTTTGGTGTCGGCGTCGTTCGCGAGCAGCACCGCCTCCCCGTACGGATCGAGGCCGGGGCGGCCCGCGCGCCCGCACATCTGGTGGACCTCCAGCACGTCGAGGGGTTTCATCCCGCCGAACTCCCCGTCGTACCGTCGCCAGTCGCGGACGATCACCCGACGGGCGGGGGTGTTGACGCCGGCGGCGAGCGTGGGCGTCGCGGAGATGCACTTGATCAGGCGGTCGCGGAACGCGTCCTCGACGCGGGCGCGGTCCTCGCTCCGGAGCCCCGCGTGGTGGAAGGCAGACCCCTGCTCGACCGCGTCCGCGAGGTCGGAGGCGGTGTCGGTGTCGGAGCCGGACCGGATCTCGTCGGCGAGTTCGCGGAGCTGATCGCGCTCGTCGTCGGTGAGTCGGGGTCCGGTCACGTCGGTGAGCTTCCGGGCGGAGGACTCGGCGTTGCGCCGGGAGTTGACGAAGACGAGCGAGGAGCCGCCCTGTCCGTCCTCCTCGGTGTCGAGCGCGTCGGCGACGAGCCGGGCGGTCTGGTCCTCGCCGCGCTCGACGGGTACCTCCCGCTTGCTGCCGTCGGCGAAGTCGATGGCGTTGCCGAAGTGGACGCCCATCCGGAGGTCGATGGGACGCCAGTCGGACTCGACCAACTCGGCGTCGAGCCACTCGGCGATCACGTCGGCGTTGCCGACGGTCGCCGAGAGCGCGACCGTCTGGAGCCCGGGGTTCACCTTGCGGAGCTTCGCGAGGGTCACTTCGAGAGTCGGGCCGCGGTTCGGGTCGTCGACCAGGTGGACCTCGTCGCTCACGACGCAGGTGAGGTCGTCGATCCACGGCGCGCCGTTACGGATCAGCGAGTCGACCTTCTCCGAGGTGGCGACGATGATGTCACGCGTGGCGAGCCACTCGCCGTCGGACTCGTAGTTGCCGGTGGAGACGCCGACGGTGACGCCGAACTCCTCCCAGCGCTCGAACTCGGTCTTCTTCTCGCTGGCGAGCGCGCGCAGGGGGACGATGTAGAGGGCCTTCCCGCCGCGCTCGATCGACGAGAGCATGGCGAGCTCGGCGATCAGCGTCTTCCCGGAAGCCGTCGGGACCGCGGCGACGAGGCTCTCGCCGTCGGCGACGCCGGCCTCGACGGCGGCCTCTTGGGGCGGATACAGCTCGGCGACGCCCTCCGCTTCGAGCGCCTCGCCGACGCCCGCGGGGAGCCCGGAGAGCGAACTCGGTTGCATTACCGGAGAGTGGGCCCCGACCCGATTTAAACCGTCGGAACGCGCCGATGGCGGGGTCTGTGCCAGCTTCCTCGCAGGCGGGCTACAGTTCGCCCTTCGTGCTCGGCGTATCGCTGCGTCGCCCGTCGAGCCGCGTCGCGTCGTCGAGCGCTCGCGCGAGGGCCTTGAACAGCGCCTCCACCTCGTGGTGGGCGTTGTCGCCCGTTTCGATCGCGGCGTGGAGCGTCAGACCGGCGTTGTGCGCCAGTGACAGCGCGAAGTGGTCGGCCATGACGCTGGTGAACTCTCCGACCGATTCCTGTGAGAACTCACCGGAGAACTCGTAGTACGGCCGACCCGCTACGTCGACGACGACGCTCGCGACCGCTTCGTCGAGGGGGACGCGTCGGTCGGCGTACCGCCGGATGCCGCGCTTGTCGCCGAGCGCCTCGTCGAACGCCTCGCCGAGGCAGATCGCCACGTCCTCGACCGTGTGGTGGTCGTCGATCTCGGTATCGCCGTCGCAGTTGACCGTCAGGTCGAAGAGGCCGTGTTTGGCGAACGACGAAAGCATGTGATCGAAGAAGCCGATCCCGGTGTCGACCTCGCTGTCGCCGTCGCCGTCGATCGCGAGAGTGAGGTCGATCGTCGTCTCGCTGGTCTCCCGCGAGACGGCGGCCGCGCGCTCGTGGTCGCTCATACCGGCTCGTCGCGGGCGATTCTTAAGGCGGTTGCGGGTGTGGGGGAGTTCGAGTCGGTGACGAGTGAACCGCTCTGCCGAAATGGTCGGTCACCGACGGACGGTAGCGCGGTCGACGCGTGGCGCGGTGACGGCGTGGCGCTACACACCGCGGGAAGCCGGTGGCGGAGGGCTGCGACTGCGGCCGCGGAAGCGGGACCGACGCCCGACGATCCTCGCCTCGACGGTATCAGTCGTCGCCGGGGACCTCGGCGTCGCTAAGCGAGGCGTCGGGCTCGAAGACGACGCTTGGGTCCAGATCGTCGAGCGCCTCGCCCGCTCGGACCCGATCGGGCCAGTCGTGGTTCGCGAGCGCGCCGGTTCCGAGAGTGATCAGGTCGGATCCGTCTGCCAGCGCCGCCCGCGCGCGCTCCGGGTCTCCGAGTCTTCCGTTGGCGATCACGGCGACGTCGTCGTCGACGTGCTCGACCGCGAGGTCCGCGAGCGTGCGATCGGTGTCCGGCACCTCCGCGGCGGTCGCGTCGCCGCCGGTGACGTGAACGTAGTCGGCGCCGGCGTTTGAGAGCGCGTCGAACAGCGCGGCGGCGGTCGCCTCGCCGTCGGGCCAGACCCGCTCCTCGTCGGTGACGGCCGCCTGCGAGGCGCGGACTCCGACGACGAAGTCGTCGGGCGTGGCGTCGTCGATGGCGGCGGTCACCTCGGCGGGGAAGCGCGCCCGGTTAGCCGGCGAGCCCCCGTACTCGTCGTCGCGGTCATTGACCAGCGGGTCGACGAACTCGTGGAGGAGGTAGCCGTTGGCCGCGTGGACCTCGATCCCGTCGAAACCGGCCTCGACCGCGCGCTCCGCGGCGGCGACGAATCCCTCTCTCGCTTCGTCGAGCCCCTCGTCGTCGAGTGGGTCCGCCTCGGGGAACGCTCCGGACCCGCCGTACAGCTCCGCCATCTCTCCCGGCGGGCGGTACGGCGAAGGCGCGACGGGATCGTACCCGTATCGATTGCCCTGTGCCTGTGCCCCGGCGTGCATCAACTGCGCGAAGATCGGGCTGCCCTCCTCGTGGACGGCGTCGACGACTCGCTCCCAGGCCGCCGCCTGCTCGTCGGTCGCGAGGCCGGGCTGATTGAGGTAGCCCTGGCTGTGGGTGGCGTCCGGGTGGACGCCCTCGGTGACGAGAAACGAGAACCCGCCGCGAGCGAAGGAGGCGTAGTATCGGGCCATTCGGTCGGTCGCGTGTCCCGCGTCGGTCGCGCTCGTCCGCGTCATCGGTGCGAGACCGACGCGGTTGTCGAGAACGTGGCCGCTCAGTTCGAACTCGTCGAAGAGAGGATCGTCAGTCATCGCGTTCACGTACCGCCGTCGGAAACATAAGCTGCCGGCGGATGTGTGCGTCCGGTCGCACAACATGTGTGGTACCACGGTCCACGGCTCCGACCGTCGCCTTCGGTCGCTTCCCGTCTACGGTCCCGAGTGCCCCGCAGTCACTTCCCGTCCGCGGCTGTCTGCGCCTCTCGCAGCGTGAACTCGCCTTCGTACAGCGCGGTCCCCACGACGACCGCAGCCGAGCCAGCCTCCTTCAGTGCGACCACGTCGTCGATCGCCGCCACGCCCCCGGAGGCGATCACGGGGATCTCCACTGCGTCGACGACGCTCTCCACCGCCTCGCGGTCGATCCCTTCCAGCTGCCCCTCCACGTCGACGTTCGTAAAGAGGATCGCGCCCGCGCCCAGCTCCTCGTAGCGTGCGGCCGCCTCCGCCGGGTCGAGGCCGGTCCCCTCGGTCCACCCGCTCACGACGACCTCGCCGTCTTTTCGCGTCGAGGCTGACGACGACGCTGCCGGGGTGCGTCTCGTCGATCTCGGCGACGATCTCGGGCGTCTCGACCGCCGCGGTCCCGAGGATGACGCGGTCCAGCCCCAGATCGAGGAGCTCTCGCGCGCCCTCGGCGGTCCGGATGCCGCCGCCGAGCTGGAGGCCGATCTCGTCCGGGACGTTCTCGACGACCGCCTCGATCGCGTCGGCGTTGACGCGCTCGCCCTCGAACGCGCCGTCGAGGTCGACGAGGTGGAGCGTCTCGGCGCCCGCCTCGATCCAGCGTTCGGCGGCCTCCACCGGGTCGCCCGTACCGCTTGCCAGTCGCCGCGCTCGCCGCCGACCAGCTGGACGACCTCGCCGTCCTGCACGTCGACGGCGGGGATCACCTCGAAGGAAGGGAAGTGGCTCATACTGCGGTACAGTCGCGGCCGCCGATTAAACCGGTCGGTTCGGGCGGTATTGGAACCCTCTCAAACTGCGACCGCGCTCACTCCACCGAGATGAGCAGCGCCGAGATCTCCTCGTCGAAGGTATCGGATTCGGTCGCAAGCGCGTCGGCGGCCTCCGCGTCCGCGACTGCGCCAATCGCGGTCTCCGCGTCGATCAGGTTCGGAAGGGCCTCGTCAATCGTCTCGATGAGCGGCTCCGCCGGGTGCGCGCCGCCGGCGACCAACACGTCGGTGCCGTCGTGCCAGACGCCCAGCCGCGCTTCGATATCGACGGTCTCGCCGAGATCCGCCGTCGACCCGCCCGCAGTCGGGATCTCGCCCTCGAAGGCGAACTCGCCCGTCAGCCGCCACGTCGTCGCGGTGTGGCCGGTCTCCACCGTGCTCGTCCCCTGATCGACGATCTCGACGTTCTCGATCCCGCTCGCGTTCAGCTGCGACCGGAACGCCTCGACCGCGGCCGACTCCACCTCCGTCATCAGCCGGTCCCGGCCGATCCCGGCCGGGAGGCTGTCGATCGCCGGCCGGATGTCGATCCGAGTGGCGAAGAAGACGACCGGCGACCCGCTCGCACCGAACGCCTCTGACAGCGCCTCGGCGACCGAGACGTACTCGTAGATCCGGGTGTGTTCGAGCGCAGTCACCGTCACTGGCCCGTACGACTGCTCGAACACCGTGCTCTCCGACTCGTCGAGGAGCCGCCAGCCGTCGTCGATCCGGTCGCTGGTCACCCTCGGCTCCGGCACCGGTCCGTCTCGGGTGCCCAGACAACCTGCTAGTCCCGCGACGGCGACGGCCGCACCCCCCGCGAGCAGGCGACGCCGCGTGACGCTGGTCAGTCCGCTCGTCGTCGCTGCTCTTCCCCTTCCTTCTCTCGGTTCCTCGCTCATAGGGGTCCGAAGACCGAGACGTGGTAAATCTGTGTCGGCGGCGCTATCGAGGGTGATACCGCCGTTTCGTTCGCGCGTTGAGTCTTCGTTTTCGCTTCGCCAGTCCTCTCGCGGTCGCCCGCTGTCGGCGACGCGGATCCTTTTTGTAACCACCGGGTGTAACAACCCGGTAATGACTAACGACGACGCGACCGAGACGGACCGGCGTGACGCCCCCGACGACCGGCAGGCGGACTCTGGCGGCGGCGCCGGCAGACGCACCGATCGACGTACCGGGGTCCCCACCCGCCGGCGGTTCCTCGCGCTCGGCGGCGCGGCGGGCGCCGTCGCGCTCGCGGGGTGTAGTGCCGAGCCGACGGACGGTGAGGACGGAGACGGAGAAAACGGGACCGCCGGTGATGACAGCGCCGACGGGCCGGGGTCCAGCGACGGTGACGATGGCGACGGCGACGACGAGGAGACCCCTACCCTGACGGTCGCGACCTACAGTAGCTTCATCGACGCGCCGTCGGTGAGTCCCGGTGAGTGGCTCAAGGAGGCGTTCGAGTCGCGCGTCGACGCCGAACTGGAGTGGGCGACCCCGGACAACGAGGTGAACTACTACGTCGAGCGGGCCAGTTCGGGGGTGTCGATCGACGCCGACCTCTACGTCGGGCTCACCACCGAAGACTTGGTGCGCGTCGACGAGACGCTCGACGACGACCTGTTCGTCGAGCGCGGCGAGGTCGAGGGATTCGACGACGTGCGGGAGGGGCTGTTGTTCGACCCGTTCGACCGCGCGGTTCCCTTCGACACCGGCTACGTGAGCCTCGTGTACGACGGCACCGCGATCGAGGCGCCGGAGACGTTCGAGGGCCTGCTGGATGACGAGCACGCAGGCGCGCTCATCGCGCAGAATCCCGGCGCCTCGACGACGGGGCGGTCGTTCCTGCTCCACACGGTCCACCGGTTCGGCGACGGGCCGGACGGGTCGGTGGAGGGCGGCGACGGCGACCCCGACTACGACTACCTCGACTACTGGGCGGAGCTACAGGACAACGACGTGCGTGTGCTCGGCTCGTGGGACGACGCCTACGCCGCCTGGAGCGGGGGGGAGGCCCCGATGGTCGTCTCCTACTCGACCGATCAGGTGTTCGCGAGCATGGAGGGGGCAGACTTGGAGAAACACCAAATTCGGTTCCTGAACGATCAGGCGTACGCCAACCCGGAGGGGATGGCCGTCTTCGCCGACGCAGACGAGCCGGAGCTCGCCCGCGAGTTCATGTCGTTCATGCTGGAGCCGGACGTGCAGGGGGTTATCGCCGAGCGCAACGTCGCGTTCCCCGCGACCGACACGGCCGAGCTCCCCGACGACTACGCCGAACTGGCGCAGGAGCCGTCCGAACCGGTGACGTTCACGTACGACGAGCTCCAAGGCTCGGTCAGTGAGTGGGTCGAAGACTGGGAGCGACAGTACGCCGGGAACTGACGGCGGCGTGTCAGACGCTAGCCGCGGTGCCGACGGCAGCCGTCGCACTCTTCGCGAGCAGATCACCCGGCGCCTCCGTGGGCGCCTGCTGACCGCGCTCGCGGTCGTCACGAGCGTCGTGCTCGTCGCCGCGTTCTACTACCCGGTCGGGACGGTCCTGATCGAGGCGGTCGTCGTCGACGGCGTCCCCACGCTCGCCATATTCGTCGAGCTGCTCCGTGACCCGTTCTACTTCGGTGAGTTCGCCCGGCTGTTCGCGGGCGAGTCGCCGATCGCGGTCGCGCGCGATCTGCTCGGTCCGGACCGGCGGCTCGGGATCGTCGGGTTCACCGCGTATCAGGCCGCGCTGTCGACGATCGCCAGCGTCGCCTTGGGGCTCCCGGCCGCCTACCTCCTCGCGCGCTTCGAGTTCCCGGGGCGACGCACCCTGCGATCGCTGACGATCGTCCCGTTCGTGCTCCCGTCGATCATGGTCGCCGTCGGCTTCGTCGCCACGTTCGGCCGGAACGGGACCCTCAACGGGGTTCTCGGCGCGCTCGGGCTCCCGCCCGTCGACCTCATGTTCACGCTGGAAGCGATCGTGATCGCCCACGCGTTCTACAACGCGCCGCTCGTCGCCCGGGTGACGACCGCGGCGTGGGAGTCGGTCGACGCGAGTGCGGTCGAGACCGCTCGGAGCCTCGGCGCGGGGCCGACCCGGGCGTTTTTCGACGTGGTCGCGCCGCAGGTGTATCCCGCCGTGCTGACGGGCGCGGCGCTCACCTTCGTGTTCACGTTCGGCACCTTCCCCATCGTCCTCGCGCTCGGGGGGTTCGAGCTAGCGACGGTCGAGGTGTTCGTCTACCGGCTTGTTCGCGACCTGAACTACGCCGAGGCGGCCGCGCTGGCGATCGTCGAGCTCGTCATCTCGCTGGGGGTGCTGCTCGCGTACCTGCGGTACGAGGCGCGAAACACGGTCAGCTCTCGCGGGGTCCGACCCCTCCCGCGCAGGTCTCTCGTCCCAGCCGCCCCCACCCTCCGAGAGGTGCTTCCCCGGATCGGCCTCGCCGCCTACGCCGTCGTCGCGGGGCTCGTCTTCGTCGCGCCCATTGCCTCGATGGTGCTCGCGAGCGTCACGGGCGGTGACGGCGCGCTCACGCTCGACCACTACCGGTTCCTCATCGACCGCCAGCAGACGGGGGCGGCGTTTCAGGTGCGGCCGTGGCCCGCGATCCGCAACTCGCTGACGTTCGCGAGCGCCGCGACCCTGCTTGCGCTTCCGATGGGCGTCGTCGTCGCGGTGCTGACGACCCGGCGGTTCCGCGGGCGGAAGCTGGTCGACGCGGTCGCGATGGCGCCGCTTGCGGTGTCCGGGATCATCGTCGGACTCGGGCTCCTCCGCGGGCTCGTCTTCGGCGTGGAGATCGCGGGGTGGCGGTTCGCGGCGACCGGCGCGGTAGCCATCGTCGTCGCGCACGCGATCGCCGGCTACCCGTTCGTGGTCCGGACCGTCGCGCCCGGGCTGGAGGGGCTCGACCGCTCGCTGATCGAGTCGGCGCGGGCGCTCGGTGCCTCGCGGGCGCGGGTGCTCCGGGACGTGGAGCTCCCCCTCGTGTGGCCGGGCGTCGTCGCCGGCGCGGCGTTCGCGTTCGCCATCTCGATCGGCGAGTTCACGGCGACGGTGGTGCTTGCCACCGGCGCCGACGCCTACACGATGCCGGTCGCCATCGAACGCTTCATCGGGCGCCGGCTCGGACCGGCGACCGCAATGGGCGTCGTCCTGCTGGTCGTCACCGGGCTCAGCTTCGTCGTTATCGAGCGTCTCGGGGGTGAGACGCGTGGGCTCTGATCCGGCTCTCCAAGCCGCCGCCGACTCACCCAATGGCCCCCCCGCCGTCGAACTCGACGGCGTGACCAAGCGCTACGGCGACACCGCCGCCGTCGACGACGTGAGCCTCAGCGTGCGCGAAGGGGAGTTCTTCACGCTCGTCGGCCCCTCCGGCTGCGGGAAGACGACGACGCTCCGGCTGATCGCGGGGTTCGAGGAGCCGACCGCGGGGACGATCCGCTTTTCGGGCGAGTCAGTCGCGGGGGTGCCTCCGGAGGACCGGGACGTGGGCGTCGTCTTCCAGAACTACGCGCTGTTCCCGCACATGACCGTCGGCGAGAACGTCGGCTACGGGCTCAACTTCGCCGACCCGCCAGAGGGAATGAGTCGCTCGGAGCGCGTCGCGGAGCTGCTCGAACTGGTGGACCTGCCCGACGCCGCCGACCGCGATCCGGAGAGCCTCTCAGGCGGACAGCAGCAGCGCGTCGCGATGGCCCGCGCGCTCGCGCCGGGTCCCGATCTCCTCCTCCTCGACGAGCCGATGAGCGCGCTCGACGCGCAGCTCCGCGAACGCCTCCGGGTGCAGGTCCGGCGCATCCAGTCGGAGCTCGGGATCACCACCGTCTACGTCACCCACGATCAGGAGGAGGCGCTGGCGATCTCCGACCGCGTCGCGGTGATGCGCGACGGGACGCCGGAGCAGATCGCGCCCCCGCGGACGGTGTACCGGGAGCCGTCGAGCCGGTTCGTCGCGGAGTTCGTCGGCGACAACAACGTGTTCGTGGGGCGGGTGGTCGATGTCGAGGGGGGAGACGTGGACGACAGCGCTCCCCGAACCGCCGGCGTCGACGTGGGCGGTGAGATCCTCCGGGTCGAGGTGGATGACGTGATTGATGTCGCGCCCGGCGACCGCCTCACCTTCTGCGTCCGCCCCGAGTACCTGCGAATCGGCGACGGGGAGAGCCGAATCCGGGCGACCGTCGAGAGCGCGGAGTTCCTCGGCGAGACGACCCGGATAACCCTCGACTGGGGCGGTCGCGACCTCGTGGTCCGGACGCGCGATCCCCTTTCTGGCGAGGTCGTCGTCGGCTTCGATCCGGCAGACGCGCACATGATCGGGATTGGCGAGGAGTGAGTGCGGCGCTTTATAAGTGAACGAAGTGGTGGCGTGCCTCCGAGCGGGCCATCG
>Ga0065697_1003246_pt1 | contig 13943 bp, 11 predicted proteins | sample AntLakMe24m_08um_FD_59086 | JGI IMG/M metagenome (GOLD analysis project Ga0065697, IMG submission 59086) | Hypersaline microbial communities from Antarctic Deep Lake - 24m 0.8um v2 (version 3) | ecosystem: Environmental > Aquatic > Non-marine Saline and Alkaline > Hypersaline | place: Deep Lake... | reverse complement strand
AGCCACCTTCGAAAAACGTGGTCTAAAACCACTTCCTATGATGAACGGTGACAAGAATCGCGTATTAGAACTGGCAGAGGGCGAGTATATTGCGCTGATAGAACTGGATACAAACAAATCTACAACAGATTACAAACCGGAACCTAGTGATCCAAACGCTAATTTAGTGGCCGCCGCCGACTACGAATCATTCTCACTCGTCAGGCGCGTACGTGATTTCGAGGACAACGGACAAATCAAGCACCAACGACTCTCATTTGAAAAGAACCAGTTCGAGGATGGTGCCGATAACGATGATACTGCACTTCGAAAGCTCAACGAAATCGAATACGGTGAGTCGCTGGAACCGATCTTTTCGTAGAATTGCCTTGGGTTGATTGCGACTATCGTAGAGGGTAGGAGTGATTTGTAGTATCTTTATTATTCTCACCTCTCAACGTGTCATTCATACTCCCTCGCTGAGAATTCGCTCGACCCTACTCATCCAAATATATGACCTCTGGGCAAATCACCGCATCTGACATCAAGAATTGGAACTCGCTCAACGACATCGCGGCCTCCTTCGAGAAACGCGGTCTGAAACCACATCCAGAAATAAGCGAGGACGGGCGACTTGTCCTTGAACTCGCTGACGGGGAGTTCATCGAGCTGGTCGAAGCAAGTACCGGGAAGTCGGCAACCGACTATAAGCCCGAGAGCGTCACTCGACACACGAACCTCGTCTCAACGGGCGATTACGAGACATTCACATTCGTCACTCGCGTTCGCGACTGGGATGCACACGGTCGCATCAAGTACCAGCAGTTTTNCNTCGCGAAGGAGCAGTTCCGCAGCAACTCCGGGGAGAAGAATACCGTCCTTCAGAAGCTCAACGAGATTGAGTACGGAAAGTCGGCGGCGGTGATGGACGACCTCTACGACACTCGGCAGATCGTCAAGGAGTTCTACGAGCAGTTCGAATCCCTGCGGACCGACCTCGTGCAGGAGGTCAGCGGAATTCCCGACGACCGGGGCGACGCCAAGGGGCGATATGTACAGATCCTGCTCGACCGGATGATTTTCCTCTACTTCATTCAGGAGAAGAATTTGTTGGACTACGATGCCAAGTACCTCCACGACCACCACGCGCGCGTCGTGAATGAGGACGGTGACGTGTACTCGGACTTCTACGACCCGCTGTTCTTCGATTTGCTGGCTGAGGGGAAGAACGATCCCGAGTTCGGCAAGCTCCCGTATCTGAACGGCGGCCTGTTCTCGAAGAATCCCATCGAGGAGGAGTTTGATGACGCCAAGCTGGGGGAGGACGCCGACGAGACCAACGCGCTGTTCGGACGTATCCTCGACTTCCTCTCGGACTGGAACTGGAACGTGGACGAACGCCTCGACATCGTTGACCCGAAGAACCTCTCCCCGGCGGTGCTGGGCCACGATCTTCGAGCAGACGGTGAACCAGAAAGAGATGGGAGCATACTACACGCCCGAGGAAATCACCGGCTTCATGGCCCGGCAGACGATACATCCGTACCTGCTGGATCAGCTGAACAAGGCCGAAGGGACGAGCTACGAATCCATCGACGACGTGTTCTCCTTGAGCGAACCCAACGCTGGAGAACGGGTCGAACAGCAGGCCTTGGCAGACGGTGGTGTCTTAGCCCACAAGGTGAACGCAGGTGCCATCGAACAGACCCACGTTGAGACGCTCTATTTCGACGTGCTGAAAGACGTACGGGTCCTCGATCCGGCGGTCGGGAGTGGGGCATTCCTGCTTGCCGCGCAGGAGGTTCTGCTTGACGTGTACCTCCAGTGTATCGAGTACTTCGTCGAGAAGGAGGAGACAGAGCCTTGGGAGCTGACGAGTCGCATCAAAGACGAAATCGATACGATACGGGACGCGAATGGGACCGTGACACTCTACGCGAAACGCGAGGTGATTCTCAACAATCTCTACGGAGTAGATATTGATGAGGGCGCGGTAGAGATCTGCAAGCTCCGTCTCTGGCTCTCGATGGTTGCAGACATCGAGGATGAACCAAGTGAAGTGGAACCACTTCCGAATATCGACTTCAACATCCGTCAAGGGAACAGTCTAATCGGTCAGGTTGACGCTGTGATCGAGAGCAACGACGATGGGGATAGCGAGCTGGATGCATGGGAGCGCAAAGCCCGGTTCGAGGACGTAAAAGAGGCGATTCAGAACCACAAAAGTGCTGAATCGAGTGCCGAAGCGAGGAAGTGGAGGAAGGAAGCAGAAGCCCGAATCGACGAACACCGCGAGAAGTTCGATGACATTCTTCGTGGAGAGTTTCAGGATGCTGGTTTCGATAACATCACCGTAGACGAACTTCGAGACTGGTCACCCTTCCACTGGCCGTTAGAGTTCGCTGGTGTGTTCGAAGAGGGTGGGTTCGACGTGTTCATCGGGAATCCACCGTGGGATATGCTCTACGCAAACCGGGATGATTTCTTCATCCGGTACGACGAGAAGTTCCGCATCTACCCCTCAGAGGAGAAAGACGATGTAATGGATGAACTCCTCTCTGACCCCGATATTGCGGGGGAGTGGGAGGCATATCAGGACTCGATGGATACTCGTGCGGACTTCTTCACTAAGGGAGATACCTACAGGCTCCAGTCGCCAGTTGTTGGTGGACGAACGATGCCAACGAAGAACGAGTTATCTGCTCTCTTCCTCGAACGCGTCTTTCGGCTCTCCCGAGATGGACGTGAAGGTGAGTCTGCTCCTCCCCGGAACGATATTCGGGAGGGGTAATGGGACAAAGACCTGCGGACGCATCTACTAGACAACACGAACGTAGAGAATCTCATCGGCTTCGAGAACAAGGGAATATTCACCGCTATTGACGACCGATACAGGTTCGCCATCCTGACCTTCCGATACGGAGGGAGAACTTCCGAGCTACGAGGCATATTCAACCAGCACGATATGGATGTGGTTTATCGTATCGAAGAAGAAACAGCTAGCATCCCTCGTGACGTGCTCACCAGCTACTCGCCAGAGGGGGGGATTTTCCCTTCCATTACCTCACAGCAGGAAGTAAGCGTTCTGGAGAATGTGGTTAATCATCCCCCGCTAGTCGACGATATTGAGGATGCGTGGACAGTCGATATGCTGACCAAGGAATTCGTAGAATCGACTGACAAAGATCGACTACAGAACTCACCTGAGGGTGCGGATTACCCAATTTACGGGGGAAAGAACATCCACCAGTTCGAGCACGATAATACTCACACGAAGAGCTTGGACGGCCCCAAGTACTGGAGTCGAGGACTAGACGACCCCGCGAACAGCGCACAGTATCGTGTTCGGGAGAAAAATTTCAACCGAGGTCATCTAAAACGGGAGATCTACGAGGCATTTGGAGGCCCAGAGACTAGTAAGTCTCAGGTGCAGTTCGTAGATGATCTTCTTGAAGAGCACCGGGGCCACGGACTTGAAGAAGAGGATGTACTTCTCGACTGCTCCGAATTTAGAATCGGTATCAGGGACGTATCTCGATCCCGCGATGAGCGAACGATAATCGCGACCGTGCTACCGAANGAAATCATCTGCCTCCACACGATTAACACCTTCAAACCGTTCGCTATCGAACCGAAGGAGGAGCATCTGTCGGAGTCCCCACTCCGGTCACCCTACGTACGTCGCTTCAAAGACCGGGAACTGTTCGCGGCCACGGGGCTACTGAACAGCGTCGTATTCGACTTCTTGATGCGGACCAAAGTCGAGACGCACATCGTGAAGCGAGANCTACTGGAATCACAGATGCCCCGTCTCACCGCAGGGGAGGACTATTTCGAATATATTTCCGAGCGTGCCGCTCGGCTCAACTGTTACGGCGAACGGTTCGCCGAGATGCGAGAGCGACTCGGCGGAATCGAGCCCGCGACAGACGAGACGGAACGTCGTCGCCTGCAGGCCGAAATGGACGCCGCCGCATTCCACACGTACGGTCTCGATCGACCCGACACGAAGTTCGTGCTCGACGACTTCCACCGCGTACAGAATCCACGCCTGATGACCGAGGAGTACTTCGACCTCGTGCTGGAGAAGTACGATGAGTTGGCAGAGTCAGGACCCTACCCGTAGACGCTTCCTGCTACGCGAACGCGCTGAACGTCTCCCGGATATGTTCCCGGATGCGCTGTTCGCGCGCATCGAGGAAGTCGAGGAAATTCTCCAGTTCGTGGAGATGGTCCTCTCGCGGAATTAGGTGCCGCTCGTAGTAGTCCTCGTTCCGAGTGTCGAGCCAGTCATCGAACGACTCGTCTCTCTTACCGGTGTTCTCCCCCTCGGTGATGAGCTGGAGATTCGCGATGGAGTCGCGATGGTTCTCGAACTGCTCCGCGACGGCACGATCCAGACCGTGATTCTTGACGAGGTTGTTCGCATCGAGGATCTTCTTGGGGAAGATGTGGTCCCGATGGTAGTCCGCGCCCTTGCGAACAGCTCTTGGGAAGTACAGGAGCGACAGCAGGAGGAACGACTTCTGGGAGCGGTAGGTAGTATCCTCCAGCAGGGACTCGACGACTTCCTCGCTGAACCCAACGACTTTCCCGCGCCCGCGCATCCGTCGATGAATCTCTTCGAGCGGGAATCCGGCGTCGTCTGCTTCCTGCACCGCCTCCCGAGCGTCGTCCAGAACTTCGTCTGGACGCGAGTTGAACGTCCCGTTGAGGAGCGCCGATGTGAGCCAGTAGTGGATGCGCCGGCGATCATCCGCCCCGTTTTCGGAGTCCCAACTGAGATCGGGATTTCGGTAGTAGATATAGTAGGCGATGGGGATGAGGGCGTTGTGACTGGTGAGACTGCGCTTATCGAGCCCGAACTCAACAACGAGGTCAAGCGCGCCCTCGATTGCGGCCTTGTAGTCACCTGTGACCCACGTCTCCTTCATCTCCCCGAGATGGTCGTTGGTGAAGTTCGCGATTCGGTACTCCGGGTCGAGGTCCGACAGGACGAGAAGCGACTTCAGCACGAAGTCGATGCCGAACCGGAAGTTCTTGTCCTCGTGGCGCTCGTTCAGCCTGTCCACGAAGTCCGTAATCTGCTCGCGCGCGTCAAGTTCGTTGGGACCCTCGGTCCACCGGGCCGTCGCCATCGAGAGCAGAATCTCGGATTTACTCAACGGCGTCCCACCATCGTTGGTCCTGATGAAGATGTCGAGGACCCGCTCGTGGTTCTCGGTCGTTTCCTCGTGATACTGAATACCGGCTTCGTCGCATATGGAGTCGTGTAGCGTGCGCAGATTCTCACTTGCATCCCATCGTTTGCCCTTTCCAAACGATTCGAGATCAAGATCCTCGACAACACCTCGAACGTCATCGTTCGGATCCAGCTCCAGAATGTCCCCAACAGGGTACCAGTACGTTTCTTCAGTGGGATCGGGCTGGCTATCCTTGAACGCGAACTCGTACTTTAGCCCCAGTTCGTCTTCGATCTCCTCGTCTGGATCGGAGAAGAGATTGAAATACAGTTGCTTGTTGCTCCACGCACTCGCGTTCTTACGTGGGTGGAACTTCTTCTTCTCGGCGTACGTTCCGCTTAGGCCGATGTAGAAGGCGGTGAGTCGCTGTTGTCCGTCGAGAATCAGCTTCTGGGTTTCGGGGAGCTTCTCCATCGACGGGACCTTCGGATTGTGATAGTTGACGTGATTGAACTTCGGATCATCAGGATGGACGCTATCGCCGATGTAGTTCCTGATGAACTTGTACTTGATCTGGTCATCCGCCGTTTCGCCCCTGACCCTCCACAACAGGAACGCGCCGATTGGATAATCGCGGAGAACGGAATCAAAGAGGCGGATTATCTGATCTGTGTCCCAGACGAATTCCCGCTGTATTGCCGGGAGAAAAATGGAGTCGTTGAGATCCTCGACTGCCTCACGAATACTCATCGACTTGTTAGTCATAGTCACGTAGAAAGACACGAGTAATATCAATCCTTGTGAATCTGTCCAGAATGACGCTGAAGTGTCCGACCCAAACATCTTCCCAATACCCGTCAACCCGCGATTCGTGAGTACCACTAACCGGTAGTGAGACGCCAAACATAATATCTCCCAGAGGCGAAAAGCTGAAGAGAGTGTGCGATGCGAAATTCGGTCAGCGCCCTCCAATAATCCCCCAGCAGAGCAACCGCGCGTGAACGTCGTTGGCTTTCACCAACGTATCCTGATACTCGGGAGAACTCCCGATTACTTCGTTGAGGAACTTTTCGATTTCGTTGAACAGTTCCTCGACCGGCCACTCGGAAATTCGGTCGTGTTCGGGGTGATCACGGAACCGCTCTCGGAGGATCCGATCCTCGTCGGTGTTCTTTAACTTGACATCCGTGAGTTGGTTTCGAAGCTGTTCTGCGCACTCGCTCACCGTTTCGATTTCGTCGACGGGTTCGTGAAGTTTACCTGAGGAGTTGTCCCGGATGTGCTGAAGATACTGGATAAGGGTCTCTTGTTCCTTCGAGAACGAACCACCCTGCTCGAACTCGCCCTTTTTATGTGTCGTACGAATGGACGAGAGCCGGTTGTTCAGATACTCCTCGATAGCTTCTCGTTCGGCGAGTAACTCGTCCACATCGCCTGAAAGCGGCTTTCCTTCGGAATCGGGTGCGATCTTAAGCATTCGAACCGACCGCTCTTTCACTTCATCATCACCGAACGGGTAGTAGTAGAACGCCCGTCGAGTTCGCCCCAGAGGAGCATCACCTCCATCGTCGAACCACATATGTGCGAGCGCAAACACGCCGGGGCGGGGGCCGCTGTCAGATCGAGCGACGTTCGTGTAATGGAGGTCCCGGTCGCCGGGAAGGTCGTCGAAGTACTCTTCGGCGTACTCGAAGTCGTCCATATCGAGGGTGTAGTCAATATTCAATTCCTGCTTCAATAGATAACGTTCGAAGGCCTCATCCTCGTTGCTCCCAGCGTTGCGGAGGAGTGGGTTCGTTGAGGTGTCATCGAGTTCGTTGTAGTCGTCTACTTCCCGGGACTTCCGCAAGGACTGCTCGATCTCCTCAACCTCCAGCTCCCCGATGGTCTTCTGGGTCTCAACTCCGGCGCGTTCAAGAATCTCATCCTCATTCGGGTCAAGGATGTTGTTCTCCTTGCCGACGATGAGTGCGATGTCGTTGATTTTCGCTTGTAGACGCTTGAGTAGCTTGATGGCCGCCTCGATGTCGCCGTCGGGATAGAAGTTGTGGACGTGCTTGTCCGCCGTCGAACCGATGCGGTCGATGCGCCCGACGCGCTGGACGATACGCATCGGATTCCACGGGAGGTCATAGTTCACGACTCGGTTGATGTCCTGTAAGTTCACACCCTCGCTCAGCGTGTCAGTCGCAACGACGTACGTAAGTTCGTTTTCACCGGATTCCGAGAGCGTCTGCTGGTATCCCGCCGCTTCGGGCGCGAACCGACGAACGATGTCCTGCTTGTTCTCGTCACCACCTTTGACGACCGCGCTGTTGTCGCGCGTTAGCGGCGAGTTCTCGTCATCACGGAGCGAGCGGTAGACATAATCAGCAGTCGCTCGGTACTGGGTGAAGATGAGGACCTTCCCCTCGTTGTTCTGGAGAACGTTAGCGAGTTCGTCGATTTTTGGATCGCGGAACTCTCGGAGACGGAACACCGCCTCGTAGAAGTCGCGTGTGGCTTCATCCGCTTCGGTCAGGTCGCTCCGGGGGTAAAGGAGCGGATTCTGCTCGTTCTGTGGTACCTCCGGGAGAACTCCTGCGTGGTTCTCTTGAAGCCACTGTCGGACGGTCACCGAGTGGTCGCTAACGTCATCGCCGTGCTTCGCCACGTCGCCGATGAACAGTTGGAGGAAATACGCCAGAAGGGTGAGATCTTCGCGGATATAGGTCTTGACCTCGGCAACCGTCGCGTCGGCGAGTTCGTCTTGTTCACTCTGCTCGCCACCGTCGGATCGAACCGCGTCGGTGTCGAAGCCGAACTCTTCGAGTGTCTGTTCGATGTCTTCGGCAGTCTCCTCGTCTTCGACGAAATCTTCGAGAGTGACCGCACCATCACCTCCTTGCACAGTTCGGAGCATATCGATTTCTTCGTCTTCTGGGAGGGTCTCCAACAGGCCGAGGAGTGTTCGTTCACTCTCATGGAGCGTTTGGACCGACTGTACGAAGGCGTACGTCGAAGACTCAAGCCGCTTCAGAAGATTCAGTTTGTACAGGGCCTTGAGCGTACTGCCAGCCTGCGGATTCTTGATCGTAATGTGGGGAAGGTGAAGCGCATCCATCACGTCCGGCAGGAAGTTGTAGATGGGCTGATAGGCGGGTGGGAGTGTGTACTGCTCCTTGTGGACTGTTGGAGGTTTAAAGCTCATTTCGAGGTTTTCGTCATCCCGAATTTTCTCTTTGACATGGTTTCGAGTCCGTAAAACCATCACCTCGTTCAGGATGTTGGAGATCTCCCCAGACTTCTGCTGGAGTTGTTCTGTGAGTTGCTGTTGCTCCTCGTCGGTGACTTGCTCCTTCCCGGCGGCTATGCGCTTCCGATCTTCTGAAAGACTGATGTAGTCCTCGAACGCGCCGAAGTTGTACCCCGACTTGTTGCGAATTTCGTCCTCACCCGTGAACAGGCTGATAAGATTCTTGAGGTCGGTCGCGGAGTTGTTGATGGGTGTCGCAGTCAGCATTATCATCGTCTTTCCGCGAAGTAGGCGCAGATTCGCGTGCCGTCGAGTGCCTTTGTAATCGTCCTCGTGGTCGAGCTGGGGTCGCCACTTCCCGTGATTACGGAAGCGGTGGGCCTCGTCGATGAGCATCACCTCAAACTCGTCTCGGAGATCACGAACCTCAGCATGTGAGAGGTTTTGGAACTTACTGATGCTCATCACATCAAGGTGGACTCCGTCAACTTCCAGCCCGAAGTACGGTTCACCCTCCTCGTCCGTATCATCCTGTAGGAGACTTATCCACTGGTTAGTGAGGTTAGCAGGGACGAGGAGTAGACAGCGTTCTCCCTGCTGACGGTAGTCGTACAACAACTCACCTCCGATGAATGACTTTCCGAGACCAACCGAATCGGAGATGATACAGCCGTTGTACTGGGCCAGTTTCTCCCGGGCGCTCTCGTACCCGATCGTTTGAAAGTAATAGAGTGGACTATCGCGAGTGCTGACGTTGCCACCGAGCGTATCGTAGGCGAGGAGTTTGTACAGCTCGAACGGTTCGAGGTAGGTACCGAGTTCCTCTTTCGCTTCGTTGTCCTCTCCCTCTTCCTGATGATCCTTCCAATCCTGATAGCGACTGCTGTTCTCGATGATCTTGATGACATCCTCGCCGAACTCTTCGGCGTTCGCCCACTGGTTATCGTACCAACGTTCAAACGCTTCGGCGTCTCCACGTTCTTGACTCGTTAGGTTCAGTTCGATGTTGTTCCGGTGCCCGCTGTGTGAGAAGTTCGACGACCCGACGATGGTGGCTGTCGGTCGCTTGTCGGTGTGGCCGTTGCGGACACTCGGTTCGTCGGGTACTGCACGGAAGCTCGCCCCCTTCGCATGGAAGTAGCCCTGTTCAGGGTCTCTCACTCGGACGTCGACCAACCCCTCACGAATGAAGTCTCGAAGACGGTCCAGACGGTCCATCTGCGCGTTGTTGAGGCCGTCTATATCTTCACGAAGTTCAGATTTGAATTTTTCACGAAGGTTTAGACCATCCTCGATTTCGCCGGCTGTCCGCTCATCGGTTTGTCTCCCCATCAGAATACGCATCGGGGCTTGATTTTGCTCTGCCGGATCTGCTAGATTAGTCAGGTCTTCCTTGTAGAGGTCGAACCCAGAGAGATAGAAGTACCCGGTGGCGATACGAACTTCCTCACACTCAGGAATAAGTTTCTTATATACTGTTTCGAGGTTTGTCTCGGTGTTATCGACAAGCGGATCAAGAGCGAGCATCTCTTTCGTAGGCACAACACGTCTGGCTTGTTAATGCTTCTTAGAGTTCAGGTCGAATAGGAACTGTGGGCAAAATTGTGCGGTGAAAATCGAACGACAATATAGAAAAATTGATATATCCCCGCCGTACGTTGGTGCGTTCGATGTCAAAGAAACAGTACTGGAAGAACACAGCACGCCCGCTCTATTGGAATTGTCCGCACTGCAACGAACAACTCATTCAAGCACGTCATGTAACGTGGCGTGTGCGGGCTGTCTGCCCTGAGTGCCACTCGACATTTACACCGACTTGGGAAGAGACAGAAGACGAACTCCCGCCAGAGATCGACGACTGCTGAACACATTCAGCGAAACCGCCGGAAAATACAGGAATGTAAAGGCGGTTATTCACCTCGGGGAGAACACAGAGAAACATGACATACGTGTGTACGTATGTACGTACGTGGTGTTGTAGGTACTTGCGTAGCTATTTCGGCAGTACTACTCCTCGTTGTTGCTCCACCCAAGTTCAATTGCTAATGGGCCTACGACGTAATGGTCTCCTTCTTTTTTGAGAAGGTCTAGCTCACACATTTCTTTGAGTACAGCTTCATAATCCTTCGTCGGCACGTCGTCCTCGGTAATGTACCCCCTTTGGGAGAGAGTTGCCAGCATCTTATCGTATCTATCGTTGCTCATACTCCAGATCCATTAGGGAATCGCAAAGGTGCTCCCTCGTTCGTAATTCGACCGTTTCGGGCTTCTCGAAAGCTGAATTTAATTCAAAAGGGTAGATGTTTTCTGAAGAGAGGATATTTTTGTCAGGGGATAGTTGTGGACACCTGAATGTCGGTCAGAGGACTGTTTAAGTCCGAGATAGAGAAAGCCCAAACCCGTCTGAACTCCCTGTTTGGGGAGGAGACGTTTCTAACGTTTCGTGAGGATTTGCGTGCGATATATATCGAACACCGCGACGTGGAAGACGCGACCGAGTGGCAGAAGCGTGCATGGATGCACATGGGTAGACAAGGTCTCGACGAGACACGGAGACGATACATCTCGTTTGGCACCCATCTGGACTTGCTCAATCTCTCCGACGCCGCACTCTCAGCGGCAATTGGATTCGGCATCAATTGGGGGGCCAAGGCACTGGGGGTCCCGTCAGTACCATCGGTTATTATCGCGTTTTTCGTCTCTCTGTTTCTGTATTCGATGAACACCGGGCTTGTGTTCGCGAAAGCACTCGGTTACGGAGATTGCCTACCCACGCGAACAGATACACGTCCGACTGGAACCCGCAGACCTTTCGTTTTCGGGCCGGATGGAACAAAGGAGTTATACAGTCAAGTGGTTCGGTGGTGGGAATCATAATTTATGGAACCATCACCCATCCCGGCTCGCGAGGCTATGACCTCGGCCTGCGGTTGGTTAAGTGGTGGGTCAAGCGCGGGTGAGCGCCGCCGACCGCAATTTCACACACTCAGTAAGACTGCGGATCCGCTACTTTCCGTAGTACTCGTCAAGTGCTTCCTGCACGAGGGTCCGCCGCCGCCGATCGTCATCGTCGTCGCCTTGTTTGATGTGTGCGTCACCTTTGACGTAGCGGTCACGATGCTGGTCCATCAGTGAGGAGAGAGTCTGCCGGGAGACTGGAATGTCTGATTCGACTGAGCGGAGAGATTCACCGTCCTCAACACGAAGCATCGCCGCACGGATCGCCGCATACTCATCGTAGTCCTCGTCTTCTCCCACGTCCGTAGTGTTCACGACCAGATAGCCATTCTTGTCGGTCGTGAATCCGGTGGGCGTCTTCCCCGTCCACTTGCCCTCGCGCTGGGTTTGAGCAATTCCTCGGTTGATGCGGCGGCGCGTCTGCTTGGCCTCTTCTTCGTACCACAACGCCAACTGTTTCGCAAAGAAGTGACTCATCGGATCCTCGGGGTCGATGCAGTCAATCATCTCGTCGCGGAGGTAGATGGGAGTCTCTGTCTGAACTGCCGCATCGATGAAGTCTGCGCTCGCAGATAGATTTCTCGCGATGCGCGAGATCTCTGTCATCACGACAAGTTCGTACTTATTCGCGCGCACATTCTCCATCAATTCTAGGAACTGCTCCCGGGAGAGGTCAGAGCCACTCCGGTCACGGTCAACGAACTGCTCAACTTCATTCATCGGGATCTCGCGCTCGTCGAACCACTTGCGGATGCTCCCGTGCTGACTGACCTCCCCTGACTCTTGGTTGCCGGTTGAGACGCGCTGATAGGATGCGTATCGTTTGCTACTATATGGCATAATATTGACTAATTCTGACTACTCTTTCCTACCACCTCTACCCGTATATAAACGCAGGTCGTTTCTGACCTCCCGTAATCATTCACTTGAATTCTTACCACCCACACCCCTCATTCAAAGCTAGCAACCGACAAAATAGTGCGTCTATATAGGCGCGACGCTTATCACTCGCGCTCGGCGCGGCGCAGTTCGCGGAGGCGTCGTTGGATGCGGAGGATGCTCTCGATACTTTCGGCGGTCATATCGGGTGTCACGTGAGCTGATACATCCCCTTCGTAGTGGTCATCAAGCGTAAGGGTCGGGTTCCCGCTCTCGGCGTGGCAGAGTAACTTCAAATGGGCTATCGGCGTCTTGGTGTCCTCAACTGTCACCCAATCCCCGTATCGCGTGTTGGTCGTCCGCTCGGCCCAATCCGTCCGCTGGTCGCGGTCCCAGTGTTCAAGGATGCTGGCGATGCGTCGGAGGGCGTCGCGTTCGCGGAAGAGGTACACCACATCGGGATGAAGGATAGAGCATTCTGAATGAGGTGTGTCCCGGTGCATCGTAGGCAACCCGAGAGATCATCCACGTTAGGAACATGATGCAGGTGGCTGTGGAGAACCCTGCCCTCAGTCATCTTCGAGAAGAGGACGTACAGATGTTCACGTCGAGGATAGGCCACGCCACTACCAGCGCCACCTGCTCACCACTAGGCGCTCGACCAGTACAATACCACTCCTCCATTCAGGGGTACTGGTTCGACTAAGGGTTCGTGCGTCCCGAAAAAAGCCAAATAAAGCATAGAAGAAGGCGAAGTGATTCTAACTTATTCATAGCATTCTCGAACTAACACCAATAGGCTTCGACATCGTAGCTAATTGTATGATTGTTGAAGTGGACGGTCAGCGTGTAGACATCAAGCACTATGCGGCCATCTTCGTCCAGAATCTCCACGAGCTAGGAGGCACGGCGAACACTCGGGACATCGCGACGCGGAGTGGCCTCGCCACGTGGCAAGTAAACGAGGCGTACAAACAAACCGAAGAAATGGGATTGGTCGAATGGTACGGAGAATACGACTCCACGTCGCGCGGCCCCGGTTCCGACCCGAAGCTCTACGAGTTGACTGGCTCAGGCCGACAAGTGGTTGAACGAGGGGTGCCCGGCAAGGTCATCGCACTCAACAAGACTGAGGCAAAACTCCCCGAGCAGGAACTCCAAGACCTGCGTAAGTGGGTGAGCCGAGTAGAGGGAAAGGCGATAGCGTCGAGCCAGCAAGAAGTATCCAAGCGATTTGATGAATTACACCACAAGCTTGACGACGTTGAGAGAGCCGAAGACGTGCAGGAAGTAACAGGTGACCTCGCGGACCTCGAAGCTTATATTTATGAGTGGAATGAGGCGGCGGAGATATATTTGAAGGCCATTCGCCGGGCTCTCGAAGACCAAGGAGTGGAGTTGGGAACGTACTTTCGGGCCGTCGAACAGGACGACCAGTCGGCTACGGTCTGAACGAACCCACACCTCTTGTACTCACGCTTGATGCAACTCTCGAGGATCGCCTATCCCACGGTCGCCAGAACGATTCAGCGACCCTCTTTGGAGCGTAAAGTTTCAAGAGCAGAATTGACTGTCTTCCAGCGACTTCACTGCCAAACCGAAACTAACAAAGTTGTTAGGTGCGGGAAGGGTGTTTTTGTTAGGTGCCGGGAGAATGGGTCGCGTTAAGTTTGGCGTGAATTGTGGTAGACGGCGAAGGCTTCGAGCCA
>Ga0065697_1000533_pt1 | contig 14027 bp, 15 predicted proteins | sample AntLakMe24m_08um_FD_59086 | JGI IMG/M metagenome (GOLD analysis project Ga0065697, IMG submission 59086) | Hypersaline microbial communities from Antarctic Deep Lake - 24m 0.8um v2 (version 3) | ecosystem: Environmental > Aquatic > Non-marine Saline and Alkaline > Hypersaline | place: Deep Lake... | reverse complement strand
CCCGACGGTGAACGCCCGGGCGTTAATCGATTCACAGGCCGCGGCGGCCTGCGGGCCGGTATGTATTCGCACGTCGCCGAGCGAGTCGCCCATCCGGTCTTCCATCGCTACAGGAAGTCTAACAGGCCATCGGAGTCGTCAGAGTCAGTCATGTGGAACCGCGGGTACAAATCGTAGAGGTCGTACCGGCGGGCGTAAATGAACTTCCCGAAGCCGATCGTCTGGAAGGGGTCGGGCGCAAGCAGACCCATTCCGGCGAAACAGTCCCGAACTTGACACCGGAGGTGGTGATCGAGATACGCGCGAAATTCCTCGAACGGACCGGGATCGGCCGCCATCAGTTCAATCGTCGCGTCGGGCTGCTGGTCGAGTGGACTGTCGGCCCGCTGAACTTCATGCTCTCCAAGCGCGTTTGGATACCCAACATGAATCCCCGAGACGGCGGCGATGTCGACCGGTATCGTCGCTGGATCGGCTCTGTCGACCAGTTGTCGACCGACCGCTTCCCAGTCGGCGAGGTCATCCTGTGAGACCTCGGTTACCGTTCGGTCGGTTGCGGCCTCAAAGTCCAGTCCGCGGGCATCCGCGATGGCTTCGGCGGTCTCGGAGAGCGCACCGTCTTCGAGATCGACACCGAAATACACGTCGAGTTCGTAAACGACAGCGTCCTCGGACTGCACACCCGCCGGGAGGTCGACTAATCGGTCGACGCTCCGATCTTGGTGGCTGCGAATCTGCTGGTGGAGCGGGCCAAAATACTGTTTGAACTCGGCCGGCGACAGATCGAGAATCGCTTCTCGGACGGCGTTGACGTACTCGGGGTTTTCGGCGTGTTCGACGGTCTCGTACCCGCGTTCTTGGTAGACGTAGTATTTCGCGTAGCGGCGGGCCTGCTCGTTGTATTCGTTCTCGTCGGGCGTTCGATCTCGCGGGTGATCGGCATAAGCCTCGCACTGATGCCCCGTTATTTTCCCGTCTTCTTTCCGAATATCAATAATGTGTTCATTATCTTTATTATCGATGACACTCAGACCTATCAGTTCATCATTTTCACCTGTGACTTCGGCGTTCATATTAATCCCTCCTACTCCTACCAACCAGGGCCTCAGCGTGTTCAGACCCTTCTTTCAGTTCCTCATACATCCGAGTCATCTCGCTGTACATCTGCTCCAGATGCTGGGCCTCGCTTCCGGAGAGCCGATCAGCACTGTACCCAACGCCCTGTTTGACCAGATCGCTCGTCATTCCACCGACAGCACCGATGCCTGCGCCGACAGCAGTCCCGACCGGACCACCGACGAGCGTCCCGATCATCGCGCCGGTTCCTGCGTTGGCGAGCGATCCAGCCAACCCTTTGACTGCGGTCTGTGCCGGATCGAAGTCACTCGGCGCGCCGGGTTTGGCATCGGTCAATGTCTTCATCACCATCTGTTGGTTGGCCTTGATCTGCTGGACCTCGGCGGCCAGCACCTCCGGATCGGCCGCGATCTCGTCGACATCGATCTCGAAGTCCGGTTCCTCTAGGTGTGTTGGCTGTGGAGCCTGCTCCGGACGACCTCCGGCTGTCGATGTGTCGCTGCGGGCGATACTGCCGAGACCAGCCCGCTGGATGTGGACCTCGGTATCTGCCAACCGTTGGATACCCAACTCGCCACCTGCCATAACGCTCTGGGCAGTCTCCTCAGCCTCACGTTCCAAGGCTGGGTCGGGATCGATTTCTAACTCCATATCCTCCTGCGGCAACATCGACACCGCGCCACTGGTCTGCTGACGAACGTGGGCCAACTCATGAGCCAGCACATGCTGGCCCTCCGGCGAACCCGGATCGTACTCGCCGGAGTTGAACGCGATATGGTCCCCGACGGTGAACGCCCGGGCGTTAATCGATTCACAAGCAGTGGCTGCCTGCGGGCCGGTATGAATCCGAACGTCGCCGAGCGAGTCGCCCATCCGATCCTCCATCGCTCGCTGGATCGACGCGTCGAGCGACCGACCGGTCGACGAAATCACGTCTCGTACTGGCTCAGGCACGCCAGCATCACCAGCCGGAGCCGTCTCGGCGGTGGCCTGCTCGCTGCGCTGGACCGACCGCCTGTTCCGGCGTTCGATATTCGTCGGCACCTCCGGCGGGCGGTCGGCCTGCCGCTGACGGAAGGCCTCCATATCCCGCGTTTTGCCCATGATATCGGTCGGCATCCCCTCTGAAATCCAGTCGTGCACCTTGGCTCCGAAGGTCGACTCATGATGCTGTAACCGCTGAAGGGTCTCTGTGTCGCGAATCGTCATCCCATAACGGTCCTCACCGTGGCCGATATCGTAGATCCATCCGACACCAGTCGACTGATCACCGCCAGCGGTCGACGCCTGCCGGGTGGAGCCTCCGCCTCCGGTGTCGGTCGACGCCCCTCTCTCGGTTCGGCGTGCTGAGCGAAATCCCATTGGCTCGTCTGGGAAGGGTTGCCCGCCTGATCCGATATAAATCCTTGTAGCTCTATTTAAATACACGGCAGATAACAATTTCAGGCTCGATTGTGGTCACTACTGGTGACAGAGTGAACATCGGTTCTATACTGGCGGCTCCATATTGTCCTCGGAGAACTTGTGAAAGCATCGAAAACAACGATAGTACTTTTTGACGCTCCCACTCTCCGTTCGAGGGTATCCATTGGTTCGCATTCGTATGACGAGATACACACTCCCACAGTTCGGGCAGGAGGGCGTTCTAAGCATACTTTGAGTAAGAAAATAACTGAGTTAAATATTCGTGACAAAGAGAGGATAGATTCGAGAATCCCCTAAGAAGCCTCGTCAGTACGCACCAATCAGCCGATCCAACGGATCAGCCACCGCTGACGGGCGGGAACAGTGCCAGTTCGTCATCCTCCTCGACCGGCGTCGACAACCTCTCGGCTTCCCGAACGTTCTCCCCGTTGTGGAGCAGATTTAGATGGGATTCGATCTCGCCATCGTCGGTATAAATACGCGGCTCCAGAGCCGGATGGGCCTCGATCAGCCCGTCGAGCGCGTCGGCGACGGTCGGTTCGTCGGCGGCGAGATCGACCGCCACCTCGTCGTCGCCTGCGACCTCCGCGAGATCGGCAAACAGTTTCCAGTGCATACCTCCACTCACGGCCCCGCGAGTATGAGAATTGCGTCGATCGCTGCTACTCCGAGTCGTCGAGATCAATCGGAGCCCCGGACTCGGTGTCGGCCTGCTCGGTCGGCTCGGCGGCAGCCTCGCTGTCGGATTCCGGGGCGGGCGTCGTCGCCCAGCCTTCGAGTTGCCGCAGCACGTCGGGCCGTGCGAGGACGTAGATCGTGTCGCCGTCCTCGAACGGACGGGTCGACTCGGGGAGGGCAGTCAGTTTCTCACCCGACGGGCGGATCGCCAACACGGCCGCCGACACCGTGTCAGCCGTTTCGCCGACCAACGTGCTGTTGGCCTCGACTGTCACGGTCCCCATCGTCTCGTCGACGCTCCGAAGAAGGGTCGCGAACTCCCGGTCGGCCTGTGGCTCGGCGGGCATCGTCAGCAGGCGGTACTGTGTAGTCGGCGACAGCAGGCCCGCGTCGGCCTCGTCGACAGCGAGAGTTACGACATCACCAGCCACGCCGCGGATCTCACCGCTGGTGAGTCGCTCGGAGGGTTCGGCGGTCGACCAGACCTGTACCTGATCGCCCGAGGTGGCGTTGTTCGGCGGATCGGCCCGGATCGCCACCGCGACCGTGCCGGGGGCGATCGTCGCCCCGACTCCGGCGGCCCGCGAGCCGACCGCGAGATAGTCGACAGTGCCGTCGGCCGTGAGATCGACATCAACGTAGCCTACGCCGTAGTCCTCCTTCAGTCGGGTGACGAGCCGACTCCGGAGCTCGTCGACGGTCAGCCGCCGGGGAAACACGAGCGTCTTGCCCGCGAGTTCGGCCTTCGTCTCCTCGGTGACCGGATCGTAGCTCTCCATATCCTCGATCTCCGAGGGGAGCCGCATGGAGGTCACCCGGCCGACCGACCGGACCATCGTCGACATCTCGGCGTCGATCTCGCCGAGGCCGACCAGCGAAAACAGTTGGGAGGCGATGGTGTCGCCGATCCGACGGCCGACCGGAGCCGCCACGGTCGAAACGCCAAGCGCAACGACGTTGAAGAAGACGACGCCCGGCCGGAAGAGATCGACCGACCCCTGGCCGACGACCACGCCGAGGGAGGCCGTATTGATATAGAGGGCGACGCCCGCGACGCCCGCGAGAATCGCGATCCCTTCCGGGACGAGCGACTTGAAATACCAGCGGTAGGCGACCGTCAGCCCACCCGCGGTGAGTGTCGAGAGGATGGCGAAGACGACCAGATTGACCGCTGCCGTCGTCGGCTGCTCGAAGGTGACACCCGACTGCAGGAGGGCCAAGGGATCAACGGAGCCAACAAAAAGCGGGTCGACGGAGCCGAGGGAGATATCGGGGTTCGGGAGGCTCATGCGGCCACCTCCGCGAACGCCGCGAGCGCCTCGCGGCTGCCGATCACATAGAGGCTATCACCGGCCGCCAGCGGCTGGCTCCCGCGGGGAGCGACCTGCCACCCGTCGTGGTTGGCGGCAACGATCAGCACACCGTAGCGGTCCCGGACTTCGGCCTCGCCGATCGTATGCCCATCGAGCGGCCCGTCGGATTTGGCGGTCTGCTTCTGGAATCGGATCCCTGACCGGCGGAGCAGCGAGACGAGTTCGAACTCCCGGCGTGTCCCCCGTCGAGAGAACGATCACCTGCGGCTCGCTGACCGCCAACAGCGTCTTGGCCGCCGTCCGGTCGACCACGACCGTCACCCGTCCCTCACCGCCGGTCGTCGTCGAGGCAGTCGGCGGCTTCGGCATAGTTGGTTTGGTATCGGTGCCGCCGTCGGTTGCGAGGTCCGCGGCCGGTTTCGGGGCCGGATCGGCCGGTTTATCGCCGGAGCGAGCCGCGATCAGCGTCCCGGTGACTGTGTCGTCGGCGGTGACGATCCGGACTGACTCCCCGCGGGTCATCCCGCTGGGGACCAGCGCCGACAGCGAAACTGCCCGCTTGCCGTCGGGGACGCGTTTCGAGGTGCTCCCGATCGGCGGGGCCGCCGCGACCGACGCGCGGGCCCGTTCGTCGACCGATACCGTCACGTCTGCGAGATCCAACTCGGACTGCAGCCGGTCCGCAAAGCGGGTTTCCAGCTCGTCGACCGGGAGATCGGCCGGGAACGTCCACTGGCCGGTTTTGATCTCCTCCTGGAGGTCGGCGGTCAGCGGCGGGTAGCCTTCGATATCGCTGACCTCGCCGGTAACGGTCACCCGGACCTGGTTCCGACCGCCGACGAGTTCGATCACGTCCGTATTCAGCGTTCGATCCCTGAGTTGACGGAGCGAGATCCGTTTGGGCACCGAGCCACCGAGTTTGTCGCCCTGCGAGTGGGCATACAGCGCGAGCATGAGGACGACGATGATCGCTGTCAGGAGGGCAACTGCGTTCTGCGAGGTACGGATGTTCTCGTCGTTGAGCGCCATCAGCCCGCCGTTGATGCCCGCGATCCCGAGAGCGAGCACGACGACACCGAGTCCTGGAATCGAGACGTTCGTGACGTATTTAAACAGGAAGCCGAGAACGCCAGCGATCAGCGCCGGAATGATCCCAGTGAGGACGCCGAGATATATGCCCAGCAGGATCTCGAACGGAAGCGCAGTCATTGGCCGCTTCTATCGGTACTCCGGCTTAAAGTGTCGGTCGAGGCTGATAGTCACGTCCTGTGAGACGGCTGAGCGACCGATCTCAGTCCGCCTGCTGCCACCGGTCGGACGCTTCGAGCGTCGAGACTGCCGACTCGAACTCCGTTTGGGTGACACCGTAGAACTGCTCTCTGCCGACTGGGGTCCGCACCTGGAGGAGATCCGTGTGGTTCGTGACTCGGTACACGCTGAGCGTCCACCCCGCCTCGGTCCGGTGCCACTGGCCTTCGAGCGTCGACTCCTCGTCATCGATGACGCGGGAGCCCAGCTCCCAGCTCAGCCGCGTCGTATGCGTGATATCGAGCGGTACGGCCGTGGGGAGTCGGCCACACTGGTTCCGTGTGTCATGGACAGCCATACAGTATCGACGGCAGTCTATCCTGAAAAATCCAACTGTTCGCCGCCGTCGACGATCGTCGGGCCGTCGTCACTCGATGCCGCCCGTGGCTGTCGTCGACCCCCATCGTGTGGTATCCGCCGCAGTCGACGGGTCGACCACGATTCCACGGCTATTAGTACGCCGCTCACAGAGGGATGGGCGATGAAGTGGACACACGACTGGGTGACCGTCCGGGCGTCGACTCCTGCTGACGTTCGCGGTCGCCATCCTCTCGATTATCGTCGGGCTCGTCCACATCACGACCGGCGGCGTCGACAGCCCGCTTGCCATGTACGTCCCGGATGCGGTTCGGCGTGCGGTCGGGTTTACGGGGACGCTAACTGGCTTCACGATGCTCGGCAGTGCGTACGCTCTCAAACAGCGGTTCCGGGTCGGCTGGTACGCCACTGCGATTTTGCTGCCGATCACCGCGATTCAGGGGCTGCTACAGGTCTCGCCGTTTTCAGTGCCGTTGGTTGCCGTCTCGCTCGTCTCGGTGCCTGCGCTCTTTTATAATCGCACACGGTTCGACCGGACGTTCTCGCCGTCGCCGACGCAGCTCGCGGCGGGGGTCGCCCTGGTCACGGCGCTGTCGTACGGCACCTTCGGCTCGTATGCGCTCCGCGAGGAGTTCGACGGCATCAGCACGCTCACCGACGCCTTTTATTATACAATCGTCACTGCCAGCACGGTCGGCTACGGCGACGTGACGGCTGCGCCGGCCTCTGAGATCGGAAAACTGTTTTCGATCACGGTGTTGCTTATCAACGTCGCGGCCTTCGCGGTCGCCCTCGGTGTCCTGCTCACACCCGCCATCGAAGCCCAGCTCTCCAAAGCACTCGGAAGAATGACAGACAGCCAATTCAATCTCCTCGACGAACACGTCGTGATCCTCGGCTACGGGGATCTGACCGAACCGATCATCGAAAACCTCTCTGGGAACAATACCCAGTTTGCGATTATCACGACCGACGAAAGCGTCGCCAGACGGCTCTCGGACCGTGATATCCCCGTTCTTACGGCAGATCCGAGTGACGAGGAGCCACTCCAGCGGGCCGGGATCGCCGATGCCAGAGCCGCCATCGCTGCCACCGAAAACGACGCCCAGGACGCCCTCGCTATTCTCACTGCCAGACAGCTCAACGACGAGATGCAGATCCTCGCGGCAGCGATGCAGCGGGAAAACGTCGCCAAGCTCCGCCACGCCGGAGCCGACCGCGTGATCAGTCCCGCCGAGATCGGCGGTCGACTGCTGGCGAACTCCGCGATCGGCAAACGGGACGCCGAAGCAGCCTCCCAGCAACTGCTCGGCGAAGAACTCGACTGACTACTTCGAGAGCTGCTGGACGCTCCGGCTGATCTCTTCGACGTTGTCGGCCTGTTTCTCGTTGGCGGCGGCGATCGATTCGATCTCCTCGGCGACTGTTTCGGTCTCCTCGACGAGTTCGGTCACCATGCTGGCGACCTCCTCGGTCGAGACGGCCTGGTCGTCGGTCGCGCTTGAGACCTCCTGGATTCCCTGGGAAGACTCTTGGACGGCCTGGGCGATATCCTGAAGCGTATCCATCGCGTTTTTGGACCTTCTCGATCCCCTGGTCGACCTGATGGGTGGTCTCTTCGAGGCTCTCGACGGTGTCGTCGGCGTCGGATTTGATCTCCTCGATCATCTTCTCGATCTCGGTGGCGTGTTCCTGGGACTCCCCGGCCAGTGATTTCACCTCGTCGGCGACGACCGCGAACCCCTCTCCGGCTTCCCCGGCCCGTGCGGCCTCAATCGAGGCATTGAGCGCGAGGATGTTCGTCTGGTCGGCGATCTCGTTGATCACCTCGACGATCTCGTCGATCTCGTCGATCCGGTCCTGGAGGGTGCCCACGTCGGTCGAAACGTCTTGGGTGGACTCGTCGACGCGCTGCATCACGTCGATGGCTTCGGTGGCGGCGTCCCGCCCCTCATTGGCGAGCTCTTCGGCGTTCGCACTCGTTGCGGCGACCTCCTCGGCCGTCGAGGCGATCTCCTCGACAGTTGCCGACATATCCGAGATCTCTGTGGCGACCTCACTCATCGAATTCGCGGAGTTGTGGGCGTGGTCGCTGATTTCGTCGGTGCTGTCGTTCATTTCCTCGACCGTCTGTCTGATCGCACGGACGCCGGATTCGACATCGTCGGCGACGAGCCGCTGCTGTTGGCGCTGCTGTTCGATCTGCTGGAGGTGTTCCTGCTGTGTGAGGGCGCTTTCGATGATCCCGAGCAGCGTGTCCAGGAGGTTGTGTTCTTCCTGGAGCCACGGGCCGTCGTCGGCGGGCGGGCGCTCCTCGGTGTAGACGACATCGATGACGATCCGGGTCCCGCTGTCGGTCACCGTTTCGTGGGTCAACGGCTCGCCGGTTCGCTCGAAGCCGGCCGATTCGGCGATCTGCTCGCCGACGGCGATCTGTGCCTCGGTCACGCTCGGGTACTGGAACCACTGGGGGAGTTCGTCCACGTAGCTGTCGATCAGCTCGCCGATCGGCTGGTCGGAGCCGACAAAGAGTTCGGTCGCACGTGTGACTGCTTCCAGTTCCTTGGTTCGCTCCTGGAGCTCGACCTTGGCCTCCGTCTCGCTGAGCCCGCTGTAGGACTCGTCCAACCGGTACTGCGACGATGGAAGCTCGCCTGACTGACTCATATAGGCGTTCCAGGAGTCCCATGACAAAATAACCTGCTGGCTCAATTATTTGTCCTGATAACGGTCCACTTTGGCTGACACCAAGCGCGTCGACCACGGCGGCCCTCAGCTATGGTTTGTGCCTCCGACCGACGCTCGGTGTAGCGGGGCACGCCGCACGTATGGATGAACAACCGTTTTCCGTCCCCCCAGCCAACGGGTGACTATGACAGACGAGCCAGACCAATCGGATGTCGACGAGGAGCCCACCGAGGGCGACGACGAGGAGAAATCGTTCCGCGAGCGGGTCGAAGAGATCCGCGAGAAACGCCAGCAGGAACGCGAGGAACGCGGCGAGGGCGGCGCGCCGAACCCCGAGGAGATGATGGGCGGTGGCGGTCCGGGCGGTATGGGCGGCGGTGGTGGCGGCAACCCCTTCGCACAGATGATGGGCGGGATGATGGGCGGCGGTGGCGGCCCACCCGGCATGGGTCGGCGGCCCCGGCGGTCCCGGCGGTCAGGGTGAGGAAGTCAGGTGTCGGCAACGAAGAACTCGTCCGCGAGGTCCGACAGCTCCGCGACGAGGTTCGGGACGCCAACCGCGAGCTCCGTCGGATCGCCGACGCGCTCGAAGACTGACCACTGCGGTCCGGAACACCTAACCGACACCCACCTCGCTTTTTTAGCTGATGAGTATCGCCGAGGAGCGGATCGAGATCCTGTTCGATCTCGCGTCGTCGACTGCTTCCAACGGCGAGTTCGACCGCTCCCGGGAGTACGTCCGGCTGGCCCGCCGGATCGCCGAGCGGAACCGGTGTGGCCTCCCGCGGGAGTTCAAGCGGTTTACCTGCAGTCGGTGTGATGTCGCCCTCCGCCCCGGTGTCAACGCTCGCGTGCGGCTCAACAACGGCCACGTCGTGATCCGGTGTGACTGTGGCGCGACCCACCGCTATCCGTATAAATAGCTACGACTGCCACGAGATCGGGACGCTCTCCGAACATCGAATCCACGCCTCGTCGTTCTCCGTATCGTATATTTCGACCGTGCCGTCGACCGTTCGTGCCAGTAGTTCGCCTCTTTTTTGTGGCTTGGTAGCGTCCATCTCGATACCTGCAGTCGAGTACCACAGCTATATGAATATGTTCGACAGTGATCTGTCGTATTTGCTGTATTGAATCGAATATAAAAATGGCCGCGTGAACTACTGCGTCTCTCGGGTCGGCGCGGGCGTCTGAACCTCGATACCGACATCGTCTGGGGAGATCACGTCGGGGAGTTCCCCCTCCCGCTCGCCGGCAATATCGTTGAGAATCTCTTTGATGTAGGCGTTGAACAGGTCGGGGTGTTCGCTCATCGGGAAGTGGCCGATTTGGGCCATCTCGACGGCCGTTGCGCCCTCGCCGACGCCTTCGGCGGTCTGTCGACCGTCTTCCGGCGTCGTCAGGTAGTCGTACTCGCCGTTGACGATGTAGAGGGGCACTTGGTCGGCGTTCACGTCGCCCAGTTTGTCCCGGTAGTCGTGGTCGACCGAGTAGTAGTATAGGTCGCCTTTAAACACGCCTGTTGCGCCCTGTTCGTACAGATACATCGTCTCTCGCTTGGGCTGTTCAGGGCTCTGCGGAGCCATCAGTCCCCAACAGGAGTAGGCGTTGACCTCCGTCGTGTTGACGTGTGGATGGTCCAGCCAATCGATGTAGAAGCCGGGACTGTGAGCGCCGCATTCGAGGCCGATCAGTGCCTGAAACCGGTCGGGATACCAGTCGGCGAGTTCGAGGGTGATGTTGCCGCCCATCGACGAGCCCATATAAATGGGGTCTTCGAGGTCGAGGGCGTCCGCCAAGCCAACCAGCGTCTCGGTGAACTTCTTGGCGGTCATCGTGTAATCCTGTTCCCACCACGATTCGGCGGTCGGCGGCACGGATTTGCCGTGGAACGGCAGGTCATGAGCGATGACGCGGTACTCGTCGGTGATCTCCTCGTCAGTGAGTAGATGCCGCCACTCCTGGCAGTTGTTGCCCGCGGTGTGCTGACAGAGCAGCGGGGTCCCGTCTTCGGGACCGGCCTCCTCGAAGTAAACGCGGTGGTCGGTGCCCTCGATCTCGACGTGGACGTACTTGCCGGTGATGGGTTCGATGTGTCCTTGGTCTGCCATTGTTAGCTTCCTCCGCTGTTGTGGGTGACTCGCATCAGATCCAACGCCCGCTGGAAGGGACGCAGGTTCTGGAAGATGCGTTTGTTGTCGCCCCGCATCTGCAGATGGCCCTCCTCGTTGCGGACCGCACTCCGATAGTGTGAGGCGACGATTTCGTGATTGAACGCGGGCGGTGTCTCCTGGACGAACTCGGTCCACGCCTCGCGGTCGCCCTCGACGCCGAAGGCCCACTGGTCGTTGAGCGTTGGGTTCGGAACGACGTGTCGAACCTCGCCACCATCCATTTTTATCAGGAATCGCTCCTCGCCGATGTCGACGTAGAAGTTGTCGTCGAACTTGTCGTGGCCCCGAACCTTCATTTCGGGGTCGCTGTTCACCGTCTCCTTGTACTGTTCCCACCAGTGGTGGGTTGCGAACTCGTCGTCGTTCATGCGGTTTGACCCAAGCGATGAAATCGAGCGGTAGCTCAATAAACAGTGTTACAACCACTCACGGAGGTACCGAACGCGAGACAGTAGCGCTAACCGTTGTTGGAATCGCGGACAATCGTCGCTGGCGATCACCACCAGTCGGCGTCGTCATCGAGTCGACCGTAGCGGAGCGTGAGGAGCGTTCCAGTCGCCCCATGGGCCAGAATCGAACCGGCGACGACGAGCGTTACGATCGGCCAGATGGCTTCGATTCCAGTCTCCCTGACAGCGAGTGTCGCATAGAAGACCGCCGCGATCCCGATGGGGCCGAACCAGCCCATAAAGAGCGTCGCGGCGGGTCGGTCGAGGGGGTCGACCGCCGGACTCACTGCAACCATCATCGGGAGGCGTCGTAGGACCAAGATTCCGACGACGAGGGCAATGCCGGCCCAGCCGAGGGCCTGCCACTCGCTCCACGGAATTACCATGCCAAAGAGGACGAACGCGGGGAGCGTGAACAGTCGGTTGAACACCTCTTCGATGCGCTGTTCTTTGGCCTCGTCCTCCGGGTCGGCCTGCCAGTTGTAGGCGAGCCCGGCGGCGAACACCGCGAGGATTTCGTTGGCCCCGAGCAGCGTGACGAAGCCGACGACCCCGAGCGTGAGTGCGACCGTAATCGTGAACACCGACGTCTCCTCCAGATGCTGCTTGCCGCTCACCCAGCGTTCGATCCGACCGACAGCCGCACCGATCAGGACCCCGAGCAGTATCGCCCCGACGACCTCGATCAACAGAATTTGAGTCGACCACTCGACGAGGGCTGGTCGGAGCGACTCACCCACCAGCAGAATCGCCAGAAAGACGAATGGGTAGGCACCGCCATCGTTCGCCCCGGCCTCCGCCGAGAGCAGATACCGGATTCGCTTCGGAATGTTCCGTTCGGCCGTCTCCCCGATGACGACGGAGTTGGCCAACACCGGATCGGTCGGCGTGATGATTGCGCCGATGAGCATGGCGATGAGAAACGACACGGGGAGCACCGCATACGTGACAAGTCCACTGACGAGCCACATAATCACCATCCCCGGACCGAGGAGCGCCGCCATCGACTCCCAGCGGCGTCGAACGTAGTTCTCCGGCAACCGCAGCGCGATACTCGTCACCGCGAGGGCAACCGTCAGTCTGGCCGCCTGCTCGATAACGATCAGGGGATCGCCCCACGCCGACAGCTGAAACGCGTCGAGTCCGAGTGGCCCGATCGCAATTCCAAATCCGACTGCCACGATCGGTTCGGAAGGGAGGTACTCGCGGCTCTGCAGCAGCCCCGTCGAGAGATCGAGTGCCAAGAGCAGCCCACTGATCAGCGCGAGGGCGATGTTGAGGTCGCTCAGTACGGGGGGTTCTCCAATCGGTCGAGGGCACAATAGTCGGTCTGTCCGCTGATATACGAATGGAAACAACGACGCAACTGAACGGCGCTATCAGTAGGTAGCTGGGCACAACGGCTAATGGCGAGTATGGACACAGTGAGACAGATGTTATCTGGGTCGGAAAGCCGCCCTACCATCTCCGATACACTCCTTTCGCCTGAAAGGCTGATCGAACAGTATCAGGCTGCCCGGACAATCCGGAACCGTGTGGCGATGGTCGCCCGGCGTCGACGCCGGGCGGGATCGGCTGGCTCCGTTGCGGAAGCACAGCTGGATCGAATCTTAGACCAATACAGCGACGAGACCGTCTTCGTCCATATCGGGCTCAGCGATATCAACGCCGCCTTCGAGGGCAACCCCTTCGAGTTTATCGTCGACAAACTCGACGCGCGGTTCGACAATATCCTGACGCCCGGCTTCACGCCCTCGTTCCGGAAAGACGACGGCCGCGTCTATCACAAACAGTACTCAAAACCTCGGTTCGGGACGTTCTCACAGCTGTTTCACTCGGTCGCCGACTACCGGACCGACGACGCGACCAACTCGATCCTGGTTCGCGGTCCCTACCGGTTCGCCGACTGTGACCACCACGACACGTGGGGAAAACCGGGCTGTTTCGGCGCGCTCGATGACGCGAACGTCCAGTATTTGAATATCGGAACGGACTGGCTCACCGCCTCCCAATTGCATTATACTGAGTGCTATCGTGAGCTGCCCTACGTCCGAACCGTCGACTACGACGGCGTTATTTATCATGACGATACCACTCACGAGGAGATTACCCAACGGACCCACGAGTACCAGCGGTCGGTGACGTGGAACCGCGCCAAGATCGCCGATGACCTCGCAGCAGCGGGCGTCCTCGACCGGTACAACTGCAACGGGCTCCGGCTCTTCGCGTTCAACGCCCGCGAGATTCGAGAAGCCCTCGCGCCGAAACTGGCCGACGATCCCTACTATCTGGTGACCTGAGCGTCGGCACCGACTCCGCGGCGAGCCGAGACAGGTCGACGCGTTCCTCCGTGTGACAGCCTCACAGGCCCCGAAATCCCCGGATGCCATCGAAGGCTTTATTCGGGGCTGTGGCGTTCGACTCGACAAGTAACTATGGGAGAGAAACCCGCCTCAATGTACAGGGATATCGACAAGCCCTCGTACACACGACGTGACTACATCACCGGGATTCCCGGCTCGAAGATCGCACAGCACAGCATGGGTGACCTGCAGGCCGATCCCGACGATTACCCCGTCCAGATCAGCCTCGTCTCC
>Ga0065697_1000494_pt1 | contig 14100 bp, 15 predicted proteins | sample AntLakMe24m_08um_FD_59086 | JGI IMG/M metagenome (GOLD analysis project Ga0065697, IMG submission 59086) | Hypersaline microbial communities from Antarctic Deep Lake - 24m 0.8um v2 (version 3) | ecosystem: Environmental > Aquatic > Non-marine Saline and Alkaline > Hypersaline | place: Deep Lake... | reverse complement strand
CTTGCCTCGATGGCTTCCATGCCGTTTTCGATGGCCTCGGCGTCGACATCGTAGATCATCACCTCATAACGGTCTCGATCTCTGGGAGCGTGTTCATAGCTGTCCGTCTGTCTACAGTTGCCTAAGCGTAGGGGTCGACGCCGACCCGAATGATTGAATAGTGACACACCACCCGGGCAACTCGGTGTATGCATTTGGTTTCTAACTCTCAATTATAGTAAAGTGATGCAAATATTCATTAGCGATGGAGTCGAGATTAGTATCGAATGGTGACCGGTTGTGTCCAGCAAGCAGTCTGAGTCCTCGGCGGCCGAGAACCCCTTAGAGTCGGTGCGGTTCGTCGGTCCAGCGACCGCGGCCGTCTTGGAGCGCAGCGGCTACGATGCCACAGCGATCACCGACAAGCGCGTCTCGTTTCGGATGCTGGTCGAAGCCGGGGTAAATCCGGGAGTTGCGGCCAAAATCCGTCGCGAGCATTCGTTATCGTGGTCGTTCAACTCCGGTGGCGACCTCGGCCAGCGCTCAGCACAGATCAGAGGTCTCGGCAGTGCCGAAGCCGAATGGGTTGCCGCCTCGGCGGGTGACTGGGAGGCAGACTCCGAGGAAGCGACAGTCGACCGCGAGGAGAGTGCCACTGGCGAGGCGCTTGACGACAGTGAGTCGACCGACGACCGGGGTTGGGCCGACCGCACTCCGTGGCCGACCCACGGCGAGTCGGTCGACGCCGTCACCGGGGAGCGACCGGCCGACGCCGCCACCGACGGCAGCGGCGATGCGATCAGCGCCGAGGCCGCGTGGCGCGCTCGGAGCAAACCGACGCCAGTGAGTGAGTTGGAGGCTGTCGACGCCACCGCTGTCGAGCAACTCGCGGAGGCCGGAATCAACTCGGTTCGAAGCCTTGCCACCGCCGACCCTGAGCATGTGGCCGACGTCCTAGAGCTTTCAAAAGAGGTTGTTGAGGCGTGGTATCAGGCGGCGCGAGAAGCTTACGACTTCTCGAAGTAATTTTAAAGAGTTAACAGCCGGTGGCCGACACTGCGCCGCCGTACTTGTCTTCCATCTGGCATTCGACTGTTCGACGTTCGTTATTTGATATCGGTCTCTCGAACACGACCATTTCAGCGATGTAGCCGTCGAATCTGCTTGATCCGAGACTTCCATCTTCATTTGTCTCAAATCCAACCAGTATCGGATAATCCGATATATCGTAGTCTGTCGGCTGTTCTTCCCGCAGTTCGCCATTTAAATATACTCTTATATTATCGCCGTCGTTTACATATGTTATAATACTCCACTGTCCAGTACTCTCGACGCGGTCAGGTCCATGACCTACGAACCCACCGGATCCGAGTGCACTATCACCTAATGAAATGAACCATGGGACAGCAGGGTAACCAGAAATACCATTATATCCGTATCTAAAGTAATCTTCAGCACCGGTGGATTGCAATCCGAACTGCGTGATTGTTCCATCATGGTCTATTTTGTCGACTCGAATAACAACAGACATTGAGAACGCCGAATCACCAGCAACGCCGATGTCGGTCGTATTGATATCCGTCGACAACCCGTTGTTCCCCTCAAACTCTATGGCATCAATCCCATCGACGTTAGAGCGCCATTTTGGATCGTCAACACGGGAATCGCTCGTCGCATCGATCTCGTTTCCGCTTCGGTCGCTCCACGAACTGACCGTCTCACCGTCCGTTTTATCGAGGCTGTCGGCCTCAAACCACATCACTCGACATCGTACACCTCACTCCGATCCTCGGCGAAATTATCGACGTTTTCGGGATCGAATTCCGTGACACCACACTGACCGCTTGAAGCGTATGTGGTTCCACCGAGTTTCTCAACATACCCCAGTGCGGTTGCACCGATGACGGCCGCGAGAACCACCGAAATAGCAACGATCAAAATCACCCCAATCACCGGTGTTACTGATCGGTCGTCGACCCAAAACCCACTCGGTCTCCGTTCTCCCCCTCGACTCATTACCTTCAATAATTAATACATACTTATAAATAGACTACATCTCACTGACCATTCCTCGACGACACAATCTATAATGAATGATATGTGTTGTTTTTCTGGCTAACTATGATTGATCAGTTATGAAACCGGCCGACAAAAACGAATTATTCGAGATTTTTACTACAAAATAAATAAACGGTGCGAGGAGAGAAACGGCAGGTACGGGAGTCTCTAACGTATCAAATCGGATGGATTGACCACAGCGTTTTTTTATTGCTAGATTACGGGGACATACTACTGATGATCCCCACACGCTGACGACGCGATAACACGCGACGAGAAGTCGCTGATTCTCGCCTACGATCACGGACTGGAACACGGTCCTGTCGACTTCGAGCCGAACCCCGACACCGCTGATCCCGACCGAGTGTTCGAACTCGGCACCCACGACGCAGTGACTGCGCTCGCCGTCCAAAAGGGGATCGCCGAGGGCTACTACCCCTCCTACGAAGACGACGTCACGTTGTTGGCCAAACTCAACGGCACCTCGAACCTCTGGATGGGCGAACCCAATTCTGCAGTGAACTGGACGGTCGAAAACGCCGCGGAGGTCGGTGCCGACGCGATCGGATTTACCATCTACGGCGGCTCGAACCACGAGATCGAGATGGTCGAAGAGTTCCGCGAGGCCCAAGAAGCCGCCCGCGAACACGATCTGGGCGTCGTCATGTGGTCCTACCCGCGTGGACAGGGACTTAAAAATGCGACCACCCCTGACACTATCGCCTACTCGACGCGCCTCGGCCTCGAACTCGGTGCGGACATTACAAAGGTCAAATACCCCGGTTCACCGGAAGCGATGAACCACGCAGTTACCATGGCCGCCGATTCCAAGGTCGTCATGAGCGGTGGCTCGAAGACCGACGATCAGGACTTCCTGTCGACGGTCCGAAACGCAATGGACGCCGGTGCCGACGGCCTCGCGGTCGGTCGGAATGTCTTCCAGCGCGACAACCCCGAACAGATCCTCGACGGCCTCGAAGCCGTAATCTTTGAGGAAGCCAGTGTAAAAGAAGCACTCGACGTGATGGGATCCGAACCAACCAATCCGGCGGCCCTCGAATAATGAGTTCACCAACTACTGACCGCGACTACGATGCGGTCCTCGACGAAATCTTCGAAACACTCGCCGAACTCGCCCCCGAAATCCGGGCCTCGCTACCCGGTCGACGGACCAAGAGTACCGAAACCAACCCCAGCGGTGAGACGCAGATGGAAGCTGACGCCTACGCCGACGAACTGCTCGAAGAGGCACTCGGCGCGATTGATGGCGTCGGATTTTACGCCAGCGAAGAGCAGGCCGAACCACTCGACCACGGCGAGGGTGTCACGGTCGCCCTCGACCCGCTCGATGGTTCGTCGAACCTCAAACCCAACAGCCCGATGGGAACGATCATCGCAGTCTACGAGGGCGAGCTTCCGGCCGGCGGTGACGAGCTGCTGGCCTCCGGATTCGTCCTCTTCGGTCCGATCATGACGATGTCAGTCGCCCGCGACGGCACCGTCACCGAAGCCATCGTCGAGGATGGCGAAATCGACGTGGTCGACGACGATGTGACGATTCCCGACGACCCGACTGTCTACAGTATGGGTGGTCGTGTGCCTGACTGGACCGAGGGCTTCGCGGCGTTCATCGACGAGGTCGAACAAGAGTACAAACTCCGGTACGGCGGCGCGATGGTCGCCGACGTGAACCAGGTGTTGACCTATGGCGGAAGCTTCTCGTATCCTGCCCTCAAGTCGGCCGAAAACGGCAAACTCCGGCTGCAGTTCGAAGGGATCCCGATGGCCTACATCGTCGAGTGTGCTGGCGGCGTCTCTTCGGATGGCAGCCAGTCGATCCTGGATGTCGAGCCGACGCGGTTCCACCAGCGTGTGCCGGTCCACCTCGGCAACGAGGAACTTATCGACCGCGTTGAGGCCCACCTCGCCGACGAGTAGCTAATCGACCGTACCGAATTCGATTCCTCACCGGGTAGTTGTCGACACGGCCCGTTTTGTAGTCGGATACCGCTATCATCGCCGCTGCTTTTCCGATATCGGAGCATCGTTCGGCTATGGGCGAGTCGAGTCACAGCGAGGTCGATCCGACGGATGCCGACGAGCGGGGGATCGGTCGCGAGATGGTCGACGACAGCACTGGCCTCGGCTCGGTGATGGCCCACGCCTACCGTGGCGAGATCGATCGGGTCGGAACCTGGCGGCAGCGCCTCGATCAGACGACGACGTGGGCGGTGACACTGATGGCGGCGATTCTGACATGGGCGTTTTCGAGCCCCGACAACCCACACTATATTCTGTTGGTCGGGATCAGCGTCGTCACTGTGTTTCTGGGGATCGAAGCCCGACGGTACCGAGATTACGACGTCTTCCGCTCACGTGTGCGACTGCTCCAGGAGAACCTGTTCGCAAACGCGCTCAACCCATCCGAAGATGTGCCGAGCCACGACTGGCGAGTACAACTGAGCGCGGATTACCGGCAGCCAACGGTAACGGTGCCGGTGACCGAAGCCCTCTCGAATCGGCTTCGGAGAGTCTATCTCTGGCTGCTGGGGGTGCTCTTGTTGGCATGGGTCTTCAGAATCACGGCGTTCACGCCGCGCCAAGACTGGGTCACAGCCGCCGACATCGGTCGGCTTTCGGGCACTGCTGTGGTTGTGGTCGTCGCTGTGTTCTATACGATCCTGCTCGGGATCATGCTCTGGCCCCGTGAACGCCACGCCAAAGGAGAGTTCGGTGCGGACAGAACTGAAAACTGGAAGGAACCCCAAAACGAGGACGGGCCCAAAGACGAGAACTCACCAGACGGGTAGTCGAAGGCGTGCCCTAGTTTTCCGAGGCAGCGGCCTCGTCTTTCCCCGAGGCAGCGGCCTCGTCCTCTTCGAAGACGAACGTCCCGTCCTGCTGGACGACCTCGCCGTCGAGTTCGATTTTCGAATCCTGGCTCATATCGACGATCATGTCGACGTGTTCGGCCGACTCGTTGCGCTCGTTGTCCTCGCCCACCGTTTCTTTGTACGCCGAGCCGACAGCGAGGTGGATCGTATCGCCCATCTTCTCGTCGAACAGCATGTTGTAGGTCACCTGATCGATCGCGCGGTTCATGCCGACGCCGAACTCGCCGATCCGCCGCGCGCCGTCGTCGGTGTCCAGGATCTCGGTCAGGAGGTCCTCACCGACGGCTGCACTGTGGTCGACGACCTCGCCGTCCTCGAAGGTGAGTCGCACATCCTTCGATTTCGCGGCCCTGTCGATAGAGCGGGAGTATCGAAGTAGACCGATCCCTCGACGCTGTCGGCGACGGGCGCGGTGAACACCTCGCCGCCCGGCAAGTTCTTCTCGCCGTAGTCGTTCAGCGTCTCGTTGCCCGCGATCGAGAAGGTGAGATCAGTTTCGTCGCCCGCGACAATCCGGACCTCGTCGGCCCCGTCGAGGCGGTCGACCATCTCGGCCTGGAACTCCCGCTGAGCGTCCCAGTCGAGGCTCACGGCGTCCCAGACGAAGTTCTGGTAGGCCTCGGTACTCATTCCCGCGAGTTGGGCGTGGCCGCTCGTGGGGAACTGCGTGAGACACCAGCGTTTCGAGAGCCGCTCTTCTTGAACTGGTTTGACCGCCCGGCGGTAGGCGGCGTTGTTTTCGGGGGGTACGTCGCTGGTCTCGGTGACGTTCGCGCCGCCGCGGGCGATGATGAACGCGTCGGTCTCCTCGTAGAGTGCCTGCTGGTGGTCGGGCGTTTCGTACTCCGTCCCGCCGTTCCGGAGATAGGCTCGGGAGGCCCGCTGGGAGTGGGCGATCCAGATCGGGCTCGCGCCGCGCTCGCCACACAGTTCGTGGAGGGCGACCGCGAGGTCTTCGGCCTCGCTTGGTAGTTGGATAACGACACGGTCGCCCTCCTGAATGTCGACCGAGTGGTCGACAATCGTTTCGGCGTGTTCGCGGATTCGTGGGTCCATACAGCCAGTAGAGAACCGATGGATAAAATACGCGCTGTCTAGTAGCACGTAGCGCGACGGTACTATACCTCGGGTGAGCCGACACGCCACCGCAAATCGATCACGCCACGGCTTACAGAAAGCCCATTGATCATCCAGCTCAAGCGAATTCCTACATGGTGGTTGAGCCATCTCGTCTGACCAGACCGAAAAAATCGAATATAAACTGCCTAGCAGGTGATGTCTGTATCGAGTCTGCACCGAGTCGACGAACAACGACATCTGTCCGCCGATTCTGTGATACCTGGTCAAATTATGTGGTAGTCTGACAGACCGTCTGCATTGCCAGTATGAAACTGCTATACACGATCATTTCGTTCGCGATTCCGATATTTGCAGGCACTGTAGGCGGATATGCGGTTGTATATCCAACACGGTTTGTGGAAAACAATACCAATTTCCCAAATGATACTGAATGGCTTGCTCAGATTATAGGGATTTTATTACTTATTTTGTCCATCTTTTTACTCATGATTATCACACTGCTGTTTTTATAGCGCTATGCTGTTTTCCGTTTGAACAGTAGCTGCCGCTGTGATGTCGTGGCGCTGTAACGTGTCCAGGACTCTCGGCGTCAGCCCGTCGTCGGAACGCTTTTGCAGTGTCATCGGCCACAGAACAGTAATGAGTAGCTTAGAGCAGGAGTACCGCCTCGAGTACTTCGAGGAGGAAAACTTCGTCCGCCGGGAGTGTTCGTCGTGTGGGGCACACTTCTGGACGCGCGACCACGACCGCGAACTGTGTGGGGAGCCACCGTGTGAGGATTACCGATTTATTGACGATCCGAGTTTCGACGAGGAGTATTCCTTAGAGGAGATGCGCGAGGCGTTCCTCTCGTACTTCGAGGATCACGGCCACGAACGCATCGATCCATATCCCGTGGCCGCCAACCGCTGGCGGGACGACGTGCTCTTGACACAGGCTTCTATCTACGATTTCCAGCCACTCGTCACCAGCGGCCAGACGCCGCCGCCGGCCAACCCACTGACGATCAGCCAACCCTGCATCCGGATGCAGGACATCGACAACGTCGGGAAGACAGGTCGACACACGATGGCCTTCGAGATGATGGCCCACCACGCGTTCAACGCCCGCGAGGACGCCGAAGACGACTACGCTTACGAGGGTGAAGTCTACTGGAAGGACGAGACCGTCGAATACTGCGATGGCCTCTTCGAATCGCTTGGCGCTGACCTCGACGAGATCACTTATATCGAAGATCCGTGGGTCGGCGGCGGCAACGCCGGTCCCGCCATCGAGGTCATCTATAAGGGTGCGGAGCTGGCGACGCTCGTCTTCATGAGCATGGAGCAGGACCCCGACGGCGAGTACGAGATGAAGGACGGCAACCGGTACTCGAAGATGGATACCTACGTCGTCGACACCGGCTACGGGCTCGAACGCTGGACGTGGATGAGCCAAGGCACCCCGACCGTCTACGAGGCGGTCTACCCCGAGATGATCGAGTTCCTCAAAGAGCACGCCAACATCGACCACTCCGACGAGGAGGAACAACTCATCCACCGGGCCGCCAAGCTCGCGGGCCACATGGATATCGACGAGGCCGAGGATATGGAGACCGCGCGAACGGAGATCGCCGACCGTCTCGATGTGCCCGTCGACGAACTCACCGCCCTCATGGAGCCGCTGGAGGACATCTACGCCATCGCCGACCACTGCCGTGCACTCGCCTACATGTTCGGCGACGGGATCGTCCCCTCGAATGTCGGCACGGGCTACCTCGCCCGGATGGTCCTCCGACGAACGAAGCGACTCGTCGACAACGTCGGCGTCGACGCGCCGCTGGACGAACTGGTCGATATGCAGGCCAAGCGACTGGAATACGAGAACCGCGATACGATCCGCGATATCGTCCGCACCGAGGAGGCCAAATACCGCGAGACCCTCGACCGCGGGCTCCAGGAAGGTCGAACAGTTGGCCGAAGAGTACGCCGGAAGCGACGAACCGATCCCGGTCGACCAGCTGATCGAACTGTACGATTCGCATGGCATCCAGCCGGATATGGTCGCCGAGATCGCCGCCGACCACGAGGCTCGCGTCGAAATCCCCGACGACTTCTACTCGCTTGTCGCCGCCCGCCACGACGACGCCGGTGGGGCCGCGGTCGAGACCGAGCGTGACAAGCGACTGGACGACCTCCCGGAGACGGACAAACTCTACTACGATAATCAGGAGCGGATGGAGTTCGAAGCGGTCGTCCTCGACGTCTTCGAGGCCGANGAGGGNTACGANGTGGTGCTCGACCAGACGATGTTCTACCCCGAGGGTGGTGGCCAGCCCGCCGANCACGGGACNNTGACCAGCGAGGATGCCACCGCCGAGGTGACCGACGTCCAGATCGACGGCGATGTCGTCCTCCACCGGACCGACCGCAACCCCGGCAAAGGCGAGTTCGTCCGCGGCCAGATCGACGCCGAGCGCAGGCGGCGACTCATGGCCCACCACACGGCGACCCACATCATCGGCCATGCGACCCGCCAAGTCCTCGGCGACCACATCCGACAGGCCGGGGCCCAGAAGGGCGTCGACTCCTCGCGGCTCGACGTCCGGCACTACGAGCGCATCACCCGTGAGGACGTCACCGAGATCGAGCGCATCGCCAACGAACTCGTCCGGGACAACATCCCGGTCCGACAGGAGTGGCCCCACCGCAACGATGCCCAGGAGGAACACGGCTTCGACCTCTACCAAGGTGGGATTCCGCCGGGAACCAACATTCGACTGATTCATATTGGCGAGGACGTCCAGGCCTGCGGTGGCACCCACGTCAGCCGGACCGGCAACGTCGGCGCGATCAAGGTCTTAAAAACCGAGCCGGTCCAGGACGGCGTCGAGCGCATCGTCTTTGCAGCGGGCGCGGCGGCCATCGAGTCGACCCAGCGCACCGAGGACGCCCTCTACGACGCTGCCGACGTGTTGGACGTGAACCCACAGGAGGTCCCCGAGACATCCGAGCGGTTCTTCACCGAATGGAAGGAACGCGGCAAGCAGATCGACCGCCTCAAGGACGAACTCGCGGAGGCACGCGCCGCCGCAGAGGCCGACGAGATCGAGGTTGGCGACCAGTCAGCGGTTGTCCAGCGGCTCGATGCGGACGTGGGTGAACTCCGGGCCACCGCGAATGCACTCGTCGACGAGGACAAGATCGCGGTCCTCGGCAGCGGCGAGGGCGGCAGTGCAGTATTCGTCGTCGGCGTGCCGGACAACACGGGCGTCAACGCCGGGGAAGTTGTCGGCGAACTCGCAAGCAAGGTCGGTGGCGGCGGCGGCGGACCGCCGGACTTCGCCCAAGGTGGGGGCCCTGATGTCGACGCCCTCGACGACGCTCTTGACGAAGCTCCCGAAATCCTCCGCGGCGTGCTGAACGCGTAGCGACCGACCGCAGAGACGTTTTAAATCATCGTTCAGACGACCGTGAGCACGACGGCCGTGATTCGATCGACGGCCGTCTCCCAGACCGAGAACCCCGTAGCGATCTGGAGGACAGTATCGACGGCGAACAGTCCGAATATCACCGCCCCCACGAGGTGGGCTTTCCGGCGGTCGAATCGGCCGGAAAAGCGGTGGAAAAACAGCGCGTTGGCGGCGCTCACCGGAATGATGGCGAGCATCTCGCCCGCCCAGATCGCCGGATGGGCCCCGTACTGTGCGGCGAGCCCGATCGTGACGAGTTGGGTCTTGTCACCGAACTCCCCCGCAGCCATCAGCGCGAAGATCGGCAGGAAGCCGCGGAGATACGACGGTACCTCGTACCCTCTGATCGAGAGGTCGATCTCCGCCGGATCGGTGACGTCGCCGTCACCCACCGACGCCCCGCTTGATTCGGGGGCTGACCGAACGAGCTGCACTGCAAAGAGCAAAAAGAGGGTAGCGGTGATCGCATCGAGATAGACGGGATCGAGCGCGGTGTTCAGTGCCTCCCCAAGGAGGATCTCCAGGACAGTCCAGCCAGCGAAGGCAGTCCCCGCGGCCGTAACCACGATCCATGGATCGTAGCGCGTCGACAGCCCGGCGATGATGAACTGGACCTTCTCGCCGGGCAGCACCGACAGCTGGAGGACGAACGCGACGACGAGGATTTCGACCCAGCCCGTCATCGCTGCCACCGACACAGCAGACGGTCGACGAGTCCAGACATACCGATATTAGTCAAGTCAAAATTGACGTTTTGGCTTGATAAATCCGATGTTTCCCCCCAATTGTCGGTCGAGCGAGTAGGATGCAGCTGGCTGACAACATATTCGTGGCTGGTCACTCTCTCGGTACTCCCGAACACCGTTGATTTGCGCCGTTTCCACCCCTCGCGGTCTCATAAGTTACGAGTTGGATTTTCCTACCACTCATAGTGGCTTCGTGTGTACTACGAGAAAAAATTATATACGTAGTCTCCATAGTACGTCATGTATTATGACTCGGTACTACGACTACGTGCTTGGCCTGATTCCGGTCGTGCTGTTCGGACTGACTGCGATCCTCTTCCTCGCAGGCATACAGCTGACACTGGCCGTGCCGGTCGGTGCCGGGGCTGCGGTGCTCGTGATCGGACACGCGCTGTTCGTCAACGTTCCCCGTCAGGTCGAGCCGATGGCAGACCAGCGGTCGACCGTCCAGCCGCCGAACGCCGACTAACGTCTCCGCCGACAGGTCGGCCCTCCACATACCTTCCTCGCCGTCGGTTGGTTTTTCCCACGTGCCGCCGTTCGTTGAGCCACGATGACCGACACGCTGTTTGTAACTAGCGACGAGATCTCGGACCTCGCCGAGCCAGCCGACTACGTGGCGGCGGTCGAGGCGGGCTACCGGCAGCGCGGTGAGGGTGCGCCAGCCGAGCCGCGAACCAAACTCATCAACGAGTCGCCGCCGGGAATGCTCACGGAGTATGCGGCGATCCTCCCGGAGTCGGGCTACATGGGTGGCTACACCTATTCGGCTGGTTTCGGCGAGCGCGACGCGTGGTTCATGACGCCGCTGTTCGACGCCGACAGCGGCGCGCCGCTCGCTCTCCTTGACGGTGCGAGTATGAATCCGTTTAAAACAGGTGCGACCGGGGCGGTTGGGGTCGACCACCTCGCCCGTGCCGAGAGCGAGACAGTGGGTATCATTGGTTCAGGGGCACAAGCCCGCGGCCAGCTCCGGGCGACCGCCACCGTTCGGGACCTCTCCGAAGTCCGGGTCTACTCACTGACACGGACGAACCGCGAGACGTTCGCCGAGGAGATGACAGATCGGCTCGACTGCGAGGTGACTGCCGTCGACGCCAGTGCCGACGCCCGTGGTCGACGCCGACATCGTCATTACAGCAACCAACGCCTCGGAGCCGGTGTTCGACGGCGAGCTGCTGGCTCCCGGTACTCACGTCACTGCGATGGGCCAGTACAATCCCACCAAACGCGAACTCGATACAACGACTATCGAACGGAGCACGTACGTCCCCGACCTACGCGAACGGGTCATGCAGGACGCTGGCTCGTTTATATATGCTGTCGACGAGGGAGCCGTCGACGAGTCACACGTTCACGCCGAACTCGGCGAGGTCGTCGCTGGCAACGCAGTCGGCCGCGAGACGACCGACGAGATCACCGTCTTCGACAGTGGCGGTACCGGGATCGAAACCGTCGCGGCCGCTGGAATGTTGTACGAGCGAGCGAAAGAGGAGGGGATCGGGGCGACGATCTCGTTTGCCCCGGCTAGCGAGGCCCTAACGGGCCAGTAGCAGGTGACTACTGTGGTCCTACTGCAGGCGGTACCGAAGCAACGCTGCGATTCCACCGAGGTTTTTGAGCTGCTGTCCGGGTTGGAACTCCTTCGAGAAGACGGTGATCTCGCCGCCCTTCTGTTCGACCGAGTCGATGACTTCGTTGACGTCGATCTCCCAATCGCCTTCGGCCTGGCGCTCGTCGCGGAGCCGTTCGTCCAGAACCAACAGCTCCTCAACCGCGCCGAACTCCGCGGCCTCCTGGACACCCTCGATCCCGTAGGCTGCCTTCGCGCCGTCGCCGATTCGCACCATGAGTTCGTCGATCGTCTCGGCCTCGCGGGCGATTCTGGTTTCGTCCTGGACTTCCTCGACCGCCCCTCTCTTAAGTACCTCGTGGACCCCCGCGACCGCCCGCAGCGGAGGTGTCGACGACGGTAATCAGGTCCTCCAAGTCCCTGTGGTTCTCGACGATGTAGTCCTTCGCGTCCTGTTTGGTGAAGCCCGGTCCGGCGAGGATGATCGCGTCGGTGTCGAGATGGCCGAGTGCGCTTCCCAGCTCGCCGAACAGTTCCTCGCGGGGTCGGGAGTACTCGCCTTTGCCGGTCGGTTTGGTAAAGGAGGCGTACTCGTCGACGCCGTACTCCTTGACGAGGTGGATGTAGGCCTCGCCCTCCTCGACGGTGGCGATGGCGACATCGGGGTTGTCGGCGGCGGCCTCGGCCTCCTCGATCCGCTCGATCTGATCGGCCTTGAAATGCTTTTCAATAGTAAGCTCTTCGTGCTGTTCGACGTTGAGCGTGTGATGTAAGCCGAGCTGGTCCTCGCGGGAACAGCCGGTGATGACGCCGCCGACACGGAGGCGGTTGGCAAACCGGGCGAACTCGACGCTCTCGACTTCGATGGTGACCGAAATGTGTTCCCGTTCGCCGCCGGTATCCCGCATCTGGTCGTCGTTGCGCTGGATGCGCCGGGTGGTGTCGCCGGAGACGAGATCGCCGGGTTCCAGGACGTAGGAGAGATGCCAGAGGTCGTCGACGGTTTCGGGGACGAGCGTCATCCGCTCTCGACCCTCCTCGCCACGACCGCGGCTCGCAATTCGCATATCCCTTCCTTCGGCCGACCGGCTAACAACCCTTCCGTTTGGACCGCAGTTAGCCACCGCCTACTCTGACTCGTTGTCGTTGACGCCCCAGACGAACCCGGAGTCATCGTCTTCGTCGTCTCCCTCATCGAGATCCCGTGGCTCCACCGTGTCGTCGGTCTCAGCTGCTTGATCGGCGATCTCTGCCCCGTTATCCGCGGGCTCTGCCTCTTGGTTGTCGGTATTCTCCTCGTAGTCGTCGGTGTCGGCGGTTTCAGTCGGTGTCGGTTTGGAATCGGTGGTTTCGTTCGGTGTGGGCTTGGGATCTGCCGCCTCGACGATCGACCGCTCGGTCCGACTCGCGTTGACGGTTCGACCCGTCTGTACCGTCGGGTCGACCTCGGCCGACCCGCCGTCGAGTTCCGGCGTCGCTCGCCTGTCCAGGACGACCCCGGTATCGTCGGTCGCCGCGTCGGACTCGCTCGCGGCGGGGTACAGCCTGTCGAGTTCGGAGGCGGCCCCCCGGCCGGTCGACCAGGCCGCCGACACGCGGACGACGAACGCCAAGCCGACGGCGAGGAGGAACGTCACCAGCACGATCACAGCCGCGACAGGCAGCGAGAGCAGCCCGACGAGCGCCGCGACGACCAACAGCGGCAGAAGGAGGGTCGGGCCGACCGCCAGCAGTCCCATCCCGATCAGCCACCCCGTGAGGAAGTCACCACTCGAAGCCAGTCGGAAGACGCGTCGCACTCCGAGGGCTGCCCGAAGCGAGCCGGTGGCGGCAAACACCGCCCGCGCCGCGGGCCGAACGTAGAGATACACCAGCCCGTAGATCAGCAGCCCGAACCCCGAAATCAGGATGAGCAGACCGGTCAGCGCCTGGGCCGTCTCGTCGAACCCTGACGGCGAGACCACCGTTGCCACTCCGCCGCCGACGGCGAGGCCACAGAGTACCGCCCCGGGAAGGAGATACAGCGCCGAAATGAGTGCCGACTTCGAGCCTGCCCGGACGAGCGACCCCCATTCGACGAACGACGAGACGGTCGACTCGTTTCTGATCCCGCCCTCGACGACCCTCAGGAGATACCCCCGCATTATGAGACTCGGCAGCGCGACGACTGGCAGCAGCGCGAGGCCCGGGGGCCACACCGCCAGTAGCACCACCCAGACTGCTACCAGCACACCGGTGAGAAGCGTCAGCACCGAACCGACGAGGATCGTCCCGAAGGCGTCGTCGGCACGGTAGGGCACCCGGAGCGACTCGCTCAGC
>Ga0065697_1000304_pt1 | contig 14196 bp, 10 predicted proteins | sample AntLakMe24m_08um_FD_59086 | JGI IMG/M metagenome (GOLD analysis project Ga0065697, IMG submission 59086) | Hypersaline microbial communities from Antarctic Deep Lake - 24m 0.8um v2 (version 3) | ecosystem: Environmental > Aquatic > Non-marine Saline and Alkaline > Hypersaline | place: Deep Lake... | reverse complement strand
GATCCGGTCGTAGATCTCCTCGACGACGCCCTCTGCCTCTTCGATGGACATGTCGGTCCCGCCGGTGACGTTGACCAGCGCGGAGTTCGCGCTGGAGATGTCGACATCGAGCAGGGGCGAGCGGAGCGCCGATTTCACCGAGTCCTGCGCCTTCGAGTCGGAGTCGGACTCGCCGAGCCCGATCATCGCGACGCCGCCCTTCTCCATGACGGTGCGAACGTCGGCGAAGTCGAGGTTGACGAGTCCGGGCATCGTAATGAGCTCCGTGATACCTTTCACCGAGCGCATTAGGACCTCGTCGGACACCTTGAACGCCTGCCGAACGGGGAGCTTCCCGACCGAGTCGAGCAGGCGATCGTTGGGGACGACGATGACGGTGTCGCTCACGTCGCGGAGCCGTTCGAGGCCGGCCTCGGCGTTCGTTCGTCGGACCTCGCCCTCGGCAGTGAAGGGGGTCGTGACGATGGCGATGGTCAGGGCGCCCGACTCGCGGGCGGCCTTCGCGACGACCGGGGCGGACCCGGTCCCCGTGCCGCCGCCGAGCCCGGCGGTGACGAACACCATGTCGGAGCCGTCGATGGCGTCCTGGATCTCCTCTTGGGACTCGATGGCGGCCTCCTCACCGACCTGCGGGAGGGAGCCGGCGCCGCGACCTTGCGTCTTCTGCTGGCCCATAAGGATCTTCGTGTCGGCTTCGATGTTGACGAGGTGCTGAACGTCGGTGTTGGCCGCGACCAGCTTCGCCCCGTGGATCCCCTCCTCGGTCATCCGGTTGACCGTGTTGCCGCCGGCGCCTCCGCAGCCGACGACGGTGATGTTCGTCTGGAGGTCCTGGAGGACGTCCTGCAGCTCGTCGTCGGTCATCGTTCCGGTCTGAGGCGGGGCTCCGGCGGTTGCGCCGTTCTCGCCGGCGCCGGCCTCCCCGGAGTCATCTACCGGGGATTCCTCGGCTTCGTCGATGGCGTCCTCTACAATAGAGTCCATTATATGGTGTGGTTGCGAGCCGGACGTATTTATTTTTTGCCCGATCGTCTGACGCGAGTCAGACGGCGGGAGACGGTCTTGAGAGCCGTCGAAACCGGCGTGTCAGCGATCGCTCGCGAGGGCGCTCTCGAGGGCGCTCTCGATCCGCCGACCGCGCTCGAACAGGGCGGTCACTCAGAGGGTTCGGTAGGGGGCTCGGCGGCGGAGTCAGTGGGGGAGTCGATCGGGAATCGGTTTGTCCGCTCTCGCGACACGTCCGCCGGCGCGATCGTTTCGCCGTCGACTTCGACCGACTCCCCGCTCGCGAGCCGCCCGAACGCCGGCCCCTCCGGGACCCCACGCTTGGCGGCGAGCTCGGGATCGAACGCGGTCTCGCGCGCTATCACGGCGCCGTCGGTAATGTCGACCGTGTCGTACCCGCGCTCCAACACGCCCGCGAGGTCTGCGACGAGGTCGTCGTATCCGGGCGACACCTCGTCGTCAGCGAACGCGACCGACCCGGCCGCTCGCGTTCCGGCCTGCTCGGTGTCGAAGGCGACCGCGTTCGTCTCCACGGCCACGCGGGCCGCGTCCGCGTCCACGCCCTGTGCCCGCGAGAGCAGGTCTTCCGGGAGGCCCCTGACGCGGATCGCGTCGGGTGACGCGGGGACGACCTCACCGAACCGGAGCCCCTCGTCGATCGTCGCGAGGTCGGACTCCAGCCGCTCGACCAGCGGCAAGGGGCGATCGCCGACCGCACGCACCCACGTCTCGCTCACGACACGGTGGCCGAGCGCCTCGACCGTCGCTTCGAGATCGGGCTTTTCACCCTCGATAACCGCCACATTCGCCTTGCTCCGCGCGAACGCCTGCTCGATCACGTCTCGGTTCGCGTCGGGCGCGCCAAGTTCTCCGAGCGCCCAGTCGGCGCCGACGTGTCCCACCGCCCACTCGGTCTCGCGGACAATTCGGGTGAACCGCGGGGCGTAGTGGCCGCCGCCAAAGCCGACGACGTGGCGGGGGTGGGGGTCGTCGTCGATCTCGTCAGTCGTTTCCCCTGCGTCAGTGACCAGATCCGCGTCGGTCCCGCGCAGGTCGAGCACCGCCCGCGCGACCGCCCGGGCCGCATCCGCGTCGGTCCACTGCGGCTCGTCGGAGCCGAGTTCGACGAACAGCGACGGGACGGACGTGTCCGTCGGGCCGTGGTGAGTGCACTCGATCCCCACGTCGTACCCCTCGGGAGCGTGCGCCGCCAGCGCCTCGACGACGCGCTTCTCGGCTCCCGGCGCCGCCCGAGCCAGCGTGTCCGGCTCGCCCCCGTATGGCGCAGGGCCGAAGTTCCCGGTGACGTGAGCCGTTAGTAGCTCTCCCGTCTCGCCGGAATGGCGGGAGACGAACGCGAGGAACTCGGGGGTCTCGTCGGTGTCGTCGCTTGCCGCGTCGTTCGTCTCGTCACCTGCCCCACCACCGAACGCGGCCGCGGGATCGTCCAGGTAGATGTGGAGGTCGTCGAACTCCCGCAGCTCGAACCCGTCGGTCCGGTAGTACGTTCCGCCGCCGTCGGCGTCGGGACGACTCGGGTCGTCGCGGCGCTCCCAGTCGCCGAGGTCGAGCAGGTGCTCGCCGATGTGTTCCGAGGCGCTGTCGGCCCGGCTGACGACGATCGCTATCACGCCTGTTGGTCAGGGTCGGGCAGCCGAATAGCCGTCGATACGATGTCGATGGAGCGGTGACGAACTTATTTGAATGCCCGGTCGATCGCTTATAAGTGAACGACGCTGATTCGGCGACGAACACCTCCAAAGCCCCAGCCGTCGAGGAGGCCGCACACTCGTTGCGCGCTTCAGTCGCTCACTCCGTTCGCTCCTTCCAGTGCTTACGTCGCCTGCGGCCTCCTCGACGGCTGCCCCTTTGAATCCCACCCCGCACAGCACTGCAACCGCACCTCACGCCTCCCCAGCCTCGCCGGCGCGGCGCTCAAAAGCGCCGCGCCGACTCCCTCGCACGCGCTCCTCGCGAGCCGATGGCCCGCTCGGAGGCGCGCGCCACCGCACATCGCTTATTTTCCATTTATAAATATCGTCGTCGTCGACCACCGATCCAGTGCGCCCGCCGCAGACTCACGGCAGCAGCAGGTAGACGAACAGGACGTAGCCGACGACGAGAACGCTGCCGTCAACTCGCGAGATGCGGTCGCCGCGGTACATCAGCCCGACCAGCAGAGCGGTAAAGGCGAGTAGCGCGGGGAACTCGAAGCCGCGCACGCTGGGGGCCACGCTGATCGGCGTGACCACCGCGACGATGCCGATGACCGCGAGGATGTTGTAGATGTTCGAGCCGACGACGTTGCCCACGCTGAACTCCGCCTCACCGCGGATTGCCGCGATGACGCTGGCGGCCAGTTCCGGCAGCGAGGTCCCCAGCGCCAGCACCGTGAGCCCGATGAAGATGTCGGAGAAGCCGGCGGCCGACAGCAGCGACTGCCCCCCATCGACCAGCCAACTGGAGCCGACGACGAGGGCGACGATACCCCCGACGACGGCGGCAGCGTCTCGGACCCGCGCTTCCGGCATTTCCGCGCGCTCGGCGGCAGAGATCCCAGACTGGGTCTGCTGGACCCGTCGCAGGACGACGGCGGTGAACGCGACGAGGACAGCGAGCAGGAGGACACCGTCGACGGCGCCGATCTGGCCGTCCCACCCGAGGCCGACAAGAAGCAACGCCGCGAGCACCATGAACGGGATGTGACGTTCGAAAACCGTCTGAGAGATGTTGAGCGGGCGGATCAGCGCGGAGACCCCCAACACGAGTCCGATATTCGCGATGTTCGAACCGACGATCGCGCCCAGTCCGGTGTCGGTCGACACCGTGACCGCACCGAGGAGCGAGACGAACAGTTCGGGGGCTGTCGTCGCGAACGCGACGACGGTGACCCCGACCGTCGATGCCTTCAGCCCGACCGCGAGCGCGAGGTCGCTGGCGCCTTTGACGAGCAGTTCGGCGCCGGCGTACAGGAGGGCGGCGCCACCGGCGAGCAGTAGGAGTTCCGTGAGCGGCGACCCGAGTAGCACGGCTCCGAGTTGTCGTCGGCGTTTTAAAAAGCGTCGTGATTCCGGAGCGTCGGTGGTCTGTCGAGTGAGTCGATTTAGGGCGGTGCCGCGGACGTGCGCGGCCTCAGGCGTGCGTCGCCCGGAACTCGCCGTGTTTCATCCCGGTGACGAACGCGATGGCACCGAAGACGACCATCGAGGGAAGGACCATCATCAGCGTCGTGGAAAGCGCCATCGGTGTCCCGAAGGCGACTCCGGCGGTTCCGAGGGCGACGATGAGCGCGACGATGCCGGCCGCACGCGGGAGGTCGAACTCCATGGCCGCGGTATGGTTCGCGAACCCCTAAGCGTTCGGCCCGCGGAAGCGCTGTCTCCGACACGCCGGCGGCTCTTCTTCTCTCCTCCTGCCGACGCGGCGCTACGCCTCGATGATCTCGCCGCTGTCGTCGTCCGCAGGCACTCGCAGCTCGCCGTCCATCGAGACGACCGCCTCGCCACCGACGCGCACCACGTCGCCCGCGACTCGGACGCGGACGTGTCCCGGTCGGTCAAGGAAGTGACCCTGCTCGAAGCGCAGTTCGTCGGGGAAGTCGCCGTCGAACGCGCCCACCTCGCGGAGGTAGGCCCCGACCGCGCCGCTCGCGGTCCCCGTCACGGGGTCCTCAGGCACCCCGATCGCCGGGGCGAACGCTCGGCCATGAAGCGTCGACTCGGCGTCGAGCGCGTCGAACGTGAACGCGTACACGCCGGCCACGTCGTGTGCCTCTGTGATTGCCTCGATCGCCGCCATGTCCGGTTCAGCCTCACCGAGCCGTTCGAGGAAGTTCACGGGGGACAACGAGCCACGGGAGCCCCGTCGAGGCGACCGCGACCGGGAGGTCCGCGCCCACGTCGCGCAGGGCGGCCGGGTCGATCCCCAGCGCGTCGCCAAGTCGGTCCGCGTCGAGGCCGCCTCCGCTGTCCCCGTCGCTGCCGCTGTCCGGTTCGATCACGTCGACCGTCGGCGGGTTCTGACGCATCCAGACGGTTCCGTCGTCGTCGATCGTGATTTCGAGATCGCCGACGTTGGTCCGGAGGGTGCGGTCGCCGGCGTCGATCGCGCCCTCGGCGAACAAGGCGCCGTAAGTCGCGATCGTGGCGTGGCCACACAGATCGACCTCGGTTGAGGGAGTGAAATACCGGAGCCGCTCGTCGGCGCCCTCGCCGGCGTCAAGCAGGAATGCGGTCTCAGAGGCACCCAACTCCGCAGCGATTCGTCCCATCCGGTCCTCGCTCAGTTCCCCGACGTCCGGAACGACGCCGGCGACGTTCCCGGCCAGCGGCTCGTCCGCGAACGCGTCGACGAGAAGCGTGCGTCGCGTCTCCATGGGTCACCCTGACGGTCCGTCTTCAAAAGGGTCCCGAGGGAGCAAGAGACGGCGGTCGGTGGGAGGATGTCGGTGGGAGGGTGTCAGTGGGAAGGTGTCGGCCAACCGAGACCGAGACGTACGGAAAGCGATGTGAACTCTTTTGCCCTCCACGACGGATGTACCCCTATGGGCCTCTTCGACCGGCTGCGAGGGAACGACACGCCTCGCGTGGCGTTCATCGGGATCGACGGGCTCCCCCACACGCCTCGTCGCCGACAACCCGGACACGTTTCCGACGCTGTCGACGATCGCCGACAAGGGCGACGGGGGACCGATCGACAGCGTTGTGCCGCCCGAGTCGAGCGCGTGCTGGCCGGCGCTCACAAGTGGTGTGAACCCCGGCGAGACCGGTGTGTACGGCTTTCAGGACCGAGAGGTCGGCTCGTACGACACCTACGTCCCGATGGGCCGCGACGTGCAGGCGACGCGAGTGTGGGACCGAGTGACCGAGGCGGGCCTCAACGCGACGGTGATGAACGTCCCCGTCACGTTCCCGCCGCAGCGAACGGTCCAGCGCATGGTCTCCGGCTACCTCTCGCCCGACGTGGACAAGGCCGCTCACCCGGAGGAGCTCCGGAAGTACCTCACCGAGAGCGACTACAGGCTGTCGGTCAACGCGAAGCTCGGCCACCGGAAGGACAAAGCAGAGTTCATCGAGCAGGCCCGCCAGACGCTCGACGCCCGCGCGGAGGCGTTCTCCCGCTACGTCGAGATGGACGACTGGGACCTGTTCGTCGGCGTGTTCTCCACCCCGGACCGGATCAACCACTTCCTGTGGGGCGACTACGAGGACGGCGGCCCGTATCGCGAGGACATGCTCGCGTTCTACGCCGCCCTCGACGAACACATCGGGAACATCCGGAAAGCGCTCCCGAACGACGTTCGGCTCGTCGTCGGCTCCACGCACGGGTTTGCGCGACTCCGATACGACGTGTACTGCAACGAGTGGCTCGAACGCGAGGGGTGGCTCTCGTACGAAGGCGGCGACGACCACGGATCGCTGTCCGACATCGCCGGCGACGCCCGCGCGTACTCGCTGGTCCCCGGACGCTTCTACCTCAACGTGGAGGGCCGCGAGCCCGACGGCGTCGTCCCCGAGTCGGAGTACGAGGCGGTCCGCGAGGAGCTCCGGGCCGAGCTCGAAGCGTGGGAAGGGCCGAACGGGAACCCCGTCGCGAAACGGGTCGTCGAACGCGAGACGGTGTTCCGCGGCGACCACGACGCTATCGCCCCCGACCTCGTGGTGATCCCGCACGAAGGGTTCGACCTCAAGTCGGGATTCCGCCCCCACGATGCGGTGTTCGATCCCGACGGCCCCCGAACCGGCATGCACACGTTCGAGGACGCCGCCCTGTTCATCGATCACCCCGATGCAAAGGTCGAAGACGCGGACTTACTCGACGTTGCTCCGACCCTCCTGCGCCTGCTCGACGTCGACTACGGCCGGACCGACCTCGACGGCGCGAGTCTCATCTGAGGAGACGTCGAGATGGAACGCACGCCAGACGGAACTCCGGTCGGCGTCGACGACCCGTATGCGGTCGCCGGCGTCTGTGACCACCTCACCGACGACGGTCGCTGTCGGTTCGCGCTGACGCGGGCGGGTGACGACCCCGAGTTCGCAGCCGAACGACGCCGAGACGGGTACGCCTGTCACGTCGGCGCGGACGACGCGTGGCGCGCGTGTCCGCATTACCGGTCGACGACCGACGAGCGAGAGTGTTACCGGTGCGGGCTGACGGAAATCCGACTGGCTCACGCCGACGCCCGGCCGCTGGTGGAGGAACACCACCTATCGTACGGCGACACCGCTTCTGTCGACAATTCTTCCCCATCCGACGATCCCGACCCCGACACTTCCAATCCCGACGGCGACGCCGGGCCCCACGAGATCACCGTCGCGCTGTGTCGCTGGTGTCACACGAAGGTCCACAAGTCGTTCGCCCGGATCGACGACGACGCCAGTCCCGATCCCGAGGCGATCGCGGCACGAGAGAGTCGACGGAGCAAAGAACAGTTGGAATCCGCATTCGAGACCGCGAGCGAGCGGTTCGATCCGGAAGGGTAGCGGGACGGAGAAGGACAGCGCAGTAGCGGAGGGTAGATACTACCCGGCGTGTCAGCCGTCGGGTTTCGGACGGATCAGGTTCGCCAGCGCGACCAGCACACCAAGGAACCAGCCGAGCGGAACGGAGATGCCGACCCACATCAGCACGTACCCGAGGCCGGTGACGCCCCACTGCTGCCCGAACGTGTTCAGGTCGAACGCGCCACGGAGCGTCTCGTTGATCCCGCCGACGGCGAGGAACGTATCGAGGATCCAGCGCGCGAGCTCGTAGCTCGGATCGAGGATCACGTCCGAGATGGAGGGAGTCAGCAACGCGGCGACGACCGGAGGTAAGAAGATCGCCGTCATCGCGAACGGGTACGCGAGGAGGACGCTGACGAACCGACCGCCGACCTTCGAGAATCCTGCGGCCAGTCCGGCAGCGACGACGGCAACGACGCTGGCGCCGCCGATTCCGAGCATCACCTCGGTCGGCAGTTGGAAGTGCGCGAGGAGAGTTAACGAGCCCCACACGACCGTCGCGACGATCACCGCGCCGAGCACACCGAACCGCGCGACTGCGGAGTCGAGCTTCGCCGCGTAGTATCGGGTTGCGAACCCAACGAGCAGGAGCGGATACGCCACCGCCACGAGCGGCGCCCCGAAAATTGCCCAGAGGTAGTACCCGACCGTCTGGACGGAGCTTTCCGGTTTCCACTTCCCTAATACCGCACTCGGATCGAGCTGTCTGGGGAAGACGACCTCCATCCACGTCTCGTGGAGACGAACGACATCAAGGAGGAGCGCTTCCACCAGCCCGATTTGTCCTCGGCGTTCCATTTGGCTCACCTCTCACACGACACACCGTGAACTTTGTGCCTTCGATCGGACCACCGGATTCGGCGTGAATGCCTCGTCAGCTGAATCCGCTTGTTCCGGCTGAGCGCCCCCGAATTGCGAGATTATCAGTTTGGCATATCTACGGCGATACGCTTAACCGTTCCAGTGGGAGAATCCATCAGTATGCACAGACGCGGACTGCTCGCGGCCATCGCCGCATCGACATCCGTCGCGGTCGCCGGGTGCGCCGGCGGCGAGAACGGCAGCTACGAGTTCGACGCCGAACCGGCCAGCGTTCCGTCCTCAGCCGCGTCCGAGGCGGGGTACGAGGGAGAGGAACCGAAGCCGTTCACCATCGAACAGGAGTTCGACGTGGCCGGCGTGAACGCGCAGGTGTCCGCGACCACGTGGGCCGCCGGGTACGAGAACTCCGAGAACGGGTCAGCGCTGTTCGTGGCGAGCACGCCGAACGCGTCGGTGGGCGGGCAGTCGGTCAACCCGCTCGTCCGCGCGGACGACGCCGAGCTGATCCGACGGCTGTTAGAGCAGGTGGATCAGCGCGGGATCGGCGGTGAAGGCACCGACATCGAGGCGAGCAATATCGAAAATCGGGGGTCAGAGACCCGAACTATCCTCGGTGAGGAGGTGGAGATCTCGATCCTCGAAACGACCATCGACGCAGAGGTCGACGGCGGTGGCGGAGAGAGCGGCACGGTCGAGGACGTTCCGGTGTACCTGTACGTCGGGACGGTCCAACACGGGGAGGACGTGATCGCACTCGTCGGCGTCCACCCCACCGCCGTCGACGCCTCCGAGTCGCTGCTCTCCCTGATGGAACAGGTCGAACACTAACCGCTCGTTCACTCTCCGCTTTAAACCAGAATTTCGCCCCGTATAGGCTGTGGTACGTCCGATAAGTAGCGATCAAAATCGTCCGACTGCACCGTCTTTGACAGTGACATTTCCGTAGACGGAAGCTTCGCAGTCCGCAACCAATTTATAAGTAAATGATCCGAATACGACCACCTCGCGTTGTGAGACTGCGGTACGGACTCGTGGCGTCACGATCGACGGCCTGAGAGTCCGATAGCCGCTGCTCTAACAGCCGTGGACACGATATGGCTCGGAGAACAACGATCCGGTGTGCGGCGATCTGTAGTCTCGCTCTTTCATTCTGTGTTTTGTCCGTTATTGGAGTTGGAATTGGGGTAATCCCCGCGAATGGGGCAGTTTGGAGTATAGATGAGGCTGATAATATTGACATAGGATATAATGAAAATCAAACAATTAGCGGAATTAAAACACGAAATGGAGATAAGGATATCAAAATCCGAGTGGGAGATCTTGTTACTAGGGGAGCTGAGTTTGACGGATCAAATTCGTCATATACGGTAGCTGATCGAACAGATGTGGCCAATTCAGATGTATAGTGTAAAAAACCGGAATAAAAAGAACGCAACGATTGTTGTTAATAAATCTATACCAGATGGATCTGAGTTTGATATAAAAATATCAAATATGAGTACAAAATACATGAGCGTATACAATGAAAATTTGTCAGACACAGATACAGACATCGAATATGTCATAGAGCAAGGGTACTCTGAAAGATATGTACAGTTTAGTATACACTCGTCTGCTGAAGTTGATTTCCAAAATGATACGTATAATAGCAAGACAGAGAAAGTTCATCTTGAAAAACTAGAATTGATAAATAACTCAAATTATGTAGTTATCTGGGAGAGATCTAAGGAAGGAAAGTTAGTTCGACAGATTGGGAGTTCACAAGGAAGTAAAAAAGAAATCAACGTTACTAGTGAGAATATAAGTGGCGAAGCAGAACTTGCAGGAACAATACATCCGGGAAAAACAGAGCCGAATACAAACGTTATATATGCAGCAGATAATCGATCTGTTCAATTCCCAGTACCGATAACAGTAGTTAAAAAACCGAATACATTACTTTGACAATTCTTTAAATAAGAGTAACACCACTTCAGTTCTGTCAATAGTATTTAATACGGAAATAAGTTCAAAAGAAGGAAAAATATCTATAGAATTCTTTGATCAGTCTCGATCAACGATCAATATTAGTGAAGATAGTGAGAAGTACAGGATCGATGGAAATCGTGTTGATATTTCACTCAACGGCACGTATACTGAGTCTGGTAATCAATTTCCGTATATAACGGAAATTTCAGCTGATGATCTCGAATCAAAACACTACGAGAGTACTTATTCTAAAACAAAATACTCTCCTCGTCGAATCGCTCACACTATTGAAAATAAAACAAACATTACCGCGACTCAAGGTACGTATATTGGGTTGAATTCTAGTACCTCTGCTACAATATCACTATCCTTGGAAGGACAAGATATACAACAGAATCACAGCTATGAACATGGAAATCTCAGTATTATCAACACTAGTGTGCTTTCAGAAGAGGAGTATGTAATTCAATCAGAAACAAATATTAACCAAACACAACTTACTCTTGTCAATACTCCTTTCTCACCAAATGTACCAACTACATCTGTTGAAAATGGGATAGTTGCCGAATTTGAATCCACTCGATCTACTCGGTATATCGCTGCTAATATTCGAGGAAATTCAAAAGTAAATCGAACTACATTCATCATTAATAGATCCAGAACAAATGGTAAACTAGTGAATATCTCGGAAAGTGGGGACTACAATATAACTTTTATAAATGTCAATACTGGTAACACAGCCAATAAATCTGTAACTGTTCTAAAAAAGAAAGATCTTGAATCAAATTTCCCGATGTCGGCTGAATCTGTTCCTTCAGGTCAGATACTCCCTATCGATATCTCATCTACGTATAATACTTCTCTCGTTCACATTGATAACACAAGTACCAACACCACAGTAGCCACCATCAACCTCGAAACACCGGAAGAGGGCCAGACAACACTCGGGTTCAACACGTATGCGGCGGCAAACGGGTCTCTCAACGAGAGCGTCAGCGTGACGGGGTCGGGAGCGTCGATCGAGTCGGTCACCACACCGGGAGCAAACGGGACGCTCCCGCCGGGTACCTACGAGATCGCGGTTCGCTCGGAGCACGGTATCGCCGAGACAAGCGATAACGCGACTGTGACGCTCGCGCGACGCTCGACGAACGGGCTCACCACCTACGCCGGGACAGGGGTGACTCGGTCCGATCTCGGGAGCGCAGCGGCGGTGCGAGACGCCATCGAGGGCGACACGCTCTCGCAGTCGGAACGGGTCGGAACGAACGACACCGTGGTCTACGCGGTGAACGCGTCTGGGCTCGCTGGGCTGCCCGCGGCGCGGAACGCCACGGTCGAAACGGGTAACGATCTCGACCGGCTCGACGGGTTCGAGTTCGGCGTTCGATCGGCAGGAGGCGACGACGGACTGACCACGAGCGACACGCTCGGTGAGACACCGCGCAACTCGACCGTCCACGTCGACGAGACTGGACTCTACGTGATCGCCGACGGCACCGACGCGCTCCCGACCAACAGGGAATCGGAGCCCGGCGAGGAGTTCATCGCCGAGTTCCGAGTCATCGACGACCGCCTCCGCGAGGCCGCGTCGGATCCGCCGGATGGTCATCGCGTGACCTCGACAGTGACGTTCGCCGACACCGACCGAGGCAGTTTGCCGGGCGGTGACCGCGAACGGATCGCTTCCGGAGGTCCCGTCGCTGGGGGCGGAAACGGGAACGGCGGCGGAAGCACCGGAACGGGTGGCTCCGCGGGAGGTACGGCTCCGACCGGCGCCAGCGGAGGCGGCGGCCCGGAGGGACCGAACGCGGGTAGCGCGGCGGGAACCGCTGGGAACGACGATCAGATCGCTCCCGCTCGGGGAGTCGGGTTCGGGGTTCGGCCGAACGCCGAGCGTCGGACCCCGCTTTTTGGACGGGCCGATCGCCGTGTCAGCGCCGACAAAGATCGGGGAGACCGGGGCGACTGGAGAGGACGGAACGCCCGGCGACGGCGCGCCGTCGATCGACGACGAGACCGACGACGAGACCGACGACTCCGAATTTGGCGCGGGCGAGCCGGATCGAGCGACGCCGACCTACGAGAACGCGCCGATCCGAGCGACCGCCGAAGACGTTCCCGGGTTCGGTCCGCTTCAGTCGCTGGCGGCCCTCGCGGTGACACTTCTAGTCGCGATCCGAACACGGCGGACCCGCTAATGTGCGATCGATCGTGGATTCGCTACGGAGCTGGCGGTATCCTTTTGCTGGACCGCGTCCTTCGTGAGTGTATGAGCGCCACTATCACCCCACCACGGGAGCGTGAGTGTGAGCTGTGCGGCCGCGAGGAGCGCTGGGACGACGACGCCGACGGGTGGCGGATCGAGGACGAGCCCGGGGATGTCTACTGCATCCACGAGTGGGACATCAACGGATCGTTCACCCCGCTGATCGAGTGACCGTAATTCGGGACTGGGACTGCCGCTCTTGGCACTCTGCCTTCTCGTTCTCATCCCCAACTCTCTTTTCCTGATTTGACGATCGCTAAGTTACGCTCCGGATTTAACCACTTACGTCTCGGACGATTCCGCTGACGATCGGATTGTTTACTCGAAGATGGGTATCTTCTGATCGAACAGCGATTACGCTATTGGAACACACCCCTGATGAATAATTACCTTATATTCCCTAATGTGTGTACGATGGATCCTACCCCTATCAGGGTCATACCTTTAAGTGACCGATCCAGAGTGTGTGGCATGACCGAGCCACGTAGTAACACCCGGGAGGTATCGGAGCGGGATCTCTCGGGCCACGGTGGGGGGCTTGCGGCAGTAACGGACGAGCGTTCGAACTGCGGGATCGGCGGAATCGTTGATCTCGACGGCGATCCGAGCCACGGAACGGTGGCCGACGCCGTCGAACTGCTCGAGAACCTCGAACACCGCGGTACGACGGGCGCCGAGGAGAACACGGGCGACGGCGCCGGCATCATGGTCGCGCGCCCCGACGACTTCTTCCGCGAGGTCGTCGACGCCGATCTGCCCGAGGTGTACGCCGTCGGCTCCGTGTTCATGCCGACCGAACCGAGCGTGCAGGCCGAGATCCACGACGTTATCGCGGAGGTGTTCTCCGTGTACGGACTGGAGGTCTTGGAGTGGCGCTCTGTCCCGACGGACAACGCGGATCTGGGCGCGACCGCGCTCGACTCCGAACCGGAGGTCGCCCAGCTGTTCGTCGCGCCCGTCGAGGGCGCCGGCCTCGCAGAGCGGTTCACCAGCGAGGAGACGCGCCCCGACGACGCCGACCCGGAGATCCTCGGCTTCGATCGCGCGCTGTACGCCGCGCGCCGCGAGATCGAGAACGCGGTGTCCGACATCGACGGCGCCGGCCGGTTTTACGTCTGCTCGCTCGACCGCCAGCGCGTCGTGTACAAGGGCCTCCTCAAGGGCTCGCAGCTCGCCGGCTACTATCCGGACCTGACCGACGAGCGCTTCGCGAGCCACGTCGCCTTGGTCCACGCGCGCTTCTCGACGAACACGCTCGGCGCGTGGCACCTCGCGCACCCGTACCGCAACATCGTCCACAACGGCGAGTTCAACACGATCCGCGGGAACGTCAACTGGATGCGCGCCCGCGAGAACGACCTCGATCACCCGGCGTTCGGTGCGGAACTCGACACGATCAAGCCGGTGATCGACGATCCCAACCAATCGGACACCGCGAGCGTCGACAACGCGGTCGAGCTCCTCTTGCAGGCCGGCCGCGACCTCCCGCACACCCTCCGGATGCTGATCCCGGAGGCGTTCCGCGACGACGACCTGATGGAGCAGGCTCGCGCAGATTTCTACGACTACCACGCCTCGCTCGTCGAGCCGTGGGACGGCCCCGCGCTCGTCATCGGCTTCGACGGC
>Ga0065697_1000735_pt1 | contig 14199 bp, 15 predicted proteins | sample AntLakMe24m_08um_FD_59086 | JGI IMG/M metagenome (GOLD analysis project Ga0065697, IMG submission 59086) | Hypersaline microbial communities from Antarctic Deep Lake - 24m 0.8um v2 (version 3) | ecosystem: Environmental > Aquatic > Non-marine Saline and Alkaline > Hypersaline | place: Deep Lake... | reverse complement strand
TCGTCGCCGACGACCACCGCGTCGCTCGTCGTCCCCGGCACGCCCGCCGTCGCGAGCAACGTCGCGGCCTTCGCCTCGGCCGCGACCGCGACGAGGTTCGCCGCCGCGCCGTCGGCGAGCCGCCGCGTCGTTCCGACTACCAGGTTGACCGTACCGGGTCGCCGGGGCGGTTCCCCGGTCGACGCCGCGGCGCCGGGCTCCGAGTCGCCAGCATCGTCCGTCGCTCCTGTCACTCCCGTCGGATCCATCGGCAACATCGCCGGGTTCGACAGCCCGACGGTCGCGTACGCGACGACCGATCCGAGACGTGCGCCGTACGCGTGGACCATCGAAACGCCGGTGAACAGGGTTGGCGGGTCCTCTTCACTTTTAAACCCCGCCCGCGCCAGCCGCTCGTCGCGGTACGCGCCGAGGTCGGTCCGGTCGAACCCCTCCGGCACCGAGACGTTGTAGGCGGCGTCGGCCCGCAACCGGCCCCCGTTCCAGCCGGTGGAGAGCCAGCGCGTCTCGGGTCGGCGCAGGCGGAGCACGCCATCGCGCACGGCCGCCTCAAACATCGTCGGCCTCCGAGGGGTCGGTCGCCGTCCCGTCGCCAACGCCCAGCGCCGCCAGCAGGCGGTCGTTCTCGGCGGGCCGGCGCACCGCGACCCGGACGTGCGAGTCGAGCCCGCGGAAGGTGGTTGCGTCCCGAATCGCGACGCCGCGGTCGCGGGCGTCGGCCACGGCCTGCTCAACGGACCGCCCCCTCTCCCCCTCTCCCACGTCGAGCAGCAGAAACGGCGCCTCGGAGGGGGCCACGTCGTACCGCTCCGCAAGCGTCGCGGCCATCCGCGACCGCTCCGAGCGAATGCGCTCGCGGGTTCTCCTTATAAATCCCCCCTGCCGCATGCAGTGCGCACCGGTCGCCAGCGCCGGAACGCTCACGTTCCACGGCCGTCGAGCGCGCTCCAGCGCCGCGCCGAACTTGCCCGTCGCGACCGCGAACCCCGCCCGGATCCCGGGGAGCCCGAACAGCTTCGTCAGCGACCGGGCGACGACGACGCCCTCCTCCCCCCGCGAGCGAGGGGCGATCGGTGAACCCGCGGAACGCCTCGTCGACGAGCAGGAGCGTGTCGGCCGCGCGGCACCGCGCCGCGAACCCCTCCAGCTCCGCGCGCTCGTAGTCGGTCCCCGTGGGGTTGTTCGGGGCGCAGACGACCGCGAGCGCGTGGTCCGCCGGGTCGGCGTCGAGGACCGCGTCGGCAGCGACGAAGGCGGGCTCGCCGCCCTGCAGTCGCACCTCGCGGGCGTACTCGCCGAAGCTCGGTGCCGGAATCAGGGCGGTGTCCCCCGGATCGACCGCGAGCGCGATCGCCGCGCGGATCGCGGCGAGTCCACCCGGCGTCGGCACGACCGCGTCCGGGTCGCAGTCGACGTACTCGGCGGCGGCCTCGCGGAACGACTCGGGCGGCTCGACCGGGTACGACCGCGCGGCCGCGAACGCCTCGCGGTACGCCTCCTCAACGCCCGGCGGAACCTCGGGGGTTGATGTTCGCCGAGAAATCCAGCGGGTCGGGGTCGTCGCTGCTGCCGTGCGGTTCGCGTTCGAGGTCGAGCGCGGTGTCGAGGTTCATTGGTCGGTGTGGTATCCCGTTGAATCGCTGTTCAGTAGCCGCTCTGCGGTCCGCACGTCCGACGGGTAGTTGACGTTGACGGCGAGTCGGGCGTCGTCGGTGAGGTGGACGGCGCCGCCGTGGTCGGCGGTCGAATCCTCGCCGTCGTCCCGTTCGGATGTGTCGCTCCCGCCCACGACGTTGATCCCGGCCGGAACGACCTCGCGACCGTCGATCTCGGTCGTCGCGTCCGCGCTGACGCCCAGTTCGCGCTTGCGGGCCGCCGGTACACAGACGGTGAGCGAGTCGCCGTCGGCGGTGCGGGCCGCGTCGAGAACCGCGTTCACCGCCGCGCCGTCCAAAAGCGGGAGGTCAGCGGCGACCGTCAGGAGGGGCGCTCCGCCCGCGCCGACAGTTCCCATCGCGTACTGCAGGTCGGCGACGTAGCCGTTCCCCGGCGCGTCGACTATCGACAGCGACGGGGAATCGTTCGCCCGCGCAGCGAGGCGCTCCCGCGTACGCGTCGCGTGCGGAGAGACGATTGTATGGGTCGTCTCGATCCGGCTCTCGACGAGCGCGTCGAGCACGCGGTCGACCATCGGCCGCCCCGTGATCTCTCGGAGGGGCTTCTCCGTCTCGCCGCCGAGGCGGGTGCCGCGGCCGCCGCACATCAGAAGCGCGTCCACGCGATCACCCCCGCGTGCAGCGCGGCGACCCGCGCGAGTTCGGTGGTCGCGCCGAGCACGTCGCCGGAGACGCCGCCGAGTCGTCGGCGGGACCACCGGGCGACGAGCGCCGCCGTCGCCAGCGCAACAAGAAGCGCCGCGAGACCCGGTAGGACCTGAGGCCACGTGAGTAGGGCGGCCGGCGCCGCCAGCGCGAAGACCGAGAGCGTCGCGCCGGGAGACGACTCGCCGGTCAGCGCGGAGCCGAGCCCTTCGTGGGGCGCGTCCCCGACGCAGACGAGCGTCGCCGTCGCGGCCTTCGCGCCGACCTCGGCGGCGACAACGATTCCGATCACAGGGGGGAGAGGTCCCCCGTCCCCCGCGGTCGCCGCAACCTCGACCAGTCCGAGCGCGGCGGTCGCCAGCCCGAGCACGACGAGCGCGAGCGCGACCGTCCCGCCGACGCCGAGCGCGGAGTCTTTCAGCACGCGCCGGCGCTCCTCGCGGTCCCCGTGGACGGCCGCGGCGTCGCCGATGTCGGCCACGCCGTCGAGGTGACCGATCCCAGTGACGGCGTAGACGGCGAGGACGAACGCGAGCGCGACCGTAGGGGCGGGCGCAGGCACGAACAGGGAGAGGGCAACGAGCCCGCCGACGAGGTACCCGACGACCGGGAACGTCCACGGCGACCGCGCGAACGCCGCCCACGCCGCCTCGTCGCGGCCGACCGGGATTCGGGTGAGGAAGCCGAGCGCCCCGCGGAGCGCGGTCAGGATCATCCGATCACCCCCGCAGGAGCCGGGAGCCATCTTGTCGCGAGTAGCCATCCCGCCGCGAGAGCGACCGCGACCCCGCCGGAAACGCCGACGAGCCGTACCGCCCGCTCCGCGTCGACGACGCTGGGCGGGCTCGCGTCCGGGTTGAGGACGTAGTGACCGGGTTTCTCCAGTCGCACGTCGAGCGCGGCCGCGGCGGTCGCCATCGGCCACCCGGAGTTCGGCGATCCGGGCTTCCCGGCCCACGATGCGGCCCAGCGGAGGGCTTCGATCGATCCGGCCGCGACCGAAAAGACAGCCGGCGGTCACGCGGGCCGGGAGGAACATCACGGCGTCGTCGAGCCGAGCGCTCGCCCACCCGACCGGCTTCGAGCGGTAGCCGAGCATCGAGTCGAGCGTGTTGACGGCCTTCACCCAGACCGCGGCGGCAACCCCCGCGGCAAGCGGGAGCGCGACTTCGGAACCGCCGACCGCGAGTCCGACCGTCGCTCCGAGCGCGAACCCGCCGAGGGGCGCGACGAACCCGTCGGCGAGGTTCTCGGCCGCGCTCTCGACGGCCGCGCTCCGGAGGTCGGCCGGGGAGAGGTCGGTCGCGTCCCGGCCCGCGAGCGCGCGCACCGATTCCCGGGCCGCGTCCGGATCCGTTTCCGTCAGTTCGACGACCTCGGCGGTCGTCGCCAGCAGCATTCGGAGGCTGACGGTCGTGAAGAGGATCGTTCCGGCGACGAGAACGGGGAGGGCGGAGAAGGCGGGAAGAGCGAAGGAGGCGGCTGCGACGATCCCGCCCGCAAACGCCGCGACACCGATCGGGAGCCCGACCGCGACCGCGACGCCGACGAGCCGGGGGCGCGACCACGAGCGGTCGAACCGACCGACGACCGACCCGAACAGCGCGACGGGGTGGACTCGGGCGGGTGGCTCCGCGAGCGCGAGGTCGAGGGCGACCGCGATCGCCAGCGTGGCGAGGGAGGCGAGTACGGGGGTAAGGAGGGGAGCAGTCGCCATCGCGATCACAGTCCGTCGAGAAACGCGTCGAACGCCCCGCTTTCGGGGTGGACGTGACAGTACGTTCCGAGCGTTTGGTGTTCGATCAGGCCATCGTTGTCGCCGTCGATCCCTGTCCCGCGCTCGACGTCGAAGGCGAACCGGGCGTCGGTCCCGATCTCGGCTGTCGAGTAGTGGAACTCGTGACCCCGCAGGGTCGACCCCGCCGACGCCGTCGGCGCGTCCCGCGTCGCCCGAAGTTCGACGTGATCGAGCGCCTGATACCGGTCGCACATTCGCACGTCGGCCGGGAGGACGCCGGCCATCGCGTGCGTCTCGCCGTCGACCGTCGTCAGCGACTCGGCGAGCGCCATCAGCCCGCCGCACTCGCCGAGCACGGGAGTCCCCTCGGCGGCCGCGCTCGCGACCTCGTCAAGCGCCGGGCTCATCGCCAGTTCTGCGGCGTGCAGCTCCGGGTAACCGCCGGGGAGGTAGACGCCGTCACAGGGCGGGAGGGAATCGCCCGCGATCGGCGCGAACGGCTCCACCGTCGCTCGCTCGCGCAGGCGTTCGATCGTCGCTGGATACATGAACCGGAAGGCGTCGTCGCGGGCGACCGCAACGCGGGGGCGGTCGCCGTCGGTCGACTCGACCGCTGTCGCTGGCTCCAACGCACCCGCCGGCTCCCGCGAGATATCGACGAGCCGCTCAGTCCGGAGTCCCTCCGCGGCCGCGTCGAGCGCGTCGTCGGGCACGGGCGACTCGTCGCCCATGTGTAGGCCGAGGTGGCGGTCGGGTACCGCGAGGTCGTCGTTCGGCGGAATTCGGCCGAAGTACGTGAGGTCGTCCGGGAGCGCCTCGCGGATTCCGTCGGCGTGGCGCCCGCCGTGCGCGCGCTGGGCGATCACGCCGACCACGTCGATGCCGCGGCCGATCCGGTCGGCGTACGCCCGGAAGCCGAGTGCGGTCGCCGCGACGCTCTCCATGCCGGCGCTCGCGTCGACCACGAGCACGACCGGAAGGCCGAGCGTCTCGGCGACCGCGGCCGTGCTCGACCCGTCGCCGTCGTACAGCCCCATGGCGCCCTCGACGACGCAGACGTCGCCCTCGCCGCGGGCGTAGTTCCGACGAAGTCCGTCCTCACCCTGTAACCACAGGTCGAGCGTGCGCGAGGGACGCCCCGTCACGCGCTCGTGGTGGCTCGGGTCGATGAAGTCCGGCCCTGCCTTCGCCGGCTGGACGGCGTGGCCGGCGTCTTCCAGCGCCCGGATCGTCGCGAGCGTCGCGACAGTCTTGCCGACCCCGGAAGCGGTGCCACCGAGGACGAGGCCCTTCATGACGGGGACTCCCGCTCGGCCAGCAGGCGGTCGGTGAGTGCAGCGACCCGGTCGCGCACGTCGCCCGCGGGGACGCCGGCGCGCTCGGAGAGCGCCAACGCGCCGCCCATCCCGACGCCCTCCTTCGCCTCGCCGCGGGCGTACGCCGCCATCGCCGGGTGGTCGCTCTCGCCGAACGCCGGGTCGGTCGCGGCGAGCGTCAGCCCGAGATCGTCCGCGAGCGCGCCCACGTCCGCGGAGGGGTCGTCGGCGACGAACGAGGTCGTCGCGAGCGGGAGTCGGCCCTCCACGCCCGCGTGCCGGGCGAGCGCGGCGACCGTCGCCATTTGGGTGCCGCCCGCGAGCGTGACCGGCACGCCGCGCTCGACCGCGCCGACCACGAGGCCGGCGGCCGCGGCGAGCACGGGGTCGCCCATCAGCCGGAGCGCGTCGAGCGGGTCGTCGGCCGCGTCACCAGCGGCGATCTCGCTGGCGGCCAGCCCCTCGTCGACGACCGCTCGCTTGGTTCCAAGGGGGTTCGCCGGCAGCGACGAAGAGACGGCCGGGCGCTCGCCGAGCGCGGTGAGGACGCCGAGCGCGGTCGTCGTGCCGCCGGGGATCGTCTCGGCGACGAGGAGTTCGCGATCGTCGTCGGCGTCGACATCGTCGCCGTCGGACGCGTTCGTCCGACTCTCCACTATCTCCGGCACCAGTCCGCGCGCCGCCTCGAAGATCGCCGCGGCGTCCGGGACGGGCTCCGGGTCGCGCACGTCGCCGCCGGGCGCGGCACCCGCGTCGAGGACCTGCGCCCCCGTCGGGGCCGTCGGGACCGCGAGGCCGGCGTCGACCCCGACGAACTCGAACCCGACGAGCTCGCGCACGGCTCGGGTGACGACCGCGGGGGTCGGACAGCCCGAGGGGCTGACTGGGACCACCGAGTCGGGTGCGGGCCGCCCGTCGGCGACGATCTCAATGTCGGCGCTCGGGGTGTGTTTCCGGAGTTCCGGATCCGCGCCCGCGGCGCTGATCCCGTCGATCGCGGCGGTTGCAGTCGTCCCCGCGACGACCGCGAGGGTCACGTCGGTCACGCCGTACCTCCGGCTCGTTGCGCCGATCGGTCGAGTTTTTGGGTCGGTTGATCGCGTCTACCACCCGTTCGGTCGGTAACAACCACTAGCGGTTGATTAGCACAAGTTGACTTTAATCGATCGGGACTCGCCCCAACCAGACGGTGACGCCCCCGGCGGTGCAGCCGTGACGCAGCGAGCGGCTGCCGGTCCCCACTCAAAGACGGAGCGGTGCATATGATTGACCTGAATATTTATATAGGGCGGACACTCACGGATAATCGTTAACAATGGTAACTGCAAGTCCGGATGAAGAAAACAAGCGAAACCGAACCAGAGATATCGAGACGAATTCGGAAAGCCGCTCGCCGGTCGGTCGGCGACGATTCCTGCAGGCCGCCGGCGCCGGTGCGACCGTCGCGTTGGCCGGCTGCTCGGGCGGGAGCGGCGACGACGACGTGGTTCGGCTGGGGGCGACGTACATTCTCTCCGGATTCGCCTCGCTGTACGGCGAGGCCGCCGAGCGGGGCCTCGAAATGGCCCAGTCGGAGATCAACGACAACGGCGGCATCGACGGACGCGACGTGGAGGTGACCGTCCGAGACACCGAGGCGAGCGCCGATACGGCGATCCAGCAGATGCGGAGCCTCGTCGAGGAGGATAACGTCCACGGGTTGTTCGGGCTAGACTCCAGCGGCGTCGCACAGGCCGTGGCGCCGCAGGCGGCACAGCTCCAGATGCCGTACATGATCACGCACGCGGCAACTCCGTTCGTCACCTCGCCCGAAGGCGAACACGAAGACTCCGTCGGCAACGACTACGTGTTCCGCGACTCCAACAGCCTCTCGCAGGATATCTACGGGGCGGCACTGACCGCCGCCGAACTCGACGCCACGGAGTGGGCGACGATCGGCCCCGACTACGCGTTCGGCTACGAGACGTGGGACTACTTCCAAGACTTCTGTGCGGGTCTCGGTGTCGACGCCGAGTTCACCGCCGAACAGTTCCCGCCGCTGGAGACGGGCGATTACACGCCGTACATCAGTTCGATCCTCGACGCCGAGCCGGACGCCGTGCTCACGCCGCTATGGGGTGCCGACCTCACCACGTTCATCGGACAGGCAGAGGATGCGGGCTGGTTCGATCAGATCGACCACACGCTGTTCAGCGTCGGGATGGGAACCGATCTCGCGAGCGACGGGAACCCGCTCCCGGAAGGCGAGTACGCCTCGACTCGGTACGACCCGTTCGTCCCCGACACCGAGGCAAATAACACGTTCCGCGACACGTACTACGAGGAATACGACGCGCTCCCGACGTACAACGCTGAGGGCGCGTACCGCGCCGTCTACCTGTACAAGGAAGCGATCGAATCGGCCGGAAGCACCGAAGCCAGCGCGCTCGTCGAGGAGTTCACCGGGATGGAACACGCCGGTCCGGTCGGTGACTACCAGTTCAGCGAGACGAATCAGGCGACGGTGTCGTCCATCTGGGGAACGGTCTCGTACGACGAGGAATGGGAGAGCAACGTGCTCGATCCCGTGAACAGGTACGAGGCCGGCCCCGACGAGCTGTCCGAGGCGCTCGCCGACTCCGATCTGCCGACGGGCATCTAATCCGCGGTCGACTCCATGAGTCTACCATCTCTCGTTCCACTGATCGGGATCGCCGACGTCATCATCGGGCTGAGCCTCGGGAGTCGACTCTTCCTGATCGCCGTCGGGCTGAGTCTCATCTTCGGCGTGCTCGGCGTCCTCAATTTCGCACACGGCGGCTTCTACATGCTCGGCGCGTACGTGACGCTCGCCGTCGTGACGAACGTCGTCGACAACTTCTGGCTCGCCGTCGTCGCCGGTGCCCTCGCGGTGGGTGTCGTCGGCGCCGCCATCGAGTTTGCGGCGATCCGACCGCTGTACGACCGGGTCGACGCGGATCTCGACCAGCTCATCGTCACGTTTGGATTCGTCCTCGTGATCCACGAGGCGGTCCGATTCATCTGGGGATCGGGGTCGTACTCGATCGACCCGCCCGACGTGTTCAACTTCTCGGTGGCACTCGGCGGGAGGCACCTTCAGCGCGTACCGGCTGGTCGTCATCGGCCTCGCGGTCGCGGTGTTAGTGAGCCTCTGGCTGTTCATCACGCGGACGTACTTCGGCTCGCTGGTGCGGGGCACCTCCTCTGACCGCGAGATGGCGTCGATGCTCGGCGTCGACGTACCGCGCCTGTACACCGGCGTCTTCTTCCTCGGGAGCGTGCTCGCCGGCCTCGGCGGCGCGCTCTCCTCGCCGCTACAGTCGACCAGCCCGGCGCTCGGCGATCAGGTGATCATCGACGCGTTCATCGTCGTCGTCATCGGCGGGCTCGGCTCCATGAGCGGGGCGTTCGTCGGCGCGATGCTCATCGGGATGATGCAGAGCCTCGGCCCGCAGTTCATCAGCGCCGGCAGCATCGCGATCCCGTTCCTCGCGATGGTGATCGTGTTGCTGTTCCGTCCTGAGGGGCTCTTCGGAGGGATCGGCGAATGAGCGCGTCGACCGACACCGGCGGCCGCGTCAGCGAGTTCGGCTCGGCCGTCGCCGACGGCTGGACCCGCGAACGGTTCGGGCTCCTCGGCGCGCTCGGCCTGATCCTGTTGGCGTTCGGACCGTCCTTCCAGATATATCTGTTCACCGACTTCCTCGTCGTCGCGCTGTTCGCGCTCGGGTTCAACCTGCTGTACGGCTACACCGGTCTGCTGTCGTTCGGTCACGGCCTGTTCTACGCGGGCGGCGCGTACGGAGTCGCGATCGTGTTGCGAGACCTGGGGCCGGTGTTCGCCGACCTCGTCGGATCCGGGATCTCCCCGCTCGTCACGTTCGTCGTCGGCGGCGTCGTCGGCTTAGCACTCGTCGTCGTCGTGGCGGTGCCCGTCGGGTGGCTCAGCGTCCGGTTAGAGGAGATCTACTTCGCGCTGATTACCCTCGCGTTCGGAATGCTCGGCTACTCACTGATCATCCAAGACCCGGCGGGGCTGACGAACGGGACCGACGGGATCATCGTCCTGCTCGGGAGCGTCGACATCGGTGGCGGGAGCTTCCGGATCGGCGCCCGACGGACGTACTACGCCCTCACCGTGGTCGTCGTGCTCGCCGCGACGTACGGAACGTGGCGCGTCGTCAACTCACCGTTCGGCACCGTCTGTAAGGCGATCCGCGAGAGCCCCGACCGGGCGTCGGCGCTCGGGATCGACGTCAGACACCACCGCTGGATGACGTTCATTATCTCGGCGGCGATCGTCGGGATCGCCGGCGTGTTGCGCGCGGGGCTCGCGAGCGTCGCGTCCCCGGGACTGACCCACTGGTCGACGAGCGCGATCGCCGTCATCGCTACCGTGATCGGCGGCGCGACGTACTTCTCCGGCCCGATCGTGGGCGCGTTCGTCTTCCTATACATCCGCTGGGGAATCAGCCGCTTCCCGACGCTCGAAGCGTACTGGGAGCTGTTCTTCGGCGCGCTGCTCATCGGTGTGGTGCTGTACTTCAAGCAGGGGGCCGTCGGCGGACTCCTGCTGCTCCGCGATCGACTGCTCGGAGACGGCGGAGGGGACGCTGATGGCGGAGGGGACGCTGATGGCGGAGAGACCGCCAGCAGCGACGAGCGCTCCCGCGGCACAGGAGCGACTGCACCGGCCGACGACGAAGCACGGACCGACCGCGGTGATAACTCGTGACGACCGTTCTCAAGACCGAAGACCTCCGCAAACAGTTCGGCGAACTGACCGCTGTCGACGACGTGTCGATCGAGATCGACGACAGCGAGATCACCAGCATCATCGGCCCGAACGGGGCCGGCAAGACCACGTTCTACAACCTGTTGACGGGCGTGCTCCGGCCGACCTCGGGGTCGATCTGGCTCCGGGACGACGGCGAGGGCGGCCTCGCCGACATCACCGACGCGGAGCCGCACGAGGTCGCACAGGCCGGGCTCTCGCGCTCCTACCAGATCACGAATATCTTCGAGGGGCTCACGGTCCGCGAGAACGTCCGAGTCGCTCGGATCAGCCACGAGGGGACGCGCCTCGACTTCCGATCGCGGGCGGCCGGCGACGAGGCACTCGAGGTCGACATCGAGGAGCTGTTGGAGCTGGACGGGGCTCACCGATATCGCGGACACGCCGTGCGACACGCTGAGTCACGGCGAGAAGCGGACCGTCGAGATCGCCTTGGCGCTCGCCATCGAGCCCGACGTGTTCCTGATGGACGAGCCGACCGCGGGGATGAACCCGACGGAGGTCACCGAGATCGTCTCGCTGATCCGCGAACTCGACGCGGATCTGGACGCCACGTTCGTCGTGACCGAGCACAACATGGACGTCGTCACCGACATCTCCGACCGAATTGTCGTGCTCGCCGAGGGAGCGATCCTCGCCGACGGGACGCCGGAGGACGTGTTGACGGACGACCGTGTGACCGAGGCGTACTTGGGGAGTGATAGCGTATGACGATACTCGACGTCGACAACATTAACACGTACTACGGGAACAGCCACGTCCTCCACGGGATCTCACTCGAGATCAACGAGGGCGAAGTGGTGACGCTACTCGGGCGAAACGGCGCCGGAAAGACGACGACGATGCGCTCCATCGTCGGTGCGTCGCCGCCGCGAACCGGATCGATCACCTACCGGGGCGAGGAGATTTCCGGGCTCTCCCCCGACGAGATCAACGAACTCGGGATCTCACTCGTCCCGGAGGACCGGCGGGTGTTTCCTACTCTGACGGTCCACGAGAACCTCCGACTCGCGCACAACCTCGCGAGCGACCCGCGGCCGGTCGAGGAGATGTACGAACTGTTCCCGGCGCTCGATCCGTTGCGGAAAAAACGACGGGCAGAACCTCAGCGGCGGCGAACAGCAGATGGTATCGGTCGCTCGCGCGCTGGTACAGGCGCCAGACGTGCTCCTGTTGGACGAGCCCACCGAGGGACTCGCGCCGGTCATCGTCGACGACCTCCGGGAGATCGTCCAGACGGTCGTCGACGAGAACGTGACCGTCCTCCTGACCGAACAGAACGTGGACTTCGCGTTCGATCTGGCGGAACGGGGCTACATCATGGACACCGGACAGATCGTGTTCGACGGCACCGTCGAGGAGATCCGCGACCGCGACGATCTCCTCGAAACGTATCTCTCCGTGGGGACTGCGGATGCCTGAAGAGCTCACGCTCCGCCCGTTCTTCTGGCGGGCGACCCGACTGTTCCCGGAGACGGAGGTCGTCTCCCGCACCCACGACGGGGTCGACCGCTACACGTACGCCGACTTCGGCGACCGCGTCCGGCGGCTCGCGGCCGCGCTCGCGGAGTTGGGCGTCGAGCCCGGCGACCGCGTCGGAACGCTCGGGTGGAACACCCACCGGCACTTCGAGGCGTACTACGCGGTCCCCCTCTCGGGCGCCCAGCTCCACACGGTGAACCTCCTCTTACAGGACGACCACGTCGAGTACATCATCAACGACGCCGCGGACGACGTGCTGATCGTCGACCGCGACGCCGTCGCGACGCTCGACCGACTGTGGGACCGGATCGACGGCGTCCGCGAGGTCGTCGTCATGGGTGATTCGGTGCCGGAGACGGAGTCCGACCTGCCGCTCTCGGCGTTCGAGGAGCTGATCGCGGACGCCGACCCGGTAGAATCGTGGCCGCCGCTCTCGGAGGACGACCCGGCCGGGATGTGTTACACCTCCGGCACCACGGGGAAGCCGAAGGGCGTCGAGTACACGCACAAGATGATCTACGCCCACGCGATGATGGTGATGACGCCCGCCGCGCTCGACATCGCCGAGGACGACGTGGTGATGCCCGTCGTTCCCATGTTTCACGTAAACTCGTGGGAGTTCCCCTACGCCGTGACGATGGCCGGCGCGAAACAGGTGTATCCGGGACCGTCCCCGGACCCCGCGGACCTCGTCGAGCTGATCGAGTCCGAGGGCGTGACGCTCACGGCGGGCGTGCCCACCGTCTGGATCGACGTGCTCGACCACCTCGACGAGCACGGCGGCGATCTCTCCTCGCTGGAGCGGATCGTCGTCGGCGGGAGCGCGGCGCCCCGAGAGGTGATGCGCCGGTACGAGGACGAACACGACGTGACGATCGAACACGCNNGGGGGATGACCGAGACGATGAGTATCGGCTCGGTCTCCCGACCGACCTCGGCGATGGCCGGTGCCGATCGCGAGGCGAAACTCGACAAACGGGCGAAACAGGGGCTGCTCTCGCCCGGCCTTGAAATGCGGGTCGTCGACGACGACGACAAGCCGGTCGCCTGGGACGGCGAGGCGTTCGGCGAACTGCTCGTCCGGGGACCCTCGGTCGTCGAAGAGTACTACGACCGCCCGGAGGCCGACGCGACGGACTTCGTCGCGGCCGACGACGGCGGGGCGCGGTGGCTCCGCACCGGCGACATCGCCACCGTCGACGAAGACGGGTACATGGAGGTCGTCGACCGGGTCAAGGACGTGATCAAGTCGGGCGGCGAGTGGATCTCCAGCATCGAGTTGGAGAACGCCTTGATGGCCCACGAGGACGTCGCCGAGGCGGTCGTGATCGCGGCGTCCCACGAGCGCTGGCAGGAGCGCCCGCTGGCGTTCGTCGTGCCGAAGGCGGGCCGCGAGCTCGACGTCGAGGGGATCCGAACGTTCCTCGCCGACGAGTTCCCGCGGTGGTGGCTCCCGGACGACGTGCGGTTCCGCGAGGAGATTCCGAAGACCGCGACCGGGAAGTTCGACAAGAAGACGCTCCGGGAGACCGTCGACGATCCCGCTCTGCCGTACGCGCCGGGAGAGGAGGGTGGAGAATGACCGAAGACACCACCCTGACGCCGGACGACTCCCTCCCGGACCTCACCGGGCGGGTCGCCGTCGTCACCGGCGGCGGCCGGGGGATCGGACGAGCGATAACCCTCGGGATGGCCGCCGCGGGAGCGACGGTCGTCCCCTCGGCGCGGACCGCGGCCGAGGTCGAGGCCGTCGCCGACGAGGCCCGCGATTTCGGCGTCGAAGCGCGCGGTATCACTGCCGACGTGACCGACGACGACGACGTAGAGGCGCTCGTCGAGGAGATCGTCGACGCGTTCGGCTCCCTGGATATTTTGGTCAACAACGCCGGATTCAACCCCGGCGACGCGCTCGGCGACCCAGCGGAAATCGAGAGCGACGCCGTCGATTCGGTCTTGGACGTGAACCTTCGAGGGGCGTTCCGAACTCTCCGAGCCGCCGGCCCGCACCTGAAGGAGGCTGGCGGGAGCGTCGTCAACGTCGCCAGCGTGGCGGGAGAGGTCGGCCTCCCGAAACAGCACCCGTACGTCGCCTCGAAACACGGCCTCGTCGGGCTCACGAAGAGCGCGGCGATGGACTGGGCGCCTGAGGTGCGGGTGAACGCGGTCGCCCCGGGCTACGTCGCGACCGACCTCACGGAGACGCTACAGGAGAACGAGCGGCTTCGGCAGTCGATCCTCGACCGGGTACGCGCTCGAACAGACGCCGAAACCGGCCAGTAGCACGCGAGCCGGTCTCGCATACTGGAGGGCGTCCCGGACCGCGTCCCGTCGGTTGATGAACGTCAGGTGGTCGTCCTCGGCGATCGACGACGACACCTCCACCTCCTGCACGTCGCCCTCGCGGTCCAGTCCCGTCATCCACTGGACGATGCTCGGTCGCTCGACGACGGTGTCCATCGACCACGACACCGACATCCAACTCGATATCGCTTCGATGTCGATGTCCTCGAACGCCGGTTCGTTGTCCGGGTCGTTCACGCCCGCGAC
>Ga0065697_1003241_pt1 | contig 14270 bp, 8 predicted proteins | sample AntLakMe24m_08um_FD_59086 | JGI IMG/M metagenome (GOLD analysis project Ga0065697, IMG submission 59086) | Hypersaline microbial communities from Antarctic Deep Lake - 24m 0.8um v2 (version 3) | ecosystem: Environmental > Aquatic > Non-marine Saline and Alkaline > Hypersaline | place: Deep Lake... | reverse complement strand
GAAGCCCCACCCTCAAAGAGCGAACGGCGTCAGCCGTGAGCGAGTAGGGTGGGGTAGTTCACTCTCTGCAACACCCCATAGCTGTGTCACTGAAGGGCTGAAAACTGGCTATTAAGATCTGTTTCAATCAGGTCAGGATTTGAAGTCCTGTTTGAGTAATCTATCGAAAAATGAGCCGCTTAATTCTGTATGAGTTTAGGCTGTTGCGGTTATCTCGTTGGAGATGACTTCCCAATCATCTGGGTTGAGTGTTTTACCTTCGAACTCTCCTGCTTCTGGGTACGCTGTAGTCACAAGGATTTCTGTGGATTCCTGAAGGTAGTTGATCAGGCCTCGGATGTTTTCTGCGGCTAATTGGCCGATCCCGTCGACGAGCATTACCGGAACTCGCTCGTCAACGTTGAATGTGCGGAATCCTGCGAGGGTGGTGATGAACCCGATCAGTTCTGTTTCCCCTTCACTCAGATTTTTGATGTCGGTTCTTCTTCCTTCTTCTCTTACGACTTCGATGTAGAACCTGTTTTCATTCTCATCAAGCCGGAGGTTTGCACCGTCGAATCCTGGTGCGAATCTTTCGACCACTTCTTCGAACGCAGTGTCGAACCGATCTTTGATTTCTCGGTTCTTCTTGTCTCTACGTTNTCTCAGGTCTGTGATTTTGTCGTTGAGTTCTTCCAGTTGGCTATCGAGGTCTTCCTCTTGTTCGGTTTCGGCCTCGGTTTCCTCTAGCTTTTCTTGCTTCCGTTTCAGTTGGTTTTCTTTCGAACCGATCTCTGTTCTCACATCACTGAGTTCTTCACTCTTTTCTTGTTTCACCTCCTCAAACTGGTCTTCCAGCTCTTCAATTTCTGGTTTCAACCCATCAAGCTTCTCATGTTGGGTTTCGAGTTCTTGTTTGTCCTCTTTGATTCCCATCTCAAGTTCTTTAATCTCCGTGTTGAGCTGATCGCTCTTTCGACGGGCTTTTCTCGCCTTTTCTCTTTCCTCTTCGATTTCATCGATTTCCGATTGGAGATCGGATCTCTCGTCTGAGAGTTTCTTCCGTTTCTCGTTCAGTTTGTTGAGGTGTTCAGTAACCTCTTCTCGTGTGGTTTCGTCACCAGAGAGCCAGCAAGTGAAACTGTCTCCACTGATCCCACGCCGAACATTACTGACCAGATCCAGTTCGTTATCATCGAGGACCGTCTTATTAGTTCGGTAGAGTTCTGAGAGGAGTTCAATTTGCATATTCAACTCACTGACTTTCTCCTTTTTGTTCTGAATGTCTACTTCTTCGTCGGGCTCGGTTGGGCTTTCCAACTCTTCTAGTTCTGATTTCTTGCTTTCGAGTTGGGATTCCTTGGTTTCGATCCGACTTTCGATACGATCAATCTTGCGTTGGGTTGTTTTGAGTGTTGACCGTTTGTTGCTGAGTTCGTTACTGATCTCTTTTTGTTGGTTGTCTTCGTCTACCTCTTCTTCTAGCTCGCTTTCCTGTTCGCGTAGCTCCTCAAGCTTCTTTTCAAGTTGAGTAACGTCTTCCTGCAACTTAGGCAGTTTCTCTTTTGCGCTCTCAACTGCTCTGATGTCGGCTTTGATGTCTTTCCGTTCTTCTTGCAGCTTGGTCACTCTGGCGTCGATTCTCTCAACTTCAAGGGGTTTTTGCAGTTCTTCTGTGAGGGCCTTACTGTCGTCGTTGCGCACAGCAGACCGAATAGGGTTGTCTTCCCCAAGGAAGGCAAAGAGCCGCGCACATACCTTGTCTTGTTTGTCTGTGAGGTATGTGTCCCCGTCCATGCTGATCGTGCCCTGTTTCGTGAGTTCGACTCTGTATTCTCCTTCTTCAGTTTCGAGAAGTACGTGTCCAGAGTTTTCGCCTTCTGTTAGGTTATAGTCTCCGAATTCGCCACCGGTCGTTCCCATGACGGTCTGGATCGCTTCAATGAGACTTGATTTGCCCTGAAAGTTACTAGCTTGGATGACGTTCGTTCCTTGGTTAATTTCGACGTTACCACGCTTGATACCTGCAATATTTTGCACCTGGAGGTTCCACATTGTGTTTTATTGTTCTAGCTCAAAAGTAATAAAGCATTCTTTTCGGTATATTTGATTAATATCTTATACGTGTAGTTCGGGTTACATTATATCTTCTTGAAATCCCGGTTTCAGCACTTGCTATTGGAGATTTGTGCTTTCCGGTTAATGTCAAATTCAGTAAACAGGTTTGGACGTTATAATACTACTTGTGGATATTTTTGGTTTTTCTTGGTTATGTTGTCGTCTCTGGTTTAGTTCCAATGTCTTCTGGTAGACCTTCTCCGTCCGTTCTTGTGGTGTCTGCTTCATCTTCATCAGTTGTTTGTTCTAGCATCTTGTCTGGTTTTGCATCTTCTTCATCCATGTGATCCTCACAGACGTATCCTCGTTTGAGGGCGCGGTTGAATCTAACTTCATTGGAACAGTGAGGGCAACTGAGTATAACCGGAACTTTCACCTCCGCATTAGCTGCTCCTTTGATTCGCCCTTTCGAATCAAGCGATCTGAAAACTTCGTTTGTACTCTCCTTCATCGAGTTTTTCATGTACTCGATTTTGTTTTGCTCCCAATCCGAATTCTTGTCTGGCTCTTTCTTCTCCTTGTGTTCGTCAAGACAGTTATTGAAATGTCGCCCAAGTGTGGAAAATGATATGAAGTGGTCTAGGATAGCCTCACCGTCAATACCTTCTGATGATAGCTCGTTGAGTAACTCATCTTTCTCAACTTCATTGTCTCCTGTTAGCACTTCGTAATCAGATTCAATTCTCGTTTCGATAGTATCAAGACCGTGGTTGTTATAGACCTTCTTCAGGATCTTTTGGTTGAACCATCTTTCTAATGGTCTTAGCCCTGTCTCTGTGTAACCACTGTGGCCCTTCCATCGGGCTAAAAGATATTCGTCGATGTCTCCACCGACGACATCGTGTTTAAGGTCGTACTGATCAATGGCTTTGCCCACTTTACAGCAAAGGGTCATATTTCTCCATTGTATCCCCACCTATACAATGTTTTCGGTGAATGGTGCGGATATGATAGCTAGATATTCTATTAGAAATTTAATCATATGGATTGATTATAGGTATTGATGAAGTGCAAGCTATTTGTTTTGATTCGAAAGCTGTGTCGGGAATACGGCTACAGTATACAGCTGTGGCCTACAGAAGATCAGTCAGTTTGCTGTGTGGTTACAGCGTTGCTATCGGCCTGTTTCNCATTTGGGGGTTTCACACTTGGAGAGAGAACTCTGGTAGCTTCGCAGCCGCACACCTTTTGCTTCATCATCGTGATCCGCTGATCAAGTGTTTCCTCACCCATCCATTCTGGAGTTTCTAATTGCGTCCAGTGGACTCTAGATCCACAACACTCGCACGTGTAGTGTTGCTCTGTATGCGACTGATCGATTTCGCATCTGATCTTGTTCAGTTGGTGAGCAGTTGTGATCGAGTCTTGATCTGGCAGATCGGAGAAGATGAAGGTCCGGTGTTCGTATTGCTCTGTATCGAGGTTTGTAACAGCCCAATCAACCACATACATATTCTCTCCACAATCTGTGAATCCACCACTACTACCCCATCTATCAGTGTTGGCTATTTCAGCTGTTTCAACACTGAATATGGTGGCGATTCCATCACAATTGAGTTCTAGATTGTCAAGAACTACGTAATCTAGACCCATTTCGGTGAGAATATGTGTGGTCGGTTTTGCGTTTAGGATTTTGTCGAAATAACCGATATTTCTTGCTATGCGTTGTATGTATCTGTTTGTAGGTCCGTCTATTCCTCTCATGAACGGTCCCCCGTTGTGCTATCGCTCCACATGTTCACACACATATCCGATTGGTAAATAGTCACTAATAATAAAACCCGATGCTATATGTATGTCCAATACATAACTATGGTATTGATATGAATAGCATGGGTGGTGAGTTCGGCTTGGCTGGTGATTCTACCGTTGATCGGTCTTCGGGTAAAGTTAGCCTCTTATTAATCGATGATTCGCCTTACTCAGATGCTCTATTGACCGAATTAGATGATGCTATATGGGATGTGAAACACATTGAAGATTGTTCTGAAGTAGAAGATTTGTTAGAATTAGAACCCTTCAATTGTATTGTTGCTGATCCTGAGTGTCTGGCTCTTGGTCCAGCTGTGTTTCTTGAAACAGTGCAGTCTAAGTCTTCTGACATTCCTTGTGTATTTTGGGCATCTTCTGTTAATGAAACCCAACTTCGCGAATTAGCTGGTTCATCTATGTATTCATACATTCCAAAAGAATCTGGTGAAGTTGATTGCGATCTTGTGGTTAATCAAGTTCGAGAGAGTATATATGACCGGCATGGGGATGATTTGGAGTCTCTCTCTAACGATCTACCTTCTGGTCTCACATCTGTTGATAGTGTAGAACAGGCTGAAAGTGTTTTAGATGTAGTTCCTGAACCGATGGTGGCTTTCGATTCGCAGTCGTTTGAAGTTCTAACTGCGAATCGTGTGGCATTCCACTTGTTTGATTTTGATGGTGACGATTTTGTAGGTGATGGGTATTATTTCCCTCTCGAAGAGGATCGTCAACGCTATTCTAATTTGTTTGATGTTATCCGAGAACAGGGTTCGGGCAAATATACGTCTTATCTTGATGGAACTCCGATTTATCTCAAAACTTCTGGGGGTAATTCGATACCTGTAGAGATGACTGCTAAACAAATTTCACATGCAGAGGATAATGTGATGTATGTCCATATGCGTGTTGTGAGTCAACAAAAACGATATGAGGTGTCTCTACGCAAGGTGAATGATATTACTGCTGATTTGTTGAATTTTGAACTGACTGGGTTTGATGATGTTGCTGAGTTCGTTGTCGACCGTATTATAGAGGATTTAGATTATACGAATGGTTCTATATTTTTGTACGATGAAGTAGAATCTAAACTTGAACCTAGTTATGTCTCAGGAGATGTTACTGATGTAGTTGATTCAGTACCTGATTTTACTCCGGGCAATTCAGTAGCATGGGAAGCGTTTAGTAGTGGTGAAATACAGATATATGATGATATTCGGAATTCTGACCATGTTTATAATTCCGAGACACCGATTCGTAGCGAGCTTGTAGTTCCTGTTGGTAAATATGGAGTACTACTCATTTCAGATACAGTTGCATCTGCATTTGATGATGTTGACGTTAAAATGGCAGAGATTCTATCTTCTACTATACAGGCAGCTTTCGAGAATACAGAAGTTGAAGCGAAAAAGAAAGAGCGGGAAAAACAATTGAAATATGAGAGACAGCAGTTGCGGCACGCTGAGGAACTAAATGATAGGATTCGATCTTTGAACGAAGTGTTGGTTGGGGCACACTCAAAAGATACAATCAAGGCTCAGGTTTGTCAAGGTCTGGCTCAACTATATGGTTTTGATTCTGCGTTCTTTGGCAGTCTGAATGAAGGACATAACGAGATGCAAATTGATGTCGATCACAATGTTTCTGATGGATATTTCGACCTTGTTGATCTATCCGTGGATGAAGATAACTTGTATCCTCCTATAGCGGCTTATCGCAATAATGAGATCGTGTCTGTTGACTATATGGGTCAAGGTATTTTTGATCAAGATTGGAAAAAAGAAGCGATAAATCAGGGGTTCAAGTCTATGATTAGCATCCCGATTACACATCATGAGTATGTGTATGGTGTGTTGACGGTCTTCAGCACAGAAACAGACAATTTCGGTGATACAACATCCAATATTCTACGTGAATTAGCTTCGCTTATTGGTTATTCGTTTAATACAATTGAACAGAGGATAGCTCTTACGAGTGATTCTCAAGCCGAGTACGGCTTCGAGATTACTGGTCAAGAAGATACTTTCACAAAACTTTCTTCTGACTTAGATGCCAAAATAAACATACAGAATTTCGTTCTCAAATCTAACCCTTCGAATGATAATACTGCTTTGTATCTCGTACATTGTAATGTGAATGGTGTTGATCAATCTGATGTGATTAATGCAGCTGATGATTTAGATCGTATAGGTTCTATCAGGCTGATTGATGACGAACCTAATCTGTACGAAGTTGTGTTTGAGTCTGGTTCTATAGCAACTGAAATTGCCGAACTTGGTGTCCGTGTTGGCTACGTGGAAGTTGATTATCAAAAGACTGTGGCTCACCTTACAGTGCCTCTAGATGAGAGTAAGAAAGAGCTTGTCAATAAGATACAACGGAAATTGGGTGATGTTTCCATTAAGACTGTTGAACATCCTGTTTCTGAGCATCCTGTACCATGGAAGTCTGTTCTAGATGATTCTCTAACTGATAGACAAAAAGATATCTTACAGACTGCATACAAATTGGGGTATTTCGAATCTCCCCGTCCTGTGTCTAGTACTGATCTTGCGGATTCATTCGATATAGCTCAACCAACAATGTCTCGACTTCTTAGGATGGCTGAAGCAAATCTATTTGAAGCTATTTGGGATTGATGTTTTTCGATATTATTCGGTCTTCACTTTTCTCTGGTTTTTTTCTTCTTACCAAGCGTTGTAATGGGTGTTCCTATACCACTTGGTAAGAACTATTTTGTTCCCGTATTGTATACTCATCTTGCTTTGCCACACCTTAGAGGGTGTTTCAGCCTTCATCAAGAGTTATGTTCCGTTGATTGTGTGTGGGATTTTTATTGTGGTTGGGTAGCCAGTTTTCCGAAAGTATAATGGCTGTTGATAGGAATATACCTGTTACGTCTCTATCAATGACTTTGCAAACTGGTGTTGCTGGCGAGACAGATACTGGCTTCCAGTTGATCGATGACGTTATTGGTAGTGTAGTGGNTAAGATNNACTCTGCGTTTGTTGATATTATTGTCGCTATCTTCAGAGTCTATCTTATCACTACGACTAGTATGATGCTCGCCCTGTTTGTGTTATTCCTTGTTTTCTATTTTGCAGGGTATTGGCCCGATAGCTATGGGAATAAGCTCGCTTTAGTTCGTGTCCGTAGGTCGTTCCTCGGGGTGTTGGCTTTGTTCGCACTCTTCCCTATCCTGTATGTTTCGATGTGGCTATTCACTGGGTTTCAGGACCCTGATTTGGAGTCTGGTCAACTTCCAGCTGATGGCGTGTTCGGTACTCCGTTTGAAGATCGGTTGATTGGCCCGGAGCCGGTAACAGCTAGCGCACAGGAATTCGTTGATGGGATGATTAATCTCTTTACTGCTTACTCGCTGACTGTCCCTTCAGTTTTCCTTGCTATATTTATACTAATAACTACCCTGTATCGGTTTACTGCTCTTCCACAACGGTTGGGTGCTGATCCGGGCCTTCTTTCGGGTCTTAGTTCTCGACGGTTCGCGATGGTTTTCTTCGCATCGTCAGCTGTTTCTGTGCCATTTTATCTAGTTGCTTGGTTCGTTACTGGACTTCAATATCCAGATGCTCCTGGTGATCAATTGCCTGAGGACGGCTTGTTCGGGACTCCATTGGAAGACCGTTTGATCGGTCCTAATATTGGTGAAGGTGGTCTCGGATATCTAGCTGAGTTTCTGTCTAATATAGTTCACACTTACCAAGTTACAGTGACGTTCTTCTTTATCTCGTTTTTGACCTTCTTAGTGATTCTGTTCTTTTTCACTAAGTGGCCGGGATATGAAGAAGTACCTCAAGAACGCATCTATCAAGCGGCTATTGCGATGGTGGTTTCGTTTGCTTTCATACCACTGTTAGAAATGGTTGCATGGGTTTCTGTTGGGTTTCGATCTTATCAGAGATCGTTTACTCGTGTTGCTCCGCAGGTCCCACTTCCGTATGAACATCTGTTTATCGGTCAGTCACAGCATCCGTTCTTGGAAGAGCTTGCTGCTAATGAAGACCAACTTCAGGTTGTTCTAACCAATCTGGTAGAAATTCAAGTTGAAACTCTTCTGTATGTTGGTATTGCTGCTATTGTTGTAGGATCGCTTGTGATGGTGTTCCTCTCTCGGTTTGACTATATCAATACCACATTGGGGCGGAATACCTTCCGTGGTGGTGTGATTATCCTCATTGTTGTGTTCTTTGCACCATCTCTTGCTTCTGGAGCAGCTTGGGTTACAGCGGGAGATAATGCTATCCCACCGATCAATGAGGGGCCTCCTGGTTTCTCTAACAAGTGTGTCGATTTCGAGGATGGTTCGACTGGCGAATGGGAACTCTCTGAAGGTGATGCAGTGGTCAACCCGAATGATTGGGCCTTGGAGTTAGATGGTACTCTCACACGCACGTTGCCCCCTGTTAATTATGGTGAGCGTGTCGTTCAAGTCACACCGCTAAACCATGAACAAGATGAGTATACGGTTAGGATGTATGAAGAGGGCGATTTGGTTCTTGAGGAAANTGCCTCTGAAAAATCTGATTTCTACTATGACACCGATAAAGAACTGAGAGTTGAAGTCAGCTCTGAAGGTGATTCCATTAATAGAATTTGCCATGGGTTTGAGAATACGGATAATCCTAATCTCGCTATGGAGCTTCACGTTAACGATGGTGAAAAGTTCATTCTGCGCGATGGTGTTCCAATCAATTACACTGTCTTCAACATTGGTAGTACCGGCACTGGTCAACGGTTCGNTGTAGGAACTGGTGCTGAAGGAACGAATTATTCTGGTGGGGACGCAATTTCCACTAAAAATTGGACCATGGCTCCTCTTGATGGCTCTGAACACCAAGATCGTAGAGTCACTCTTGATATGACTGATGAGAGGCTTGTTGGTGAAATGGTCTTAGCCTCTTATATTGATCCAGGGAGTGAGTTGTCTCAAAGAACTACTATTGACGACATCGATAGAGCGGTGATTAATGTTACATACGCCAATTTGATTTCGTCTCTATCTGTCGATGACGTGCTTTACGATAATAATGTCGACATCAACACCGGTGTTGAAAATAATGGGACTGCATATAGTGAGTCGGTAGTCTCCGATATCACAGTGCGGGATGAGAATGGCGATCTCGTTGGTGAATACACCCATTCTGTGTCCGAACTTGATCCGGGTGAACAGTCATCTGCGGTTTCCAATCACGTCTTTGAGACGCCCGGTGAATATAGCGTGAAGTTTGAAACACCAGATTCGTTGTTCCCAGAAGGGAATGTTCGAAATGAGACGATTCTTGTTGAAAGCCATGACCTTCGAGGTGAATTGAGAAACGTCAGCGAAGAATCTCGTGTTGATACTGAAACTGAATTCGATGTTGTTGTGGATAATGAAGGGAACAAGGAATTGCGTGATGAGACCACAGCTGAAGTGGTTATTCGAGATTCTGGTGGTGACGTTGCTGAGAGACGTAACATTACCGTTCCTCCGTTGGCTGTCAATGAGACCTTCGTTAGCACTGAAACAGTTACACTAACTCAGGGGGGAGATCACAGTATTGATCTTGATGTGGATGATGAACTTTACCCAATCGGTACTACGGATAGTGATTCAATCACGGTTATTGGGCCTACATTGGGTGGGTCTGTAACTGCTGATGATATCCGAACAGGCGGTGAAGTAGATATCCAAACTATCACCCGTAATGATGGTACTGATACCGTTGAAGCTACCACTGGTTATCTCGCAATCTATGACAGCACTGGGTCTCTCGTTGATGATATGGATCTTAATATCCCGTCTCTCCAACCGGGAGAAACCTACCGTAATGGTTCGATAGACACTGTGATTGAAGACAGTGGTGACTACACTGTTGAATTTGAAGTCGATGATACACCTGATGCAAGTGGGTTCACCGATAATGCTACTTTCGAGGCTAAGTTCTCTGAGCTTGGCGTGAATGTAGATGCTATCTCTCAGAGTGGTACTGATGGGGCCTTCATCGATACCACTCTGAATAATAACGGGACTGGAGATAGTGACCCAACTGATGTTCAGCTCCTTGTCAACAATTCAGATGGGGATACTGTCTACAGTGAAGTCTTGTCCTATGGTTCGATTGGTGCTGATAGATCTAGCACTCAACGGACTACGATCAACAATCTTGACGATGAAGGGACTCATATCGCGTTTGTTGAAGTTCAGCCCCGCTGGCGATACTGATCAAGATACGTTTGCTAATACAGAGCCCGATCTCCTTGGTGAAGTAACTGCGAACAACACTCAAATCACCCGCTATGAAGATGAAGTGTTCACGAACGTTACTAACAATGGGACCGATCAACAGGATTCGACGACAGTTACTATTCGTGCGTATGATGAAGCCGATAATGTCGTGTACTCTAATTCATACGGAACTGGAGTGATTGAACCCGGAGAGTCTGCTGTACAACAGGATACCGTCCAATATCCCGATGTTGGGAATTATACGGTTGAAATGGAAGTGGATAATCCACAGGGCGATTCTAATATCTTTGATCGGACTGAGACCGTGCGGGTTGTAGACTCCGTAGTTAGTATTGAGACGGAAGCGGTGAGTACTCCAATCGCACCCGGCCAAGATGGTGAAATCGATGTCACGATAACGAATGATGGAAATACGGAAACAGATCCACAAACCGTTGAGAGTGAATATGTTGCTCCTAACGGCACTACAATATACGAGGATACGACTGATATTGGATCGATAACTCCCGGCGGTAGTACAGTAGTTAGCTTCTCTACTCAACTCAATACCGTTGGAGAACATACTGCTGTTGGGTCAATTTCGGATGTTGGTGTATCTGATTCTGCTACGATTGAAGTCGTTGAAGCTGACCTCATCACTCGCATTGAAGGAACTGATATCAAAAGAGGTGAGACTGTCGACGCCACAGTCTCCTTCGAAAACACTGGGACAGATACTAGTTCATCACAGACCGCATATGCGGTTCTGTACGATAATGCCGGGAATGAGATTGAACGGCAAGAGGTCTCCGTGAGATCGCTTAGTCCTGGTGAAACTCAGTCTAGTAATCCGTTCACTAGTGAGTTGAATGATCTGGGATCGTATGATCTGTATTCGTATATTGATTCTCCAGATCACGATGCTGAAAACTACGGAAGCTTTGAGGTGACAGATAGTGATCTGCGTGCTAACCTAGTTGCAAGTGACGTTTCTGACACTAATGAGAATACTGTGTCTGTAGAAGTGACTAATGATGGTACTGGCTCTTCCGAATCGACGACTGCTGAATTCGATATTACTGATCCCTCTGGGACTGTAGTGAAAGAAGAGACACTGAATATCCCAAGTGTGTCTTCTGGTTCAACCCATACCCAATCTGTGAGCTTTACTGCTGATCAGGCTGGTACCCACACAGCTGAAATTGATGTTGATGCTCCGTCTGAACCGGCTGGCAGTACAGCTAGTACTGATTTCGATATCACGTGGCCTAATCTCACTGTGCAAATCGAACGTCAGTCTGAGGTTGTTGAAGATAACAATGCAGACTTCAATATCCAAGTTGACAATGTTGGTCCCGGTCAGAGTGAGTCTACAACAATGTATGTGGATATCATTGGCCAATACGGAAACACGATAGAGACATACGAGTTAGAAGTTCCATCCATCTCGTCTGGTTCGTCCCACTCGACGACTGTGAATCACCAATTTGAGCGTCCGGGTGAATATCGGGCAGAAGCCAATGTGATCGATAATGAATTCCCAGAGGGCAGTGTGGACCAATCAGATTGGGTCCGTATCGTCCATGGAGATCTCGAAGCTGGTGTTCAGTGGGATAGTAGTACCACTGCTATTGGTGACTCAGAAACGTTCTCTGTATATGTTCAGAATGTAGGGAATGATGTTTCTGATCCGACCACCGCTGACGTTGAAGTGCTTGATGGTGACGGATCTGTTGCACTTGAACGCGAAATCAATGTGTCGTCTCTCAACACTGGAGATACGGAAGTGTTTGAATTCACTCCAACATTCCAACAGGACGGTACTGGTAATGCAACGGTGAACGTTGACTACCCAGCATTCCCCATTGGCACTGAAGCCCACCAGACAATTGAGATCCAGTCGCCAGACCTGCGTGCTGATGTCACCTTCGAGGATGTCTACTATAACGATTATACCGAGATCACGGTTGAGGTTACGAATGAAGGAGCCGTAGCATCTGAATCGACCAATGCTGTACTCACTGCGGAAAATGTAGAAGGTGATCGAGTTGTTGAACGCCTGATTCACGTACCTGCTCTTGGACCGGGTGATTCAGATACGACTGTGAAAACCCAACTCATTTCGGACAAATGTTGGAGAACGGAGATGAGTTGTGCCCCCGGTGCTGAACTTGGTAGTGAGGGTATGTTCACCGGGTTTGTTGATGTCGAAACCGATTATGCCCCTGAAGGGTCTACTGACTCAGATACGTTCTACGTCGAATAAGACGAATGACTGTTTACACTGATCGGCTACAAGAATAGGCTCAGGCGGATTCGAACCACCGATCTCAGCCTTGTAAAGGCCGCGTCATAACCACTAGACCATGAGCCTTCGTGTTATTATGGTGTTTCTTTCCGTTGATAATACTTTTCCTCTCTGTCGAAACCTCTTTGATGATCACATATGAAGTTGGGTTATGAATCTGTTTCGATGGTCGATTGTAGGACTACTCTGTTTTGGTGTTATTGGTGTCGGACTATCTACTGGTATAGTTGAATTTGATCAGGGCCAATCATTCGAGTATGAATCTGCTACTGTTACTGCTGTCGACAATGAGAGTCGGGAATTGGCAACTGTTGATGTGCGTATAGCTGATACGGACTCTAAACGATATCTTGGGCTTAGTGATACCGAATCTCTGGGTGCTGATGAAGGAATGTTATTCGTCTATGAGACACAACAAGAGCCTACTTTCGTAATGCGAGATATGAGTTTCCCCATTGATATTGTCTTCATTGGTAGTGATGGGACCGTTACTACTATTCACCACGCTGAAGCCAATGATGATTCTCTGTTTGAGGGAACAGCTCAGTATGTTTTAGAGGTTCCGTATCACTACACAACAGAGAATGGCATTCAGGTTGGAGATCGGATTGAAATCCCCGAACGATTTAGCTAAACATTAAGACTGCCCAAGCTCCAGCGAAGTCTCCAATCGTTACTGCTGCGATCAGACCTAACCAGAGTGGGACAATCAGTGGGAACGCTGGTAAAACTCTCAACTCTTCGTTTTCTACAAGATGCTCAAGTGTTCGTCTAAATTCGTTTGGCTTTGTCCCGTATGCGTCGTGATCGATGGAGTCAAGGAACGTTTCTATACCCCATTCGTCGTTCTGATCTATCTCTTCGATGAATTCTGCTTTCTCTTTGCCACCGATCTCGAAATACCCTGTCGCTGCAAAGTGATTTTCCGTGGGTTTTGAGTATATTGCTCCGTTTTTCACTTTGTACGTCTGGCCTATACTTTCGGGATTTCGGTATTCGTTTGGATTCGTCAATAGCTGTTCCAATCGAATGCCTCTCCATCGCAGGTACATTCGTAGAGCGTCTGTATCTAGGTAGAATGGATTGTCGTCTCCTTTCTCGCTCTTGAGTTTCCCTGTGACTGATTCAAGATTTGCTCTACGGACCAATTTAGAGGTGAATAGGCTGAATGAACGATCTCCCTTTCTGTAATTGTTCACCCACATCAATAAGGGATATGCACCTGCTAACAGCATCCCATTCATCACAATGGATACTGCGGTGATTGAGAGAGGCCCTTCGAGGATCGGTAAGGTTGTGTTGAGGGTTTCAATAGGGTACGTTATCTCGGTGGGGAATAGAAGCCCTATGATGAATAATCCCTTAGCATCAGCACCTCCTAATTCCCCACCAATGAATAGAACACCTGCTATTGAGCCTATTGTTGATGGAATGATGATGAGCCGGGTTACTGTTGTAACATCTTCAGCTGTTCTCATTGGAGTGATTTGGCCTACCTGCCACATTGATGCTACTGCGCCTACAGCTAGTAGAACTACCCATAGACGCGGGTCGACACGACGGGTATGATAATCCATCCATGCAGCCCATGCAAATGCCGGGAGTGCAAGTAGCCGCAGAAGATTTGGTCCGTTTTCAATCACGTTGTTGATGACTCTCGCTAGTCTAATTATTTTGTTGATTTCAGGCTGGTGTGCCTGATTACGATTCGAGATCTGGTCTCTGTTCGTTGGGTTCTTACCAGCCCATTTGAATAGGGTGTGTCTGAACGGCTGGTAAGAATTGATTGTTTATCCCCACTGTGCTAATTCTGATTGTTCCATTACTTTAGAGACTGGACAAGCAAAGCACCATTTGTAGTGTTTGTGGATTTCTTTGGTTTCT
>Ga0065697_1000578_pt1 | contig 14326 bp, 15 predicted proteins | sample AntLakMe24m_08um_FD_59086 | JGI IMG/M metagenome (GOLD analysis project Ga0065697, IMG submission 59086) | Hypersaline microbial communities from Antarctic Deep Lake - 24m 0.8um v2 (version 3) | ecosystem: Environmental > Aquatic > Non-marine Saline and Alkaline > Hypersaline | place: Deep Lake... | reverse complement strand
ATCCTTCAATGACCGTTACCTCTTTTCCATAGCGGCGCTCGTCGATGCGGATGTTGATCTGTTGAGACTCTTTGGCAACGTCCTCGCAGACGCAGAGTTCATCAGGCAATCCACACGTCGAGCAGACTTCCGACATTACGTCCGGACGTACAAGACGGGCATATTAAACAGTGTCGGGAACTCCCGGGCCGACCGGCCGCTCAAGGCCGGTCAGCGGTCACTACTCGTGGTAGTCACAGGCTACAAACCGTCCTATTCTCGTGACTATCCTCGGTAGCCACGTTGTTCTCATACCACCGAACCGGAGGGTGTATCGAGAATCGAGTATATCTCTATTTCTTGATATTAGCGAGTCGTTTATGTTGCTTGGGTTCTCCCTACCGCCAATGACAACCGCCACCGGGCCGCCGTCGACGATGGCCGAAAAAGAAAACGAGCTGACTCCCATGCTGAGCCAGTATCTGGAACTGTGTGAGGCCCACGACGAGGCGCTNGTGCTGTTTCAGGTCGGTGACTTCTACGAAGCCTTCTGTGAAGCCGCCGAGGCGGTCGCCCGCGTCTGTGAGGTCACGCTGACACAGCGGGAGGATTCGACGGGCACGTATCCGATGGCCGGAATTCCGATCGACAACGCCAGCTCCTATTTGGAGCGGCTGGTAGACGCCGACTACCGGGTCGCCATCGCCGATCAGGTCGAGGATGCCGAGGCCGCAACCGGACTGGTCGACCGTGCGGTCACCCGCGTCATCACCCCGGGGACTGTCGTCGAAGAGGAACTGCTCTCGTCGGGCACGACGAACTACGTCGCCAGCGCTGTCGAGAGCGAGCAGGGTGGGTTCGGAATCGCCGCTGTCGACGTCTCGACCGGCGAGTGTTTCGTCACGAGCGTCGCCGACCGTGCGGGGCTCTCGGATGAACTCGACCGGATCGCGCCCTCGGAGCTGCTTGTCGCCCCGGAGACCCCGACAGTCACACCCGCTGACGCAGCGACCGGCTGGATAGAAACCGAAGTCGCCCCGGCGCTGTTCGGCCACGAGGCCGCGGTCGACTGCCTGTCGGCCTACGCTGACCCCGAGCGCCGACTCGCGACTGACGCCGAACGCCGGGCCTGTGGGGCAGTGTTGGCCTACGCCGAGTACACCCGAGGGCGACGACGGCGCGCTGGGACTACGTCTCCCGAATCCGCCGCTACGAACAGCAGGACCACCTCCAGCTCGATGCCGCCGCCCTCCGGAGTCTGGAGCTGTTCGAAAAACCGCGGGCTGGGCGCTGGTGATACCCTCTTTGATGTGATCGACGAAAGCGCGTCGGCACTCGGTCGGCGCTGTCTCACCCGGTGGCTCCGTCGGCCGCTCGTCGACCGCGAGGCGATCGAGGAACGACTCGACGCCATCGACGCGCTCGTCGACGCATCGGTCGAACGGGCCGCACTCCAGGACCAGTTAGCCGATGCCTACGATCTCGAACGGCTCATTGGCCGGGTCTCTCGTGGCCGAGCCAACGCGCGAGATCTCCGGTCGCTCCAGGCGACGCTGTCGGTCGTCCCCGAACTCATCGCGACGCTCGACGGGATCGACGCGCTCGCTCCCTACCGCGAGCGGCTCGACCCGCTCGAGGAGGTCGCCGACCTCATCGACAGCGCGATCGTCGACGAGCCGCCGACAGAACTCACCGAAGGCGGCGTCATCAAGCCGAGTTTCGATGCAGATCTCGACGAACTGCGAACCACCGAACGCGAGGGAAGACAGTGGGTCGCCGAGCTGGAGGCGGCCGAACGCGAGCGGACCGGGATCGATTCGCTGTCGGTCGGCCACAACCAGGTCCACGGCTACTATATCGAGGTCACGAACCCGAACCTCGACACGGGTCCCCGACGACTACACGCGCCGCCAGACGCTCAAAAACACCGAGCGATTCTACACGCCCGAACTCAAGGAGCGCGAAAACGAGATCTTCGGGGCCGCCGAGCGCGCCGACAGCCTCGAATACGAGCTGTTCTGCGAGGTCCGAACCGAGGTCGCCGCCGAAACCGAACGGATCCAGGCGCTGGCGACCGCCATCGCCGAACTCGATGCCGTCTGTTCGCTGGCGACGGTCGCCGCCGAGGGCGACTACATCCGGCCGGAGTTCCACGATCGATCGGTAGAGGCTGGCGGTATCAGCATCGAAGGCGGTCGGCATCCAGTCGTCGAAACGACCCAGGACTCCTTCGTCCCGAACGACGCGGACCTCTCGGCAGGCGAGGTAGCGATCATCACCGGCCCCAACATGAGCGGGAAGTCGACGTATATGCGGCAGGTCGCGCTCACCTGCCTGCTGGCTCAGATCGGCAGTTTCGTCCCTGCGGAGGCCGCCGAACTGCCGGTGCTCGACCGGATCTTCACTCGTGTGGGCGCGAGCGACGACATCGCCGGGGGGCCAGTCGACGTTTATGCGAGAGATGAGCGAACTCACCGAAATCCTCCACGACGCGAGCGAGGACTCCCTCGTCCTGCTCGACGAGGTCGGCCGCGGGACAAGCACCGCCGACGGGCTGGCGATCGCCCAAGCAACCACCGAGTTCATCCACGACGAACTGGGCGCGACAACGCTGTTTGCGACCCACTACCACGGACTTACCGCGCTGGCCGACGAGCGGGAGGGTGTCGTCAACCGCCACTTCGCGGCCACCCGCGAGGGCGAGGAGATCACCTTCCTTCATCGGATCGCGCCGGGTGCCTCCTCGGCCTCCTACGGGATCGAAGTCGCCCGGATGGCTGGCGTCCCCGAGACAGTCGTCGACCGCGCGCGTTCGGTCGTCGAGTCGGCCGACGGCAGCCAAGCGGAGAGTGGTCCGGTGGAGGGCCAGCCGACAGCCAACGTCGACCAAACACCGACCGACAGCAGGCCGGATTCACAGTCGGAGACGGAACGGGACGGATCGGGGACCACGACCGATACCCCGAGCGAGCAAACCAGCGCAGTCGACAACGACCTCCCCTCGTATCCCGAGGAGGAACTCGACGTGGGGGCCGAAGCGGCTGACGATCGGTCCTCGTACCCCAACGAGGAGTTCTTCGGCGGGACAGCCGACCCCGCGGTCGACGACCCACTCGACGAGGAGTCGATGGTCCGGGTCGCCGTCGCACTGCGGTCGGTCGACGTGGCGAGCATGACGCCGCTGGAGGCGCTCAATACGCTGGACGAACTGCGGTCGGAGCTCCGGGAATAGTTAGTCACCGCCTACGACCACCGACAACCAACTGCCCCGAAGGGGCTAAACCGGTTGGTCGACTGCGGTCGACCAACGGATGGCCACGCCGACGATCCACCGACTCGACGAGGCGACGGTTGCCCAGATCGCCGCTGGCGAGGTGATTACCCGCCCGGCCCGCGTCGTCGCCGAACTCCTGGACAATGCCCTCGATGCCGGAGCCGAGCGTATCGAGATTACGGTCGAAGGCGACGGCACCGAGCGAATCCGGGTCGCCGACGACGGCTGTGGACTCTCCCGGACTGACGCCGAACGCGCCGTCGAACGCCATGCCACAAGTAAACTCCCAGCCGAAACGGCGGCCGACCTGACAGGCGTGTCGACGCTCGGCTTTCGGGGCGAAGCGCTGGCAGCGATCGCGGATTGTGCGACCCTCGAAATCGTGACCAACGACGGCGACGCCGTCGGGACGAAGCTCCGAATTACGGACGGCGACGTGACGGTCACGAACGCAGGCCGCGCGCAGGGAACGACCGTCACCGTCACCGATCTGTTCTCCGATCGCCCCGCTCGCCGAGAGTCGTTGGCCGGGCAGGCCGCCGAGTTCGGCCGGATCAGCGAGCTGGTAGCCAGGTATGGGCTGGCCCGCCCGGACGTCCGCTTTTCGCTGAGCCACAACGGTACCGAGACGTTTTCGGCGAGCGGGAGCGGGTTGCAAGACGCTCTGCTCGGCGTCTACGATGCCGGAACCGCTAGCCGGGCGACGACGATCCACCACGAGACAACAGCCGACCACTCTGACGGCGACACCGATCTCACGGTGCGTGGGATCTGCTGTTATCCATCGGTTACCCGGTCGACTCGGGAGCACGTTCGCGTCTCGGTCGGCGGCCGCCCAGTCACCGACACCGGCCTCCGTCGTGCGGTAATCAGTGGCTACGGGTCGGTCGTCGCCGGCAACCGGTATCCGATCGCCGCGATCGACGTCGCCCCACCGTCCGGGACGGTCGACCCGAACGTCCACCCGGCGAAACAGGAAGTCGGACTGACTGCCCGCGAGGAGATCGAGACGACCGTCGAGCGGGCGGTCTCGGAGGCGCTGACGACCGCCGATATCCGGCGAACCGACACCGCCGCAACCGATCTCGAAACCGAGTTGCGGGCCGTCGACCGATCCGATCCCTTCGGCGAGGTTCGTGTCATCGGGCCGTTTCGTGACCTCTACCTGCTCTGTGAGGACGGCGACGAACTGCTGGTAGTCGACCAACATGCCGCCCACGAGCGGGTGAACTACGAGCGACTCCGGGCGACGGTCACCGACGAGGGGGTGCCGACCGCCCCGCTCGATCCACCGGAGACGGTGTCGGTCGGGCCGGGGGCCGCGGCGGCGGCCGAGACCCATGCCGACCTGCTGGCCGACCTCGGCTTTGATGTCGCACCGTTCGGCGGGGGGACGCTCCGCGTGTCGGGGCTTCCGGCCCCGCTCGGTCGGGTCGCCGAGACGGACGCGCTCATCGAGACGCTGGACCGGCTCGCCGCTGGCCGGCAGCCCGACGACAAGCGCGACGAACTGCTGACGGATCTCGCCTGCCACCCTTCGCTCAAAGCGGGCGACCGGCTCACGACCGACGAGGCCGAGCAGCTACTGGATCGGTTGGGCGAGTGTGAGCAGCCCTTTGCCTGCCCGCACGGCCGACCCACAGTCTGCTCGATCGACGAGTCGACGCTGGCGGCGGGCTTCGAGCGCGGGTCGACGCGGTTCCGTTGACTGAAAACAGGGTAATCACGGGCTACTCCCAACGTTTGCAGTCGGGACAGACGAATGCGCCGTCGTCGCGCCACTGTTTCTCGGTCGAGGTGCCACACTGTGCACAGACTACCCCATCCGATCGCCAGCGGTAGGTGACTGTCACCGGTTCGATGGGTTCGGCGTCGTCAGCGTCGTTAGCCCTCCTGTCGTCGGCTTGGCTATCTGCAGCATCAGTCGGCGAAAACTCGGTCAGTGACCGCTCCTCGCTCATACCCGTTCTTTCGGATCAGTATATAAAAACGGCCGGTCGAATCAGCGTTCCCGTCGGAGCCGCCCGACGACGAACTCGGTTTCCAACTCGCCGAGGAACTCCCCGAGCCGTGGACCCTGTGTCTCGTCGAAGAACAGCCGGTAGCCGGCCTCGAACAGATCGCCGATCTCGATGTCGTGGTCACGGGCGGTATCGTAGATCTCCGACTGGATCTCCTCGCCGGAGTGACCCGCCGCGACGACCTCGGCCAAGGAATCAAGCGCCGCTTCGACCGACTCATCGAACTCGACGTCGGGTAGGTCGGTCTGGAGTCGATAGTTGTAGGCGTTGTCCATCCGCTCGGCCCAGTTTCGGGCCTTCTCGACGCGAGCGAGGGCAGCCTCGATGGTCGACTCGTCGGCGTCCTCGGGAATGTGGCCCTCGTCTCGGGCCAGTTTGATACGGAGGTCGCGTTCCTCAACCATCCCGAGAACGGCAGCAAAACGTGTAGGGGAGCCGGATCGGCTGGTCGTCGGCCACTGCGTCGACCACGCGCGGATAGGCCGCTTCGGCGAACTCGGTCACCGACTCGTCGTCGACGCCCTCGTAGTAGGCCCGTTCAAATCGATCGTAGTCGTCGACTAACTGGTCGAGCCGCGAGAGGTCGAGGTCGCGGGCCTTCTTCGGATCGAGCGCGAAGAAGTAGCGGACGACTTCCGGTTCGAGCAGTTCGAGCAGTTCGGTGACCGTAACAATGTTGCCAGCCGACGAGGAGAGTGCCTCGCCGTTGAGCGTGAACCACTCGTAGACCATCGGCACTGGCGGCTCGATGTCAAGGACGTTTTCGGCGATGTCGACGCCGGAGGGCCACGACCCCTCGGCGTGGTCCTTGCCGAACGGCTCGAAGTCCACGCCAAGGACCTGCCACTGGCCGGGCCACTCGAAGCGCCACGGGAGTTTGCCCTCGCGGAACGTCGCGGTTCCCTCGTGGCCGCAGCCGTCGATGGTCTCGTCGCCGACCTTCATATCCGTACAGACGTAGTCGACAGTTTCGCTGTCGAGGTCGATGTTCGTGACCGTCTCGGTTAGTTTGCTGCACTCCTCGCAGACCGGGTTGAAGGGAACATAGTCCTCGTCGACCTTGGCCTGATATTCGGACAGGACTTCGCGGGCCGTGTCGGCGTTCGCGAGGACGTGCGAGACCACGGGGTCGAAGGTGCCATCGGCGTACAGCTCGGTGTTGGAGTGCATCTCGATGGGGACGCCGAGACGGTCGGCGTCGGCCTCAAGCAAGGCCGCGAAGTGCGCGGCATAGGAGTCGGCCTCGCCAAATGGATCGGGGATATCGGTGTAGGGCTTGCCGAGGTTCCGGCCCAGCGCACCCGCGTCGACCTCGCCGAGACCGACGATGTTTCCGTCGGCGTCGGCCAGTTTGCGAGGGAGTTTACGGAGGGGGTCCTTGTCGTCGCTGGTGAACACCTGCCGGACCTCGTGGCCCCGGTCCCGAAGCACTTCGGCGACGAAGTAGCCCCGCATAATCTCGTTGACGTTGCCGAGGTGGGCGACACCCGACGGTGAGACGCCGCCCTTGACGACGATCGGTTCGTCAGGTTCGCGGGCCTCGATCTCGTCGGCGATCGTCTCCGCCCAGAAATCCCGATGGGTCGACTCCGCATCTTCGGCCGCGAGCGTGTGCGGCGAGCCGTTGGTGTCGTCGCTCATTCGGTCTCGACCCAGTGGGCGGGTTCGCTGCTTCCCGGCGGGATAACGTCGGTTCCGGTATGTTCCCCGCGGAGCACTGCTGACTCGACGTTCGAGGGCTCCGAGCCATCCAGGACGACCGTTCGCACTCCCCGACCGTTCGATGAGTTTGGCCGCCAGAATGTCGACCGGTGCCGACGCCCCCGCATCCCGACTCATCGGGACGATGAGATCGACGAGTTCGGAGGGCGACATCGTCGTGTACTTGATCGCCTCGGGGTCGGCCTCGAGGGTCGGCGTCGTAGACGCCGTCGGTACTGGTCGCATAGACGAGGAGATCGGCACCGACGTACTCGGCGAACGCCGCGGCGACCGCGTCGGTCGTCTGGCCAGGGGTGATCCCGCCCATCACAGAAATATCGCCGCGTCGGAGGGCATCGCCCGCGGCATCGTAGTCGGTCGCCGGGGTGGGTTTCACGCCCGATCCGAGGGCCGATATAAGTAGGCGGGCATTAATCCGGGTGACATCGATCCCGAGCTGGTCGAGTTGGACCTCGTTTGCATCGAGGTCCCGCGCAGCGGAGATGTAGTCGCGGGCGACGCCGCCGCCACCGACGACGATGCCGACCTCACAGTCCTCCGCAGCCAGCGATTCGATAACCTCGGCGTGGGCGGCCACGCGATTCGAATCGAGCTCCGGAGCGAGAATACTTCCACCGACCGAAATGACGACTCTCATTGCTGTCGGCTAACTCCGAGTTGACCTTAAGCGTTGTCAAGCACGTACTCCGCAGAACTGGCCCCGGTCGACTACAACACTAAAGGCCGACTAGACCGCCCCTTGAGCCATGCAAACGCTCTGTATCATCGGCGATGGCAGTCTGTCGGCGAGGGAGTCAGTCGCCGACCGACTGGCTGAAGCTACCAACAAGCGGGTCGCGACAGTCGACCAGACGGCCGAATCGGTAGCAGCGACCGACAACGGGAGCGCTGACGGCACGTTCCGTATCGACGGCGACGGTCGGTGGGCTGGCAGCGGCACGAATCGGTCGGTGATGGAACTCCTGGACTCGCTGTCGACCGACTACGACTACGCGCTCGTTGCAGGGTTGGCCCACCATCGGCTGCCGACCGTGGTGATCGGCGATGCTGAAACTCCACCCTCGGCGGAGATCGTCGCCAGCGCGCCGACGGCCGACGCCCTCGATATCGCATCGATCGTCGACCGACTCGACGACCTGGAACCCCACATCACCCTCGAAACCCTCGTCGAGCGGGCCAAAGCCTCGCCGAAGGCCGAGCGATCGGGGGCAATCGCGACGTTCACCGGCCGCGTACGAGCGAAGGATAGCCCCGACGACACCCGAACAGAGCACCTCGCGTTCGAGAAGTACGAGGGAGTCGCCGAGGATCGACTCGAGGCGATTAGACAGGATCTAACCGGGCGAGACGGCGTCTTCGAGGTGTTGCTTCACCACCGCGTCGGCCTTATGAATGACGGCGAGGACATCGTCTTCGTGGTCGTACTGGCGGGTCACCGTAAAGAGGCGTTCCGCACGGTCGAAGACGGGATCGACCGGCTCAAAGACGAGGTCCCCATTTTTAAAAAGGAGACGACGACCGACGAGGAGTTCTGGCTCCACGAGCGTGAGTGACCGCGCGCGCTGTCGAGAACTACCGCCGATCGCCGACAATCAGGGTCCGTTTCGTCCACTGAGGTCCCCTATTGGTGTGTAAGCAGGGGTGTATAATTCACCGTGATCAAACCCGAGATATAAATTCTGCGCCCAATTTAAAACGTCTAAAGGTTTTAAGAAACGTTAGAGCCGAGCAAGTTTAAGTTGGTTCACGATCGTTCGAGAGGTGAAGCGAGCCGAATTCCGATCAACGATCTGGTTTATATAACAGATGTGGTGAACAAGTGGCTGACGAGGATCACAATGAGCGCAACCACACCCTCCGCCGAGACTACTCACGAACCAGTCGACGGGAACCCGAAGGCCGAACGCCTCCGACAGTACCTCCGTGAGCGCGCAGCAGCCGGGGACCGCTACTTCAAAAGTAAGTTCATCGCCGAGGATGTGGCGCTGTCGCCGAAGGAGATCGGCGCGCTGATCGTCCGGCTCCAGGAGTCGGCGACCGATCTCTCGATCGAACCGTGGTCTTACACCGGTGCGACGACGTGGTACGTCGAGCCGATAGACGCCGCCTAACCGGCGCAGTAACAGCCGCCACGACCCACCACACTCCTTCGAGACCACAATGCCGGAGCGACAGCGCCGACTACACCCCGACAGGCCAGCGCTAACGGCGGGTGTTTATCACCGTCGACCACGTAGTGAAACCGATGGCTGACTCGGAGGCCGACGTGCCTCGTCCCGACGACCTCGAGACGTGGTACCGCCTCACCGACGTTCGGATCCAGGACGGACGGATTATCTACTACGGCGAGCCGCTGATCCCCGAGCGTCGGCTGCTCGACGAACTGTGGCCGGCGTTCCAGGAGGCTGGCTACGAACTGAAACTCGCACAGTCCGAGCGGAGTCCGGGGACGGCACTCGTTGCAGCCCCGGTCGAAGACGACGAAAGCGGTGGCATCCCGTGGACCAACATCGGGCTTCTCGTTACGACGGTGTTGTCAACGCTGTTCGTCGGTGCTACCGCCTGGTACTTTGTGCCACTCGGCGAGGTCCTTTCGGACCCGCTCGTACTGTTACAAGCATGGCCGTTCACAGCGGCCGTGCTGGGCGTCCTGTTGACTCACGAACTCGGCCACTATGCGATGGGCCGGTATCATAACGTCGACGTCTCGTTGCCCTACGTGATCCCGTTTCCCTCGTTTTTCGGCACGCTCGGTGCGGTGATCAGAATGCGCGGACGGATGCCGAGCCGAAAAGCCCTGTTCGATATCGGTGTCGGCGGACCGATTGCGGGGTTGGTCGCGACTATCGTCGTCACGATCATCGGCCTCTCGCTGGGGCCGATAGAAATTCCGGCCGCAATCGTCGAACAGAGTCAGTCCGGCGCCTCAGTCGTCTTCAATAACCCACCCCTACTCGATATTATTGCCTCCCTACTCGGCGAGCAGGCGAGCTACAGCGATCCAGCACTCAACCCGCATCCCGTGATCATTGGCGGCTGGGTTGGAATGTTTTTCACGCTGCTGAACCTGCTGCCAGTCGGTCAGCTCGACGGCGGTCATATGGTTCGAGCGATGATCGGCCAGCGGCAGGAGACGATCGCCGCGCTCGTTCCGGCGGTGCTGTTCGGGCTTGCGGGCTATCTCCACTACGTTCGGGGGCTATCGCTCAACCAATCGGTCGGCCTCTGGGCGTTTTGGGGTGTGTTCGCACTGGTTATCGCATTCAACGGCCCCGCCGATCCGGTCGACGAGAGTTCGATCGGCCTCCCGCGACTGCTGGTCGGGCTCCTGACGTTCGGGATCGGTCTGCTGTGTTTCATGCTGGTCCCGATTCAAATACAGGGCTGAGGTTGAGCCGGTGGCTCAGTGAGTGTAGCCCCGATCGGGCAGGAGTTCGCCGTCGACAGTCACACCCGCGTCGGCGTCGGTGACGCGACCGATGACGGTAATCGGCACGTCGGTTTCGACGGTCGAGAGTGCCGCCTCGGGCAGCGTACAGACGAGTTCGAAATCCTCGCCGAAATGGACGACAGCCTCCCAGCGGTCGATATCGAGGGCATCGACGGCCTCGTCGATGGGGACGCTGTCACGGTCGACCGCGAAGCCGCAGTCGCTGGCCTCGGCGAGCTGGTGGAGCGAGCGGGCCAGTCCGTCGCTGGAGTCCATCATCGCGGTCGCGGTTCCAGCCAACCGTCGACCGGCCTTGATGCGAGGGGTGAACTGAAACAGCTCATTGGCCCGGTCGGTCTCGCCGCGGTCGAACAGCGCGAGGGCCGCCGCGCTCCGGCCGAACGTGCCCGTGACACAGACCAGTTCGTCGGCACTCGCTCCGGATCGGAAGACCGGCTGGCCGACCTCACCGATAGCGGTCGTCGCCACCGTGAACTCCGAGTGGTGATCGAGGTCGCCGCCGACGTACTCCGCACCGACGGTCTCACACACCGCCCGTGCCCCGTCGACGAACGCCCGCAGCTCGCTGTCGACGAACGACTCGTCGGCGTAGGCGGCTACGGCGGCGGTCGGATCGGCACCCATCGCCGCGAGATCCGACAGCGAGGCCGCGACCGACCGCCAGCCCGCGGTGTACCGAGTGGTCCCCGACGGGAAGTCGGTCGACTCGTGGAGCATATCGGTCGTGATCGCTGTCGAGCCGACAACGGCCGCGTCGTCACCGGCGTGGGGGAGATCAGAGCCGAGCAGTCGGAGGGCTTCACGTTCGTCCATCGCGTTCTACACCCCGTTTCGACCTCGTAAGTAAAAGCATAGGTGACTTGCGGGCGGTTCCGAAACCGTCGTTCGTTACGATGAGTTAGCTATCGGACCCGAACAAGTAAACTCCTGAACCGATAGGAAACGATCATGAAAGAACGTCGAAAACACGAACTCGCCGACACTGCCCAGCAGATCGTCGGCGGGTTTCTGCTNNCCGGGCCGTTCGTCGTCACCGAAGAGGTGTGGATGTTAGCGCGAAATATGACCATCTTCCACAGTCTGTTTCTCGTCAGTGCTGTCATGGCTATCGGATACGGGGGGCGTGTACGGCGCGGATAACGACCGCGATCCGAGACGAGAGGCCGCCATCGTCGGGATTCCGATCCGGTTCATCTCGGTGATGATCGTCGCCTTCGGCTCGGTCGCAATGCTCGCCTTTTCGATTACCGCGCCCGATCTGTTCCTCAGCGATCTCCCAACGCCCGATCGACATTTCATCACCTTTCGGGTGATGAGCGTCGGGGCCGTGTTCAGCGTCGTCGGCGCGGTCACGACCGACAGTCTTTTTTAAATTTTCGCCGGATCGAACCGGCTGTTTTCGCCGTTCCACCGCTCGTCGTCGGCCTCACGGGTGTCGACATACAGTTCGACACCGTTGCCATCCGGATCGTCGAAGTAGAGCGCCTTACTGATGCCGTGGTCGACCGGACTCACACTGATTTCGCGCTCGGTGAGCCACTCGTCGGCATCGCCTAACGCGCCGAGCGAGTCGAGTTCGAAGGCGATGTGGTAGAGCCCAGTACTTTGCAGGGGTGGCGAAGCGGCTCCCTCGTGGGCCTGCAGTGCGAGGTCGTGGTGATGGTCGCCAAAGGAGAGAAACGCGTAGTTTGCGTGGCGTTCGGTGACATCGAGATCCAGGAGTTCAGTATAAAATTCGACCGCGCGGTCGAGGTCAGTGACTTTCAGATGGACGTGGCCGAGATGAGCGTCCGACATACCGGTAGTAGGGAGTGGCTATCGTATACCGGTTCTGCCGAAAGCCTCGGCGATGCTGGCGGCCTACTCGTCGAACCGCTCTCGAGCGGACTCGAAGCTCAGTTCTTCGTTTTCGGCCGCCCGTCGTGTCTCCCGCTTGGCGACTGCCTCGGGGTCCGGCTCGACATCGTCGTCGACCCGGGCGAACGAGTTGTGAACTTTTGGCGTGACACCACCGACACAACGAGATCGTGATCTCGTGGCTCGTTCCCGTCGCCGTCGGGATATGAGAGGTGGTGTTCTTCAAGCAGTGGACGACGCTCGTCGTGAGCAACACGGACTTCTTCGAGCCCACAGCGTTCGCATGCTCGCTCACTCGTCGTCGACCGGTAGTGTCGACAGTCGGGCCACTCGCCGTCTTCGCCGACGTGACACGCGTAGTCGTCGGCCGCCCGCTCGGCGGCGAAGTCAGGGTCGACGCCCGCGTGTTGGAGTGCGAGCCGACACCGACCGTCGTCGGTGAGATGGTCGCAGATACCTGCGATCTCGTAGGGGTCGTCGACGCCGACGGGCGTTCCCTCGGGCGTTCGCTCCATACCGTCGCTGGGACCCCCACAAATAAATAGTGGCCGACTAATCCGACGCTGTGCGCCTCGTTCACCGCCGTGGTCCACCGGACGACCTCTCGCCCGAGGAGCGAACGGTTGCCACCGAGATCGAGATCGCCGACTCGTTCGTGTCCCGAGCCCGCGGACTCATGTTTCGGCGATCGATTCCCGACGACTACGCCCTCGTTTTTCAGTTCGATACGCCCGACGACCAGGATCTACATATGGTATTCGTCCCGTTCCCGATCGACGCCGTCTGGCTGGTCGGCACCGAAGTTACCGCCGTCAAGCGGCTTCGGCCGTGGATCGGCCTCGGTCGGGGGACTGCCGACACGATCATCGAGCTTCCGGCAGGGGCTGCCGAGGATATCGAGCCGGGCGATACGATCGAACTGGTCGACGAATAGGTCCGAGCCGTCGACACCCACTGAAACGGGACGATAGAGACGGCAGCTTTATTTCCCTGTATGTGTGAACAATTGGTACAATGGAGCACGCAGACTCCACCGAGGATAGAGTAAGTCGGGGCAACCCGGCTGGCCGTGAAATCGACCGCTGAGTCACCCTTATTCGTGAATTCAAACAATACATCCGAGTTGTACAGTGACCACTCAACTCAATCGGCGATTCCTGCAGACGACGTACAGCTACTAGACACCACGCTCCGGGACGGCGAACAGGCCCCCGGCGTCTCGCTGACCCCCGACGAGAAAGTCGAGATCGCCCACGCGCTCGAAAACGCAGGCATGGACGTCATCGAGGCGGGCAGCGCCTGTACCTCCGAGGGCGAACGCGAGTGTATCCGCCGCGTGACCGATCTCGGGCTCGATGCCACCGTGACGAGCTTCGCCCGCGGCATCAGATCCGACATCGACCACGCCTTAGACTGCAACGTCGACGGGGTCACCATCGTTGTCCCCTCGTCGGACAAGCACATCGAAACCAAGGTCGGCTCGACCCGCGAGGAGGTCATCGCAAAATCGGTCGACCTCGTCGAGTACGCGCTGGATCACGATCTGTGGGTCGAACTGCTGGGCGAGGACGGCTCGCGTGCGGACCCCGAATTCCTCGTCGACCTTGCGGAAGCGGGCCACGAGGCCGGAGCCGACCGGTTCTGTTATGCCGACACCGTCGGCCACGCCAGCCCCGAGCATACCTACGAGATGGTCTCCCAGCTCGCCGAGCTGGGGCCGACCAGCGTCCACACCCACGACGACCTCGGTTTCGGGATGACCAACGCCCACGCGGGGCTCAAAGCCGGAGCCGATTTCGTCCACGGGACGGTCAACGGAATCGGCGAACGCGCGGGCAACGTCGCCATCGAGGAGGTCGCCATCGCCCTCCAGCACAGCTACGGGATCGAGACACTCAACCTCCCCGCCGTCTACGAGCTGGCGACCACCGTCAGCCACAACACGGGCATCCCGCTCGCGCCGAACAAGGCCGTCATCGGGCAGAACACCTTCACCCACGAGAGCGGCATCCACACCGACGG